>JACLAC010003064.1_pt1 | contig 18244 bp, 21 predicted proteins | sample 8027881 | NCBI WGS metagenome assembly JACLAC01 (sample SAMN15725517, study PRJNA655200) | protist metagenome | isolation source: fluorescence activated cell sorting (FACS) single amplified genomes of... | place: Spain: Blaines Bay Microbial Observatory, Mediterranean Sea | collected 2016-01-19 | reverse complement strand
ACGCAAAATCATACGAACTGCGCAGTTTTATTTGCGCGAGAAAAAACTCTTTGAATCCGCCCCAATGCGCTTTGATGTCATGGCTTTAAGTGCCACCGACACTCAGTGGATACCGAGCGCGTTTTAACCTGCCAACTTTTAAAGCCCTCTAAGGGGTATGTACACAACCATTATGTCACAACGCGTTTATTCTTTATTTCAAAAAAGTGTCGAAGCCAAAATGCAGGTGGGCGAAGAGCTTGCCCCCCTGATTGCCAACGCCAGCAGCAAGTTGGTAGATGCTCTGCTTGCGGAGAGGAAGATTTTAATCTGCGGCAATGGGGCTTCGGCAGCCATCGCTCAGATCCTAACGTCTTCGTTATTAGATCGCTATGAGAAAGAGCGCCCTGGGCTACCCGCTATTTGGCTGGGCAGTAATATTGCCACTTATACCGCTATTGCCTCGGACTCCAGTTACGCCGATGTGTATGCCAAGCCCATCCGAGCCCTAGGGCAGGAAGGGGATGTGCTGGTGGTCTTTAGTACCAGCGGAAATTCCAGTAATTTGGTACAGGCCATTACGGCCGCGCATGATCGTGGTCTGTCCGTCATTGCTATTACCGGTCGTGATGGCGGGGACATATCTTCGCTGCTAGATGCTAATGATATTCATATTTGCGCGGCCATTAACTCCCGTGGTCGTATTCACGAAATCCATTTACTGACCGCCTTTTGCCTGTGCGATTTGATTGACCATCAATTATTTGGGATTGAATAACGTGACTAGACCTCTATTTTTCGTACTATTGGTGGCGCTGTGCCTGCCTTTTTTTTCTGGCTGTGTGGCGATTCTTGATGCCACTTCATCCAAACCGCTACAAACCGATCCGCATCAACGCAGCTTTGGTGGCTATCTGGATGATCGACAGTTAAGAACCATTATTGCGGTGAATATAAAAAAAACGCATGAACAACTCGAACTGTCCCATGTCAATGTGTATAGTTTTAACTCAGTGGTGTTGCTAACCGGTGAAGTGCCTTCCAACCATATGCGCGAGCTGGCCGGTGAAACGGCTCGTAAGGTCAACCGTGTACGTCAGGTTCATAACGAACTGACGGTTAATCCCAATACGAATTTGTGGTCACGCTCTGCGGATAACTGGATACAAACCAAAATCAAAACCAAGCTGATGTTCAATCGCGATATTGATGCCAGTCGTGTGAAGGTGATTGTGGAAAACCGGACGGTGTATTTGATGGGCTTGTTGACCCAAACACAAACAGAGAAAGTGACTAATGTGGTCCGTTCTACAGGGGGTGTTTCTAAAGTGGTACGAGCAATCGAGTACGTGCTTTAAGCTAACTCCACCGCCATCGCAACGGCTTCGCCCCCGCCAATACACAAACTGGCAACACCACGTTTTAACTGATTTGTCTCCAAAGCCGCCATTAATGTCACCAATACTCGCGCACCAGAAGCCCCTAGAGGATGACCAAGGGCGCATGCTCCACCATGAATATTGACTTTCTCGTGGGGGATCGACAAATCAGCCATCGCGGCCATAGTCACCACAGCAAAGGCCTCGTTAATTTCAAATAAGTCCACGTCTTCTATCGACCACAAACTTTTGTCCAAAACCTTTTTCATCGCCGCCACTGGCGCTGTGGTAAACCACTGTGGGTCTTGGGCATGCTGACAAAACGCTTTGATTTGGGCGAGAGGTTTTAAACCTTTTGCCTCTGCGACACTGCGCTTCATTAACACCAACGCCGCCGCCCCATCGGAAATCGAACTGGCATTGGCCGCGGTGACCGTCCCGTCTTTTTTAAAGGCTGGGCGCAAGGTAGGAATTTTTTCGGGTCTGGCATTGCCTGGCTGCTCGTCGGTATCCACGACGGATTCTCCCTTCTTCGAGCGAAGCGTCACCGGGGTGATTTCTCGGGTAAATTTACCTTGCTCGATAGCCGCTTGGGCACGGGATAAAGAGGTTAAAGCAAAAGCATCTTGCTGCTCACGACTAAAGTCATAACGGCTGGCTGTATTTTCGGCAAACACACCCATAAGCTCCCCTTCGCCAGCATCTTGTAATCCATCGAGAAACATATGATCCAATACTTCACCATGGCCTAAACGGTATCCACCACGCGCTTTAGGCAATAAGTAAGGTGCATTCGTCATACACTCCATACCACCGGCCACCACTACTTCGGCTTGATCACACATAAGCGCATTGGCAGCCGCCATCACCGTGTACATCCCCGATCCGCACACTTTATTGACGGTGCTCGTAGGCACACTGGCAGGAATACCCGCACTTAAAGCCGCCTGACGAGCTGGCGCCTGCCCTAAACCTGCAGGTAACACGCAGCCCATTAAGACTTCACTAACATCTTCCGGCACAACTTTAGCGTCGGTTAAAGCGCCTGAAATCGCCTGCGCCCCCAATTGCGGAGCGGACAAGCTCGAAAAAGCGCCTTGCATGCCTCCCATTGGCGTACGTGCGTACCCAACAATCACTACTGGGTCATTTGTCATGGCTAATCCACCGTTCTTAATCGACAAAGACGGGACCAACCCCCATCCCCCAAAACAGCACAGTGCCAATAATCGCGGTGACCATTAACACCAAGCCTACCGTAATCACGGACGAGGCATACATAAATGCACGATCTTCATCGATATCCATAAGTATCGGAATACCATGGTAGATAAGGTAAACCGAATAGGCTCCCGCCACCGACATAGCCGCCACGTTCAACCAAAGATTAGGGTATACCAAGAAGACACCGGCTAGAAATAGCGGCGTGGTCACGTATACGGCAAGTGCCGTGCCATCATAATGCACACGGTCGTCAGCCCCACCCACGCCATAGGTGCGAGACATCCAGTTGGTAAACTCCCCCAGGATAAACACCCCAAACATAAGCGCCGCATAAGTAATGGCACACAATGAGGCGGCGCTCTCGCTACTGAGCTTCACCGGGTCACCACTACCAACCGACCAACCTACCTGAGTCACCCCAAAGAACGAGGCAATACTGGGAATAAGTGCCAAAAAAGGCACATGCCCCAAGAACACTTGCTTAAATGACACCTTCTGATGACGAATATGTTGCCACTGCTGCTGGGGGTGAATCATGATACCCAGAGTATGATCTAAAATAGCCATAGTACCTCCCGCTTAAACGTTATTTTTATTGTATATCATAACGACAGTATCTTAGTAGACCTGGCGTAGTTAATATCACGTTAAAACAAGATGTTTCAAGGGCTAGCGATTAGCTTTCAATATTTGACGCCATAATGAGAATAATAGCGCCAAACACTGATACTACAGGGAAGAGAACAACAACGAGTTATTTCACCACACGTAAAGAAGCACGACGCTCAGAGGTGCCTTCTTTTTTAGGTTTCTTCTCGGGACCTGGATCGGGCTCAGGATCGGGTTGAGGTTCGGCATCGAACATCATGCCTTGGCCGTTTTCACGGGCGTAAATCCCTAACACCGCGTGACAGGGAACATAAATATCCGTAGGAATACCGCCGAAACGAGCATTAAAGGAAATCGCCTTATTGCCTAACTCTAGGGTGGCTACCGCTCTTGGGGCGATATTCAACACAATTTGACCGTCATTATTGACGTATTGTTGAGGCACCGCTGTGCCCGCCGCCTGTGCGTTAACCACAATATGCGGCGTGTAATCGTTATCCACTATCCATTCGTATAGTGCGCGAACCATATAGGGTCGACTTGAAGTCATTGCCATAAAACAAGCTCTATCTAAAATCGCTTAATTATTGTGCGAAATTGCTACTAAAAAGTGTCGCTGGAGTGAAAACCTGTTTAACGCAAATCGCGCTCGAATTCACTTAGGCTGGCTTTAAATGAGTCACGCTCAAACACGCGCTCCATATATTCCAACAAAGGCAACACCTGCCGTGTGCGCGGCAGTTCAATGCCAAAGGAGGCTAATCGCCACAAAATAGGCGCCAGACAACAATCAACCAAGGTAAACTCTTCACTCATGAAAAACGGCTTCTCAGAGAAAATAGGCGCTATGGTCATTAGGCCTTCTTTTAACTCTTGGGCCGCCTGAGCGACCGCCTCTTTGTTTTTACTTTGAGTAATGACTTTCACCAATGGACACCAGTCATGCTCGATACGAAAGATGAACTGGCGACTCTCGGCCCGGGCTACAGGGTAGACCGGAAGCAGTGGCGGGTGAGGAAAGCGCTCATCCAGGTACTCCATCATAGCACTAGTTTCGTACAGCGTTAAATCCCTATCTAGCAGCGTGGGTAAGGAGTTGTATGGATTGATTTCACTTAATTGCGTTGGAATTTTGCCCGGTTCGACCTCGATCATATCGACGGTCACCCCCTTCTCGGCAAGTACAATACGCACACGATGACTGTAATGATCTCGAGTACCCGAGTAAAATGTCATCGATGAGCGTTTGGTCACAACTCCCATATGTTTACACCCCAATTACCTTGCTTTCACATAAATAAAAAGTATACAAAAAAAGAGGGCAAGCCCTCTTTCTATATGATCACATTAGTGAACATCTTTCCAGTATTCGCGGTTTAATAACCAGGTGAATACCAGCAATACACCTAAAAACAGAAAGACAAACACACCAATGCGCCCGCGCTTATGAGCTACCGGCTCTGCCATGTATGCCATAAAGTTGACCAAATCATAGACAGTTTTGTCGTATTCTTCGATGCTTTGGCTGCCTTTCACTTTACCCACTTTTGGGGCACCACAAGGGGATTTGATCGGATCACCCACATCGTTGCGAATCACATGCCCATGGCTATCGTACTGTTTCCCTGGCGCACACTCAGGTAAACCCTGTAGCTCCATTAGCACATGAGGCATACCCACATTACTAAAGACCTTGTTGTTTACCCCTTTCGGGCGCGCATCATCACGATAGAAACTCTTGAGAAAAGTATATACCCATTCAGGCTGGCGGGCGCGTGTGACTAGAGTTAAATCGGGAGGGGTCGCACCGAACCATTTTTTGGAGGCTGCTGGCTGCATGGAGATCTTCATCAAGTCGCCCACCTTTTGATCGGTAAACACCATATGTTCCAGCATGAGTTCACGCGGAATGCCTAAGTCATCGGCCACTCGGCCATAACGCGAAAAGTTCGCAGAATGGCACCCCATACAGTAATTGATAAAGGTCTGCGCCCCTCGCTGTAAAGAGGCTTGGTCGTGGGCATTGGCCTCAAAGTGCTCGCAGGGGATCTCCCCACAACCGCCACCCGCAGAGGCTACTGCTTTGATAGGTATAAAGGTCAATAGGACGAACAAGGCCACAGCACCATATACCAACACTTTAGGTAAACCTTTCATTTGCACTCGCTTGGGTTCCGCTTTTTCTGCATCGCGCTGGGTTAACCACGGTAGCGCTATCACAAATATGGCCAATGCAATACTGTATAACGCTAAGACTGGCGATGTGCCTTCGCCCATCAACGCTGACACCGGCAAGTACAAAATACTCACCCCTAATACCCCACTCACGCCAACACTCAACAGCGAAATAGTACCCGCTTGGGTCCAAAAAGGCATGGTCAGGAAGAACACGAAGTAAAAGATAGTGCTCACCTGCGACAACAAAGTACGGTCGGGCGTTGGCGATTGCACACCAAGGTAGCCCAAGACCACAAACGTCGAAGCAAATAGAATCAACATGATACGCGGCACAAAACCCTTATAGCGTATGGATTTTGCCTTACTTTTATCAATCCAAGGTAAAAAGAACAACACCACAATAGCAGCCGCCATAGCGATAAAGCCCAGCAACTTAGAAGTGAATACACCGCCTAAATCGATCGTCACCGCCCGTAAAATCGCGTAAAACGGGGTAAAGTACCATACTGGCGCGATATGCTCTGGCGTTTTTAAGTTGTTGGCTTCTTCAAAGTTAGCGAACTCTAGGAAATACCCGTTCAACTCTGGTGCAAAGAACACCACGCCAAAGAAGGCAAACAAGAAGACCGTAATACCAACCAGATCATGTACGCTGTAATAGGGGTGAAAAGGAATGCCATCTTTAGGAATGCCGTTCTCATCCTTATTTTTCTTGATTTCCACACCATCAGGGTTGTTCGAACCGACTTCATGCAGCGCAAGTAAATGTAGAACAACCAAAGCTAACAATACGATAGGCAAAGCCACCACATGTAGAGCAAAAAAGCGGTTCAATGTAGCACCCGAGATGAGGTAATCCCCTCGAATCCATTGCACTAGGTCTTCACCGACATAAGGAATAGCGCCAAAGAGGTTAACAATAACCTGAGCCCCCCAGTAAGACATTTGCCCCCAGGGCAGCACGTAGCCCAAGAAAGCTTCGGCCATAAGCGCCACATAAATGACCATGCCGAAAATCCAGACCAGCTCACGTGGCGAACGATACGAACCGTACATTAATCCACGGAACATGTGCAGATAGACCACCACGAAGAAAGCCGAGGCGCCAGTAGAGTGCAAGTAACGAATCATCCAGCCATACGGCACATCACGCATGATGTACTCTACCGAGGCAAAGGCTTGTTCGGCGGAGGGCACATAGCTCATGGTTAACCAAATGCCCGTGAGCAATTGGTTCACTAATACGACCAACGACAAAACGCCAAAAAAGTACCAGAAATTAAAATTCTTAGGTGCGTAATATTTACCCATATGGGTATCCCATGCTCTTTGCACAGGTAGACGCATGTCAATCCAATTCCATAATCCAACTAACCATGTAGTCATTTTTATGCCTCCTGATCTACGCCAATAAGGATGACGTTGTCGTTCAGATATTTATGCGGCGGAATAGCCAGATTGATCGGGGCGGGCACGCCCTGAAGTACACGTCCTGCCAAATCAAATTTAGAGCCATGGCAAGCACAGAAAAATCCGCCGAACCAATTTTTACCCCCTAAGCTTTGTGTACCGACTTCTGGACGGTAGCTAGGGGCACACCCCAAGTGCGTACAAATGCCTAAAATAACGGCAATTTCAGGTTTGATCGAGCGCGCTTGGTTCTTCGTATACTCGGGTTGTTCCGATTTTGATGACTCTGGATCGCGCAATTGGCTCTCAACGGTCTCTAAGTTTGCCAGGGTTTCCGGGGTACGTCGTAAGACATAAACCGGTTTTCCCCGCCACTCCACCGTCACCATTTGGCCTGGCTCAAGTTTGCTGACATTAATTTCAACAGGTGCGCCGGCGGCTTTTGCTTTATCACTGGGGTTCCATGACCCCACGAAAGGCACGGCAGCACCCACGGCACCGGCAGCCCCTACAACGGTCGTTGCTGCGGTCAAGAAGCGGCGGCGCCCCTCATTCACAACGCCACTTGGTGTACCGTCATTTATTACTCCGTCATTACTCACGACGTATTTCTCCTCTTATCAAGGCTAATCTTAAAATAGTGGGAAGGGTACATGACGCTCAGTGGTCATTATTTAAATGTTAACATTGCGATACAAGCCTTTTAACCAGCGCACAGCATATTATGGCTTCTAATGAGCTATTGGATCTTATAGAAAAAAAAGCGACAATGAAAGGCTCCCCAAAACCTGCCACATGGTAAAGAAATTCCCCTCAACTAACAAGTTTCCCATCCAAAAATAGCGCGAAACTTGGCAGCTAGCGTCATGCTCTACCTAAAATTTGTTCGTACAAATAGCAAAACGCCCAAACCGAAAAGGCCTGGGCGCAGAGAATACAGAAATAAATTTCTGATAACGTCGATTAACGTTTTGAGAATTGCGGCTTCTTACGTGCCTTACGTAAACCTACTTTCTTACGTTCCACTTCACGTGCATCACGAGTCACATAACCGGCTTCTCGTAATGTTGGTCGAAGTGATTCATCATAGACCATTAATGCACGGGTTAAGCCGTGACGAATAGCACCCGCTTGTCCGAAGCTACCACCACCTTTTACGGTGACCTTAATGTCGAAGGTTTCTTCGTTAGTAGTGCGTTCAAGAGGTTGCTTAACGATCATACGCGCCACTTCACGCCCAAAATAATCGTCCAGGCTACGCCCGTTAATCGTAATTTCGCCCTTACCTTTGGTAAGGAACACTCGAGCGGTAGAAGTTTTACGACGACCGGTTCCGTAATATTGTTCAGCTGCCATGATTGTGGCCCTTATAATTGAAGTTCTTGAGGTTGTTGCGCGGCGTGAGGATGAGCATCACCTGCGTACACTTTCATTTTTTTGAACATTGCACGGCCTAGCGGCCCTTTTGGCAACATGCCTTTTACGGCGTTTTGGATAACGCGCTCGGGAGCATGGTCGATCAACTTTTCAAAGCTCATTGACTTCAATCCACCGGGGTAACCGGTGTGACGATGGTACATTTTGTCGGTTGCTTTGTTGCCAGACACACGGACTTTTTCGGCATTGATGACTACAATGTAATCGCCGGTGTCTACGTGAGGTGTATACTCAGGCTTATGCTTGCCGCGTAAGCGACTTGCAATGGCTACGGCCATACGGCCCAGAGTTTTTTCCGAAGCATCGATAATGTACCAGTCGCGTTTAACTGTTTCAGGTTTGGCACTAATAGTCTTCATGTTATATTTGCCCTAAACGGAGGTACGGAATTATAAAATTCAAATAAAGTAAAATATTCAGAGCCAATGGGCTCTGGAAAGGAGCGCGGATTCTACACGAGTCATAGGCTTTACTCAAGCCATTATTCGTCTATTTCTTGACCCAGCACACACTCTCTCCAAGTAAAGCCCATAAACGCCTCCCCTACCAAAGAATCTGATCGCATAACGGCCCGCTCTGCCTCAACACTTAAGGCTTATGGGGTCTAGCCAAATATTCCTCACTTTGCATCTCTTGCAAGCGGCTTAAAGTTCTTTGAAACTCAAACTCCGCCCGGCCTTTGCCATAAAGGGCTAGCATCGGATTAGCCGCCGACAGCACCAATTTCACATTGCGGTCATAGAATTCATCCACTAGATAGATGAATCGCTTGGCCTGATCATCATTGTGAGCCCCCATCGTAGGCACCCCCTCCACAATGACAGCATGGTATTCACGCGCCAGTTCGATATAATCATTTTGCGAACGTGGACCATCGCAGAGCGCCTCAAAAGTGAACCAGACGACATCTTCGGCCTCACGCACGGCACGAATCTCTCGCCCTTCGATCTCCAGTGGCACATCCATGCGAACCGAATGCGCCTCAGGGACTAAATTGTTAAAACACTGTTCTATAGCCACATGCGCCTCGGCGCCCAGCGGCGTGTGAAAAAGGGGAACCTTCTCCAAAGCCCGCAGGCGATAATCAATCCCACCGTCAACATTCACCACTTGAGTATGTTGGTATAACAGGTCGATGGCAGGCAGAAAACGGGCACGCTGCAAACCGTCTTTATACAAACCACTGGGTTCTATGTTGGAAGTCGCCACTAACACCACACCACGCTTAAACAATGCATCCAATAAGTTAGCCAAGATCATCGCATCGGTGATATCCGAGACAAAAAACTCATCGAAGCAAATAACGCAAGCTTGATCGGCCAGGGTTTGCGCCACCTTTTCCAAGGGGTCGGACTGCTCTTTTAACCCTTTAAGCTCATGATGCACTTTACGCATAAAACGGTGAAAGTGGGTGCGCATTTTATTGTCAAAGGGCAGGGTTTCAAAAAACACATCCATCAGGTATGTTTTCCCCCGACCGACGCCTCCCCAAAAATACAAGCCTTTAAGCGGCACCGCAGGCTCTGCCCCCATCACTTTTGACCACAAACGCTGCCCCCACGACACCTGGACGCTTTTTTGTTGCTCGGCTACCAGCAACTCGTACAAACGCTGCAGGTGCTCTACCGCTTGCGCCTGAGCGGGGTCTTTTTGATAACCGCTTTGAAGAATATCTTCCTGGTATTGTTGAACGGGGGAATTGGACATGTCACTCACTAATCATCACTAAAAAGTTGCCTACTTTAGGCAAATAACACACTTTAGGCAAATAACCACGATAAATATGATCCGAAAGTGTTTTTTTTATGTATTATAGTTAGATGCTTAGTAAGTCCTTGACAGAGACTAAAAGCCAGAAACTATAAACCCCAACTCTTAACCCACCGGAGGGCTTGAACCGTGGTCTCATGGGAAGAAGTTATCGTAATAAGTTCGATTACCTTATTCATAGGGGGCATTATAGGCGTTATAATAGGCCGCTCCCTTACACCAAAACTCCAAAAGAGCCTGGAGCTACGACTGCAAGAATCTAAGGAGGAATTGGATCAGTATCAGCATGATGTCGCGCAGCACTTTGCCGACACCGCCAAACTGGTAACCAACCTGACCCAAAGCTACAAAGATGTTCACGACCACTTGTCTAAAGGGGCCGTTGAACTGAGCAGTGCCGAGATCGCAAAGCAAGTGGTCAATGCCGGTGATAGTGCACTGGGAATCGAAGCACAAGGTGCTGTAGAAGACATTCACTTTGAAGCCCCTAAAGATTGGGCCCCCAAGGTTCCCGGCCAAGCAGGTACCTTAAGTGAAGAGTTTGGCTTGAACGACCATCGCGAGCCCGTTCCCAAGATTGGCCAACAATAAGTACCATAGACTTTCCCTATTAGACGCTGTAGGCATTTTAATAGAAGCTATGGCCACGATAGTTTAACGCCATAGGCATGACGAAACCATGAACACACTCCGAGACATTGTCGCCTATGCAAGATGGCCCGTCGCTATCGGGTTGATAGTGGCGCTGGGATTTATTGCCCTGTCGCGTAAGCCCTCCGCCCCACCTCCGCTCCCCCCGGTTTATACACCGGTCTATCAGCAATCTCAGCCGGTGTCTTACGCGGCAGCAGTGGCTAGAGCCTCCAACTCCGTGGTCAATATCTACACACTGACTCAAATTAAACATAAGCGCCATCCGGCATGGGAAGATCCGGTATTTCGGCGGTTTTTCAATATTGCCGATATTCCCCAGCAGCAACGCATGCAGTCAGCGTTGGGCTCGGGGGTGATCGTTAGCGAGAAGGGCTACATTCTTACCAACTTCCATGTCATTAATGGTGCCGATAAGATTGTAGTGGCCCTGCAGGATGGCCGCGAAGCCCAAGCGACAGTGGTGGGAGAAAATAGAGAGCGAGATTTAGCCGTATTAAGGATCACCCTCGACAACTTGCAAGCGATCAGCATTGATGAACAATACACTCCCGAGGTAGGGGATGTTGTGCTCGCCATCGGCAACCCTTTTGGCATAGGGCAAACCGTAACACAGGGCATTGTCAGTGCGAATCGCTCACGTAATTTGGATCTAAAGATTTCTTCCTTTGAAGATTTCATTCAAACCGATGCCGATATCCAGCCCGGCAATTCAGGCGGAGCGTTGATTAATGCCTATGGCAATCTGGTCGGCATTAACACCGCCAATCTCGACAATACTGGGGGGATTAGCTTTGCCATCCCGATTGATATTGCCATGCAAACCTTAAAAGACGTGATCGAATTTGGCCGAGTGATTAAAGGCTGGCTAGGAGTTGGCGCCGTTTTACTGAACCCCAAAATTGCTCAACACCATGGTTTGCAAAGCCCTAATGGTATTCTCATTACCGGGGTATCCCCCGGAGGGCCAGCGCAGAAGGCAGGCTTAAGAGCAAGCGATGTCATTATTGGGATCAATGAAAAGCGCATGGAAGACCCTAAAAAAGCCTGGAAGCTTATTCAAGAGTCTCGCCCTGGGGACAAAGTAGTGATTACGTTTATTCGGGGAGATGAAGTCAAGAAAATCCAAGTGACTTTAGTGGAACGCCCCATTAGTGCAGGCTGACTAGCTGCGGCTATATGGGGCTTGGCTTTAAAAGAGAGGGGAACTAAAAGCGACAGGACTTAGGTCTCTTCCTCTATACGATATTCCGCGGCACGCGCATGGGCTTCTAAGGACTCCCCTCTTGCCAACACGCTCGCAATCTTTCCTAACTCAGACGCTCCTTGAGCCGAACAATGGATAATCGATGAGCGCTTAACAAAATCATACACCCCTAAAGGCGATGAAAAACGCGCCGTCCCAGAGGTTGGTAACACATGATTTGGCCCCGCACAATAATCCCCAAGGGATTCGCTGGTGTGCCGCCCTAAAAAGATCGCCCCCGCATGACGGATATTATCCAACTGAGCCTCAGGGTTTTCTATCGAAAGCTCCACATGCTCGGGTGCAATACGGTTGACCAAAGCTATGGCTTGCTCAATATCCTCGGCATAAATCAGCGCCCCTCGGTTTTTAAGCGATGTTCGCGCAATTTCCTCGCGTTCCAGCGTCGGCAGCAAACGCTCAAGACTATCGTGCACTTGCTGAATATACGCCTTATCGGTAGAAACAAGGATCGCTTGGGCTTGCTCGTCGTGCTCGGCCTGGGAGAACAAATCCATCGCTATCCAGTCGGCAGGTGTTTTACCATCACACACGACCAAGATCTCAGAAGGCCCGGCAATCATATCGATATCGACTTGGCCGAACACTTCACGCTTGGCAGTAGCCACATAAATATTGCCAGGCCCTACAATTTTATCCACTTTTGCCACACTTTGTGTGCCATAAGCCAAAGCCGCAACAGCTTGAGCGCCTCCTACGGTGATCACACGAGTAATCCCCGCCACGCCCGCCGCAGCCAACACCATTTGGTTCACCTTGCCATCAGGCGTGGGCGTCACCAAAACCACCTCTTTTACCCCTGCCACTTTGGCAGGAATCGCGGCCATTAGTACAGAAGAAGGGTAAGCGGCTTTCCCCCCTGGCGCATATAACCCGACACGATCGAGTGCTGTAATTTTTTGCCCCAACACCGTGCCGTCGGCCTCGGTATATTGCCAAGAATCTTGGTGTTGATGCTCATGGTAAGCACGAATCCGCTCGGCAGCCGCGACCAAGGCAACACGCTGAGCTTTTGGAATAGCTTCCAACGCTTGCTGTATTTGTTGCTCACTAATGACTAGTTGCTGGGCCGAGGCCACATCACGCCGATCAAACCGGTTAGTGTACTCCAGCAGGGCTTCATCGCCACGAGCACGGATATCATCAATAATCGTTTTAACGACCTGATCAACCCCCTCACTGACCTCGTCTTCCCATGCCAATAGCTCGGTTAACGCTTGCTCAAAGCCTTCGCTTGAGGTTTCTAGAATATTCACCAGAGACGACTGTATCATTAGGCTGCCACTCGCTCTTCTACCGCCACGCCAATGGCATCAATTAAGGCTTCGATCTGCTGGTGCTTCATTTTCATGGACGCTTTATTCACAATTAAGCGGGAACTAATATCGGCAATTTTATCGCGTGGTTCCAAGCCATTAGCACGCAAAGTATTGCCCGTATCCACGATATCGACAATCTCGTCGGCCAGATCCATCACCGGCGCTAATTCCATAGCCCCATAAAGCTTGATGATATCGACTTGACGCCCTTTTTGCGCGTAGTAACGCTTCACCAGATTGACATACTTCGTGGCCACCTTAATACGGCCAGGCGGCAAAGTCTGCCCCACCATGCCAGCGGTCATTAACTGACAACGGGCAATGTTTAAATCAAGCGGCTCATAGAACCCATTACCACCGTGTTCCATTAGTGTATCTTTACCAGACACCCCCACATCGGCCGCACCGAACTCCACGTACGTTGGTACATCGCTCCCACGTAAAATCAATAAACGCACATCCGGCGAGGTGGTTTCAAACGTTAATTTACGGCTTTTGGATATGTCTTCAAGCGGCTCTATACCGGCCGCGGCAAAAAGCGGCAACGTCTCCAATAGAATACGCCCTTTCGTCAAAGCTATTGTCAATTGAGGCATATAAGTCTCTCTTTATTTTTCTAAATCCACTAAAGCGCGCTCCGCTGAGCACGCTTTAATCATTGATATTTTGGTTGTACAGCGCTTAGCATAGCACTGCTATTTGAAAGCGCTGGGCATATTTTAAGGTCTGTTTATAGGGCACACAACCTACCCATTATCTAGCCACTATCTAGCCCAAAAGGCTCTAGTCGAGAAGGGCTATCCTGGAACCCTACTAATGTTGGCACCCAGAAGTTGCAGTTTTTCTTCAATGCACTCATATCCACGATCAATATGGTAAATACGGTCCACAATAGTCTCCCCTTGCGCCACCATACCGGCAATCACTAAACTGGCGGAAGCTCTCAGATCCGAGGCCATCACCGGGGCCCCTTTTAACTTTTCTACCCCGGTCACTATCGCCGTGTTGCCTTCCAGCGCAATATTGGCTCCCATTCGATTAAGCTCGTGCACTTGAATTAAACGGTTTTCAAAAATATTTTCGGTCACCGAGCCCACCCCTTCGGCCACAGCATTCATGGCGGTAAACTGGGACTGCATATCCGTAGGAAATGCAGGATAAGGCGCGGTTTTTAAGTTAACCGCCTTGGGCCGTTTGCCTTTCATATCCAGAGAGATCCAATCGTCTCCCGTCTCGATGGTCGCGCCCGCCTCTTCGAGCTTTAACAACACCGCTTCGAGGATATCCGCACGAGTGTGACGCAGTTTTACCGAGCCTCTACTGGCAGCAGCCGCCGTTAAGTATGTTCCCGTTTCGATACGATCGGGCATAATACGATAATGGCAACCTTTTAGACTTTTCACGCCCTCTATCACCAAGTGATCCGAACCAATACCTTCAATTTTGGCCCCCATCGCTACCAAGCACTCCGCCAGATCAACAATCTCAGGCTCGCGAGCGGCATTTTCTAAGGTGGTTTTGCCTTCAGCCAAGACCGCTGCCATTAATAGGTTTTCTGTGCCACCTACGGTGACCGTTTCCATAAAGAAGTGAGCCCCTTTTAAGCCGTTTGGCGCACGTGCTCGAATGTAACCACCATCGACTTCAATGCTGGCACCCATAGCCTCTAGGCCGCGTAAATGGATATCCACGGGTCGGCTGCCTATGGCGCATCCCCCAGGGAAAGACACATCGGCTTTACCAAAGCGCGCTAACATGGGCCCCAGCACCAAAATGGACGCCCGCATGGTTTTCACCAAGTCGTAGGGAGCTTCGAACTCACTTAAGCTGTTGGCATCGATATCGACGATCATTTTTTCATCAATAGTAATGCCCACCCCCATACTGCGCAGCAGCGCCAGCATGGTGGTAACATCATTTAAATGGGGCAGATTAGACAACTGCACCGGGGTCTCGGCCAAAATCGTGGCCGCTAAAATGGGCAAAGCCGAGTTTTTTGAACCCGAAATTTTAATTTCGCCACTGAGGGGCCCTCCCCCTTGGATGATCAATTTATCCATAGAATGTGAACTTCTCTTGTACTGTGTTACGGTGAAGGGTTAGGGATTAAGCGCTTCCCACTCGGCAGGCGTGTGGGTTTTCATGTGGACGGCATGAATCACACCACTAGCAATGGCCTCTTGCAGAGCACCATAGACAAGTTGCTGTTTTTTAACAGGGTTTAAGCCCTCGAAGGCGGGGCTAATAACGGTGACATGGACATGGCTACCTTCGATCGCAACCTCAACTTGGGCTTGCTCGATAGATGCTTCTAGTACCGCTTTAACTTCTTCTGGTGACATGGCCGAACCTCTATATACCTTAATCTGTGGGGTAATCGGGACACGGCCATTGGGATATCACCCAACGGAGCCTGCGTCTCAAAAACGGCAGGCTATAGTAATAAAAAAATCAGGCGTACGCACCTGATTTTTTGAGGCTTCTAGCTTAAGCAGACCAGCCCTTAATAGCTGCATCAATGTCGCCTTTGTTTTCTTTCACCGCCTGAGCAAATTGGGTTCTAAACTGTTTGCCCAAGTTCACACCATCGAGCACCACGTTAATCAGCTTCCACTGGCCACTCTTGCGCTTAACCATGGTGTAGGAGATTTTATTCACACCATCGGCCGTCGCAATCTCTTGAATCACATTGACACGTTTTTGCTCACTAATGTCTTCTTTCGGGGGGGATGACCGAAGCATCAAAACCGGTAAAACTCGCCATGCCCTTGCCTAAAGTTTGCACCAAGCTGCCTTTAAAGGCTCGAAAGAAGCGCTTCTTTTGCTCACGCGAGGCTTTTTTCCAGTAAGTTTTCCCCATGACGCTTTTGGTCATGAATTTAAAGTCCATCGCCTGGGACATCACCGCTTCTACATCGGCAAAGTACTGGTCTGGGTTTTCTTTTAAAGCTTTTTCGCCGTTTTTAACAACATCGATTAGCCGACTGGTCACGCCTTCGACCACTTGGTGGGGCGTCGGTATGGTCTTTTCTTGCTCTAGCGCGGCCTGAGGGGCTTGTGCCTCGGTAGCGGGCTGATTTTGCGCAAACGTATTAGACGCAAAAGCCAAGACTGCGCCCATTAAAACAAACCTCATATTAACCATGATTCGTATCTCCTTCTTAAAAAGTCCCCACCTTACACGTCAATATATGGGCACGTTTGATTGTATTAGTTGGCACCTATCTTACTTAACGTAGATTAACGTAAGCTGAAGCTCTATTGAACTTAAGCTACTTCAGTGCGATTCAAATTATCTCATGTTGTTTTACAAAGCCGGTAAAACCTCTGCAGCATCGCTAGTATCGCCGCAGTAACATGAACAAGAGCTGACAATCCCTTATAAGCGCTATAAGATTGCGTTCTTTTCCACAAGTTCAAGCTTGACCCACATTTTACAACACTTTAATGCCGGTGTAGTGCTCTATTTAGGACGACTCCCTCACACTATTGGATATTAAATGAACGATTTTTAGGGATTTTGATTATATGCTGGATTCTATCCCGCCCCTATACCTGGCAGCCATCGCCATTCTCATCGGCTTTGTTGGCCTCACCATCGCCCGCGCTCGTCGCCCCACACCCCCAACCGAGCCAAATAAAGCCGCACAACTTGGACGAGTTACTGGTACACTGTTGCTTTTCCTTTATATTGCCTACATCTATGTACTTGGAACTGGCCAAATCTAAATCACGATACAGCTTTCCTCGATACTCACTATCCAATTCAAGCAGGCCATGAGCACTTTTGACTTTAAACATGCAGGACAACGCACCATATTAATGGAACGCGATGCCCTCACTGAATTATCCTCACGTATTGATGAGGCCTTTGACCGCGCATGCCAGCTTGTTTTAGCCTGTACTGGCCGGGTGGTCATTATCGGTGTAGGAAAATCCGGCCATATTGGTCGAAAAATAGCCTCAACATTAGCCAGTACCGGCACACCGTCTTTTTTTGTGCACCCCGGCGAAGCCAGCCATGGGGACATGGGGATGATTACCCAAAATGATCTTGTGATGGCTATTTCTAACTCCGGAGCCTCTGCCGAGGTGATCGCCCTGTTGCCACTATTTAAGCGAATGGGCGTGCCACTGGTTGCACTGACCGGTAAGAAAAACTCCCCCCTGGCGGATTTTTCCGAGGTACATTTAGATATCAGCGTCGCTAATGAGGCTTGCCCACTGGATTTAGCGCCCACCTCAAGCACCACGGTCACTCTAGCCATGGGCGATGCCCTAGCCGTGGCTTTGCTCGAAGCCCGAGATTTTAGTGCAGAAGACTTCGCCTTTTCTCATCCAGGGGGTGTTTTAGGGAAAAGACTCTTGCTTCGTGTCAGTGATGTTATGCACAATGGTAAAGAGATGCCTACGGTCACCCCCGATACTCCGCTAAGAGAAGCGCTTACCGAAATGACCGCCAAACGCCTGGGGATGACCACCATTATTGACCCTCAGGAGAAACTCATTGGTATCTTCACCGATGGCGACTTACGCCGCTGTGTGGATAAGGGCATCAACATTAATGACACCTTGATCGGCACGGTCATGACAGCTTCGCCCAGAACCGCCCATCACCACTTACTCGCAGTCGAAGCTTTGAATATTATGGAGAAACACAAAATTACGGCTTTGGTGGTCGAAGATGAGCAAAAAGCCCCTATCGGTGTACTCCATATGCACGATTTACTAAGAGCCGGTATCCTTTGATAAAAATATTTTACCTTATTGATAGCTGAGTCATGATTAAAACAGGCATATACTTTACTGCAGTTCTTCTTGTGCTTGGCATGATAGTGTATTTGTCCGGCCCTACTGACGAAATATTAGGCAGCAACGACACCTTGGATCAGGAAATTAACGCCATTCCCTATGCCCTGGCTCACAATGCCACCACTAAACGTTACACCCCAGAAGGAAAATTAAGCTACACCTTCTCGGCAACGAAACTGGAGCATTACCGGATTGAACAAGTCGCCGCC
>JACLAC010019956.1_pt1 | contig 18250 bp, 16 predicted proteins | sample 8027881 | NCBI WGS metagenome assembly JACLAC01 (sample SAMN15725517, study PRJNA655200) | protist metagenome | isolation source: fluorescence activated cell sorting (FACS) single amplified genomes of... | place: Spain: Blaines Bay Microbial Observatory, Mediterranean Sea | collected 2016-01-19 | reverse complement strand
CCACCCGTGAACCATCACCGCCAGCGCAGCGACTACGCAGAGAAAGCTCGGCAGATTCGCGAGGGCCAATGCCACGAGCGCCAAGGCGTGAACGAGCAACACGGCAACAACAGCCCGCCGAGAGTGGCCAATCCGACAATGCAATACGTCACTCACGCGGCCGAGCGTACGCCTAGTTGGGCGCCGAAGAGGTAGGCTTTTCAGCTGCGAGACGTAGGCGGTGCTGGTAGAATTCACCGAATGAGAGAACCCAGATCGCAAAAGGACAACCTTCGTGGCGAGGTAGCGCCCGAAGCCACGCAATCGAGCCAACCTGACCCGTCGGACAAGTCGGCAGCCACGGACGTCGATACGCCCCACGAGATCGGTGGATTCAATGGACCAGAGCCGACGCGATACGGCGATTGGGAGCACAACGGCCGGTGCACCGATTTCTAGAGAGACAGCGCTCATCCCCGCCCCTAATCGCCGCCGGACCTCAGTTGCGCCCCTGGAGCGCAGCAAGTACCTTAGCCCGCGGCCTGGGCGCCGGAACACAAGCCGCGGCAAAGCTCACCGCGTTCTCGTACACGCTCCGTCCAAGCCAGGTCTTGTCAACGGCGCACCGCCGGCGCCTTGCCGTCATCCAACGCTTCTTATCTCGTGTTCGAGGTGCCTGAATGGCTAGTCAAAGTCGACCCATATCGCCCCATCTTCAGATCTATAAGCCGCAGCTCACCTCGGTGCTGTCGATCACGCACCGAGGTACGGGCATTTTCTTGTGTATCGGCCTGCTCGCCCTTTGCTACTGGCTCGTCGCACTGGCGCTAGGGCCAGCCTCCTACGACCAAGCCCAAGGGGTGCTGGGCTCGGCAATCGGCCAGGTGCTGCTATTCGTGTGGAGCTTCTCGCTCTTCTATCACCTATGCAACGGCATACGCCATTTGTTCTGGGATGCAGGGATTGGGTTGGAGCTCGATGCTGCTTACGCGTCGGGGAAAGCCGTGGTCGCCGCCGCCGGCGGATTGACGGTGATCACCTGGATCGCGGCGTACGCGGCATAGCCGCAGGAGAAAAGCATGCGTTTGACGACACCTTTAGCCCAGGTACGCGGGCTCGGCAGCGCGAAAGACGGCACCAAGCACTGGTGGGCTCAACGCCTTAGCGCAGTGGCGCTCGTTCCGCTCACAATTTTCTTCATCGTTGCGGTTATCAGCATGACCGGCGGCAGTTATGCCGACGCTAAAGCGGCGATGGCGCACCCCGTGATCTGTGCACTGTGGGTCCTATTCCTCATCGCACTTTTCCACCATGCGCAGCTCGGACTGCAAGTGGTGCTGGAGGATTACGTGCACAACGAAGTGCTCAAATTTACCTCCATCATCAGTATGAAACTCGTGATCGTTGTGCTTGGCACGATCAGCGTCATCTCGATCCTTCGGACGGCCTTTGGGAGCTAGTATGTCCAGCGCTTATCCAATTATCGACCACACCTACGACGCGGTGGTCGTCGGCGCCGGTGGTGCCGGCTTGCGAGCCACTTTCGGCTTGGCCGAACAGGGCTTATCTACCGCGTGCATTACCAAGGTCTTTCCTACCCGGAGCCACACCGTCGCTGCGCAGGGCGGGATGAGCGCTGCCCTGGGAAACATGGGGGAGGATGACTGGCGGTGGCACATGTACGACACCGTGAAGGGCTCCGATTGGCTCGGCGATCAAGACGCTATCGAATACATGTGTCGCCAAGCGATGCCCGCCGTCATCGAACTCGAGCATTACGGGGTGCCATTCTCGCGAACCGAGGAAGGGAAGATTTACCAACGCCCCTTCGGCGGGATGACGACCCACTTCGGGGAGGGCACCGCCCACCGGACCTGTGCCGCGGCCGACCGCACGGGGCACGCCATCCTGCACACGTTGTACCAGCAAAGCTTACGCTACGATGCCGAGTTCTTCATCGAATACTTCGCCTTGGACCTATTGATGGACGATGAGGGGGTGTGCCGTGGCGTGCTTGCGCTGTGCCTCGACGACGGGACACTGCACCGGTTTCGGGGCCACACCACCGTGCTCGCGACCGGCGGCTACGGCCGCACTTACTTTTCGTGCACCTCCGCGCACACGTGTACCGGAGACGGAAACGGCATGGTGCTGCGCGCTGGGTTGCCCTTGGAGGATATGGAATTCGTCCAGTTCCATCCTACCGGCATCTATGGCGCAGGCTGCCTGATTACCGAAGGGGTTCGCGGCGAAGGCGGCTATGTCACGAACTCCGATGGCGAGCGATTCATGGAACGTTATGCACCGAGCGCCAAGGATCTCGCTTCGCGCGACGTCGTTAGCCGCGCAATGACCATTGAGATCCGCGAAGGACGTGGCGTCGGCGCCGAAGGGGACCACATCTTTCTCCACCTCGAACACCTCGGCCCGGAGGTCATCGAGGAACGATTGCCCGGTATCGCCGAGACAGCAAAGATTTTCGCCGGGGTAGACGTCTCCAAGGCGCCGATCCCAGTGTTGCCGACCGTGCACTACAACATGGGCGGCATCCCGACCAATTTCTACGCAGAAGTGGTATCGCCCCGCGATGGAGACCCCGATCGGGTCGTTCCCGGTCTAATGGCGATCGGAGAGTGCGCCTGCGTTTCCGTTCATGGGGCAAACCGCCTCGGCTCGAATTCTCTGCTCGACCTCGTCGTATTCGGCCGTGCCGCCGCCCTTCGGGCCAGCACGGTGATTACGCCAGGAGAGAAACACCCTGAGCCGCCGAAGGCGTCCGAGGAACGTGCCCTCGCACATCTTGATCGCATTCGGCACGCCAACGGCTCCGAATCAACCGCCGCCATCCGTTTACGGATGCAACGGGTGATGCAAAACAATGCTGCGGTCTTCCGGACCGGAGATGTACTCGAAGAGGGCATGGAGCTGATCGGTGAGGCTTACCAGTCCATGAACGATCTCAGCGTGAGCGACCGGTCCCTGGTGTGGAATTCCGACCTCATCGAGAGCCTGGAGCTCGACAACCTCATCCGTCAGGCCGTGGTAACGATGCACGCGGCCGCCCACCGCACGGAGAGTCGCGGCGCCCATGCACGGGAGGACTATCCTGAGCGCGACGATGAAAACTGGCTCAAGCACACGCTGACATCGCTCAACGAGAACGGCGAGGTTGATTTCGACTACCGTCCCGTCCACCTAAACACCATGACCAACGACGTGCAGGCGTTCCCGCCAAAAGCACGCGTCTACTAAGGAAATCACCCATGGCGGAGTTCAATCTTCCCGCGAATTCGGTCGTTGTGACGGGGCGAAAATGGTCGGCGCCAGATGACGCAAAACGTACCAGGCGCTTCGAAATCTACCGCTACAACCCCGACGACGAGTCGAACCCCAGCACGGACACGTACGACGTCGACATGGACACGTGTGGTCCCATGGTGCTCGACGCGCTCATCAAGATTAAGAACGAGGTCGATCCGACGCTGACCTTTCGTCGCTCGTGCCGAGAGGGTATCTGCGGCTCATGCGCAATGAATGTCGATGGTACCAACACGCTCGCGTGCACTAAACCTATCGACGAGGTGAAGGGAAACGTAAAGATCTATCCCTTGCCCCACACGCCGGTCATCAAGGACCTCGTACCGGATCTTACCCACTTCTACGCCCAATACGCCTCGATAAAGCCGTGGATGCAGACGATGAGCCCGGCTTCTCCCGATCGTGAACGCTTACAGTCCCGTGAAGACCGGGCTAAGCTCGACGGACTGTATGAATGCATCCTGTGTGCTTGCTGCTCGACCAGCTGTCCGAGCTATTGGTGGAATAGTGACCGCTACTTGGGGCCCGCCGTCCTGCTGCAGGCGTATCGCTGGATCATTGACAGCCGGGACGAGTACACCGGCGAACGTCTCGATGATCTGGAGGACCCCTTTAGGCTCTACCGTTGCCACACAATAATGAACTGCGCGAAAACCTGTCCGAAGGGATTGAATCCCGCGAAGGCAATTGCCGAGATAAAGAAGGCGATGGTAACGCGCGCGAACTAAAGCGTTGGCATCATACCGTGGGACTCTCTTTACCGGGAACGCTGCAGGACCGTCATGCAACCGAGTGCTAGGGTACGGTGGCGGTGTCGGCGCGGAATGCGAGAGATGGACATTATTTTTGAACGTTTTCTTGAGGACGGGTACGTCCTTCTCGATGCGCATGGGCGCCGTGCGTTCGACGCATTACTCGATGCCCCGGACCAGGACATTTACGCTTGGTTGCTCGGCCAAGACGCCGCATCCACGCCTGAACTCGGACAGATCGTTGCGGTCATCCGGGAACGGAGCCTGCCCAATCCCGCATGAGCACTTGGCACGATCAACTGGATACCTGGGGCGCCGTTCGCGACGCGAGCGGTGCGATCGCGCATTTCGGCGACTATCATCAAGAGCTCCGGAACGCGGTCGGCTCGGCCACCTTGACGATGACCGAACGCCTGGCACGAATCCGAATCAGCGGGCGCGATCACCGGGAGTTCCTACAAGCTCAGCTTACAAGCGATGTGCTGAGCCTCTCCCCGAACCAAGCTCAGACCAGTGCGTGGCTGACTCCTAAAGGTCAAGTCCGGTGCGTGCTCGACCTGCTGGTACAGGATTCCTCGATTGACGCCATTGTTCCTGCAGAGGGTAAAGACGCCCTCGTTCGCGCCCTGTCGATGTTCGTGCTGCGCGCAAAGGTTAACTTGACGGACGTCTCCGATGCCGAGCCCATGCTCGGCCTGGTTGGTCCCACTGCCCCCGCCAAGGTAATGGCGCAGCCACAGGGCGCCCTGGATGAAGGCATGGCTACATCCTCGCAACGCGGTGTCACCTACTGGCGCTTGCCCGGCGGACTACCCAGATTCTTGCTCACAGGCACCCTGGATAACCTAGTCTTCGAGCGTCAGGCACTCACCGCCGTGCCGCTGGCTGGTAACGAAGCTTGGCACCTCGCGAGTGTCCAAGCCGGGATCCCTCACATCACCGCGGTTACCGCCGAGCGCTATATCCCACAAATGCTCAACTTAGACGAGCTCGGGGCGGTCAGCTTCGAAAAGGGGTGTTACCCCGGGCAAGAGATCGTTGCACGAACCCGTTACCTGGGCCGACTTAAGCGGCGCCTATACCGTGGTCAGATCAGCGGACACGCCCCGGAACTTCTCGGGACGCTGAACGCACAAAGCGGCGCGGAAGAGAAACAAGGCGAAATCATCGATTACGCACCGACCCCTGATGCAGACATCTGGAGCGTATTGTCGGTGGCTAACGTGACACTTGGCCGAGCTGCCGTCGACGTCGACGGCGCACAGCCCCCAGTAGAAATGACCTTACAGCCCGTGGATCATGGGAGCGAGCCGGTTTAAGCCCGCCTGGTGGTTGCGCTCGCCACATTTGCAAACCTTGTGGCCGAGCCTGCTCCGAGCCAGATTCGAACCGCCACCTACGCTCTTGCGGGAACGGATCGTGCTCGACGACGGTGACTTTTTGGACCTTGATCGGCTCCGGGAAGACGGCGCGCAAACTGCACCCCGCCCGGTTGTCATCGTGCTTCCAGGACTTGAGGGCTCCAGCCGTTCCGCTTACGCCTGGGGAATGCTGCGTGCAGTTAACGCCGCGGGTTTCGAAGGGGTCGTCATGCACTTTCGGGGGTGCTCCGGAGAGCCCAATCGAGCCGAGCGAACCTACCATTCCGGAGAGACCACCGACATCGCCCAAGTCGTGAAGCGGCTCGGGGCCCAAGCCCCGGCCGTTGCAGCAGTGGGCTTTTCTCTCGGTGGAAACGTGTTGTTGAAATGGCTGGGCGAGACCGGCACCACCAACCCGCTCGCATGTGCCGTTGCCATTTCGGTTCCCTATCAGCTAGAGCGATGCGCCGCACGGATGGAGCACGGTTTCTCGCGGTTCTATCAATGGTGGCTGATGCGCAGCTTGCGGCGCTCGGTGCTCACCAAGTGGTGCGGCCAGGCGTGCGACCAATTCGATATGGCAAAGGTTCCCGGCACTCGCACTTTCCGGGAATTCGACGATGCGGTCACCGCGCCGCTTCACGGATTCACAGACGCCGACGATTACTATGCGCGGTCGAGCTCACGGCGCTTCTTACCCTCAATCAGCCGGCCGACACTATTGGTGCATGCAACCGACGATCCCTTCATGTATCCCGATGTCTTGCCCGAAGATAACGAGATGCCCACAAATATCACGCTCGATCTGTGCACCGAAGGAGGCCATGTCGGGTTCGTCAGCGGCACCGTCCCGTGGCGCTGCGAGTACTGGGCGGAATCTCGCGCCGTCGAGTTCATGTCGTCCCATATCCACAACAGCTAGGATGGAGAACCGTTCGTTTAGGTCAGTCAGGCTAACTGGCTTCGTGGCAGCAGCATGTGCGGGCACCGCGGTTGCCACGCTATTGGGGTATCTCGGCGGCCTATGGTGGGTCTTCGACCTATTCTCGCACTTCCGCGTTCAGTACGCGGCCCTCGCCGCTCTCGCCTTGGCGATCGGGCTCGCCGCCCGATTTTGGTCATTGTGCGGTGGTGCAGCCTTGGTGCTCGCGGTCAACGGAAGCAGCATCGCCCCGCTTTACGGCGCCCCCGCCCCCGGTATGACCGTGGCCCAGCCCCTGACCGTGCTCATGCTCAATGCCAATATCTACGGCGGCGATCCGAAACGCGTAGGCGAACTGCTTTTCGAGACCGCCCCGGATATCGTCGTGCTGGCGGAAGTCGACGAGCGATGGCTGACGGCACTCGGGACCGTCCTCGCCCGGTACCCTTACCGGCTGTTAGCGCCTCGCTCCACTCCCTTCGGCATCGCCTTGCTCAGCACCAGGCCGCTCGCTGACAAAGCGCTGCTTCACGCAGGATCCGTCGCTTTTCCGTCGGTGATCGCGACCGTCGATTGGTCAGGCAAGCCTTTGACGATTGTCGGCGCCCACCCGCCGCCGCCCTTCAACGCAAACATGGCGCACCAGCGTGATGCGCAGCTGAGCGGCCTCGCACAAATGCTGGGTAAGCAGGAACGACTCTTGTTGCTCGGGGACCTGAACGCGACACCCTGGTCACACGGTTACCGAGCGCTCGTCGAGCCCACGGGCTTGAAGAACTGCGCGCAAGGACGCGGCGTTCTGCCCACATGGCCAACGCATTTCTGGCCCCTAGGCATCCCCATCGACCATTGCCTAGCAAGCCCGCAGATCCCGATTCGCCGATTTTGGATCGGACCCGACGTAGGCTCCGATCACGCCCCTATTTTTATCGAGCTCGGCAGTACGTAAACGCTACGCTATTCTCCCTCAGCGATGGCTTTCATGCTCAGCCGGATGCGTCCTTGTTTATCGACTTCCAGCACTTTCACCTTCACCATCTGTCCTTCGGTGAGCTTATCACTAACCTTCTGGACACGTTCCTCGGAGATTTGAGAGATGTGCACGAGCCCGTCACGCCCGGGGAGGATATTCACAAACGCGCCAAAGTCCATGAGCTTCTGCACGCGGCCCTCGTAGATCGTTCCGACCTCGACGTCGGCAGTAATCTGCTCAACGCGCTTGCGTGCTTCCGCGCCGGCAGCTTGATCGACTGAGGCAATCTTCACCATGCCATCATCGGTAATGTCGATCGTCGTGCCTGTTTCCTCTGTGATGCTGCGAATGGTCGCACCGCCCTTCCCGATAACGTCCCGGATCTTCTCTGGATTGATCGTGAAGCTGATGATCCGCGGTGCGAACTCAGACATCTCCGATCGCGGCTCCGTGATCGTCTTCGCCATCTCGGCAAGGATGTGTAAGCGGCCGGCTTTCGCTTGCTCAAGCGCTTTTTCCATGATCTCACGGGTAATACCGTCGATCTTGATATCCATCTGCAACGCGTTCACGCCTTGTTCGGTGCCCGCGACTTTAAAATCCATATCGCCGAGGTGATCCTCATCGCCGAGAATGTCGGACAGCACAGCAAAAGCCTCGCCTTCCTTGATAAGGCCCATCGCGATCCCGGCTACCGGCGCCTTGATCGGAACGCCGGCGTCCATCAGCGACATGCTCGAGCCGCAAACCGATGCCATTGAGCTCGAACCATTCGATTCCGTGATTTCAGACACGACCCGAATCACGTAAGGAAACTCGTCCATGCTCGGCATCACGGCCATAATGCCGCGCTTAGCCAGCCGCCCGTGCCCGATCTCCCGTCGCTTCGGCCCGGTGTTTCGCCCCGTCTCGCCCACCGAATAAGGTGGGAAGTTGTAGTGAAACATGAACGGCTCGCGACGCTCGCCTTCGATAGCATCGATTATTTGCGAATCTCGGCCACTGCCTAGCGTCGTCACGACCAAGGCCTGGGTCTCCCCGCGTGTAAACAATGCCGATCCGTGGGTGCGTGGCAGTACGCCGACCCGCGAGCTAATAGCGCGCACAGTCTCGTTGTCCCGTCCGTCGATGCGTGGCTCATTAGCGATGATGCGTGACCGTACGGTACTCTTCTCGAGCTTGTAGAGCGCCTCGCCGATCGCGTCGGGGCTCCAGCGCCGCTCCCCTTCTGAGTCGATCTCGCCGCCCAGACGTTCATGGGCAACGGATCTCACCTCTGCCAATGCGTTTTGGCGGCTCATCTTCTCGGCGATGCTGAACGCCTGCCGTACCGCATCGCCGCATTCGCTTTCAACGCGTGACGCAAGCTCGGGATTCTCTTCGGAAACGCTGTACTCCCACTTGGGGTTGCCGATTTCGGCCGACAGCTCATTGATTGCGCTGATAACGGGTTGCATTTGCTGGTGCCCGTGCAATACGGCACCAAGCATGACTTCTTCGGAGAGAGCGTTTGCTTCCGACTCGACCATGAGCACGGCGGCTTCCGTCCCCGCCACGACGAGATCGAGGTCGGAATCGACTAGCTGAGAGAGCGTCGGATTGAGAATGTACTCACCGTTCGCATAGCCGACACGGGCCGCGCCAATCGGTCCCGCAAAAGGGATCCCGGCTATGCTCACCGCCGCCGACGCGCCAATCAGCGCAGGAATATCGGGGTCAATATCCGGGTCGACGGACAGCACCGTCGCCATGATTTGAACCTCATTATTGTACCCTTTCGGAAAAAGCGGACGCATCGGCCGATCAATCAGCCGACAGGTCAGGATTTCTTTTTCACCAGGCCGACCTTCACGGCGGAAGAAACCGCCAGGGATGCGGCCCGCAGCGTAAGTCTTCTCCTGGTAGTCAACAGTTAACGGGAAGAAATCGCGGCCCGAGCCTTCTCGCTCGGCAACGACGGTCACGAGCACGACAGTGTCGCCCAAGCTAACCATCACCGAACCTGACGCTTGTTTTGCAATCTCGCCGGTCTCGATTACCAGCAGAGACCCGCCATATTGAAATTCTCGTTTCTTTGGGGAAAAAGCCATGAGGCGCTCCTTGGCCTGGCAGGACCGGCCCCGCGCGACGAATCAAACCCCTTGGTGGGAAACCAAGCGGAATGTAGTACGCGGCGCGAGACGGACGGTTAGGTTAACGACGCAGGCCGAGACGGCCGATAAGCGTGCGATACCGCCCGACGTCGCATTTTCGCAAGTAGTCGAGCAGGCGCCGCCGCTGGCTCACAAGACGCAAGAGGCCTTGTCGCGAGTGATGGTCGTGAATGTGGGTCTGAAAGTGCTCGGTGAGGTATTTGATCCGTGCCGTCAGTAAGGCGACCTGTACCTCAGTAGAACCAGTGTCATCGTCGGAGCGCTGATGCTCAGTGACGATTTCGGACTTCTGCTGCGCAGTAAGCGTCATTACTCAAAACCTATAAGCCAAAAATAACACCCGACCAGCACCCCTTGGTCCAGCCCGGTTCCTTCTATGGTGATGACCGCGCCGTCCGGCGCGCAAAAGTGCGATGCGCACTTAAGCCCTTGAAGACGCGGACATTCTACACGAAATTTTAACGACAACCAGATGGCGGCAACAAATCTTTCTTACAAGTCATTTCGGCGGCGTTACCTCGAGCACAATCAAGCCTGGACTAATGACTATGCACGAGTCGACGTGGCGCGATCCGTCCATCGTCGAGCACCTCTCCTACCCCGATGAACCGGTGCTCGGGGCCGGTGATCCGAACCCACCCTTCGGTCGGCGCATGCGGCACGAGTACCGCTTGACCTTGCTTCAAATAATAAGCGACGTCACCGGTCAAGCTAACCACCGGCCAATCGCGCAGTGCCGATTCCATAGGGATGAGCGTCCCCTCCAAAGCGTCACCACCTTGCTCTGCAAGCGCTCGGACCTCTTCGAGTTCAAGCATCTCATCCAACCGATACGGGCCAGCCGCGGTCCGGCGCAGACGCGCTACGTGGGCGCCGCACCCGAGGGCCTCGCCGATATCCTCGGCCAACGTCCGAATGTAAGTTCCCTTCGAGCAGTGGACTTCGAGCGACAACTGAGGGGGCACCCCGTTGGGAAGCCAACTTTGCAGCTCGAGCTCAAAAATCGTGACCTCACGGGGCTGACGCTCCACCACCAGACCTTGGTGGGCGAGCTTGTAAAGCCGCTGACCTTGGTGCTTGATTGCAGAGTGCATCGGTGGGATCTGCTGGATATTGCCCCGAAACCGGGCCAAGCACCGCTCGATCGCCTTCTCGGTGATCTTCGGCACGGGGCGTTCTTCAATGATCTCGCCCTCAGCGTCGCCCGTGGCAGTCTTCACGCCCAAGGCGACCGTTGCCTCGTAGCGCTTGTCGGCATTGAGAAGAAATCCTGAGAGCTTCGTCGCCTCCCCAAAGCAAAGCGGCAACATGCCCGAGGCAAGCCGGTCGAGGCTCCCAGTGTGGCCCGCCTTGCGGGCGTCGAACAGCCGCTTCACAACCTGCAGGACTTCATTCGAGCCGAGACCGGTGGGCTTGTCGAGTAGCAATATGCCATTTACGTCGCGCCCGCGACGGCGGCCTCTCCCCACGGTACCGTCCCCCCCTACCGGCGCTGTCGCGCGTCCGCCAGAAGACGCTCAATTCGCTGCGCCTCGTCCAGCGTCCGGTCGATCTCGAAGCGAAGCGCGGGAACTGCCCGAATAGTCAAACTCGTGGCGAGACGCCGACGAAAAAAACCCGTGGCGCGTTCCAAGGCTTTCAGTACTGGCCCTTGAGCCTGCCCGCCTTCGCCCCCGGGCAAGGTAAGGAAGACTCGCGCGTGTGCGAGGTCACGGCTGACCTCAACATCGGACACCATGACGCCGTCCAAACGCGGGTCGCTGATCCCTTTTAGCAGAAGCTCGGCCAGCTCGCGCTGTATGCTCTCCGCCAAACGATCGGTCCGTCGAAACTCGCGAGCCATTAGACCGTGCGTTGTACCTGTATGCGCTCGAACACTTCAATCTGGTCGCCGACCTTGACATCGTTGTAATTGCGCACGCCGATACCACACTCCGTACCGCGGGTTACCTCGTTTGTGTCGTCCTTGTACCGTCGCAGCGACTCGAGCTCGCCTTCGTAAATGACCACTTGGTCGCGTAACACACGAATCGGATTGTGACGCTTTACCGTACCCTCCAGCACCATGCACCCGGCGATGGCACCGAAACGCCGCACCCGGAAAACGTCGCGCACTTCTGCGATTCCCACGATCTCCTCGCGTTCCTCTGGCGAGAGCAATCCCGACAACGACTGCTTCACCGTGTCGATCATGTCGTAGATCACGCTGAAGTAGTGCAGATCGACATCTTCCTGCTCGATCAGCCGGCGTGCGCTAGTATCGGCCCGGACATTGAACCCGACAATAATCGCATTGGCTGCGATCGCCAGGTTAACGTCGGTCTCGCTGATGCCGCCGGTACCTCCAGCAACGATATTCACCCGGGCATCATCGGTTGACACGGCAAGCAAGGCGTCGCGCAGCGCCTCCACGGAACCTTGAACGTCCGCTTTCACTACCAAGTTGAGGGTAGCGACCTCTCCTTGTTCCATCTGGGAGAAGATGTTCTCGAGCTTCGCTGCTTGCTGACGGGCCAGCTTCTGCTCACGGGACTTAGACTGGCGGTGCTGCGCGATTTCACGCGCTTTTCGCTCATCCGCCACTACGAGCGCCTCATCCCCCGCTTCCGGCGGGCTGGAAAGACCCAGTACCTCGACGGGGATCGACGGCCCTGCGCTCTCGACTTGCTCTCCTCTTTCATCGAGGAGCAACCGCACACGCCCGAACTGCTGACCCGCGAGCAGCATGTCACCGCGGTTCAGTGTCCCGGCTTGGATCAGCACGGTTGCCACCGGGCCACGACCACGGTCAAGCCGTGACTCCACCACGACCCCCGAGGCCGGTCCATCGAACGGGGCTCGCAGCTCGAGGAGCTCCGCTTGCAGAAGGACCGCATCGAGCAACGTGTCGACACCTTGGCCCGTGATCGCAGAAACGTTGATGAACTGCGTATCGCCGCCCCAACTGTCCGGTATGACGTTCTTGTTTGCGAGCTCTTGCATGACCCGATCTGGATTCGCATCCTCACGGTCGATCTTGTTGACGGCCACGACGATGGGTACGCCAGCTGCCTTCGCGTGTTGCACTGCCTCTTCAGTCTGAGGCATCACGCCGTCGTCCGCTGCCACGACGAGGATGACGACATCTGTGACCTTCGCACCACGAGCCCGCATGGCGGTGAACGCCGCGTGCCCTGGGGTGTCGAGGAACGTCAGAGCCCCCTTTTCGGTGTCGACATGGTAAGCGCCGATGTGCTGTGTGATGCCGCCAGCTTCACCCTCGGTCACCTTCGATGCGCGGATGTAATCGAGCAGGGAAGTTTTGCCGTGGTCGACGTGGCCCATGATCGTCACCACCGGTGCACGACCGTGCGACTCGACATCGTCCGGAGTGGCCTGGAGCACCGCTTCCTCGAGCGCGTTCTCGTTGATGACCTTCGCCTTATGGCCCATCTCTTCGATCACAACGACTGCCGTATCCTGATCGATAGGCTGGTTAATCGTGACCATCGTTCCAAGGTTCATCAGCGTCTTGATGACTTCGGATGCCTTCACCGACATGCGTTGTGCAAGCTCGCCCACGGTAACGGTTTCCGATATCGGAACTTCTCGAACGATCGGCGCCGTTGGCCGCTCAAATCCGTGCTGTGTTGGCCCCGATTGGACCGCCCCGCGCCGTCCCCCCTTACGCCGGGTTGGACGCCGGCCACTCCTATCGGCCTTGACATGCAGCTCTTCACGGCCGCGACCGTCACTGCCCCGATCCTTACGACCGCCCCGTGACCGGCGCTGCTCGCTCGGTGCCGGAGGCGGCTCCGTTGCCGGTGCCGGTGCCGGTGCCGGTTCCGTTGCCGGTGGAGCTGCTGCAGATGCGGGCGCCTCCTCCGCGCGCGCCGGCGCTTCGGCTGGCTGCTCTTGCGCAACGACTGTCGCTTGAGTCTCGGCTTCCGCCTCGGCTTTCGCCTGCTCGGCGGCGGCCGTCTCTGCCGCCGCGGCCTCAGCTTCCTGCCGCGCCTGTTCCTCAGCACGGGCCACCGCCTCCTGGCGCTCTAGCTCCTCTCGCTCCCGAGTTTCCTGCTCCGCTGCCAGCTGGTCGCCGAGCGCTTGCTGCCTGCGCTTTGCTTCCTCTGCAAGCTCGCGCTTCGTATCCGCCATGCGCTGGGCGCGCTCATCGGGCCCAGCCGGTTTCTCGGGAGGCACGGGCTTTTGCTCTTCGGTCGTTTCGTTGGGCTTTCGGACAATGCTCCGACGCTTGCGCACCTCGACGGTGACCGTTTTCTTCCGACCCGTCGTGGAGCCCGGAGACGGCGCAACCCTGAGCTCACTGACTTGCTTACGCTTCAAGGTGATCCGGTTCCCCGATCGTGTCGGTTCCTCGGCCTTGCCGTGCATGCGCCGCAAATACGCGAGTAGCTGCTCCTTGTCAGTATCATTCAGGTGATCGTTCGCCTCTGTATGAGGTAACCCCGCCTCGCCCAATTGCACTAGCAACCGCTCGACCGGGGTGTTCACAGATTCGGCGAATTCCCTGATGCTGACTTCGGCCATACACAACCCTCCGGTTATTCTTCATCCTCGAACCATGCGGCACGAGCCGTCATGATCAACTGGCCGGCCCGAGTCTCATCGATCCCAGCAAGCTCGACCAGTTCGTCGGTAGCAAGGTCAGCCAGGTCATCCCGGGTACGTACCCCGGACGCCGCTAATTTCTCGGCCAACGCTGGGTCCATCCCCTCGGTCTCGAGAAGATCTTCGCTAGGCGGACCGCCGCCGTGCTCCTCGCTCGCGATCTCACGAGTCAGCAAAATATCCTGGGCCCGCGAACGCAGCGCTTCAACGAGCTCGTCATCGAACTCGTCGACAGCCTGAAGCTCCTCGATCGACACGTAGGCCACTTCCTCGACGGTCGTGAACCCTTCTTCGACAAAGATACGCGCGATCTCTTCGTCGACGTCCATTTCCTCCATGAAATGGCGAATGAGCCGTTCGTTCTCTACCTCGTGCTTCTCCTCGGCTTGCACCTCGGTCATCACGTTGAGGGTCCAGCCCGACAGCTGGCTCGCAAGCCGAACGTTTTGCCCACCACGCCCGATGGCCTGAGATAGCTGCTCCTCGGCCACCGCCACATCCATGGACCGCGCGTCCTCGTCAACAACAATCGAGATGACGTCCGCGGGGGACATTGCATTGATCACGTATTGCGCCGGGTTCTCGTCCCACAGAATGATGTCGACCCGCTCGCCGGCGAGCTCGTTCGATACCGCTTGGACACGCGAGCCACGCATTCCCACGCATGCACCCACGGGATCGATACGCGCCTCGTTCGTCCGTACCCCGATCTTCGCGCGGGACCCCGGGTCACGAGCTGCGCCCATAATCTCGATTAAGCCCTCGCCGATCTCCGGCACCTCGATTCGAAAAAGCTCCATCAGGAGCTCCGGCGCAGTGCGGCTGACAAAGAGCTGCGGCCCACGCGATTCCGAGCGCACCTCACGCAGATAACCGCGCAACCGGTCTCCGGGCCGGATAGATTCCCGGGTAATGACTTCATCGCGAGGAATGAAGGCTTCTGCGTTCGATCCCAAATCAAGGATAACGTTGCCGCGGTCGGCTCGCTTAACCACACCGGTGACCAAATCGCCCACACGGTCGACATACGCCTCGATCACTTGCGCCCGTTCGGCTTCTCGGACTTTCTGAACGATGACCTGCTTCGCCGTTTGAGCCGCAATACGGCCGAAAGCCACCGATTCCATCGGCTCTTCGACGTACGCGCCCAGACTGAGGGCAACGTTCTGTTCTTGTGCCTGGGCCAAGCGAACATGCCGCTCGGCGCTGAATTCGAAGGGCTCTTCCTCTGGGTCATCCTGGACGACCTCTTCATCGTTGTCTGGCACCACCTCCCACCGTCGGAACGTGCTGTATTCGCCCGTCCTCCGGTCGATGGAGACTCGAACGTCGATATCCTCGAGGTGGCGTTTCTTGGTCGCGCTCGCAAGCGCTAACTCAATCGCTTCAAGGATGACGCCCGCGTCCACGCCCTTCTCGTTGGAGACCGTTTCTACAACCGCCAAGATTTCTTTAGACATACACCGTCCCGCGCGCCTCTAGAGCACGCCAAATCTTTCCTCTAAACATCCGGGACGAGATTCGCTTTAGCCACCGTATCCAGCGCCAAACCGAAACACTCACCGTCTACCTGCAGCGTCACGACTTCGTCGTCACTCATAGTCTTAATTGTGCCCTTGAAGCGTCGTCGTCCCACGACGCTTTCGTGCAGCACAATGTTGGCCTCATGTCCCGCGAACCGCCGAAAATGCGCCGCGGTGAATAACGGCCGATCCAAGCCAGGAGAAGATACCTCCAGGGCATATTGTCCCGGGATTGGGTCTTCGACCTCGAGCACCCCGCTGACCTGATGGCTGACCGCCGCGCAGTCATCCACATCCACTCCCGCGTCAGTGTCGATATACACGCGGAGCACGCTTCGAGCCCCGGCCGGCACAAATTCGACGCCAACAAACTCATAGCCGAGCGCCTCAACCGATGGCGCAAGCAAGCTCGTCAATGCGTTCGTCTCAGTCCCCAATGTCGCGTACGCAACCAATCCCGTATCTGTCCGGAAAGTCCTCGACTCCAGCCTACACCCGAAAAAGAAAGGTGGGCGCGAGGCCCACCTTTTATTCCTGACCATAGGCAGCTGGCAAGTTTAACTCTTCTTGAGGTGAAAACTCCACCGCCTCGCTATTGGGTACCACCTTGCGGGTCAGATAGTTACCTCAACCTTGGCGGCGTTTTTCCGAAGCCCCCGGCACCAGAGCCAACCGTCAGTGCCAAGGCCTTGCAACGCCACAACCTCGGGGGTTCCGGCCGGGCGGACCTCCCTTGCTATGGGCGCACAGCGCTAGGGACCCAAACAGCAAGAAGCCACGGCCGCACCGCAACTCACGGGCATTAGCCCATAGCGCTACGCCCAATGCGCCGTGAGCCCGAAACCGCCTGCGAGCCCTTCAATCATCCACGCGTCCGATGATCGAGACGCTGCTGACATTCATATGCGGAAACCCACCGAGGTTGTGGGTCAGACCCAATCTCGGGTCCGGAAGCTGTCGTTCTCCCGCCCGCCCGTGCAGCTGCAAATACATCTCATAGAGCATTCGCAGCCCAGAAGCACCGATCGGATGCCCGAAGCACTTGAGCCCACCGTCGATCTGGCACGGAATCTCCCCGTCAGCATCGAATACGCCGTCGAGCACGTCATTAACCGCCCGGCCTTCGGCGGACAGGCCCAAGTCTTCCATGGTCACCAGCTCGGTAATGCTGAAGCAGTCATGCACTTCGGTCATGCTGAGCTCGGCCCGCGGATTGGAAATCCCCGCTTCCTTGTACGCCCTTTGCGCCGCAATCCTTGTGGTTTTGACGTAACTGCCGTCCCAGGAGTTGTGGCTAGCCTCGGTACCGTTTGAAACGGCTAATTGCATTGCTTTAACGGTAACCAAGCTACTTTTACCCAGATTTCGTGCGATCTCGGGTGTGCAAACGATGGCCGCAGCCGCGCCATCACTGACGCCGCAGCAATCGAACAGCCCGATCGGCTCCGAGATCATGGGCGCATTCAGCACTTGGTCCATGGAAACCATTTTGCGCAGATGCGCCTTCGGGTTTTTCGTTCCGTTCGCGTGGCTCTTGACGGAAACGTGGGCCATGGCGCGCTTGAGATCTTCCTTGTCAACGCCGTGTACCCCTCGGTATCCCGTTGCTAGCTGCGCGAAGGCGCCCGGCGCTGACAAGTTGGGCCAATACATATCGTTGCGCACGCCGTTCGACAGCGGCGGTAACCCGCCGAACCCCGTGTCTTTGAGCTTTTCACATCCAAGCGCCAGGGCAATGTCACACGCGCCAGACGCGACTGCGTACACGGCGCCACGAAACGCCTCGGTTCCGCTTGCGCAATAGTTTTCCACCCGCGTCACTGGGATGTAGGGAAGCCGCAATGCGACGGCCAAAGGAACACCACTCGGACCCACATTGACGGACTCGAATGCCGTCGCTAACCACGCTGCCTCGATCTGGTCTTTGTCGATGCCCGCGTCGCTCAGGCACTCGGTGAACGCCTCTACCATCAGGTCCTGTGCTTCGGCCTCCCAGCGTTCTCCGAACTCGGAGCAGCCCATGCCGAGAATCGCCACTTTGTCCCGAATCCCGCTCATCGTTCGCATCCCCTATACACCCATGCGCGGGCCGCACTATCCCCTACCGGCGGGAATGGCGTCAAACTGGGATCTCTACAGAATGATTTGCCGCACGAGCGCCGACGCATCGCACGTCTCGAGCCTGAAAGTCAGTGCCTCGAGACGATCAGCGATACCGTTCTCACCGCTTCCGAGAAGCTGACGGGCTTTCTCGCGCATCGCACGGGGCTTTGCCGGGTTTGCCGCAGCACCCGAGGGGTCCCGCCGAAAGAAACGCTCGGCAGGCCGTTCGGGCCCTTGCACCTCAACCCATCCACAAAAGTTGGCCGGGTAAATCGCGTCGAGGGCGGGATCGTGGCGTTGCTCAATCCGTTCCATCAGCGCCAGAGTCTCAGGATCGCGCAAACGGGCCGGGACGAAGGCATCGGGAAGCACTGCGCCGAAACGCAACGCGCTTGCCACACAGAAGCGAGCGTTCATCTGAGCGCTCAACACCGACCCCTCCTCGTAGTCGAACCCGCACTGGACTTCCACCACTCGGGGCAGGCCGATTCGGATCTTGGTGTCCTCGTGCATCATCTCACGAGCCTCTATCGCGGCATCGACGTACGCATGCAGACT
>JACLAC010010780.1_pt1 | contig 18255 bp, 13 predicted proteins | sample 8027881 | NCBI WGS metagenome assembly JACLAC01 (sample SAMN15725517, study PRJNA655200) | protist metagenome | isolation source: fluorescence activated cell sorting (FACS) single amplified genomes of... | place: Spain: Blaines Bay Microbial Observatory, Mediterranean Sea | collected 2016-01-19 | reverse complement strand
TTACAGCACATCAGACTGCACTCGACGAAGTCCTCGAACAGTCCAGCGAACTTGGTGACTCGCTGAAAGATATCCGAGCGACCCGGAAGAAGCTGATCGCCGACCAGGAAGCTGAACAGGAAACGCTGGTCGAAGTCCGCGAACGCCGCAGCGCCGCGCAGGCTCGTCTGACCGTGCTTGAAGATCTGGAGGTAAAACAGGAAGGCGTTGGCATCGGCGTCCGCGAAATACTGCAACGCGCGAAAACGTCGGATTTCCCCCCCTGGAACGGCATCACTGGAAGCGTCGCCGACCTGTTGGATGTCGATCTGGAAAACGCAGCATTGCTGGAAGTCGCCCTCGGCAACCGTGCTCAACTGATCGTGATGCACGACCTCGCCCCGATGATCGATTACCTCAAACGCGGCAGTGCCCGCATCGACGGCCGCGTTGGTTTTCTCGGTCTCGGCGAAGTGGCAGCTTCGGAATCCGCAGAATCAACGAGCAATCACATTGACCTTTCGTCCGACGTCGACGTCATCTTTCGCGCCGACCAGCTTGTCTCTAAATCATGCCAGCATCCGACACTGGCCGCGATGCTTCTCGACACGACCTGGGTCGTCACCGACCTCGACGCCGCCAATCGTCTGGCTGTTGCCGAAGGGGCCGGGCATCGTTTCATTACTCTGCAAGGCGAGTTGATCGATTCCGACGGAACTCTTTACGCAGGCACCGTCCGAGGAGAGGCATCGGTCCTTTCTCGGAAGAGCGAGCTTCGCCGCCTGAAGAACGACCTGATTCGAATGGGTCAGCAGCTCACAACCAGCGAAGCCAGAAGCAAAGCCTTCACAAATCAGTCCATCGAAATCGAAGCCGAACTTACAACCGCCGCCGAGCAACGTGATGATGTCAACCAGCGACTGACCCAACGACGGTCAGAATACGATAGTCAGCAACAGGTAATGAATCGACTGTCGGAGCAACACGCCACCGTCGAAGAAGCCTTCACAGCTACAATGGAGCAGATCGCAGAAAGCCAGACGGAACTTGCACAAAGCTTTGATTCGCTGAACGGCGTCGAGAAAACACAAAACGAAGCGAACGACGAAGTCGCTCGACTCGAAGGCGAGCTGATCGAACTTGAGCAGGAACGCAACCGCCTGATGCAGGAGCAGACCGAAGCACGACTGAAACTCGCTCGTGCTGGAGAACGCCGTGAAAACCTGATGTCCGTCTGTAGCCGCCTGGGTGACGAAGCATCGACATTGAACGGCCAGATCGAAGAATCCACCAGACGTCTTACCACGTTCGAAGACCGTCGCCAATCGTCGGTGCTTGGCGTCCTGAATGCCAGCGGAAGCCTCGCCGAACTGGCCATCGTCGCAGAAACCAGCGCCGACGCAGTCGACAGACTGTCCTGCGAGAAGAAGCAACTGCGCAGCGTCCGCAGTGGACTGGTCGAAGAGGAAACGGCTTTCCGCCGGCAACGCCGAGTCATCGCCGACCGCCAGCACGAAGAAGAAATCGAAGCCCGCGACATGCAACATCGCCTGTCAACATACGGCGAGCGGATCGAAGAAGAGTATGGGCAATCGCTTGAAGAAGTCGTCGCGTCAGGTGCGTCGGCGTTCCGCGCTTACCTGATCGACCGAGGTCTGATTTCCGATGCGTCAGCGCAGGTCGCGGGTGTCGAAGAGGAAGAGCTTGCAGAGCACAACGAAAATGATGCAACCGAAGCTGAAGCCGAAGATGACATCAGGAATGCCGACGACGAAGTCGACGACGAGTACGGTGATGAAGATCCAGCCGACGCCCCAGAAGATGAAGAGGTCCACCTCACGCTGCAGGAAATTGGAAGAACTAGCTATGAAGACGTTCGCGAGGAACTAGAGGAACAGGTCAACCGGCTGCGGCGACGGGTGAAGTCGATAGGCAATGTAAATACAGACTCGCTGAAGGACCTCGACGATCTGGAGGACAAGTTCAACCACTTCCATAGCCAACTCATGGACCTGACCGAGGCCAAAACGACGCTCGAAGAAATCATCCGCAAGATCAACGCCGAAAGCCGCCGGCTGTTTCTCGAATCATTCACAAAAATCCAGGTCGAGTTTCGTGAACTCTTCCGTAAACTCTTCGGTGGCGGAGACGGCGACCTTATCCTGGAAGACCCTGACGACGTACTGGACTGCGGCATCGACATCGTGGCTCGTCCCCCGGGCAAAGAACTCCGCAGTATTTCACTGCTGAGCGGTGGCGAAAAAACAATGACTGCCGTCGCGATGCTGCTTGCCATCTTCAAGAGCAACCCCAGCCCGTTCTGTATCCTCGACGAAGTGGACGCGGCTCTGGATGACGCCAACGTTGAACGTTACGCCGGAGTCGTTCACGATTTTAAAGAGATGACTCAGTTCATCATGATCAGTCATCGCAAACGAACGATGACCGTCGCGGACGTCATCTTCGGCGTGACGATGGAGCAGTCAGGCGTCTCCAAGCGTCTCAACATCAGCTTCGAAGACGTTGGCGAAGACGGTGATTTTCGAGTCAACGGCTCGCAGGCTGCATGACAGCCCTCAGGCAAACATGTCACCCCATCCCACTTGTGGAAGGGGCCACGGTCTCAGCCGCAGATGAGAGTCAGTCACTTGTCGCACAAAATCAATCGATCCAATCGAAGAGCCTACGGCGTGCTGGTCACGACAACCTTCGCTCCCTTGAGCAGTTTTCGCATTGGCTTCCAGACATTACCGTCGCGAGGTTTTGGCGAAACGGCGATCTTTAACAGACAACCTTTGACCGAATTGTCGAGTACCGATTCAATTTCCAGGTTCAGCGTCTGAGGCTTCCGCGTGACGAAGGGTTCAATCCAGGTCATCACCGCTCGCGATTTGGTTTTTGAATCTTTGACGGGCGTGATCTTCAATGTAAATGACGCCGACTTAACGTCGATTCCGCTGCGTCTGGTCACCGCGACCGCCAGTCCTCGGTAATACTTCAGTAGTTCTTCGGTAAGAACTTTCGGATTCGGCGAAGCCTGATCCGGAAGGCAGAACACAAAACAGTAAGTAAAAAAGTCTTCGGCGTCCGGACGGAACATTCCCGGTGCGAAGCGAACCTCTTCGAAGCCTGTCAGCTTCATGTCTTTCGCAAAGCCAGTCGGTAAGCTGAGCGTTTCGGTCCGCCAGCCTTTGGGTGTTTCCATCTCAACTCGAATCGGCTCTTCGGCAACGGTCACTTCCGACAATGCGACCGCAAAGAGGGCAAATAGGAATACTGAGCAGGAGTACTTTCTAAACATGGCGAGGTCTTTATGATCCAGACGAGTTGATTATTCAGAATCGATGTTCGATAACGCTACACACTCTGACCACGAAACTCCACGCGAGGCACGCCATGAGGACGTCGATCTTGACCTTCACACTGCTGACATTGTTTTCCTTCATCGCCGTTGGGTACGCGGACGAAACAGCCGCTCAGAAAGAATCCAAACACCTGACGAACACCCGACAGGTTACTTCCGGGCTACCCCGGGCTGGCGAAGGCTACTTCTCGCCGGACGGCAAGAGCATCATTTATCAGGCCTACCCGATCGGATATCCGTTTTACCAGATCTACGTACAGAATCTGGAAGGCGGCAAACCGCGCCGAATCAGCCCCGGTCGAGGCCGAACGACCTGCAGCTATTTTTCCGTTGATGGAAAGAGTCTGCTGTTTGCATCGAGCCATTCCGATCCGCAGCTTGACGTCGTGGAGAAGAAAGCCCGCGACCTCGCCGCTCAGGGAGGCCGTCGTCGGTATCAGTGGGACTTCGATCCGCACATGGATATCTACACCGTCGCGCTTGACGGAACGGGCTTGAAACGATTGACCGACGCTCCGGGTTACGACGCTGAAGGCAGCTACTCGTCCGACGGAAAACAGATCGTATTTACCTCGTCGCGAGACGGCGACCCGGACCTTTACATCATGGATGCCGACGGCACGAACGTTCGGCAAATCACCAACAAAGACGGCTACGACGGTGGGCCATTCTTCTCGCCCGACAACCAGTGGGTAATCTTCCGCAGCGATCGTCAGAAGGAACACATGCTGCAATTGTTCGCGGTATCAGCCGACGGCAAAACCGAAGTCCAACTGACCGACAACCTGAATCAGGTCAACTGGTGTCCGTACTTCCATCCGAGCGGCGACTACCTCGTCTGGGCCGGTGCCGACTATTCCGAGGGGCCGGGTCCGAAGTCAAAATTCCAGTTGTTCACTCTGGAGCTGAAGAGCGAAAACGGCAAACTCAGCGCCGGTGACATCACCCAGATCACACACAAACTCTCTCAGGACGTCCTGCCCGTCTTTAGTCCGGACGGCACAAAATTAATGTGGACGTCGACTCGGTCAGAAGATGAATCAAGCCAGCTCTGGATCGCCGACTGGGTCCGCGGTCAGAAGAAGTAAGGTATCTCGAGCGCAGCGCTGGCATTCCAGACAAAGTGGTATGCCAGCGCTGCGCTCGTCATCCCCTACGCCTCTTGACTGTCATTCGTGCATTTCAGAGACCGTCTCCATTAACGATGTTGCTGGGAGTGCCTGCCTGGAAATTCCGGATGTTGTCCGCCGTGATCTGCATCATGCGGCGGCGGGCGGCGAGGCTGGACCAGGCCATGTGCGGTGTGATCAAGCAGTTGCGGGCTGTCAGCAATGGGTTGTCGTCGGTGATTGGTTCGACCGAGGCAACGTCAACAGCGGCACCTGCCAGTTGATTGTCATTGAGGGCCTCGGCGAGTGCGACTTCGTTGATCAGTGGGCCGCGCGACGTGTTGAGCAGAAACGCGGACGGTCTCATTTGCGAGAGAAACTCGCGATTGATCATCTCTTTTGAGTTTTCGTTCAGGCTGCAGTGCAGCGTGACAACGTCTGCTCGTGATGCGATTTCATCGGGGGTGGCCCACTCGAAGGAAACGTCGTTCGGTGCGTTCTGACGATGTCGACTGGCGGCGAGGATCTGCATCCCAAAGGCGTTACCGATTCGCGCGACCTGCTGACCAATTCGGCCGAAGCCGATGACACCCAGAGTCGACCCCTGTAGTTCGATCTGCGGAGTTTTCCAGAAGGAGAACGAGCCGCAACTTTGCCACTCGCCCGCATGAACGGCTTCGTCATGCAATGCGACGCGGTGGCAGAGTTCAAGCAGCAACGCAAACGTAAATTGAGCTACCGACGGGGTGCCGTAGCTCGGGACGTTCGCGACAGGAATTTCCTGCTTTGCGGCCGCACCGCCGTCAACGCAGTCGTGGCCGGTTGCTGACACGGCGATGAACTTCAGATTGGGAAGCTGGTCAAGGATCGCTGCCGTAAGGCGAGCTTTGTTAGTGATCGCAACATCGGCATCCTTGAGCCGATCGATAATCTCCGCAGGGGCACTCGCTGCATGAAGAGTCATGTCGCCCAGTTGCTCAATCGGCGTCCACGGATTGTCTCCGGGATTCAGCGTTGCTCCATCAAGAATCACAATTCGAGATGCCATGCATTCGTCCTTCGCGTTGCTATGGCGTTACGGATTCTGAGTCGGCGGTCTCAGTAACGTCGACACTGAGTTCGGCGAGCGACTCTTTCAACTCACGCACGGCTCCAGCAGTTACCAGCAGCAGTAAGCCGATCATGCCGAGGACGCCGCCGATCAGCACAATTGTCCAGAGCGTCATCCAGGCATTCATTGGTTCACTCCTCCGTCGGGTGCTGGCTGCGAATCATTCGGGCGATTATCAGGGAACAGCAGCGAGCCCGTGACAAATCCCAGGAGAGAAAATGCAAACGTCATCAGCATCATGACGTTGCCGCCAAGTGTGATGCCTGTGCCAATATCGAGAAGCTGAGCGTTCAGAAAATTGACACACGGATCAAGTCCAAGAATTCCCGTCAGGCCGCCGAGCAAGGCGATGTACGCACCAGCAGAACTCGATCGAGACCAATAAAGCCCGCCGACGACAACTGGAAAGACTCCAGCCAGGTAGACGGTCCCGGTGACGGCCATGTACTGCCAAAGGTCGCTGGAAACTTCGTACCACAAGCCCCAGATCAGCAGCATGATCCCCGTTGCGATGATCGCGACTCGAGTGATAAGGATCCGCTGCCTGTTGGTCAGTTCTTTTTTCATCAATGGCGCGACTACGTCCTGCGTGATCACGCCGCTCCAGCAAAGTAAATAGCTGTCGTGCGTCGACATGAAGGCCGCGACCATGCCTGCGGTCACCAGCCCCAGCAATCCCGACGGAATAATCTTGGCGAGAAACAACGGCATCGCCGCTTGCGTGTTGACGTCGCCGCCGGCCTGTATTGCGGCCTGAAATTGCGAGTTGAGTTCGGGATGCGAATGGAAAAATGCGAACGCACCGATTCCCCACAACACGGGCAGCGAGCGTCTTGCCAGAAACGGGATCGTGCTGCACAAGTAAAGTTTACGGGCAATCTCCGGTGTCTTCACGGCGAGCGTTCTCGACGCGCCGGTCGGCCATAGCATCAAAGCGACGACCAGAACGACGAACTGAGCAGTCAGCGTAACCGGCCCAATGCCGTCGTCAGATTTCATCGTCGAGGGATTGTCGGTCGACGTCGGGTCGAAATATCCGTTCTGCACAGTGACCACTTCTGAAAAGCCATCGATGCCGATCTCGCCAGCAACGAACAGCGTGACGATCACCATGCCCGTACCGAGAATCACGAACTGAATCAGGTCGGTAATTACGACGGAAATCATCCCGCCCAGCACTGTGTAAAAGAGGACGAGCAACAGCAGGCCGGTCATGATCAGCTTCAAGCCGACGGGTTCGTGATAGTCGAACGCGTCAACCATTAACTGTTGCAGCCACTCAGGCTCGGTGAAACCCGTCACGGAAACCAGAAACAGAGCTCCGGCTTTCAGGAACAGCCCCATGTTGAGCACGCCGGAGAGCACCATCATCACGCCGCCAAGAACTCGAACGCCGCGCGAGTATCGCCTTTCGTAGTACTCGGGAATCGTCAGCACTTTGGATTGTCGAAGCCGATAGACGACGACTCCGGTCAGACCTATAAAGAGCAGAATTACGAGTTCGTACAGCGCGAGATACAGCGAGGCATACTGCTGCGTAAATCCGAGTTCGGCTGAGTACATCACTGTGACCAGGCCGATTTCCGTACCGGTCATCGTAGCAAGTGCAAGTCTGATTCTCAGCGTGCGACCGGCGACGAGGTATCCGGCGATGTTGCCGACGTATCGGTTCGCCCAGATCCCTACGAATATCGAAATCAGCAGATACGCAACGACAATGCACCAGTCGAGCGATGTGAAGTTCGTATCGAAAAGTTGCATGACGACGCCCGGGACGGCAACTGGCTCAAATAGTCTTATTCAGTATAGTCGCGGAAGGCTCTGGCGTCAGGCTACCGCGGCAAATTTGGCGTTGTGTCTCAACGCGTCATACCCGCAGAGGCGGGCAACCAACAGGACACTGCACACCGGGTTTCCGCCTACGCGGGAATGACGACGACGCATGCGTGTTTCAAACCGAACGTTCAATAACGAAAACCCCGATTCCCACCAGAGCGAGGATCGAGGTTTCGAGTTTCGTTCAACTTATCGCGACCGTCAACACGTTATCAGAAGACATCCAGAAGAAAATGGTTGCCTTTGTGATACGGGCGAGCCGTCGGGTAGAAGTTGTGCCAGTTCTTGTTGTACACCGGAACTCGCTGCTGCGGAGCGTACCGATAGTACATGTGGTTGTAGCTGCCCCGCTGCTGCTGGAAGTTGTGGGGATAGTACACGTACGGATAATAATTGAAGCGGTTCCAGTCGGTCGGCTGGCCTCGTCCAGCGGCCTGAGCGTCGCTTGCGTTGCCAAGCATCGTCATCAGGGCGAACAGAACCAGCCCCGTCTGCGTGAGTCGTCGGAGCATTTGCTTCCCCTTCACTTCTGGTCTCGTACTGAGAGAAATCGAACGAGGTCGGCTACACAAGCGAACTCGACAGACCGCTTCACATTCGAATGGTTTTGTCAGAAGTACCCGTCATCAACATCCTTGTCGATCGGGATACTCCTTACGCAACTCGAGCCATCCTTGACTCGCCGTTTCCAAGTTTCACAGCCAGCCCGTAGACGCATCATTAGAACACGGCGGTGCGTCGAGACGAACCCTGCGGCACGGTGTACTCAATGTTTGATCGGCTTCGGCACGACCGCTACGACAGGAGAATTCCTTAAAATCGGCAAATTTCAGCACGTTCGTAAGGAGGCTCCGTAGCTGAGGAATTCGTCGCGGACTAATATCTTCGGAATCGATTCGGTCAAGCAGGGGCACCCCGGCAATTGCCCACTCGACCGCCCTGAAACTCCGCTTCTCAAGGAACGACCATGCTGTCACACGTGTTTCGAATGACTTTATCAGTGGTTTTCTTCTCCGTTCTCGCCTGTCTGACAACCACACTGCAGGCTGCCGATTCATCTCGGCCGAACATTGTTTACATCCTGCTGGACGATGCCGGGTACGGTGACCTGAGCTGCTACGGACAAAAACTTTTCAAGACGCCGAACATTGACCAGATGGCAGCGGAAGGTTTGAAATTCACTGACCATTACTCGGGGAGTACGGTCTGTGCACCAACTCGATGCTGCCTGATGACCGGGCTTCACACTGGCCATACAGTCGTGCGCGGCAACCGTGAGATTCAGCCGGAAGGTCAGGCACCAATGCCAGCGGACATCGTGACGCTGCCGCGGCTCCTGCAGAAAGCCGGCTATCAGACGGGTATGTTCGGGAAGTGGGGACTCGGATCACCGGGCTCGGCCAGTGACCCGGCTGAGCATTTCAACAAGTTCTTTGGGTACAACTGTCAGCGACAGGCTCACACCTACTACCCGGACTACCTATGGCATGACCGCGAGAAGGTGCAGTTCGGTGGCAACGTGTACTCGGGATACCCGATTCAGGAAGCGACGCTCAACTTCATTAAAGCGAACAAAGACAAACCGTTCTTCTGCTACGTGCCGATGACAATCCCTCACGCGGCGCTGCACGTTCCGGAAAAATACGCCGCTCCGTTCCGCAAGAAGTTTCCTCAGTTCGAAAACAAAGTCGGCAAATACAAAGGACCGAACATCAAGAATCCAGCGGCCTGCTTCGCCGGCATGATGACGTTCATGGACGAGCAGGTCGGCGAAATTCTCACTCTGCTGAAAGAACTGAAAATCGACGACAACACGCTGGTCATGTTAACGTCGGACAACGGGCCGCATCTGGAAGGCGGACACATGCCAGACTTCTTCGACAGCAACGGACCACTGCGAGGTCACAAGCGAGACCTAACCGACGGCGGCATCCGAGCCCCATTGATCGCTCGCTGGCCAGGCAGGATTAAAGCCGGAACCACGACCGCTCACATTGCCGCGCACTGGGACCTGCTGCCAACTGCTTGCGAACTGGCAAAGGCCTCAACGCCAGACGACATCGACGGTATCTCATACGTGCCGACGCTGCTTGGAAAGACTTCTGACCAGAAGGCACACGAGTATCTCTACTGGGAATTCCCGTCACGAGGCGGAAAGCAAGCCATCCGCATGGGCAAGTGGAAAGGCGTTCGAGAAAACCTGTTTAAGGATCCCAACGCCCCGCTGCAGCTTTATAATCTAAGCAAAGACATCGGCGAAAAGAACAACACCGCTGACAAGCACCCTGAAAAAGTCGCGCAACTTGAAGACCTGCTCAAAGAAGCTCATGTCGAGTCCTACGTCTTCCCACTATTTTCGCTTAGGAGCGGAAAGAAGTAAGTCATTGGTCTTGAAAGTTACATGCTATGAAACCTGACAAAGGGTCGAGTGGTGGCGAACAAAATCCTTATATCGAAAAATTCATGAACATGTTTCTCTGCACGGAATTCCAGTGAATGAAAAACCGATTAAGCAGAGTCAGTTCTTTTCAGCTTGAAATCACACATCCGAATTCAGCGACCGGCAGGAAACGGCCCTGCGGACGTTACTTCGCTGGTGGCAGAAGCTTCGCCAGCATGGCATCGAGGTCTTTCGTGGCGATTGAAGTCGTGACTGTTTTTCCCTCGGCGTCAACCAGCCAGATTTGCGGAATCATGGTCACTCCGTAGTGGACGGCAACCGGGTGATTCCATCCGCGGCGTTCGGGGGCGGTGTGGAAGACAGTTCGCCAGCCCATGCTCGATTTTTCCAGGAAGGCGTCAATGGCTGATTCGTCCGTGTCGAGGTTTACGCCAATTACCTGCAGGCCTTGCGCTTCGTATTTCTCAGTGGCCGTGATGATGGCTGATGACTGCTCAATGAACGGAACCGCCTGGCTCGACCAGAAGACCACCAGCACGGGCGAGCCTTTGAAATCGGCGACGGAGATGAATCCGCCGTCTAGTGTCGGGCCGCCAAGGTCGAGCGGCTTCCCAATCAGGTTCAGACGTCGCAAGGCCGAAATTGCGTGCTGAGCCTGCGGCGTGTCGGCGTACTTCTGGCGGAGAGTTTCGAAACAAAGGATCGCTTCTTCACGCATCCCATGGAAATCGCACGTTGCCGCCGCGTCGTTCAGAAGTCCGACAGCCCGCTCCTGCTCAACCGGAAAACGTTCCGCAAACAAACGAGCTTGTCGAGAAAACTCCTGCAGGTAACGAACATCCTGGTGCCCTGAATACTGAGCGTTCTTATGAGCAAATCGGGAGAGGATGTAAGCCGATTCCGACGCCGCTCGCGACTTCGGATCACGAGCATAGAAGGAGTCTGCAAAACTGAACAATGCGTCGATGCTGTCCTGATTGCCCTGCAGCGACAATTCAAGATGTGATTCCATCAGCCGATGAACGGCTACGTTGAAAACAGCCTCCAGTTCCGGATCCTGATGGGTTTTGGCGATTGCTTCTTCGGCCAGTTTAACAATCTCCAGATTGCGAGTTCGTCGAGCCTCTCGCTGTTTTTTGATGTCGTCGGTTTCCGGAAACGGCTGCATCCGCAGTTTGGTCATTTCAAGAACCAACCAGCGAGGCGAACCTTTCTGGGGCGGACCGCTGACTTCACGCTGGTTTGCCGCAACGGCAGCTTTCGCTTCTGCCGAATCCAGTTCCGGAGTGGACGCGGAACCTGCCGAAATCGCTGCGGTCGGCAGCGTTACTGGTTCAGTCGACGCGACTACTGGAGTGGTGGCGGTCGTATCTGAACTGGATTCTGCAGACTGCGGGGACGTCGAATCTCCACCACAACCGTTGACGAATATGGTAAAAACGGTTGCAAGCCCAACCAGGCTGTGACGAGCTGACAGCATCGTTCTCTCCATCCCCTGAGAGCCGCGTTTCAAACGCGATCCATCTTCCAGCGTGCAACCAGTTCTGTACTCCCGACACAAAACCAGCAACCGATCGTCAGCATCCTCTGAAGAATGCTGATTCCATACCCGCAAAACAGCGACCGCTGTCGCAGACCTTCGCCGCGAATTCCGGCCGGACGGGGTTTGTAGCCCAATTCACGATAATGGGACAAGACGTAGTCTTAAGCCTGTCAGCACTCAGTTGAGTGCCAGCGGTGGCTTAGGACTATGAGCCTTAACTGTCATCCCCTCACGAGCCGCGAAGATCACCGTGTCTGAACCGTCGCATTTCAACCGATTGGCCGCATCGGCAGACATATTGCTAACCATCTGGTCGGTGCTCTGTGGATCGTGATGACACATCGCCACCATGTCCGGCTTGACCTGATTACAGAGGTCAACAACGGTGGCAATTGAGTTATGCCCCCAACCAACACGTTGTGGATAAATGCTATCGGTATATTGAGTATCGATGGCGATCAGGTTGGCTCCCGCCAGAAAATCAGTCACTTCCGCCGGGTATTGGCGACTGGCATAATGGTCATTCGCCAGCTCATCCTTGTTGAGAGCAATCTGATCGAATTCGGAGTCAGTCGCCAGCACGAACACAGCTCCGTCGGCCTCAACTCGATACCCCAGCGAACCGCCAGGGTGAGGCAGTGGAAATGGCGTGACCTTCATTTTTCCGATTCCGAACGGGCCTTCGATTGTCTTAAACGACAACTTCGCCTGCATCGCAGACAGCTCGATCGGGAAATAGTCGCCCGTCATCTGCCCGGAAAGAAGCTGCTCAACTCCGGTCGATTCCCGCTCCTCGCCCCAAATCGTGAACGCGTTCTGCGGCATGTATGCGCATGAAAAGAACGGGAACCCCTGAATGTGATCCCAGTGCAAATGCGTGAACACGACCGAAGCATCGATGGGCTTCTGAGCAAATTCATCCAGCCACGACATACCGAGTTCTCGAATTCCGCTACCGGCGTCAAAGACAAGGAGTGTGTCTTCGTGCCGAATTTCGAGGCACGTCGTGTTACCACCATATTTTTTCGTCTGTCGGCCGGGAGTCGGTATCGATCCTCTCGTCCCCCAGAACCGAACAGTTAGATCACTCATCCGTTGAACCTGTGCTGCTATCGCGAAAGGGCTTGTCCGCCGGAAAATTCAAAACCTTCAACCGTTGCTTGCATCATCCGCATCGAGTTCGTGCAGACAGTCAAACAGAAACAAAGAATGTCCAATCTGCACACTATCTCCACCATGCAGAACACAGGAAACGATCGGGACTCCGTCAACATAAGTCCCATTGCTGCTGCCCAGATCTTCAATCACAAAGTCCGTCTCTATCTGATAAACGCGAGCATGTTGTCGCGAAACACCGCTATCAGACAGCACGATCTCAGACATCGGATCGCGACCAATGATTACTTCAGATTCGCTGATGACCAGCTTCTCTGTGCTGTGCCCGGCAATTGGCGTAAATACACCGACGATCCTCAGACGAGCGTCATATCGCTGAAAATCACAGAAAGCGATGTCGCCGACGGTCTGTCTCGCTTCCTCGAATTTTATGTATTCTTCATCAGCCATCGGTGTTCCTTCGGTCTTATCAGCCTGTCGTGCCGAGAAGTCATGGATTTCAGTTGTTGCTCTGTTTGTAGCTGATTTTCGAGAACCAACACACGCTTGTTCAGTGTCCGCATCGGCCACGCCCAAAAATTGCTTTCGCACATGGCATCTCAAAATAAAGTAACACTTGTCACCTATGTAGACACCATGACATGTCAATCGCCTGCTTCGGAAGTTTGGTCAGAATTGCTATTCCGTGGAATAGGTACTTACTGAATCCTCCCGAGACGACGTAAAATCATAGAAATCGCCTGAACGGGCTCGCTTAGGCAAACAGAACAACAACGGTTGCTGGCTCATCCGAAAACTACACGACCGACACCATAAGAACTGACTCGAGGACTTTAATGTCATCTGAAACACTCACATTTTCCGAAGGCCTTGCATTTAAGAGCCAGGAGCAGATTCGAGTCCTATTCGGCTGTCAGGACCAGTATCTACGAAAGATTCGCGATCGCCTGGGAATTCACGTCATCATCCGCGGCGATGAACTTCGCTTCAGCGGTGAGACTGCGCAGGTCGAAATCGGCTATCGCGTGTTTTCCGACCTGAAACGGATCGTCGAAAAGTACGGCGAACTGTTGCCTTCTGAAATCGGGTCGACGCTCGATCGACACTGCCCGACACCGGATCTGGAAATGTCGTCGCGACAGAACCACTCCCCGGCGAAGCCTGTGTCATCATCCCCTGTGGCCGACGGAACTCGGAGTTCAGAACCCCACAAATCTGGAAGTGGGCCGCGTAATCACGAAACATCTGACCCAACAACGACTGACCAGCCCGACCTGGGCAGGATCGATCTGTTCGAAAAAACCCGCAAAGTCAAACCGAGGACGGGAGGTCAGGCTCGCTACGTCGACGCCATCCGTGAAAACGATCTCGTCATCTGCATCGGCCCGGCTGGCTGCGGAAAAACTTACCTGGCCGTCGCAATGGCCCTGAACGCACTGCGGACAGAGCTGGTCAGGAAGATCGTTCTTGTTCGACCAGCCGTTGAAGCTGGAGAAAAACTCGGCTTCCTCCCTGGCGATTTGCTCGCCAAAGTTAATCCCTACTTGCGGCCGCTGCTCGACGCTCTGGCGGATATCATCAGCTTCGACCAGGTTAAGCGGTACATGGAAAACGATATCATCGAAATCGTCCCTTTAGCGTACATGCGTGGCCGAACGCTCAATGATACGTTCATAATTCTCGACGAAGCTCAGAACACAACGTCGACTCAAATGAAGATGTTTCTCACCAGAATGGGTGAGAACTCACGCATCGTCGTGACTGGCGACCCGACTCAGGACGACCTTCCGGACAACGTCCGATCGGGACTGATGGATGCGACCAGGCGACTGAATGGCATATCTGGAGTTGAAGCCGTCGAGCTGTCTGGTCAGGATATCGTCCGTCACCGGCTCGTACGCGACATTGTACGAGCCTACGATGATTCGCCGCCGAAGGGTGATTCGAGGCTGGGCCAAAAAAAATAAGTCCTTCCCGGCTACGACGACACCCCGCTGGCGGTTACACCAACTCAAGAGAAACCATTGAAGCACACAGCATCACGTATTTCTTGCCCTTGTCTAACTGCAACAGGTCGTTCTGACCGGACCGGCGTCTAATATCCATGCCGCTCTTCGGGCACAAGCATTCGAGACGCCAGCGTGCGTCTCGCCGTACCATCGGAACATCTCACGGCATCATCGCCCGTGTGATGACTTCCTTGCGCGACCGCGGAGTTCTCGCAAGGCTATCGCTCTGCCTGCTTGCCATCGTGATCCTTTCGTTCGTCGTGCAAGCGTGGAAGACACCATTCGCCTGGCGTCACGGAGACCGACCAGCCCACGGCATCCTGGCTACTGTCGATTTTAAGCGGATCAACTCTCGCGAAACCCGCAGGCGGCGTGAGCAGGCCACTGACCGAGTGCCCTTACACTTTAGACAGGAAGAACTGCAGGCCGACGCGCTGACTGAAAAACTTCGGTTTGACTTTCTAGCTGTCGCCAAAAGTATGTCTCTGGATAATTTGTCACCAGAGGCCCGCTCAGCCTTCGGACTTGATTCCGAAAGCGAAACGCTGGCCGCCCCGACTGTGGAAGAGAAGTACGAGACGCTGTTCCGATTGGTCCGCGCAGCAGATCAGAACGCAGACGGAATCACCGAACAAGCTCGAATCGATCGGGTCGAAGGCTTACTTGCTGAATTCCATCAAATCCTGCTGGTAGTTGATCAACCTGGAATTGTAGACCGGAACAGTCTCAGTGAGTTTATGCGGCTTGAATTGCGTCCCGGTCAACGACTGGCCATTGAGTCTGAAGACGAAAGTGACACCATTGTTGCCGGAGTCAGTGACGTAGACCTGACCAGCATGATGAAACCCGGTGGCAGAATTGCAGCCATCTGGGAATCAGTTCCGCTGCTCAGCACAATTCAACCTTCGATCGAATCGTGGTTGAAAGCCCACGTTCAGCCAACACTCCGTTTTGACCACCCAGGAACTCTCCAGGCAGAAAAGGATGCCCGCGATCAGGTTGATATCGTTTATGAAAGGTATCGCCAAAGCTCAATGCTGGTCGGGCCTGGCGAGATGATCAGCGAAGAAAAGCTGGATTTGCTTCGCGACGAGTACAACGAAGCAGAGCAACAAGTGCCACTTTATCTGCGGCTCATCCGAACCGGCACAGTCCTCTTGATGATGGTCGTACTGGCGGTGATAAACGGAGCGTACCTCGTCCGAAACGAGCCCGGCCTGGTGCATTCATATTCACGTCTGTCAGTTTATCTTGGAGCGATGATCCTTGCCGTTGGCCTTGGATGCTGGTCAACTCAAACTCCGGTCCTGCGCGCTGAAGTCATCCCCGTCGTCGTGATGGCGATGATTTTTGCCGTCGCCTACAACCAGATCATGGGCGCTCTGACGGCCATGACGATCAGCCTGCTCCTAACTCTGGCAACGTCCGGTGAACTAACCGAGTTCGTCGTGCTGATCAGTGTCTCGGCAACAGCGGTCATCCTGCTTTCTCGTGTCCCGTCTCGATCGACGCTTGTCAAAGTAGGATTCGTCACCGGACTCGCATTTTTCGTGATTGATTGCGGGATGGGGGTTCTGAAAAGCCAGTCACTGGACATCTTCTGGTCTGATGGGCAGCTGATTTCCGAAGCCTTCAAAGGTGCCGCATGGTGCCTGGGTGCCGGCTTTCTGGTTGCCGGCAGCCTGCCTTTTGTCGAACGGGTATTCGGTGTAGTGACAGACATCAGCCTGCTTGAGATGAGCGACATCTCGCATCCGCTGCTGCAGGAACTTGTTCGCCGCGCGCCGGGAACTTACAACCACTCCATCTCCGTCGCGACGATCGCCGAAACCGCTGCGGAGTCCATCGGCGCCAACGGCCTGCTCGTCCGAGTTGGAGCTTACTTCCATGACATCGGCAAGATGCTCAAGCCGGAATACTTCATCGAGAACATGACCGAAGGAATGACCAGCCGACATGACGATCTCGCACCGGCAATGAGCACGCTGATCATCATCGGGCACGTCAAAGACGGAGTCGATCTGGCTATTGAGCATCACCTGCCACAACCGATGATCGACTTTATCGAACAGCACCACGGTACAACGCTGGTCCAATACTTCTACCACGAAGCAAAGAAGCAGGCCGAGGCCGACTCTGACCATAGAACGGACGCTGAGGAATCATCATTCCGATATCCCGGCCCAAAACCGCAGACCAAAGAAGCGGGCGTCATGATGCTGTCAGATGCTGTCGAAAGTGCCAGCCGAACTCTTAGTGAACCAACCCCTCGACGCATTGAAACGCTGGTTCATAAGATCACAATGGATAAGCTGCTCGACGGTCAGTTTGAAGAAAGCCCGTTGACACTCAGTGAGATTCGCACAATTGAAGAATCGCTGACACAATCTCTGATCGCAATCTACCATGGTCGAATCAAGTATCCAGAACAGCAACGCAGTGCTTAAGCATTCACACTTTCCACAACACCCCGGCATGTACGAGATAGACATCGCGGACAATCAGACATACCTGACGATTGACAAACAATCAGTCACGTCGATCGTGCGCCGGACCCTTCAGACCGAGCAGGTCTCTTCAGCAACGATCAGCGTGGCCATCGTCGACAATGCACAGATTCACAAATTGAACCGGCAATACCTCAGCCACGACTACGAAACCGATGTGTTAAGTTTTCTCCTCGAAGACTCACGTGACAACGACGTCAACTCTGAATCAGACGCGCTGCGTGGCATCGGTAAAACGATCGACGGCGAAGTCATCGTCAGTTCGGAAATGGCCATCGACATGGCTGTCGAGTATTCTTGGAACGCGATGGACGAGCTAACGCTTTACATCGTCCATGGCCTGCTTCACCTTTGCGGCTACGATGATCTGACCGCGAAAGAACTCTCCGTCATGCGGTCTCGGGAATGCCACGTTTTTGAAATACTGGGTCGCCCCAAACCGACGCGTGATTCGTCAGATCACGGCCACGGCGGTGAAGAGCGTCACGCTGGCGAAGAACAACATCCCGCCAAAGAAAACGGAAAAGAAGTCGTAGCCCAACCGGGAGGGCAACCATGACGCCCTTCGTCGCCATGCCCCTCTGTGCAGCACTGCTTGCTCTGCTACTTTACTCAGCGATCGCGTGTTTCAGCTTGCGGGGATTTTCGCGAGCAGAACTCGACGAATTGTGCGAAGAACGCGGCAAGGGCAATCGCTTTCTGGATATTCTGAAAAACTGGGAAGCCGCTCTAGTTGCCTGTGAAACAATCCTCACCCTCACAATACTGATCTACGTTTCAGTTACGATCTCGCACTGGCAGCTCCTGCTCCAGGCGGGCGATCAGCCCGCATCAGCCAGCGACTGGATCGACTTTGGAATGCGTTGGGTCGGACTCATCGTGACGCTTCTGGCCTTTGGACTTATTTTCCCCAGATCAGTCGCACAGGTCTCCGGCGAACGATTTCTGTACTGCGCGTGGCCGCTAATCCAATCTGCCACCACGGTACTTCGACCGTTCATCGGCATCGCGACGCGAATCGACACACTCGTTCATCGACTCTATGGCGTCGATCAGACCGACCCCAACGATCCGGAGACTCTTACCGAAGAAATTCGAACTGTCGTCGACGCTGGCGAGAGAATGGGAGCAATCAATGCCAGTACAGGTTCAATGATCGATCAGGTGATGGACCTGAAAGATGCCGACGTTGCCTCAGTCATGACACCTCGAACAGAAACGCGATTCATTCGCGCCGACATGACCGTCGCGGAAGCTCGTGCTGAAATTCTTGAGTCCAG
>JACLAC010010560.1_pt1 | contig 18256 bp, 17 predicted proteins | sample 8027881 | NCBI WGS metagenome assembly JACLAC01 (sample SAMN15725517, study PRJNA655200) | protist metagenome | isolation source: fluorescence activated cell sorting (FACS) single amplified genomes of... | place: Spain: Blaines Bay Microbial Observatory, Mediterranean Sea | collected 2016-01-19 | reverse complement strand
CATACCCAAAAAACTGCACCGTTTGGTGCTGGGAGGTAAAGTGTGACACATACGATGACTGGCCGATCCGGCAAATTGGCCTTATTCGGTGGCGACCCCGTGCGCAAGACCGCCTTTCCTTCGTACAATTCTCTTGGCGAAGAGGAAAAGAAGGCGGTTATGGAAGTCATGGATGAGGGGGTACTGTCCGACTTCATCGCCAGTCAGGGCGAATTCTTCAATGGCGGTAAACGCGTACGCCGCCTCGAAGAGGCTTGGGCAGAAAAATTCGGAGTCAAACATGCGGTGGCGATGAATTCAGCGACTTCCGGAATATTCGCCGCCGTCGGAGCGGTGGGTGTCGGCGCTGGCGATGAGGTTGTCGTCTCCCCGTATAATATGAGTTGCTCGGCCAGTTGCCCTTTCGTCTACAACGCCATTCCGGTCTTCGCCGATATCGAGCCAGAATATTTCTGCCTAGACCCGCAAAGTATTCGCGAGCGGTTGACCCCGCAGACTAAGGCGATCGTTGCGGTTTCCAGCTTCGGCCAATCGGCGGATTACGAGGCGATTATGGCTATCGCTGAAGAGCACCAACTGATGGTCATCGATGATGCGGCGCACGTGGCAGGCGGTACTTACAAGGGGCGCAGTGCTGGCACGGCCGCGCACGTAGGCATCTATAGCCTTAACGCCCATAAGATCATCCAGTGTGGCGAAGGCGGTATCGCGGTGACCGACGACGACGAACTGGCTTTGCGCTTGCGGTTGATCCGCAACCACGCCGAGGCGGTGACGGGCGAGATGGAAATCGAGAATCTCGACAATATGCTCGGTTGGAATTATCGCATGACCGAGTTGGAGGCGGCCGTCGCCTATGAGCAATTGCAGAAAATGGACCGCCTTAACGCCGAACGGAGGGCATTGGCTGAACACCTGACGAGGCGCCTGCAAGGCCTGCCCGGAATTTTGGCGCCCCAGGTGCGCGAGGATTGTGGTCATGTATACTATCTATTTCCTATTCTTTTTAAAGAGCAGACCGTTGGAATTTCACGCGCGCGTTTTGTCGAGGCGCTCATCGCTGAGGGCATACCCTTTTACGCGCGAGCGGCCGGCTACGTGAAACCATATTATCTCGAGCCGATGTTCGCGAAGCGCACCGTTTATGCCAACGGATGCCCCTTCGACTGTTCCTGTTACCAGGGGCAAGTCGATTACAGTCCGGGCATATGTCCGGTGACCGAGCGGCTTTACGAATCGGAAATGATCATGAACACCTATTGCTATCCGCCGATGACGACCGCAGATATGGACGATATAGCCGACGCTTTTGGCAAAGTCCTAGACAATTTAGAGCTGTTGCGGTAGGGGTGGAGTAAATATGAGAGTACTGGCAGTCGGAGCCCATTTCGATGATGTGGAACTCGGATGCGGCGGGGTTTTGGCCAAGCACGTTGCCGAGGGGGATGAAGTCATCGTCTATGTCGCGACCCATTCTGGTTATAGCGCCCAAAACCAGCGGGAGATCCGCAGCAAAGCAGTCGCGCGTAGTGAAGGCGTGAAGGCGGCCGATATTCTCGGCGTGGATTTGCTGTGTGGTGAATGGGAGACCAATGAATTGATTTTTGGCGACCCATTGGTTTGCTCGGTATTGCGCATAGTCGAGGAGCGCAAAATCGATACGATCTACACTCATTGGACCGAAGATGCCCACCAGGACCACCGGGCACTCGGTCGAGCCTCGATCACTGCGGGCAAACATGTGCCGCGAGTCTTAATGTACCAGAGTAATCTCTATGACGCGGGCGAGCCCTTCAATGGCAATTTCTACGTCGACATCAGTGCGACGATCGAGAAAAAAAAAGAAGCCATTGTTGCACATGAGTCCGAACTCGGGCGGGTCGGTGGGCGGTGGCTTGATGTCTTCGTCGGCAAATGTATGGTTGACGGCCATCGCATAGGCGTACCTTTCGCAGAGGTATTTCAGGTCGTCAAGTATCTGCAGGTATCCTGAAATGAAGGCTAGTAGGCATGCTGCATCGTGATTGGTGGGTGCATGGTTATGTGGCGGCAATAGGCATCTTAGCCGCCCTTTTGGGTTTAGCCAGCGGCTACTGGTTGTGTTTGCTATTTGCTGGTGTCGTTTTATCATTGCTCGCATTGAATTTAGTTTTCTGGCAGTGGTCCGTTTTTCCCTATGATCGCATTCTCAGCGCGAGTTCTGACGATGGTTTGTCCTGGGATCGGGACGAGGGGGTTCGACTCAATGTGGGTGGCCTCAACGGCAGCAGCCAGGTATACTATCCCGACTTGTTCTCCACCACCGAAGGCCTGCGCATGTATTATCGTGGTGGCGGTGACGATTCGGTCATTCTCAGCGCGTTTTCAACCGATGGCCTGTGTTGGCGGGAGGAACCCGGCGAGCGGGTGGGGTTGCGCGGGAGGTTTGTGCGCTTGGGCAGTTCGGAGATGGTTGCTTTGCCCCATGGCTACAGGATCTATTTTGCTGCCGATGACGGCGAGCGCTGGAAAATTTACCGCGCCGAGTCGCCAGACGGTCTGAATTGGGGAGTCGAAACCTGCTGTATTGATGGAGGCCCGAATGATCTACCTCATGTCCAGGATCCGTCAATCGTTACATTCAAGGGACGGTATTGGATGTATTTTATGCGATTCTCCGCACGTGAAACCCATATCTATAGCAGTATTTCGTCGGATGGCCTGCAATGGTCTGAAATGCAATGTTGCCAGGGCTTATCTGACGCACAGACAGCTTTTGTCCGCACCCCCAACGTAGTCCCTCTCGACGATGGAAACTGGCGTATGTATTTCGCTGAGACCACCTGGAGAAGTGCTTTGGGATCCCGTATTGCCAGTGCTGTGTCGAACGATGGGCTTCAGTGGCGACGAGATGAAGGGATTCGCCTACATCCGGGCGGCGAGTTAGACGGTCAAGGTGTATTCTGCCCCGAAGTCGTGCGGATCGGCGATCGTTGGAAAATGTATTATGGAGGCTACTGGAACAAACACTGGCTCGCCCCCTATACGCTCTTTCGCCATAGACCCCGTTAAAATCCGTTCAGCTGCGGCCTGCCAATTGTTGCAGGTAGCGCCATTCCCTCAGTCCTAGCAGACCCGTGGAGATGCAAAGCAGGAGATAAGCCATACCGCTGAATGCGATTGTGAGCAGGACGGGCAGATGGGATTTTATTACAAAGACAAATCCACCCATCAGTATCGCATTGAATGCGGCCCATGCTAGCGAGCGCCATGGCAGACCGAAGGGCAGAATACGCTGGGCTAGGATCATGGCCGTTAGTGCGTAGAGCAGGTGGCCGGCCAAGGTGGAGAAGGCAGCTCCCCAGAGTCCTATATGCGGAATGAGCAACAGGTTCAGGGCGATATTGCCTGTGACCATTGCGCTATTGACGGCAAATAGAATTCGCGTCCTGCCCGCTGCGACCAAAAGGTGGTCGGCGGGCACCCCTAGGCTGAAGGCGAAAAAACCGAGCGCCAAGACGGGAAGGTAACGCGCGGATTGCCCATAGTTTTCTGGGGTTAATGACGCTATAATCTCTCCGGAAAGTAAGACGACGAGGGCCAATGCGGGGAAAGATATGATGGCGGTAAAACGGATTGTGTCGCGAATATATTCAGCGATCTCATCTTTTTGCCCTCGATTCCAAAGTTCAGAAATTGCAGGAAGCAAAACCAAGTGCAGGGGGGAAGTTAGGGTGGCGAAAACGCTGGCGGCGGTATAGCTGACAAAATAAACACCGACGGCTGCATGGCCCAGATAGAGGGCGATGAGGAAGCGATCCCCGGCATCAAAGAGGCGATAAAGAGCGGAATTAGGTATGAGGGGCACGCTGAAGGCAAGGAACTCGCGTATCCCGGAAAAACTCGGTAGAGCCCATCCCAATTGATTGACGACTATGGCGCCTCCGACCGCGAAGAGCGCAAAGCGCACCATCAAAAGTGCCCAGAGGCCGAAGGAGATATCACCGCTCTCAAGCAGAATATAGGCGACCAATACCAGTTCGGAGAAATATTGCGCTACGCTAATGGTGGCGTGATGAACCATTTGCCTAAGACCGCGGAAATAGGCTCGAATCAACTCGAGAGCCGTGGTAGCCAGCGTCAAAGCAGCGATAAGCGGCAGTAGCGGCAGTAGCGGACGCCAGCGCGTATCCGCCAGGACAGCGGAAAAACCAAGGACGCCCACCAGAGATAGTATGAGGGTGCTGCCCAAGGCGAATAGCAGAAGGGAATAGGTGATGTTCCTCCTGCTATTCAGGTCTTCGACGCCAGGCAAAAAGCGAACCAGAGCCCCGGGTAGTTGCAACGAGACCCACGGAATGACTAAGGCAACGCCGACCATGACCTGCTCCCACAGCCCTAGCTGGGTCTTGTCGAGACCGTGCGTAAGGACCGGCAGGATAAATAAATGGCGCAAACTCCGCGCCCCGGTCGCCACCGCTGAAATGACGACGTCGCGACCGAATTTTTGCGTGGTGGTTGACAAGGCGATTCCGTTGATTGGCTTCAAGGGATGAAAGATTGATAAATTAACCACGAGGCGAGATGGGGCAAGCGTCGTTTGCAGAAAATATGGGAAGGACCTTGGAGATAGGTAATCTGATAGACTTGGTGGCAGCAGGGCCATTGCCACATGCGCATTTTGGCCCTGACGTGCAACGGGCGAGGGAATTGGCATTGGTTCGATTACGCGAAGATCTGGCGAGTGAACGGTTGCAGAGTTGGGCGGCCCATCGAGACGGGGCGGAGGTTGTAATCGTCGCTTCGGCCCAGGCGTGGGATAGCGAGCAATTGGGGTTGGGTTGCGGACGGCTCGATTGGATTTTATGGAACGGGCCGTCGCCGACCGTTGAGTCGCTTATTGGTGGGTTGCGCGGTGCAGTCGAGCAGTGGTGCCGTGAACAGGACATAGCCTTGCTGTCGTGCAAAATGGCTACTGCCGATTTACCAGTCGTGCACGCCTTGCAGGCTTGGTCAATGCGACTGATAGATTGCGAGGTGATTTGGTCGATCGACGCGGCCGCAGCAAGACCGGAGGTTGAGCCGTCGGGATTTGTCATCGAGCAGGTGCAGGGTCGAGATATCGACGGGATCGGGGACCTCGGCAAGGTTTTTACTCTCGATCGTTTTCATGCTGACGACCGCATTGACGATCACCGGGCTGACCGGCTATGGGCGGCGAGTCTGCAGAATGCCTGCGCGTATAGGGCAGATCAGGTTATTATAGCTCGAGTGGGTAAAAGGGTCATCGGTGCCGTGACGTGTTTTATCGACCGCGATGCAGCGTATTACCTGTCGGAGCCAGTATGTGATTTTTTACACGTAGCGGTAGACCCAGTTTGGAGAGGGAGAGGGGTTGGTGTGGTGATGCTCGATCGGGCGATCGCTTGGGCCGGATTACGGACTCGCTACGCCCAAGTCGGAACCCAGGTTCGAAATTATGCGGCGAACGGGCTCTACCGCAAAGCTGGTTTTTCCCTGGTGGGATCGCAATACAGTTTACACGGCCATCAAGAGTGCGAAAAATGAATGTCCGCTCGCTAGTATTTATTCGCTTACAGACTTTTGCCTGCGCACTGTTGTTGCCCGGTGTTTTGTTTTTGAACTCGCGGTCACTTGCTTTTGCGGTGCTTGGGCAAGTCCCAAGAGGCGTTGCTATCAAACTCGTGCAGGGCTTGGCGATGGTTCACGGTCTGCGTCCTGTCGAAATCGATCAGTGTAATCGTCGCTACCGGTCGGGTAAGCGCGTACTGGGTGATAATGCCAGGGACAGCTACGGAACATTGCTCGGATGTTCAGTGTCGATGGGTGGGGATGTAGATGGAAGGCCGGGGTTCGACGTGGTCGCCGGTGGATATGAGTATTCCGACCAATATGAAGGAGGGGGCCTGGTTCTACTGTGGGGGGGTTAGTCAACTACCATTAAAAATTCTGGGACCTCGGCAACACCGCGCTTGGTTCGGGCACCCGGTGGCCAATAATGGGGATTTCGACGGCGATGGGATTGCAGATGTCTTGTTTGGCGCCCGCTTTGCTAACAATCGTGCCGGGCTGCCTACTTAGTGCCAAGCACGGCATCGGCGCGTTCGGTTGATTCCCTGGAGGTCGATACGGCCGCTCGAGTGGTAAGTTTTGTCGTTGACCGCGCGGAAGTCGAACTTGGTTTTGAGGTCTGTTTCGGCGCTGATTGGGACGGCGATGACAGAGCGGCGGTATGTTGTGGTATACAGCTCGCAGGTCTAAGACAATCGGGTGGAGTTAGGGATGGGCGAGCCTATCATACAGATTGGTATTGGGGAGGACTATGCCGATTTCGGGCGAACGATTTCCAGCATCGGCGATATCGACGGCGACGAGAAGGATGAGTTATTGCTCGGTGCTCAGGGCGCCTCGCGTTTTTTTGGTGCAGGCTACCATGCGCACTCCCGCTTCTATAGCGTGATGTCCTGTGAGCTAGCTCGTCGGAAGGCGATCGGGCGCGGGCAGGTCTTGCAGGTGACCGAGGTCTAAGAAGGCGAACACATCGGCTCTTGTGTCGGTCGATTAGATGAGATGGATGGCGATGGGGTTGCGGATGTTGCCATTGGAGCGTGCTATGGTGGTGATCGCCGGGGTGTGCTGCATATCGTATCGGGGGCGCAATCGCTCGACAGAGTTGTACTGATGCAGCGGCTGATATTGATGGTGACGGCATTGGCGAAGTCGTCGTCGGCGCACAGGGATCCGACGGCTATACAGCAGCTGTCTGTGCAGTCGATGTCATCAAAGGGCGGGAAATTCGCAAAGCGATAGCTGAGGGGCAGCAGGAATTTATCATGACCGATGAAAATGTCCTGAAAATCGGCGGCGATAGGCATGGGGCGAGGTTCGCGTTAAAACGTCGGTTCTCCGTCGGGGGTGATCTTGACGGCGACGGCGTGTCCGATCTCGCAATGGGTAAACCGGGGTGCACGACGGGGGTTATATGCGGGGGGCGGTTTGGACCATCCCTGGTTCTACATTGCTGCATTTGTTTTGATGGCGGCGGTTGAGGTTTGTGCTTTGAAGAAACCAAGTGGGCGAACCTGGTCTTTATTGGTCAGCGGGATGAATGCGCGCCGATGCTGCGGGCAGCCCGTTGATCGAGCGGTCGGCACAGGAGAAAAGACCAGTTGTCCGTGGTTGCCTATTACCCAATAGAAATTGCACTATCAAGTTGGAATTAGCGTAAAAATGAAACAGAAAAATAGGCAATACATCCAGTTTATTCCCTGTTACAAACTATCTGTCTTAAGTAGATTTCAACCAGTAGATCTATGGCGACCTGGGTTGTTTCGTTCTTGGTATATGTAAGTGCATTGTATTATATTTGACCGTAGCTTGGGCACGCGATTATGGTTGTGAACTACGTTGTTTGTGTATGCGATATGCCGGTCACTACTACAACCGCTTCGCAAAAATGTAGAAAATTTGGATTTTAATATCGACTGGACGAGATACGGGGGAGCGTTCGGCATAGAGCAACTGCGGCAACTGGCTTTATGTTTTGATCGCCGCTACCGATTGGTGTTATTTTATCGGGACTTGCTAGCAGGTATATCGGGTGTGACCATGCCCCGTGTCGAAGTTGACGGGGAAGAAGCAAGCAGCTTGCTATGCCGATTTAGCTATCGACGGGCGTGTACGGCGATTGGCTTATAGGTAAGCCTCGTGAGGCCGGTCTCCAGCAGTATCCATTATCCTGCGATCCACCGCTTCGCTTATTTTCGGATTTGCCAAGATGCCCAACCGGGAAAAAATAGTGAAAGAGCTATTTAGTCTGCCGCCTCTTTTCGCCGTTTGCCGATCACTTTTCTCTTGACCGTGAAAGAAACTCGGGCACCGTGGACGTTGCCGGTTTGGCTAAGAGCTAGGCGATGGCGGGCAACCGACTGGTCGTCATCGCTGCAGATCCTTTCTACAAGTATTATGCTAAAGGGGAGATCAAAGCGCGCTACTGGAATTCTTGCGGGCTTTTTGACGAAGTACACATTACCGAACGCGTCGATTTTATGCGGCAGGTGCCCAATGTAGAGATCGCCGAACATTATCAAAAGGCTGATATATTTGCCATGGCGACCCATTACGAGGGATTCTGCATACCCGTACTTGAGGCTATGGCGGCGGGTCTGCCCATTGTGGCGTCTGCTACTGGGCAGATACCGGAAGTGTTGGGGGACACGGGATTGCTCGTAGAAAATAACGCTACAGCTTTTTCGAATGCTTTGGCTAATTTGCAAAACGACGTGCAGTGGCGCGAAGTATTGGGCGCTGCCGCCCGTCAGCGCGCCTATACGATCAATGGGCTGCAAATGGAAGACAGGGAAACTAATCTCTACCGAGTGTTGATGGATAGGCACAGGACGAGCTCGATTTGATGCTTTCGGACACGGGGAAGTTTGTAAATTGAACCATATGAGCAGCAACATTTACCCGGTCGGACGACCGGAGGGGTTATGCGACAAGATTATTTGACGTTTGGCAGTCCTCAGATCGGCGAGGAGGAAATCGCCGAAGTCGTCGATACATTGCGGTCTGGGTGGATCGGTACCGGACCAAAAGTTGCCGCGTTTGAGCAGGCTTTCAAGGAGTACGTGGGTGCTGAGCACGCGATCGCAGTCTCCTCTTGTACGGCGGCTTTGCACCTTTCTGTGCAAATAGCCGGTATGGGCCCTGGAGACGAGATCATCACTACGGCGATGACCTTTTGCGCGACGGCCAATGCCATCGTTCATGCAGGGGCTACACCGATTTTTGTGGATGTCAACCGGGAGACGATGAATCTTGACCCTGTCGCTGTTGAGGCCGCCATCACCCCCGCGACCAAAGCCATAATTCCGGTCCATTTTGCCGGCCGGCCCTGCGATATGGAAGCGATTTGCGATATCGCGCGCCGGCACAACCTGCTGATTATCGAAGACGCGGCCCATGCCATCGAGGCCAGGACGCCGGGTGCTAAAATCGGCGCGATTGGCGATCTGACCTGTTTTAGCTTCTACGTCACGAAGAATGTAGTCACCGCTGAGGGGGGGATGATCACGACCAACCGCTCAGACTGGGTCGACCGCCTAAAGACGAGCGCGCTGCACGGCATGAACCGCGACGCCTGGACGCGCTATTCGGATGCGGGCTTTAAACACTACCAAGTCGAATCACCAGGCTTCAAATACAATATGACCGATATTCAGGCTTCTCTGGGTATTCATCAACTGGCTAGGGTCGATGACAATTTACGGCGCCGAGCTGAGATTTGGGCTCGTTATGATACGGCTTTTGCCGGGGGGGCTTTGGGGATCCCCGCTCCCGCGTCAGCGGGAGAATTGCACGCTCTACACCTGTATACGGTAATGGTGGATAAGGAGACTGTGGGCATCGATCGGGATAGTTTTCAACAGCGGTTGCACGAGTTGAATATTGGCACGGGCATTCACTATGTAGCCGTGCATCTCCAGCCTTATTATGCGCGGACAGGGGAATTGCGAAGAGGTGATTTTCCCGAGGCAGAGTATATTTCGGACCGCACCTTGTCGCTGCCATTGGGAGCGGGCATGAGCGACCGCGACGTCGATGACGTTATTGGGACAATTGAGCAAGTGTTGCGAGAATCTCGTCCGAAGGCACTGGGAGTGTCCCGTCGCGTTGGTGCGCCGGACGCTGGCGAATATATCGCAATCGTCTCGGGTTTGCCGCGCTCTGGGACTTCGATGTTGATGAAGATGTTGGACGCCGGCGGGTTGCCACCTTTGACGGATGGAGTCCGCAGCGCCGATGAAGACAACCCGGGCGGCTATTACGAATTTGAACAGGTCAAGCAACTGACAACTGAAAATCAATGGCTCGAATCGGCCGCGGGCAAGGCCGTCAAGATCATATCCCAATTGCTAGCCGATTTGCCAGCCGATAAACAATATCGGATTGTTTTTGCACTGCGCGATATGGGAGAGATTTTAGCATCACAACGGGCGATGTTGCAGCGGCGGGGGCAAGGTGCAGACGGAGTGGATGACGCCGAGATTGCAGCGGTATTTGGGCGGCATCTGAACGAGGTGCGAGCATGGCTACAGACTCAGCAGCACATGGCAGTGCTCTATGTCGACTACGCGGAGATTCTGCGAGATCCGCTCGCTGAAAGCGGCAAGATCGAGGCCTTCCTTGGTAGGTCCTTGGATGTGCAGCGGATGACGGCGGTGGTCGACGACAATTTGTACCGCCAACGGAAATGACCGCAGGCAGTCCGGGGTTGTATATGCTGCTGCACTTTGTCAATAATCGTCGATGGAGTTCTGCAGGTGCCCGCAGGAATGACTGAACCACCGATAGGAATGACTGAACCACCGATAGGAATTCCTCCTTCCACCCGTTCGGCAATCCTTCTGCAGAGGGGATGGCTCGCCCCGTTGGCGATTGCCGCTGCGGTGTTGGCGGTATACCTTCCGAGTTTACACCACGCCTTTCAATACGACGACCTGCATTCGATCGTCGAAAATCCCCACCTGCGTTCCCTGGCCAATATCGATGATTTTTTTTGGCGACCGGATATGTTCACCGCCGATCCCAAAAGTGGAATGTACCGTCCACTGGTACTGATAAGTTACGCCTTCAATTATGCCCTCGATGGCTACCAGGTCGAAGGCTATCACATTTTCAATATTGCCGTGCACCTGGCAAACGCTTTGTTGCTCTATGGCTTGGCGCGTCGATGTTTCAACTCTATTTTTGCAGGCTTGGTGGGCGGTCTACTCTTTGCCTTACATCCACTGGCGGGCGAACCTGTCAATTATATCAGCAGCCGTTCCGAGTCGCTCAGCGCCTTGTTCAGCCTACTTAGTTTGCGACTTTATATTCATGCCCGCGAGGGCGCAGGCATCGGAATCTGTCTGCTCAGCGCGCTGGCTTTTGCTTGCGCGTTATTGTCAAAATCGATCGCGATCGTCCTTCCGCTAGTATATATGGCCCACCAGTTGAGTAGGGGCGAAATCTCTATCGGGCAATTAAAAGGCTCAATCAAGTATCATCTCCCATTTGTACTGTTGGGCGGGGCTTACGCAATCGCGGTTAATCAGGCCATACGGACGGCGCTGGTTGATCATCCCGTGCGCGGGTGGTGGGTGCAAGCTGCAACGCAGTGCAAAGTCCTCGTCTACTATCTAAAATTATTGTTCGTCCCTTGGGGACAGAGCGTCGAACACCAAATGATCTTATCCCGGGAGTTGGGAGATGGTGCTCTTTTGGTGAGTTTGGCTCTCCTGGGCACTTTGGCATATTGCTTGGTCTTGCTTTGCCGGCGATCGGGAACTCTGTTTTTTTGGACCGTATGGCCTGGTCTTTTTCTAGTGCCGACTTTTTTTGTTCCTCTCAATGTCTTGGCAAATGAACATAGGATCTACATTCCCGCGATGGGCATGGCGGTATTATTCGGACGGGTGCTACAGGTCTATGTGGGGCGTCGAAGAGGTCTGCCGCTATTGGCGTTGGTAATAGTATTTTATGGGGCATTGTCGATACAGCGCAGTTTGGTCTGGAGCACTCCGGCGACACTTTGGGCTAATGCAATCGCTCAGGCCCCATTCATGCCCCGCCCCCACTTGTGGATGGGGGATGTATACAAAACACATGGGCGCAATCAAAAAGCGCTGGATTCTTATAACATTGCACTGACGGTTAATCCCGGCATGTTGAGCGGTGCTGATCTATTGGCCATCAACAATAATTTGGGAGCGGCATATCTGGCGTTGGGGCGCTACTCAGATGCGGCGACTTGGTATCGGCGTGCTTTATCTATTGACCCCAATTATAACAAAGCCCGTGATGCTTTAGAGGGTCTGACGGCGTTGACGTCCGGGGCCTTATTGCCGCAAGCGGAAAAACACCATAAGACCGGCTTGAAAATGATGGTAGCCGGTCTATTGGATCAGGCGGTGGGGGAATTCAACCGGGCATTAGCGATTCAACAGCACGCCAAAATATACCAAGCGCTAGGATTGACCCACGAGCGGATCGGCGACACTAAAGCGGCGATCGTAGAGTATCAGACCATGTTGCGTTTGCCGGGAATCTCTGATCACTTAGCAATGGGAATTCGCCGCCGGATCACGACATTGCAATCGGTTGAGGCGATCAATGACTAAGTCGCTGCTTACCGTTTTTGCTGTTTTTGCCGTGCTTGCTGTTGTTTTATTCGCGAATGCTTTAGACAATCCTTTCCACTACGATGACAAACACTCGATAGAGCACAATAAGCACCTGCGCTCTCTGAGGAATATTCCCCAGTTTTTTGTCGATCCAGGCACTTTTTCCAGCGAGCGTCAGGGCACGATGTTTAGGCCGTTGTTGCTCAGTTCCTATGCGGTTAATTATGCCTTGCACGAGAATTGGACAGTCGGTTTCCGTCTTGTAAATCTACTCATCCATGTGCTCTGCTCGACGTTGCTCTTTGCCTTGCTGGTGCGCTGGACCGGTCACCGAAGGGAGGCTTGGGCGTTGGGGTTGCTCTTTCTATTGCACCCTATACATGGAGAGCCGATCAACTATATCAGTAGCCGTTCGGACCTGTTGGTCAGTTTATTTTTCCTATTGGCGTTGAGTTTGGCCAATAGACCGGGTGCTAGCTGTACTGCCTATGCGGCGGCGTTATTGACTAAGTCGGTCGCGATTACCTTTCCCATCGCCGCTGGTCTCTGGTGTTGGTTGCAGGGGAGGGTGTGGGGGCGGCGCCGTTACTTGGCCGGCTTGATACTGTTGAGCGGGGTATATCTCTCTGCCATTATGGCCAACCGCTTCCTCACCAGTTCTCTGGCTAAAGCCCCGCGCTCCTTCGATCAGAATCTGTGGACCCAACTCAAGGCGTTGGTCTATTATGTGTGGCTGTATTGCATGCCGCTCAAGTTGAGCGTCGAACATGCCTTTGCCGAAGCGAATGGTCCAGCGGATCTTCCGGTGGTCCTTGCAGGGCTTTTATTGTGTTCCCTTGCTGCACTGGTTTTGCTTGGCAGGCGCAGAGTTGAGTCGTTGGGCTTTGCTTTCTTCGTCTTGCTGATGTTGCCGACTACTTTGATGCCCTTGAATATCCTGGTCAGTGAAAGGCGTTCATATTTAGCAAGTGCCGGCCTTATCGGTATTGCGGTTTGGGCATGGGGGCGGTTGGCGAATCGGCAACGCAATTGGGGGATCGTTGTCGGGGGCTGTCTGTGTCTTTTTTATACATCGTTCGCTTGGCAGCGCAATCCTGTGTGGGCTAGTGACCTCTCTTTGTGGGAAGATGCGGTAGCCAAGGGTCCGTCGATGTTTCGCGCTAGGGCAAACTTAGGCTTGGCCTATGGAAAAGAGCACCGCTATCAAGAAGCGATTGCGGAGCTCGAAATGGCTTTGTCGATCAAGGCCGACTATGCCGATGCCTGGGTCGAAATGGGCAATCTCTATCACGAACTCGACCGTCTCGAAGACGCGGAGCAGGCCTATCGCCGCGCACTACAAATAAACCCTTCTATCGAGGGCGTTTATTTTAATTTGGGCAATATTGCATTGCATCGCGGTGATGTCCAGAAGGCCATAAAACTGTTTGGCGAAACCTTGACGCGCAATCCGGAATTTTCCAATGCCTATAATAACCTCGGTCAGGCATTTGAAAGGATTGGTAAATTCGCCGCGGCCCAACAGCAATATCAACGGGCCGTCGAAAGCGATCCCGCATTTGGCGGTGCCTGGTTTAATCTGGCCGCAGTAGATGAGCGACTAGGGCAGGCACAGGATGCGCTCGATGCATTTCGTCGCGCACATGAAATTTTGGTGAATACCCCCGAACATCAGTTATTTGCGTACCGAGCTAGAGAAGCGATTAGCCGGTTAGAAACGGCCTTGCATCAATAATCGTTTATCCTATTGTAAATAAATGTGTTACCTGTGTTGTGCTGCGTTGATTCGCCAAATCGGGAGTGTGTTAAATGACAATCTTTGTATATTTGATAAAACCCTGATTAACAATTGTTTATTGCATTTGGTATCCCTGACTTGCCCACGCCTCCACCAAAATGAGTTAGAAATCGATCTATGTGTGGTATAGCTGGAATTGTACACGCCAATTTTCGCGAACCTGTACCGACGGCATTAGTCGAACGGATGACCCGCAAATTGCAGCATCGCGGACCCGATGATTTTGGCGTATGGGCACAGGAGGGAGTAGGCCTGGGCCACCAGAGGTTGAGTATTATTGATCTCGCTGGTGGGCATCAACCGATGGCTGTAAATAATGATGCCTTTTATATCACCTACAATGGTGAGATTTATAACTATATCGAACTGAAAGCGATCCTTCAGCGCAAAGGGCATGCTTTCAACACGCAATGTGACACCGAAGTGCTGTTGCAGATGTATGCCGCCTATGGCCAAGATTGCCTCGAGCAACTCAATGGTATGTTTGCCTTTGCCCTGTGGGATGTCGGAGAAAAAAGGCTGTTCGCCGCCCGGGATCGCCTGGGGATCAAACCTTTTTATTATTATTGGGACGGTGCATTTTTTGCCTTTGCCTCCGAGCCAAAGGCGCTACTCGAACACCCGCGGATTGTGGCTGAAATTGACCGCGAATCGCTCGAAGATTATCTCAATTTACAATACTGCCTCGGAGACAAAACCCTCTTCAAGGGTATCAAGCGTCTATTGCCCGGCCACTGTCTGAGTTTGCAGCAGGGTCAGCTGCAGATCCGCCAATATTGGGATGTGCAATTTGGCAATGCCGACGGTTTTGAGCTCGAGGATTTTACCGGGCAATTGCAACACGGCCTACGCGATGCGGTAAAATTGCGCTTGCGCAGCGATGTGCCAGTCGGCGCGCATCTGAGCGGTGGATTGGACTCAAGTGCAATCTCCTGTCTAGCGGCCGAAGAGTTGCCGGGCACTTTGCAGGTTTTTACCTGCGGTTTCAAAGATGCCGATCGCTACGACGAAACCGGTTACGCGCGCTTGGTCGGCGAACATATAGGCGCGGCCTATCACGAATATTTTCCCAATGCCCAGGATTTGGTGGATACCTTCGAGAATTTGGTCTATTGGCTCGACGAGCCGGTGGCCGGTGCCGCGGTTTTTCCGCAGTATTTTCTCTCTCGTTTGGCCAGCGAGAATGTCAAGGTGGTTTTGGGTGGGCAAGGTGGCGATGAGCTCTTTTGCGGTTATGCCCGCTATCTAGTCGGCTACCTGGAATCCTGTTTGCAGCGAGCTATCTACGGCACGGCACCGATGGCGGGGTCTGTGCGCTTGGAGGATATCGCGCCGAATCTCGATTATCTGGGCGGCTATGAGCCGATGATGCAGCACTTCTTTGCCGACGGGCTTTTTACTGATCCGGCCGACCGCTATTATCGGCTTTTGCTCTCGACCCGGCGCTCACAGGAGATGGACGATATATTGCGGCCGGATCTCAAGCCGCCAGGTTATGCTACGCACCAGGTCTTTCGCGATTCTTTTATGGCACCTGAGACTGATAACCTTATCGATCGCATGACCTATATGGATATCAAAGACCACTTGCAATCGCTATTGCATTTGGAAGACCGCACCAGTATGGCAGTCTCGCTCGAATCGCGTTTGCCGCTTTTGGATCACCGAATTGTCGAGCAGGTCTTTGCCGTGCCGGCCCACGAGCGTTTCGCTGCCGGCAAACCCAAATTTTTATTGCGCCAAGCGATCGCGGATTGGGTGCCCGAACCGATCATGCAGCGCTCGGATAAAATGGGTTTTCCCGTGCCGATTTTCGAATGGTTTCAAGGCTCGATGCGCCCTTTTGTCGAAGATATTCTGTTGGGACAGCAGACCGTGCAGCGCGGGGTTTTCAATGCTAAAGCCGTCGAGCGGTGTTTGCGCGCAGAAAAGCCTTTTGGTCGTACGGTCTGGGGCTTGTTGTCCCTCGAATTATGGTTCCGCAACTTTTTCGATTGAGTCCCTGGGTTAAGATGGGGGATGTGGTATAATGCCGATAAGGCTCGCGGTATATGTTCGGGGTTTATTATTGGTTGCCCTGCTTGGTGCGATCACCTTCGCCAATGCCGTCCATGATCGATTCCATTTCGACGACGAGCATTCGCTGCTGGCCAATCCGCATATCCGCCAGTTGAGTCAGGTTCCCCACTTTTTCACCGACCCACAGTTTTTTTCGCGCAATACCGGCAGCGAGATGTATCGCCCCTTGGTGTTGCTCAGTTATGCGCTGACCTATCACTTTTTTGAATATTGGGCACCGGCCTATCACGTTGTTAATATCGTCATCCATCTATTGGTGGCTATGGCGGTATACCTACTATACTGCCGCCTTGGTTTGCAAAGTGCGGCGGCTCTTTGCGGTGGGGTGCTCTTCGCCATCCACCCTCTGGCCGGCGAGCCGGCAAATTATATAAGCAGTCGTTCTGAGTCGCTCGCGGCGCTCTTTTTCATTGGTGCTGTGCTGTGTTATGCCGATGAGGGCAGATGGGCCATGCCGACGGCGTTGTTTTGTTATGTTGTGGCGCTGTCGAGCAAGTCGAGTGCGATTGTGCTGCCGGCCGTGCTGTTGGCTTGCGAATTCATGCTTGCAGAGGGCAAAGGCCGGTTGCGCTGGCATCGCATCCTGCCTTTTGCAGTGTTGGCCAGCCTCTATCTTTGGGGTAGTTGGCGGTTGTTGAGCGAGGCGGTGGTGACCGCGCCGGTTCGCAATTGGTCCACGCAGTTGAGCACCCAGGCCAAAGCCCTGCCTTATTATGCCAAACTGTTGTTTTTTCCCCATTCCCTGAGCGTCGAACATCAATTTATCGCAGCCAGTTCCTGGTTTGATCTACCGGTCATTTTATCGCTGGCGTTGTTGGGGGCCATGCTCTATATGGTGTGGCGCAGTCGGCGTCTGCGCCCGGTGGTCTTTTGGCTGGCATGGATCGGCATTGTATTGTTGCCAACCTCGATCGTGCCATTAAATGTTTTGGTCAATGAAAGAAGATTATATCTGCCGATGGTGGCGGCTATCGGTGCAGCACTCTGTTGCTTTGAAGGGAGCCGTTGGGCGGGGCGGTCGACCTTTTTTTTAGTTGTGCTGATTTTGACGTTAGCCAGTTTAGCTCAGCAGCGCAACGGGGTTTGGCAGGACGAAAAAAGTCTCTGGTTAGACGCGCGTGGCAAAGCGCCGTTGATGGTTAGGCCGCATGTCAGATTGGGGGCGATTTATCGCGCCGAGGGTGATATAGTGGCTGCCAAGGCAGCCTATACACAAGCCTTGGCATTGGATGCGGACTATGCTCCGGCCCACAATAATATGGGTAATTTATATCGTGATATGGGTGATTCCGCAGCGGCAATCGCGGCCTATCGACGCGCATTGACACTTTTGCCGCATTATCCCGACGCCCTGGTCAACCTGGCGACGCTTTACAGCGATCAAGACCGTTTTTCGGAGGCTTTGCCGCTCTATAACAAGGCGCTTGCCCTCGCCGAACAGCGGGTAGAGATCTACAATAACCTCGGTACGACCTATCTGAAAATGGCGCAGTATCGGCAAGCTGAAAGGGTACTGCGCCAGGGGCTATCGCTTGCAGATGAACGGCCTGGACTCTACTTCAATTTGGCCGGAGCGCTAGAGGGACAGAATAGAGTCGCCGAGGCCGAAGCGACCTACCGACATGCCATCGCCATCGACTCGACCTATGCTCGCGCCTATTACAATTTGGCGCTGTTGCACGAAGGGCAGGGTGCCCGTGCGCAAGCGGCGGCGGACTATCGCGGATTCATTCGGCATTGGCGCGGTGCGGAGCTTTTTCTGCACGAAGCGCAGCGGCGTTTGCGCGAATTGGCAACGGCGGGAGAGGATAAGTGAAGAAGTTGCTGCAATACCCGCAAGCGGCGTACGTCCTGATCGGTCTCATCACCTTTGGGGTGTATGCCAATTCGCTGCACAACCCATTTCACTACGACGATCTGCATTCAATCGTCGACAATCCGCATGTGCGTGATCTCGGGCGGATACCGTCCTTCTTTATCGATCCGACGGCTTTTTCAGCCGAGGCGGATAATGCGATGTATCGGCCTCTATTATTGGCGACTTTCGCCATCAACTATGCGATCAGTGGTTACGAGGTATACAGTTATCACCTGGTAGCCCTCGGATTGCATCTAGGCTGTGTTTTGTTGTTGGGGGCCGTGGCTCGGCAGCTACTCGCGGACCAGTACGCCGCCTATTTTGCGGCAGCGCTTTTTGCCCTGCATCCCATAA
>JACLAC010005309.1_pt1 | contig 18257 bp, 13 predicted proteins | sample 8027881 | NCBI WGS metagenome assembly JACLAC01 (sample SAMN15725517, study PRJNA655200) | protist metagenome | isolation source: fluorescence activated cell sorting (FACS) single amplified genomes of... | place: Spain: Blaines Bay Microbial Observatory, Mediterranean Sea | collected 2016-01-19 | reverse complement strand
CGTCCGTCAATAAAAGCTGACTCAGGATGATAATAGTTAGGAGTGACTCGGAGAGGCGACTTCCCGCTACTAAGGGGGATCATATCATGGTATGATTGTCATTGGTATCCGAGTCCGAGTCGGAGTACCCTGGGATTGGAAGTAGCCTAGGCGGGTAATATGGCGTCAGTCTGAGGCCCGACCCGGGGCTGCCAGTGGCCAACCTCCGAGTCTGGGCCTGAGTGAACCGTGACCCGGCGGCCGGGCGTGACTCGGACAGCCTGACTCGGAGTGGCCACGGCAACTTCAATTGAATATTTCAATATTTCCCCTGGCATCATGATGTGCGGACACCACTGGGACCGAAATTACAAAGGCGGTGTGTAAGGACGCCTAGAATGACGTCATGTGCGCCCTGCGCTTTAATCCCGTACTAGTGTTAGTACAGATGATAAGTCTGATAAGTCACGCCGGTTGTACCGTAGATACTGTATATACAATTGCTTGTACCTACGCTAGAGCACGTAACGCCCACGCCCAATCACCATGCAAGACGGAGCAAGACCAGGACAGCAAGTTATCGAAATCATCTTGCCAACCTATTCTATGAAACCGGCCGAAGATGAAAAATTCTACCCTTCAAAAATCAGACAAATATGCACCGAGGCGTTAAAGGATGAGCTAGATAATAAAGAGTATTTCGAGGATGGTGCCAAAGACTGGATCCTGACCATTGGGAATAAAATCAAAGCTCAGGCGAAGAGCCTCAATTTGCCACGATACAAAGTAATTGTACAAGTCACAATCGGACAAATGAAAGATCAAGGTGTAAGTGTCGCATCAAGGTGCCTCTGGGATCTTCTCTTTGATAATTACACTTCTGTTAATTATACCAACTCTTCCCTATGGGCTAATGCGATGGTTTTTGGATTATATACCGATTGAATTGAGTCATCTGGTTCCACAGCTTAGAGGCTAAAAGTGCAGATGTGGTATTACTATGGTAATTCACGCCAGTGTATCGTGCGTACTAAACGCAACAGGGCATTTAGAGGTTGCTTGGCCCTTGTCCGCTATGCGCATGGGCAGACCGACCTTTCAACTCGAAATGTACCTAAAAATAGAGACCTGCAATGCAGAGCGAAATAGGGAGGTCTCTGTATGTTTCATTTATGAGGGACAGTTTCTCGAGGACTGGCACATAAGGGATAGAACTCAAACTCGAGATTGAACTCAGACTTGCCAGTGAACAAGCACTCATACGAACAAGTCTTGTCACTGACCGCTGGTTTGTCACTGTCATTTTCGAGATTTTTAGGGTGTTCAAGTTCAAGTTCCCTCCCCCTGATCATAACAGCATTTATGAGATTTGTTACTCTAATTTATTTATTTATTTATTTATCTACTAGTCACTGTGACGGTAGCGACACTACATCGGGCCACGAGCATTCCACGAGCTGAAGGGGCATTTTCGCGTTGCGCGATTTTTACTGCGTTTTGGGTATTTTCTGCCTTTAAAATGCGCGTCTATCTCGGCCGGATCGTCGAGTTAGACCGCGAACCCACTTGCGAAGTGGGCCCGGAGCTCGCGATCTATCGAAGTGTCACGGGGTGCGACGAGCGTAGAGGCCGTCGCGGCGAGCAAGCAGCCCCTTTATCATCAGCAGCCTTTCAATAGCCCCTCCCCGCCGCGATTTCGGTTGCTCTGGGGCCTCGCAGCGTTGGATATCGTAGAACGTTCGCGGCTGCCCGTGGGGCAGTTTTTCATGCGTTAGCAGCCCGAAGATTCGTAGAGCTAGCCCCATCCCCGCGAAACACCGAGACTCTCGGATCGGCCTCACGCGACGCCAAGACGGTCACGATGGCGCATGAACTTGCCCGTAGCTTCGCCCTGTCGTGCCCGGGCAGCAGCGCCACGGGCGTACACTTTTTAGCAACCTCGCGACGAGATTTTGTGCTTACGAAAGCAGTTGACGGCGTTGGCGCCCACAGAGGCCGCGGGACCACACGCTCTCGCCAACGCACTGCCAGCCTAGGTGCCAATACGCACTCCCAAGGCCCGCGCTGCCTCCGGCGCCGCTTGGGGCAGCCAACGACGCGCATTTTAAAATGCAACTACTAAAACGCTAAAAAATCGCAGTCACGGTGTCTGGACTTGGACTCTGGTGGGGGGCGGGGGCCCCCCCCCCCCCCATATGATACTCAGGCTGCCAGTGAGTTTTAAGGACAAGGCGTGCCGGTCATTACAAACAAATGTACTACTGACCTACAGTTCTAGGCAAACCTGTTAGCTCTCGATAACAAAACCGCTCTGTGTGAGCCTTCGCTGTCGTAATGTATTAGAGTCGCGGTCCGGTAAGAGTTTCGTTCTGACAAGTGATTCTCCTCGAAAGATTCCCCAGGATCTTCAAAGAAAAAGGGCAGGCTTGAAGAATATCGCATAAAGCTGGCAGTGCCCCCGGGCCCGTCTTCTATCTGTTATGTCTCCTTGTCAACGCCAACCATGCTATTGGCTCTAAGTAAATGGACGATAGGCACTGCTAATTCATCAGCGAGTGCCTTGGCAAGCCAATTGAATTTGACACAGCTTCGTTGGGTATCCAGGCTGGCCGTTATGTGAGACAAAAGTGGATCTGGAGCAAAAAAAAATTCTTTTCCCATGGCCTGGGTCAATAGGGCATCTCGAGGTGCGTAAAGCTGTGACAAGGGGATGACTTTGCACGGAGGTGTGTTACTATCGATTATTTGCGAAGATAAATGAGCTTTTGCGCGTCTAGTACCGAGGAATTGATCGTTTCTGAGGTAAGGCATGTTTGGGTAAAGTGGAAGAAAGTGACCTTCATCACATTGAGATTGAGTTAGATCAGCAACAAGAGAGTCAATGACATGCTTCATCTCAAATGCAGTATGCATTGGCGCTTCATCTATTGTATTCAAAGGAGAACTTCTGCACCACCTTTGGATCTTGTTGCTGGCATGCGCATGCTGGTGACTACCAACAAACCCTTCGGGAATATGCTTGTTGATGACATCACTGGCGCACAGAATTCGAGAGACCGCAGTGTCAGCAAAACACTCCCAGGGTAGCACATGAGCTCGCTCGGAGCAGAGAAGTGTGATAAACGACCCGTTCTCATCCTCAAAAGTAGTCAAAGCTGAAAAAAAATTGTGCGGAAGCGCAATCATATGAGCGATGCGCTTGATGATACACCTCCTATGTTCAACTCTATTCATCCTCACCTTCACACGCCGTGTACCTGCAAATGCGCCGACAAGAGAGGCAGAAACCGCGTCGAGACCTTGATTAAATTGACCAAAGGTGATCATGTGGCGCCAACCAAGATGCGGGGCATAGACTATTAAAGAATTGGCAGCGTGGATCGCGTACGCAGCTGGTGCACAACAAAATTTCGCGATTGTGCAATCTGCAGACCAACGGCGTAGACGACGCATCCCAGCAGCGAACTCACGAAGAGCACCACGGTTTCTGCCTTGTAATTCGTAGAGGTTGAGGTTGCCTAGGCGATGGTGGCTCACGTTTGCATGCATTCTCACAAGACACCTCCAACAAGCAAGGGAGTCAAGCACATGGTGTTTGTGGTTTCTATGTTGGCTACTGGCATTATGGTAAGTGACAAGAGGCCAGGTCAATCTGCGACGCACATCACGCTCAAAGATAACAAAGATGTCAAAAAGCATGAGATTTTCATCTATCATTGCTCTATCTGCAACCGCAGCAAGAAGACGGAGCAAGCGCTCAAATATCAGTCGCAGATTTGCAAGGACAGTGGAAGCTGCAATAGGAACCAAAGGGACGAACAAACCATCAACAAAGAGTCGCAACAGTATTTCCCGTGCCTCCCACCAGTGGGCGATGGCACTTAAAGGATCATCTTGAATGTATCGCAACTCTGCAACGTTGAGGTAAGCATCGAGAAGAAGAAGAGGTTCACTTATCACTGCGGCAAGTTCCAGTGCATGATGTGCTGCTACATCAATTTCATCAGCACTCCTTTGTTGTCCCTTTTGTTGCATGGTAGTTTCTGCAAACACTACACCAAGGCTAGCTGAGGCAAAAGCTGCAGCGGCATGTGCGACACCAAAATAGTCGTCGATTGCCTTAAAGCATTCGAGTGCTTGTCGGTACCAACGTGGGGCACCGACCGGATCACAAAAAATGTGAGACCGGGAACAGAGTGACACTTCATTGGTCACGTTTGGTTGGTGTCGGTGGAGTACAGCGCCACAAGAACCATCAACGCATGAAAGTGCTTGTGTCGCCTCAATTTTTATGGCAACCTGCGCCTGACCCTGAAGCTCATAGAGTGCGCCAAGTTCATACAGCCCTTGCACGGATCCAACACGAGAAACTACAGACTCAACAGCAGCAACCGTGGGGCCAAGTGACCTCCATGCCATCTTAGGTTGTCCGCCTAACAACGCTACCTGTGCAAATAATTTACCAAGGTCGACACCTTCTTCACAAGAAGAGACACCCCTCCCCTTAATGGGCATCTCCCACAAGAAATTTGGTTGGTGAGTTATCGTGGGGCTTGCCAAGCCAGGTAGACGTTGGCGAAGGCGTTGAATTCGCCGGAGGGCAGTGTGCGCACTCACAGCCTTTCCACAAAGAACTTCAGTTTCAGCATAGTGCGATAAACTGGCAATGCGGCGGCGACTTGATGCTGGCCTTGTAGTCAACACCTGTCTTAGGCAGTGCGACGCAGAAACAGGGTCACACTGTTTGGCTAGGAGATGAGTAGCAAATGATGCAGCATGCTGTATTGCAATTTCAAATTCCTGTGATGTAGTGTGTGTTATATGTGTTGTACATAGCCGATGGCGTTTGGAAAGAGTAGTGTCAATCTCCAACAAAGCGTTGTTCACAAGTCGAACGTCACATGCGTTAACGTGCTGCTTTACAAGCAGTTCGGTCGTAAATTGGAACTCGTGGATATCTTGCGTCACAATTGAATCCATGGCATGGTGATTTGTTCCCCAACCTGCTATAGGGAATGTATTTTTATTATCTTGCTCATACTCGAAGTGCTGGTACAGGTCCGCAAGGACAAGTTTGCAGTGCATTGAGCCAGTCCTATCATCACTTTGACGGGCAGCTATGACGCATAATTCACGTCGCAACTTTCTTCTTTCATTCATGTCATTGCGGAGTGCTAAAATTGCCACGCAAATGTCAAGGACTAGAAGTGTGTATGCATATTTTGCTCGTCGGTCAAGTGCTCGTGCGAGAGCTCTGAGTGCTGTATACCCCAGCGAACACGATAGAGTAGAATAAGCTAGTGGACTTGCATGAACCCTTGATCGATTAACATCAAATTGAAGTGCATGAGACGGGAGATCGACCTAGATATAAATTGAGTGCATGGGTTTTTAAAATACATTTGCTCTGGCTCTAGGCTGGCTCTGTGGTTGTGTGTTGGTCTAAAACACACGTTGCCTCGAACAGCAACATTTCAGCAGTCCGAATTTCCTGCGTCGCTGCATGGGGACTCCTATGACCGCGCCTGATTTGTTTGCAAACACCCATGGATGAAACGGCATTACGAGAACCATAAACACCTTTGAGATAGCCGAGGCCAAGAGCGAGGGAAGCCTTAGCCCGCTGCAAGCTTGCCGGGGGCAGTGCCGACACAAGAGAAGCCAGTCGTCCTTCAACAAGTCGAGATGTCGGCGAGGATAATTCACCCCCGCACCCAACAGAACTATTATCGCAATTTGTATCGCAGAATTCCACTTCCAGGCTACGACGTACAGAGACAAAATCAAACTCTGTTTCGTCTAGCATCAAATTTTCTCCGGTTAATGGCGAAAAGCCGATGGCCTCCATTCGCAAGTCTGATAGGGCAAGGGCCTCCAGCTCCTCAGCAGCAACAAAGAGAAGTTTCCTACGAAGCGTGTTTGCCATGCCAAAAGCTGATGCTATGCCAGACCAAGATAGCGGTGGAAGTGCAGAGCACCAGCAGCCAGTGCGAAACTGTTGGGGCTTTGTTGTTTCACGTCTGGTCCATTTGCAGATAAATCGACGCACTGGACGTACATGGACCTATACTTGCGACAGATCAACTGCTTCAGACAAAAGCCGGACACTGTGCTGCCTACGAGTGCTAGGTGTGCAATTGCCTCGTTGACTGTTAGCCTGCTTCTAGCTCTAAGCACAATGTCGACTATATCATACACCAGCGCTGAAGTGCCGCGGCGAAAAGCAGCAAGATCACTGGCGTCAAGAGAGAGAATGTCTAACAAAAGCGGAATCTCGTGACGAGTTGATTTGATGATTTTGGCGGCACACAACTCGTCAAAGCGTTGAACAAAACGGCAGACTAGACGACAGAGGCGTGCACAACACTGGCGGCAACGCAAGTCATCATCCAACGTTGTAGGTCTATTGAGACCATCACCAAAAGTCAATATCCGAAGTGTGGCTGGTTTAGCCATTGTTGCATGTTCCAGACGATGGAGAAGAGCCTTTATTTGTGCCCCACAGTCACGCCAATTCTCGTTGCAGTATGACATTTCTGCTGCGCGCAATGCCTGTTCCAGTGCAGTTTCTTGACTTGGTGAACGCTCTCGCTCTATTGTTTCTGTGACTTTTAGTGGTGAGGGTCGTGCCACAACCGCCGACGTGTAAGAAACTTTAAGGCAAAGGTTTCGCAGCCAAGTGATGGTACATGGCGCTGACTCTGGAGCTCGTGGATACGAGGAGATTGCCGCCATTTCTGCAAATGGAGCATAAGCAACCTTGTTATTTGATTTGGGTTCGGAGACAATATTTTGCAGTTGTGATGATCTCAAAATTGTGCTAATACATCTGTTGAGGTTACGACAACAGGTTCTGTAATCAGCGGTACGTTGTCGCCGGTAGGAAAGATAGGCTGAAAACAGTGTCGGTTGTTGGGGCATGTACTGTGTGTCTTGCTTATCTTTGAAGATGGTTGCATCCGCAAAAATATGTTCATCAAGGTACTCGAGGAGCGAGTCAACTCGAGGCGACGTGCATGAATGCTCATGGGTGTTTGGTAAGGCTGTACCAGGTAGCGCAGATTTTGGTTCTTCAGTGGAGATTGCAGACAGGGTATTACATAGCGCAAGTTCTGCATCCCAGTCTTCGTCCCCCGCTGGGCTCCCCGAACTACCCGAACCGCCGTGTATTAATTGGCTTGACTCAATCAAGAAATTGTTCGTCAGTTGGTCGGGTTCAAACGAAAAGTCGGCATCCCAGCAGCGTCCTCCCGGGGGGGTCGCCCTGGCCATTGCGATGCGTCAAGCCACCATTCTCAGGAGATTTCTCAGCCAAACATATACCAGGCCTGCGGAAATAGACCCCAGAAAACCGTCAAGCTATCGTAGCACAGGGCTCTGGAGCACGGATGAATTTTAATTCAATTTTTTTCATGCCTCGTGGCGCTAAAAAACCATAAACACGATGGCAGGGGCAAAGCGGTCCGGCACTCAGGCTAAAGGAGCACGAAACCAGGACCCGAGCTGAGCGAGTCTGGAGGCAAGGCTAGCTACCGGGATGGCTAGTTGTGGTGATGAGGCTCTGGTGTGAGAAGCGAAGAGGATAGCAAAAAAAGTCAGGGTAGCAGCACCCCGAGTTTTGTAGGATCTCCCCAGGAGTGGTGGTTGGTGGTAGTGGTAGTGGGGTACCCCCCCCTAGTAGGAGCCTAGTAGGGGCGTAGTACGGGGGTCGAGCCACAGGAGAGACAAGCCGCATGTTGACTTGCGCGACTGCCATCTGTTCGTGTCTGTAGAGTAGTCCTCTCGCCGCGCCCCTGACCGCGGCGCTCGTCGAGTCGACGTTACGCTGGTCGCGGCCTGCCGCGGGCAAAAAAGGAGGGGGGCCAAACGGAGCTAGTGGGATTTTTCTAACCCCATTTTTTTTTAGGGATCCCTGAAGAGGTGTGGTAGGTAGTGAGCTGCTGTCGGGGGTAGCCCCCCCCCCGCCCTCCTCCTGTGAAGGCGCGCCCCCTAAATCGGGTCTATAGAGTTGTCTATAGCTAGTGCTGCCGCACTCCGATGGATTAGGGCGCAACTCGAGAACAAGAGGTTTCAGGCCCTAAAGGATCCCTGTGCGGAGTTTGGAGAAGCGTGCAGGAAGTGGGCCGTTTCAGGTGCGAGTTGCCGCTTATTGCCGCCGTTCGGGCCACCGCAGTGTCGGGAATCATCGATTATGACCCCGCGCCGGTCCCCGGATCCGTGGTTTCTCGCAGGAGCCCCCTCGAAGCTCTCAGTTCATCCTGTCGACCTCGATTTCCAGCTTTTCGGGCGCTTGAAGTTGTACGCGGTGCCCCAGGTGCACCCACCTTTATTTGAGCTGGGCGGTGCCCGCATCGCGTCGGAGAGCGCATCGATTGTGGTGGGCTCAAGCGCGGGTTTTGACCCTTTTTTAGGTGCGCCGCGCCCCGCAATCCCCGTAAATCCCATCGACCCTAGGGTCCGTGAAGGCTCCCACCAAGGCTCGGAAGCCGGAGTCCATCCGCGGGAAGACGAATTTGAAAACCCGTCTCACCCCTGACCTGCGCTGGGGAAACCCGCCGTACGTTCTGCGGAGGCAACACGCACGATAGACTAACCCTGCGGCGACGCGGTGTGCAGGAACGCCATCCTAGGACACCCGGGCGCAAACTGTTCTCCGGGACCGTAAGGACCGAAGCTTGGGTTGCGTGTGTGGCCCTTGTCGGGAAAATAGATCTCCCTCGACAATTGAAGGCAAGAGAGTGCAGAGAATACCGGCCGTCAAGCTATAGCCAAAACCCGGCGTCGGGCTAGAGATCGCTAAGCGTCTTGTGGCCCAGGGCTCGACGGCAATTTGTTGATCTTTAGCCTTAGCGTGCTTGTAAGGCAGCCCAAACAGCGTTGTCCCCGTCAGCCTGAGCCTGAGCTGTAGCCAAAACTCGTCAGCTAGAGACTCGGACAGCTAACTTGAAGCCTGAAGCTGTCGACTTCGAAACCCGCACCTCACCGTGACGGGTCCAAACCCGAATAGATGTTCGTAGTAATTTGGTCGCTATCGAAATAACGACGCGTGTTTTTAAAGAAAAAAGGGGCAGCGTCCCGAGCGACGTAGGAAAGAGGGTTATGCCCCTTTGACGAAGTAAATGAGGGTCGGGGTCTTTATGCACCAGGCTTCAGGCCCAGGCGCGGTGCGCAGGCCCTGAGGTCCTAGAGTTTGCCAGTGGGCGCAGAGCCTAGAGTGAACCACATACCCAGCGGTCCGGCCAACCCTGGGCGGATCATCACTGCCCGCGGCACCGTGACTCAGGCCCGGGGTAGTACATCATTATAGCCGCGGCCACGATCCTCAAGTGCCAGTGCTGGCAAGCCCAGTGCAGGCCATTCACAGTCATCGTGATAGTAGCCTGAGTAGTCCGAGGCGATTGGCCTGGCCTGGGCGCCGGCGCAGCGGCAGCCTCAGGTTGGGCCTGAGCCTGAGCCTGAGCCTGAGCCTATCATGGGCCTCACTGGCAGTAGCCTGAGCCTGACTCAGTGAGGCGGCTAGCGGCTGCGGCCCGGGCCTGACTAGCCCCGGGCCGCCAGTGACTCGGACCAAGTTGCGGCAACTTGAATTGTTAGCCGGGGTCGTTGGGGCGGCCGGGCCCTATAGTAGTACAGGCTCGTGGCTGGGTTACCGCAGTATATCATGTAATAACATGTACAAGTGACTTCATAGATATATGCGTCTGTAACGGCGTAAGTGCAAAACGATTACATGATCCAAGTTATTGATCAAGACTTAATTTCATCAGCCCTCCAAGAGGGCACACAACTAGTAACGTCAGATGACTCGGGGATTAACGGTGACACTCTTGCTGATATAGCGGCGAAGGCAACCGAGTTACGACTGTCGTTTAAGAACGTACTAGAAATCGATAATTTGCAAGGTTTCCGCGCTCTAAGGACTTTGTGCTTAGATAATAACATCATTAAGTGCATGAAAAATCTGGATCATTTGGTGAACTTGACCTGGCTTGATCTTTCATTTAATCGCATCTCAAAAGTGACAGGCTTGGACAGGCTGGAGAAGCTAACAGATCTATCATTATTCAATAACATGATATCTGAGGTCAACGGTCTCGGTCGGTGTAAAAACCTGCACTGCTTATCTCTGGGCAACAACAACATCTCCGCTCTTAAAGATGTTGTTGAATTGAGATGCTTTCAAAACTTGAGGCTACTTAACTTGGAAGGCAATCCTGTATCAAAAGAGTCCTCGTATCGCATGTGCATACTGGCTTATTTCAGTGAGCTCGCATATCTTGATTACTCCATGGTGACTAGAGCGGAGGTTGTAACGGCACGAGAACAATATCAGGACGAGCTTCTGGATGTGGAAGAGAAGGAAAATCTCCAAGAAGAAAAAAACAGCAGCGAACTCGCCGCTATCAGGCATACACAAAAGCTGGCGGATGCTAATCTGACAGTAGTGCAGATTATATTTGATGATATGTTTGCTGATGATATCGAGATCTTAAAATTGAAGCATTTGCCCGGGGTAAGCAGTATTATGAATTCGTTTCAAAGCGAAGTAGAATCCGCCTCGGATATGTTTCAACGGGAAGGGTTGGCAAGATATCAACTAAAGAAAAGAGAAGAAAGGCAATTCGAATTCGCACTGCGTCAGTTACGAGCGAAATATGCCAACGAGTCTATCGATCTGGTGACAAAGTTTGGACGTATTAAAAAGAAAACTCTAAAGAGTCTGGCTCTTAAGCAGGATATTGAATCATGTGATCTTGACCCACTCAGGGTAGCTCTCAGGAAATTGATTAGTTTATTAAAGGACCTTGAAATGAGGCAAGTTGAACAATGCGAAGAACTAATAGGCGAGTTCGAAACAAAATATTTTGAGGTCAAACAGTCTTGTCTGGAGGGTCAACAAGCTTACTTTAGACGCCTCGAAGATCACGAAACCAATTTCATTCGTATGCTCTCGCTTTTGGTTGGTGAGCTTTTGGACAAAGCAGCCAAGGACGAGTTACCAGGTGACTTGCCATCTGAGATAAGCTCCTTACTGACAGACAGAGATTCGTGCATGAATGCAATCACTGGCTCCCATGACATTCACGTAGGAAAGTTATATCGTCGGGAGGACGAAGCAAAACATAACGAAGAATTATTGTTTAAAGGAACTCTACGGTATTATCGTGATGAGGAACATTTAAGGAGCAGATGTCGAATTTCTGAACTCAACGATTTTGAAGGAGCTTGCTTGAATGAATTCAGCAGGTTGACGAGCGATAGGGACGGTGATGAAAAGGCGGAATGAATTACACTGCCGTGTGCTTGCTACCAATGTAATTGAGTTCTCCCGGACCGCCCGTCAAGGCCGCGGGCGCGGCAGACGGCCGTGGGCGCAGCAGACCGCGGCGGACAGGGCCCCGTGGTCAAGGTTAAACTCGTGGCTGACTGGGATAGGATGTGGAGCGGACGCAGCAGTCGCAGTAAATTGAATCTGCGATCGCAGACAGCGGGCGGTGGGCCGGTCGCGAGCGGCGGACGCTATTTCACGGTCAGGTCGCGGGCGGGACCGAACGGCCGTGGACCTGACAGCCCGGCCAGGGGGCCGGTGGGGCACGTGGTGTATCCGTCTCGCGGTCAAGGTACGGACTCGGTGCGGTCTTTCTGCGAACGGACGCGGCGCAGGGAAGTCGGAGGTCTCACAGGCCCCGTACTAGTCACGGCACACCAGTAGTAGTGGCCACTTCTAGTGGCTACTAGGAGTGCTACTAGTAGTCCAAGTTTGTCGTTGCGGATATATCAGAGTAAATACTAGTAGAAGTACTAGAAGTACTAGTAAGTGAATATTTCGAGTCAGGCTACTACGGCTAAAACAAAGCGACTCGGAGTCGACGATAGCGCGTGTGTGTGGCCAACTCTCGAGGACCTAGGTCCCACTTGCAGTAATGGAACGGCATCGAGTATATCCTCTCACTCACTCGCACCATAACCCATAGCGAACAGCGCATGTGTACAGAAGGTTTCGCAGCAGAAAGACAATTAAGGCAAATAGAACAGAAAAACGCGCCATGGTCACCCTAGTTGTGGAAGTCAGATATGTTGTGACAAGTTTGTAGTCTGCAGAGACAGACAGCACACGTGGCGGTGTGCTGGACATGTCTGGGGTAATGGCTAATGCGGTCACAGGGAGCTCGTGGGCTTGTATATGCCTGCCTAAAGATGAAAGGTCTGTCGTGCTGGCAATACCCACCATTCCCTCCACATTCCCATGCACAATTAATTCTCCTTCAAGGCAAACAGCTGAGACAGGATGCCTGGATATACGTCTAGTGGCAACAAGGCCAACGTCGAGGGTACCATCTTGATCATCTGAAGCTACCAGGCTCCATTTTGTTGCATATGCATCTCCACGAGACCTCGACTGTACGCTGATTATGCCATTGTCACCAACAAATTTGCATGCTCGCACGAGTAGCTTGGCCGATGGTGTCTTTTCGCGATAGTTATTAGCCTGAGATAACGGCATGGCACAACTCGTGGATACCTTACATATGGTGGCGCCAGTACTCAAGCTATGTACAAGACATGTGCCATCCTTGGAAGCAGTTGCCAGCAAATGTCTGCTCTCAGAGAAGGAACAGTCTGTTATTGATGAGGTGTGTCCAGGGGAGAGAGCGTTCACCAGCGTGCATCTAAATCTGCCTTCATCATTGGACACGGTCCAAATACGTAGCTTGCCGTCATCGCCCCCGACTGCCAGAACATCTCTCGAGTCGTCTACAGCGCAGCAATTGATCGAAGGACCTTCCTTCTTAAAGTCAGATACATAGTCATCCGATGCAACAGCGATGTGCCTCTGACCTTGCAAGCTACTCCCAAAACCAGACAATTTGCAGATTCTAAATCTGTTACCAAATACACTTGGGAGCAACTTTCTTTTTGGTCCGATGCAAATCAAAGAGCACAACTCTGCACCGGTGTCTAACCTACATAGCTCAACTAGGCCAGTTTCGCCAACTTCTGCTGCTACAATTGCATTGCCTACACCTGTTTTGCTCGACCCGCCGCCGCCAGCATACACTATATGATGGCGCTGCAATGTCGACCCTACGCTGCCCAAATATACTATGCTAAATATCGGCGTTTGTGTTGGACATGAGCGCGTCGGTCGATGCATCACTCATGTGCGCGGGCTGAGCGGTACGGCATAGAGCGCAGAAAACGGCAGGCGTAAGCTGCAGCTGGGTGGTCGAATAGTTCAAATCACCCACGATTGAGGGCGTAAGCCTCGCTGCAAAGGTCTAGCCCCTCTATAGCCCCCTTCAACAAGCACGCCAGGAATCGCGCGCAGGGGGTCTGGGCCTGGTAGCGCACCGGGACTCATACATAGCCCGCTCTCAACGGCCGCACTCGCGACACGCAAACACAGACGGCGTAGATAGCTCAGCGGATGGGGGCGCCACGCAACCGTGACGAAGGGCCCGGGGGGAGGCGACGGGTGTGCCGGAAGCCCCCGCGGAGAGCGGCTCGCCCGTCCCCTTAATCCCACCACCTGCGCCGCACGACGCACATTTCGACAGATTCCGACAGCCCGCGAAAATCCCGCTCTAAGCGAGAGCCCGCCGGCCGTCTAACGACTTGGGGCGCGTCAAACCCTGACGACGTGGAACCCGCCAGATCAAGTCCGGTCCATGTATAGAGCTATACACACGGCCCGGGCGGGAACGCCAGATTAAGGCACGGTACCCGGGAAAGGAACAATAGGGTTAGCAAAAATGCAGTTGGGCTGGGTTAGTTGTCCCCGAGAGGTTTCCCAATCGGACAACCGATGCGACGGGTCGAAATAACCCAACTACAACTAAGCCACTAGGATTCATAGCGGCAACCAACACACCACAACTGTTTTGGAGGCCTCTGCGGAGGGGCGCAACCAACCCAACTTTGCTAACTATGTTGTTCTTTACAGCCTGGTACCCCGGCCCCGAGCGTTTCCTATGGGGGGCCCTGCGAGCCGCGGTACCCCTCAACTGACTCATAGCCGAACTGACTCGTCAAAAATCAAGTACTAGTCATCGGTTCGACCTAGCCAATCACCGGCAAATCGCTATGAGCCCTACATAGTTATGGCCCGGGAACGTGGGGAACTAATTTTTTCGTAATTATGGTTCAATTAAGGAAGGAAGATCATCATGATTCGCAGGCCCGGGGAAGGCCCGGGGTAATTTATCTTAATAAGGACTCATTGAGGATGCGTCCAAATCTTAGAAGAGAGAATTACCCGGCGTTACTCGGGCCCTAGTCATCGGCGCGCTGCTAGGGCTCTGTCGACGCTGGATTGCCAAATGCAAGTGCTCGCGTCCTTAGAATGCAAGTGCTTTTGTGTGTACCTCAAAGCCCAGCCTTGAGTTGCTGAACGACTCTGGTGAGCCTTTCTTTCATCATATTGCAAAGGGACCTGAAAATAGCGTATCATGCATGGGAATTCCTTCTTCAATCGACACCGCATGCCATAAGACCAGTTTGCCTGTCCTACGCTAGACTGGGGCATACTGAGGACGTATTTTACGTCTTGTAGAGCAGATTTGTAGCGCTCAACTGCCTCAAAGGCCTGGGCGCGGCGGACAAGCGACTTCACATTATTAATGTCTGTATCCAAGACCGCAGTACAGTCTGCTATGGTACCATCAAAGTTGGAAAGCTGCTTGTGACAGGCAGAACGATTTGAATAAGCCTTGATACAGAGTTCTGAGCTCTTGTCAGCAGTAGCATCGATGCATCTGGTGTATGCTTCAATAGCACCTTCAAAATCGGCTAGTTTGTAACACTTGTCACCTGCTTCTTTGTCACGTGCTGGTTTGGGCAATGACATGACACGGCGCTTTTCAGCAGCCTCAAACTTAGGTTCGACGCTACGCTTTATTTTCACTATCTCACTGTTTCCGGCATCGAGGGCAAGAGCACGATCGCACGTCGCAAGGCAGTCTTTTAGATGTCCAGATTGCATCTGCTCCTTGGCCTTGCTGATCAGGACCATCACGCGATCCTTGCGCATTAACTCCTCCATCTCGGACGCCTGTTTTTTCAAGTCAGCATTACCAGGGTCTACTGCAAGTCCCATCTTGATGTTATCAATAGCATCTTTGTATTTGTTCAATGCACGCAATGCAATAGCCAACCGGAAATATCCTTTGATAAATTTCTTGTTGACTTTGATGCACAGCCGACCTAAGTAGACAGCGTTTAAAGGAAAATAGTAGTGAATGATACCGTCTTCAGCCGCCTCATCCCACATCTCTAAGGCCGCATACCTATGGTATTATGCTATTTTGAATTAACATTGTGCGAGCATGCTCTGGACACAGTGCCGCACGCCGCTGAGCGATTGCTGAAAAAGGTCACGTCCGTCGGATCGAGGTCAATCGCCTCCGTGTATTTGATGATAGCATCTTTGTGATTCCCAGATGTGAAAAGTCTGTTACCCTCCTTTTTGGCGGTTTGAGCATCCATTTTTTCCGTGACCAGCAGATGCCTAGTGACTAACAGAGAGTGAGTATAGGAATGAGGTCTTCCGGCGTCTGCCAGATGGTAGGGTCATTTTTGCAGATCGAAATCATTTTTGCAGAATCGAAGAAGCAAAATTGATTTTGGACGCTGCGTTACGGGGTCGATCCACTGACCGCTCCACTTCCGAGTCCCGGGCCACTGGCACTATTAATGAGCTACTAGAACTCAAGTTGAACAGGGAAATAAGGCCAACTTCGGCTGTTGGACCTCACTAGCTTAGCTAAGAACCGCAGGCTGGGCCGGAATTAAAACCTTTGGCCGCCAACTGCCAGTGCCAACTGGTGAGCTCCAAATCATGGCAAACTTTGAATGGTGCTCCGACAGGTCCCTAAATGCCGGAGTACTCTAGGAGACCTGGCAGCGACCCCGGGCCCGGTGCATGTGCTTTTAAAATGGAAGTTCTATTTTAAGACGTTTCTACTAGAAGTATACCACACATGTCCTTTTTTAAGCGCCGGCTAGTTATCAATGCCAAAACCCACACGCCACCCGATGATGACATGAGGCGTGACTCCGCATAACGGCAAGATATACACAATCATAGGCCGATTCATACGCCAGAAGTTGCGATCACGCAGCTCCGCAGTCGGCTCATACACACACGGCACAAACCTCGGGGACCCAATTGGAGCGTGGTGGGCGCTTCATGCAAGTATACGTTCAATCCTATGCTTGCCTAGTTGTAATCACTAATCTCTGAGCTTGAGAAAGATTTTTTTAAGCTGCCGGGCTTCGTATGAAACGTTGTGCGTTGCTACTGCAGGGCGCTTGCCGTCCGGATCCACGGCTGGTGTGATAACAGTTGTAATATTAGTTCCGTGCGAGTCGCATGCCTCTAAAAAGCTGATAATTTCATGAACAGACGTGTCCTTCAACATGAGCATGTGCTTGGCCATATTTTCTGCTAGTGCAAGGAAGCAACGCTTAGAGTAGTACCAAGTATCAGGCCCAAGCTTTTTGTCGTATGGTTCGAGCGACTTTATAATCCGAGAAATACCAAATTCAAAATTTCCTTTGGCGCAGTAGAGAGTACCGATAACAAGGTTGACGATGCAAAGATGGTAACAAAGTCGTTCTGGTTCGGTGTAGGCGAGACGTTCTTCTTCCTTTTCAATCTTTCGCATTAGTTCTTCAGCTTCCTCGTTTTGAGACGTCATAATGTACGAGACACATAGATTGGCGAGCACTATAGCAGGAACATCTAGGATGTCCTCGGACTTTCTTTTTACGCTTGGATCATAGTAACGGATCGCCTCTTTAAACTTAGATTCCTGCATAAAAAATACATGCGCGACATTGAGCTTCCACACTTCGTGCTCCGAACAGAACTCTGCACTCTGGCGAAAGAGGCGCTCAACCATAGGGTAGTTCTCTTTGTCCCAGTAGACACGAGCCATGGCCATAAGGACGGGAATATACCGTTCAAGAGCTTCATCATAGAGCTTTAGTGATTGCTTGATCGCCTCGTTGTCACGAGAAATTCGTGCATCCTGGATGGCTTTGGTCAACTTGCGCAGCTGGTCTATATGTTTATTAGTGAGGTCGTCATACTTACGATAAGCCTCTTCAGGGGATGTTTGCACCATTATTGATGCATCCAGATAGTCAAAGAGCTCACTGGGTAAGAATTTATAGGTGAGGTGGGTATTCTCAGCAAGAATGTCAGCGGCCAAGTCGTAATATCCAAACTTACAGTGCAAAAGCAGCAAATTTCCGAACGTCTCGGGCGGGAAAGGAGGATTTGACAAAAGGAAGTTTAACTTCCGGAACCCAGTGGATGGATCTTCGTCCATGTGCAAAAGTGCCTGATTGTGCAGTGTGACTGCATCTAGCTCCTCCTCCTGACGCGGTGGCATGTCACTCAACGCTTCTTTGGCTGCATCTAAGTTACCTTCTTGAAATTCAATAGCTGCCTTGAGATTGAATGCCTCCACTAGGCAAGTCTCTTGTAACACTGAACTATTTCCTACACTCCGCACATCAATTCCGTCGGTATTGCTTCCGACGCTCAATTCCGGATGCTCGCGCACACCACGTTCAATAATCTCTGCCAAGCTTTTTAGTGCAGCGGCGTATTGCTTTTGCTTGTAGTAGCATAAGGCCACATTGCATGCAAAATCAGCTTGGTAGCCTAGAGTATTCATGGCCTCGACGTACTTTGCGCGTGCACTCTCGTAATGGCCTTCCTTGAAAGCGACAGCTGCATAATTTATAATGGTTTCTGGATCATCTGTGAGACATCGATCAAGTAAGGACTTGCACCCACTCAATTCGTCTTGCTCGTACTTGATAGCTGCCTGAAGTGATATCATTTGCTGTGCGAATTGAGGACCATCAACTCGAAGAGCTGCTCGAATTGCATCAGCATATAGTCCCGCCTTGTACAGTGCTTGTGCATAATAGAGCTTGTACCTAAAATCTGTTTACGCTTCGTTTTCTGCGAATGAACGTACTCTTCGATATTGGGACAAATCATTACAAGTTCCTCGTAGGTCTGTGCGGCAGATCGGAAATCCTGCTGGTGGTAGTAGCAGAATCCCAACAGAGACAGTGCTGCCCGGGAGCGAGGGAACGCTTGACGTTGCAAAGCAAGGTGTCCTACAGCGTCCTCGTATCGCCCCTCTTTGATTGCAGCATAAGTGGCAGTTGTTTGCGTAGCCATTTTCACAAGCGGTATCCGCTGATAACTGATTTAAAACGTAATGGCATACATTAAACAAATAAGATGTTGGGTA
>JACLAC010023163.1_pt1 | contig 18258 bp, 17 predicted proteins | sample 8027881 | NCBI WGS metagenome assembly JACLAC01 (sample SAMN15725517, study PRJNA655200) | protist metagenome | isolation source: fluorescence activated cell sorting (FACS) single amplified genomes of... | place: Spain: Blaines Bay Microbial Observatory, Mediterranean Sea | collected 2016-01-19 | reverse complement strand
AACGCCAGAAGTATACCAGATTCATGAGGACAAAGAGCAAAAAGGCAATGACGAAGAATCCATGGATGAACTTCTCTGTTCCTGGCATTAGCATGTTTTCCAATTGCTGCAACCAGCCTTGTGATTCTTCCAATGCCGAATATCCAATGACAAAAGGAAAGACATAAAATCTAGCGTAGCAGTAAACGGGAATGACCAGATATCTGTGCAAAAAGAGAATCGTCGCCCTTCGCGAGCGATCGCTCCCTTTGTACGGTGCATTGATGCGAAGCTGGAGTAGATGAAGAAAGAGGCTACTGGCATCAAAGCTAAACATTGCAATTGCTCCCAATCGTCGTGTCGATGAAAATAGGTAAGTGCCCAAAATCAATACCAAGGAAAACAAGTGCTGGAAAAAGTTTCGAACATTGTAGACCGTGAAAATCCCACTTCGAAGAATACCTAAAAATGATCGTGATTCCTTCTTCTTTGTTGACTTGGACACAAACCACAAGAGGATCGAAGTGAGAATGTGGAACGCTGCACTGTGGAAGTGATACGAAGCCTGGATCAGATAGTATCGCCGTAGCATAGGATTGTGCCCGGTCAAATCAGAGTCGACAATGTCGAAATCTGTATGCATAAGGGTGGCTCCGACAGACGCTAAATCCCAGCAATTCTTGGTACTCCCGTTACCTCCTAGGGCAGGAGGCCAAAAATCGGCCGAGCAAAAATAGTACAGACCGATGAGGCAGCTAAACAGGCAGAACATAAGACGGAATACTGCGGTTGCATACTTTGGAGCAGCAAATATCCGATCTGTCGACTCAGTTGTCGCGATACTGCGAATGCTGTCCCGCCGCACCATTGGGGCGGCCTGTTCCAATAGCGCTTGTAGATTTTGAGCCGAATGCCTGGTAAGAAGACCTGATGATACTGCCGGAGCAGCATACTCTCTATCATTTTCTTCCTGCCATTCGCTCTCGTTTTTGTTGTTGTTTTCATATTCATCAGGCAAGAAGTAATGATTACCATTCTGTTTATAAATTCGCAGATCCTCGTTTAAGCCGTTTGAAAATGCGTTCGCTCTATGATCTAGGTCAGATTGATCGTAATCTTTACCATCCTTGTCACTCGCATCGCCTTTATTGTTTAGGTCGGGCAAATGAAGCCCAGCAAGCGAATTGGCATCGTTGTTGTTGAAACTTTTCAGTGGTGACGTTTTGGTTGGTGTCACGGCCCCAGAATACGATGAGGATAGCAAGTGTATTGATTTGCAACGAACCAAAGCCTCTAAACGTTTTGGTTGCTTGTAATCTGGAACAAGATAATGAACAAGAAGAATCCGGGTCACTGCCATGGACATGGAAAGAAAAATGACAATTCCCAGGTCGGATATTCCAGCATCGGGTGCCAAGACCGAAGAATCAGTTGATGCATCATCCGCAGTGCCAGAAAGGTACTTTTGACAGGTTTGCCATTCGTTGAACCAAGACTGCGTACAAAAATACCTCGGTATTTGAAGAAGGATTAACAGACTCTGTTTCCATAAGGTATGGATAAGACTACCGAAGACTTCAAGTAGATTCGGTAATATCATGCAGAAAACATATAGCGACGCAACTTCAATTAAGATTCGCCACGAGGAATAAGAGGGCAAGCCCTCCCCGTTGAATTGTCCTTTTTCCGTTCTGTTCGTTCGAACATTTGTCGCTTTCCCGTTTTCGCCATTGCTTGATTTCATCCCTGAAGATTGCGGCCGTAATCGTTTTCTTTTCTCCTTTGGCTTCCCATCTGCAGATTCGATGAGGCTTCGGTGCCGCCTTAACGCCAAGGAAACGCCCACCTCTGTCATGGTCGGTTCTACTGTAGGCAGTCGACAAGCCCTTCACCCTAAGCTGAAATCGCAAGACAATATAGAAGCTGATAAGTATGGAGGTGGCTGCTTCACTCCTCGAACTTCGTTTGGTCTCTGCTGTGGAAAATATATTTTTTGGTGATCGTTGGTGAGACGGGTGGAAGTTGAAGAGTGCACACGTTTGACACGAAAGGGGTTGTCGTTGTTTTCCCACTCACCTACGTACCTGTAACTTGACATATCCGGATGTTCACGAACGGATTTTGGTGTCACCAAAATCAACAGTTTTTTTCTCTGTCTAGTTTTTGCGCGAAACGCGCGCATCGAATGAACAAAAGCAGTAAAAAAAATGAAAAATCTTTTCATCTCCTCATTCTTTCTACTCATCTCATTGCTTTCGGACAGTCACCTCATAGCTCTGGAAGATACTATCTAAAACGAACATATCTAAGGTTGTGCAATGGAATTCTGAAGACTTGATTGATGAGAAGATACGTCGTTCCAAACGTCATTATCCGTGGAGGAGCGAGGAAACAATGGGTTCGAAACCCCGTTATCACGGCACCACAATCAATCCGTCGTTATCATGGCTCAAAAGACAGTTCAGATATCAACTCTTTCTTGGAAAGACGCTGTTATCCCCATACTACTTTGAATTTGGAGACTGGATCACATCGATTGATATTCCGCAGACACTTGGCTTCTACGACGGCGCAAATCGATAACGACGACAGTAAAGAAATCTTTTCGGCACAAACTACTCTCCAGCGATTAAAACATATTCCTGTGGAAGTCGCTGCCCGTAATTTCTTCAGTCATTGTGGTTCCAACAACACAGATTTCGATCATGATCAAGAATTAGTGACCATTCTCGAAAGTTTACACGATAATCCCCAAACATGCGAAGCATTCGTCAAAACCCTCCACGAGCTGTCTACGAACAGTTTTTCGGACCGCGAGGATGACAAGGGTGAAAATACTACAAAGATAGCACATCAAGGCGCTCCTTTTCAACCCCAAAAATCACACTATGACATGGTTTTGAGATCTTGGCTCAATTTTAATCCGCCAAGTGTCAAAAGGGCTGAAGCTTTGATCGACTATATGGTGAGTACGGCGAATCTACCGCATGACACAGACACATGCAACTTCGTCCTAGAGGGATGGGCCCAAAAGAGCAATGCCGGAAGAGCCCAAACTTTTTTCGAAAAAATGATTCGCAAGCGAATACCTGTAGATCGGGTCTCATTTTCACACCTCTTCAAGGCGTGGTCCAAGTCCAAGTCTCCCCTCGCCGTGAATCGAGTTGAATCCATTCTGTCGCAGATGGAAAATATGGCTGATATGAAACCGAACGCTGAATGCTACCTTCGAGTCATTGAGTGCTGGGCAAAAAGTAAGAAGAAAGGATCCGAGAGAAGGATTGAAGCCCTCATTGGGTTGCTCAATAGACGACTGACGAAAGATGTCGATAAGAACGAGGAAATTCAACAAGAAGCTACTCTGAATCTTCTACAAGTATATCAAAACATTGGTAATGCTCATCGGGCGGAGGAAGTTTTGCTAGACTTTGCAGAAGATTTTCATACCCCAACGCCAACTATTGAAATGTGTCTTTCCGTATTGTCGACGTGGTCGAAATCTGGATCTTCCAGAAGGGCACATCGAGCAGAGAAACTCCTTCGCCGAATGGAAAATGATGCAGGACTTCCACAACCAGATACGGCCTGCTATACAGCTGTTCTGAATTGTATCGCCAGTTCAAAAAAGCAGGGCTCGGCGAAAAGTGCCGAAGCTCTATTGCGTAGAATGGATGAAAAGGAAGTAACAAAATCAAACATGGTTTCCTTGACTTGCGTTTTAATTGCTTGGGCCCGCTCGGAGGATTCCGATGGACATCTTCAGTCCGAACGAATATTTGAGGAGATTTTAGATCGAGGAATGCAACCAGATCGATACGTTTATGGAGGATTAATGGCGGCTTGGGGACGAAGCAATGATCCAGATGCGATGCAGAAAGTGGAAGATTACTTTCAACGTCTCAAGTGCTCTGAGGACATCAAGCCTACGGTTGTAGAGTATACTGTGCTAATTCAGGCATATGCAAACTACGTTTCGAAGAATATCGACAAATCAAGGGAGTCGGTCGAAAGAGCAGAAAGTCTCTTGTCAGAAATGTTGAACTCAGAAGATGAAAAGCTGCGCCCAAATAGCTTGAGTTATGCTGCTGTTTCGAAGGTAATTGCTGCGGCACGACGGATACCAGGTCGTGGTGAACGTGCCGACAAGGTGTTGCAAAAAATGGTCACAAATAATATCGATATTTCACCTTATATCATGAATATCGTCAACAGGTGTACAGGTCGTTTGCCTACACCGAAATAGCCTTCACCAGACGAATAAACACAACGGATACCACCATATTCAATGACCTGTACGTGAGGTATCGGTGATGTAAACTTAGATACAGTATTTCTATATTTTTGAAGCAGAATGCGCATTTTTCTCTTAGCTTTTATCTATGGTTCGACATAATTTGTCCAAAAGGTTTTAGTTTTTGTATTCAATATATACATGTAAGTTTTCTGTGCACTCTTCACGCACATTACCGCTTTCGAAAGTCTGGGGAAGACTTCTCCAAGAGTTCTACAGCCTCTTCGTTGTCTCCACCGTCAGGATTTTCGATGTCAGCTTTGCCAATTTTGTTTGGCGCTGCCTCCACATCATCCGGACTATTACTTTCCTTACTCAACTTCTGTTGAGCTTGCTTCTCCAAGACCGAAACGTACGAATATCGGCCCGATCCTATCAAGACAACTGCAATGCCGATGCCGTTCATGAGTGTAATGGGTGTAGAGAAAATGATTGTTGAAATGGCGATCATCAGGACTTGTTTCACATTTGCAGCAATGCTGAAATAAATATTATTCGACAAAAAGTTTGTTAGGTGCGTGGTTTTAAATGGCTAATGGAACACTTGATACCCGACATCACTTACCAGAGCGTTAACGGCGATGTCATTTTGTTGGCCGTAAGGGAGCAAATATTTAGAGAAAAGGATAGGATACCACTAAGCAGGACGACGCCAAATGGGTATACTTCAGCATAAATTTCCGGCCGAGACGCTATGGAAGAAACTTCTCCAGTCAAAATGCTCAAACAAAAACACTGAACCATTGCCAGAGGTGCCATATGACCAAGCAAATCGACGGGATGAAGCTTCAGCGCACCCGTTAGTATTTCGCCAGAGGCCAATACTTTCGATGCTGCCAACAACACGCAAAAGCAAGTATAAAAGAACCCCAATGTAGTGAAAGTCATGTCCCCCCAAACTGCCATTGCAACACCGGCAATCACTGGTATGACCGCAATGATGCGGTTGGAAGAAATTTCTTTTCCAAAACACAACCCCATGATAATCGTTACGGCAGGAACTAGAGACCGCATAACTTGGTTGAAGTTCACGGAAACGTGACGCAGCGAGACATTTCCAATCGCAATATTTAGCGAAAAAATAATAGAGAAGCCGATAATTCCCTTACTTCCATTGGCGTCCAGAGTCTTTCTTTCGATTTTGCCAAGAAGACGTTGCAAGAAACCAGCTTCGCCGCTTTTGTCGTCTCTTTTTTGATTTCGGAAGATCATTTGACTTCCAATTGAATTGCAAACCATATGAACAAATGATAGAAAATACGGGTAGTGAAAGTCGACCGTGGCGAATGCAGCTTTATTCAAAAGCGTAACGCCCACATTATTGGCAGTCCATAGAACCAGCCAGAAGCTGCATGTTCGTCGAGAAAAAAACATTGCGTTTTAGAATTCATGATAGTCGGTAACCCAAATAAATAAAAAAGCGTTTCAGACCATATTCAACTTACAACGAAGGCTCCCGAAAGATGCTTGATCGAAACATAGTGTTCAAAGATGGCCAGAATGAAAAAATGTCTTTTCGCTTGTTTGTCACTTTTCGTCGCGAATCTTCCAATTGTGCCAGTAGTTTCTCTCCTTGTTTAAAATTGTAATTCTTTCGTATAACCAGCTAATGATACCCCACCAAGTGTTGTCTTCGGTGCTATGTTGTAGCGGCTCTGGTGGTTTGTAAGTTGGAATGATATCGAACTAAAGTGAAAGAGTTCGAGTTGTGAGAACGGAATTCGAATACCGTTACCTTTTTCGATTTTGCGGCATAATCCATCGTTCGTACTTAATGATTATCAAAAAACCCTCAAAAATTCAACAATCTGGTCATGAAAAAAGGCCCTCATTTGTGTGGCTTGTCGTAGCGTCACTACTGAGATGATTTTTTTCCCCCAAATACGGAAATGTCCGTAAAAATATTCAAATATTCAAACACGTCCTCTTTTCCAACATGAAATTCGATCAACTCGACCAACTTTCAATGAAAAGAAAAATTTAGCGCGAAACTCTTGACAGGCAAAAAAGCATTGGTCGATTCGGATCAAATACAGTTAGTTAATCAATACAGATCTCAGAACTACTGAAGCAGCAACTCCACCAGTCGTTACCAAAGCAGCATCAGCTATTGCGAATTTCTCAAGATGACCAGTGCTACGGCAGAGAATAATTTAGATTACGCCGGACCCGACGGCAGCGGTACTTCTTCGCCGAGACTTGGCGAGTCTACTTGTCACATTTTACCATGCAACGTGGACTACGAAGGCATGGCAAATACACATGTCTACTTCAAGCCGGTTCAAGTAGAGAAGGGTGTGTTGGCAAGCAGTTTTCGAGGGCGAGGGTTGTTGGCAATGCAAGATGAATACATGGATGGTGGTGAAAGTAGAGACGGTTACCCTCTTTTACTCTCTGTCGAAGAGGATCAGATTCAGGCCAAGATGGCCATCAGCAATTTCGTCGAATGGCACCACGAACATAGCATCAAGTCGTTGAAATACAAAGACAACGAAACCAGCCGCGTTCAAGCGGCAAAGGAATGGATGGAAATTTCGAATTCGGTACGTGTTGTGACCAAATTATTGTTTTACTGTGATACACTATCGTTATCCTTATTGATCCTAATCTTGATTGTCTTTTCTGCTATGCTATCCTCGATGATAGTTACACGAGCCACTGCCGGTTGAGAAGTAAAATGTTATGGCGTGTTGCAGATCGATCAACTACTGCACTGTATAGACTTTTATCACCCAGTTCTCGCCAAATGTCAACTAGCATAAGGAAACAAGGGTCAAACTCAGACTAGCACTTCCAGCATGATCTAAACGTCTGCATATCATCTGATTATATAGCTTGGGAGTATAAATAAATATTCATTCATGAATTAACACTATAGCTACAATCTCTCGACTGGCTCTTTCCGAGATACCTTAATCAGCATTGTTCGCCACAGCATGTGCAGCATTCGTCGGCACATGTGATTGGGCCGTCACAATCGGCTCCTAGCTCTTCCAGATTTCCAAAGGGTCGTGTCTTGCTGCACACTTCCTTGGGCATTTCTCCCTTCAACTCGTTGTTCTGAATGCTCAAGGATTCCATGATTGTCATTTTGGATAGTTCGGGAGGGATGCTACCGGTAAGCTCGTTGTCATTTAGCCACATTTGAAGCATGCCCGTCGCCCCACCAATTTCCGGTGGAACTGTTCCAGTGAGACCACAGTTAGCGACGCCGAAGGAGGCAAGCGTCTTCATGTTGCCAATACCTGAAGGAATAGTTCCTTTAATGTTTGGATTATCGTCGAGCCAAAGTTCAGCGATCTTTGGCATCAAAGTCATGAAATCAAGGCCGCCCTCAATGAAGGTATCTCTGGCGTAGAGATATTCGAGGTTGGGAAGTCGAGCAAGTTCGGATGGAATTGTTGAATTGTAGTTATTGTATTCCATATTCAGATATTTTAGATCTGTGAGGTTTTCAAATACAGCGCCATCGAGGGCACCGAAGTAATAGGTATCGGAGATGTCTAACTCCTTCAGTTTGGTTAACTTTCCAATAGCGGGAGGAACTCCGTCATATTGAAAGGAAGTGCTTCCGATGTATAGATATTCCAAGTTCGTAAGTTCTCCCAAAAAGCTGTTCCCGGCCTCGCCCACATTGTGTAGCATGTTTTTGTAGAGGTCGATCGTGTTCAAGGTTTCGTGGAGGAGCGCAGTTTCTGGCGGAAAGGCCCCGGTCAAACCATTGGTATCCAACTGGATCTTCGAGATTCTTCCTTCGTCGTTACAGGTGAGACCGTGCCAATTGCTGCAAACATCTTCGGCCTTGCCCAACCATCCACGGCTGCTGTACCAGCCCGGTAGAGCGACATCCGGCCCATAGTTCGCGTCGGTGTACTGACTTCTTACGCTAAAGGTAGCATAGAAAATGCAGGCCAGAGCATACAACTGCGTTGCCTGCTGCTGCGTGGTCAAATTGCTTCCATCTTGAACCGGAAAGTCTTGGGTTAGAACCCACTTTTTAGCAAGCGATTGGTAGCTACCGGTATCCTTGAATTCCTGTCCTCCGTTGCGGGCAATACCATCAATGATATCGGCAATCAGGTAGGCATTCGATGAGGTCGGCCCGGGAGACGCGGTGGGCCTTCCACCGTAGTGAAAAGAAGCTGGAGTGGGGGCGGGAACTAGATCATTGTTGTCAAGGCTCTGGCTTGAGGATCCACTACCGGTGCTAGGGCCCTTCAAGGCCATCCAAGTCCCCGTAGCAGCACCAATCACCACAACAAGGCCAACCAGACCGCAAATCATTAGTTTACGACGTGTACAGAAACCTCCCTTTGATTCGATGATGATATCATTGTCAACTCCATTATTTTCGTAACCGTAGTCGAGCTGAACTTCTTGATTCATGTCGGCTTGGTTGCTGCCAACATTTTCGACAGTGAGCCAATCTGCGTCTGCCATGGTATGAGTTTAATTAGAATCTTCCGAATATTCTTTTAAATCCTACTTGGTACCGTGGAGTCTCCTTCTGGCACAAAGAAATGGTGTCGAGAGGCGCTGAGTATGTAACAATACCAGTTCCTTTGACAGAGGTGCAAGAGTTCCTTGCGCTTGTCGGAGGTTATGGAAAAGATGGCTAGTTCGAAATCGAGCGACGTTGACTCTTGCGAAATTGAAAGACCTGTATGTGCAATGCAGGGCGCATCATGAAATCGGAGTTTCGAAATTGATTTTGATCGCGATTTCATGCAGACTCGCAAAGCGCGTTTACTAACAAGAGTGATTTCCCGTTGACATCATGAAGGGAAAACGACAAAAATGTTCATGTTGTACGTGTAGGTATGAATCAGTGTTAATCAACATAAGAATCGTAGATTCTCCAAAAGCAGAAGAAGGAATGATTCATCAACAACTGTCCTGTTTCATATGCTGCTTCGATTGGAGAGCTCTCTGTTCTTGCTCCGTCGCATAGCATCCAACAACGCGAAAAACGCTGAAGAAAGATCAGCTTTCTCGACATCCAGCACACCAACCTTTTGGCTTCGTTCTTGAATACTGCTTGTCGGCCATGTTGTCAAGGTCGCACTATGCCGTTGTCCTGCGGTCGAGGGCTCGACTCGCCAAAGCAATCACAAACCCTACCAGGCGTGGCATGGCCGATGAAGCATCCGTTGCAAGTAAACAACAAAGCAGCGCCCAAAGCAGGTCATATGATTACTATCGCAAACAACGAGAAGGGAACTGGTGGAATAAATTTAGTCGCAAACGAAGAATTTCGACCGAAGAACGAAACGTTCAGGTTGCCTGGTACATGGCTGCTGTGGTGATGGGAGCAATTGGTGCGACCTACGCTTCGGTGCCTCTGTACAAGGTATTTTGTCAGGCAACAGGCTTTGGTGGAACGACGCAACGAGTGAACTTTGAGGGATACGAACCAAGCTTATTGGAGAAAACAATACGATCCACCATGCAGAAAATTTCGCCCCAGTCTTCGGCGCGGGTCCACACTTGGACGGACGAAGAAGCTGCGCAAAAGCTGGCATCCCTTCGACCCGTAGAAAATGCCAACCTTGTGACAATTCGATTCGATACCACCATCAATGATGCTATGCCCTGGAGCTTTCAACCTATCACCCTAGATGTCAAGGTAGTACCAGGAGAGACAGCACTATCATTTTTTCGTGTCAAGAATCATTCCGACAAGGCAATCACCGGTGTGGCGACTTACAACGTATATCCACCCAAGATGGGTTTGTACTTTCAAAAAATTCAGTGCTTTTGTTTCGAAGAGCAGCGCCTTCTTCCTGGGGAAACCGTTGACATGCCAGTCTTTTTCTTTATTGACCCGGAGATGCTGGATGATCCTCAAGTTTCCTATGTTACCGATGTGACGCTAAGTTACACATTTTTCCAGACCGATGAAGATATGGATGACGATGATGACGATGATGACGACGACGAAGAGGAAGAGAATTGAAAATTGATAATAGTTCCAAGTTTTCTTATCTGAGCTACTCAAATCTACTTTTCTTATCGGAACATGTACGCGTATAGTCTTGTTTTGCGATGATTCTAACCGGCAAAAGTACGTCGGTTCCATCCAACATTAGCTCTAGGCATGTCAAAGAAGTTGATGTACATGCGATCCTGTTCGAGTCCGAATTCTTCTAGAAAATCGGTCACTGAAGATTGAATTTTTCCATTCGACTCCATAGAGATAGAACCAATGCTGTACAAGTTTCCAAGTGCACAAGGAGCATCCGATCCTCTTTGTATCAATGCGCAAATAGGATATTCCGGCATGGAGCGTCGATATTCGAATATGCCAGTCGCCGTTTCGAAGATTTTTGTTGGGGAGATTCATGATGTGAAAAAATTCAATCGAAATTTTGCAACATGAGAGTTTAGAAGCAAACAGTTCAAGTTCGTTAGGTCGTATGAAGTCTCTGAAATTGATATTTGACACTGGCATTCAAATTCAAACCGACGAATATCCGTAAATTCACATACCCGAATAGCACACTGGCATTATCTGTGATTGAGACACCAATGTATGCTTCTGGTTTACCAGTAGCTTCGCTGATAGCCTTCGAGCACTTCTTCATTACCTCCAGCTTCTTATCGCCTAGGTCCAAATTTGTTACGAGAACCAGAGAAGGGTCTCCTGGAAGCTCAGATGGATGAACACAGGGCTTCGGTGCGGCGTCAGATTCTTTGCTGCTCATTTTCAAAGTAAGATCGGTCCCCGAGACTTGGTTGTGAGGAAGCTTTCGAGAGGTAAATCCTGTGGCCAGTGACGAGAATTGAATAGATACCAAAGTGGATAAAACAATTTGTCGAAAGATCATTGTGCTTTCTATCACTGCGATATCATAAAAGTGGTGTAGTATAGCTGAGAGCGAAGCGATACCACGATTTTCACAAAGTGATAGTACTTGATTTAGCGTTGATTGATGATGGATGTCGAGTTCGGTGTGTCAACAAGAAAGATTTTTTAGAGCCACTCGAAAACCTCAACCCAACACGTGAAATTGGTCGCGGCGCTAATTTTCTTCTGCATGCGTACAAGTACGTAGATTTTTCGTGGATTGATGTTGCCCTCACAAAATTATTTCCGATAAAAACTAGGACCCATATATATGAAGTACAAAACACTTAGGGAAAATAATCTAAATAGACTACTAGTTATGCTGTTGCTCTATTCTAAACATAGGAAGCATTGAAATTCATAAAGATGGAATCCTAGTCAGATGAGTTGTTCAGAGACAATGCCAGTGACGAGGAAGCTGCGGCTGCTGAGTGCGATTCTGATGGCAGAAAAGTTGCTTCGTGCAATCCTTGCTGCTGGGGATGCGGAGCTGTATTTTGTGCATTCACTGGCGCTATGTGAGAGGGTTGATGGATCGGAATTCTTTGCGCGTGTGGTTGCTGTATTTGTGATGGGTGAACATAAGGGGATGCCAATTGACTGGATTGTGCTGAAAATCCAGCTGTTGGTGGCAATACCATGCGTTGGCTCATCAAATACTGTGCTAAGCTTACGCTATGAGCTGTTTGCCCCCGAATCGTTACGATTCTATTTCTCGTGCCCGGTAAATATTCTCCCCGTTGGCTTATTCGGATTCTAGTGTTTGAATGCATCTGCAATTCGTTCAGAGTTGCCCCTCCGCGACCAAGAATAGATCCAATCAGATTATCAGGGATGAGCACTTGCGCCGTGAAGCCAGGCCTCGTGGCCTGAGGTAATTGTGGAGCAAAATGATTGTACTCCACCTGACCTGCTTGAGAATTCGATATGCGCAAAGAATCTTGAACGTTCAATGCCAATAGATCAGGTGCCGAAGTGCTGTTCTGTATCTGCGAATGATCCAGTTGGCTTGGTCCAGAAGCTCCAAGAAGGTAAATGGGAGCAATTTGAGTGTTGGATCGTTGTCCGCGATCTTGATTACCAATCATCACAGCCCCTTCTGAGCTATAGGAATGAGCATCGATGAATGAAGGGTTGAATTGTTGCACGGATGGATCTCTCTGTCCTAATTCTTGCTGTGAGGGGCTCCCGACAAATGTCTCCTGTGGCATTCGAGATTGTTCTCGACGCTGCTGTTCAAGTGAGACATGTGATAGATCGGGTTGTGAAATCGACCTTTTGACCGGAAAGGATCCATATTGTCCTTGGCTTTCCCACTCGGCGGGTGATGTGGGGACTAGATGAAGCGGACGCCCTGTTTGAACAGGAGCGTATGAGCCCGGCACAATGTTTCTGGAATAACTTGTTGTCATGTTGGAGTATCTGCATATTTCGTGGTTTGCGAACATACAATCGATAATTATGAAAATGCAGTTCACACAACTCTCTAGCGTGGGTCCTGTTAGAGTCACCACTCTTTCTTGTGTTCCAGACCCCATTGATGCTGATGGATGCCCCCCTTGATCAGGACCTTCCTTCGGTGAAAGTCTGACCGAGGCTACTCCGGAAGATTCTTCCATGTGTTTGATATTTGCTCCACCTTTTCCAATGATCATCCCACAGCTCGAGCTAGGTACGAGCAGTCGAACAACGAAATCAAAACCTCCAGAAGCGTTGCTTTTTCTTGGTTGCCAGGAATGCTGAGTGTGCTGTTGCCCTTGTAACATGTAGAATCGCTCCAACAAGAGTTTTACTGCATGTTTTACGGTGCCATGTTGGCCTTGTACAAGGCAAACTCGATCCTGGGTTCCAGGATAGTAATCCCCGGTTTGGCTCAGTTTTATTCGGGCCGACGATTGACCTTGTAACTCAGAAATAGTTTGCCCAGCTCTCCCAATTATAGATCCAGCAACATTATTTGACACCATCAACTTTATCGCGGACTGATAGGATGAGGAATGAGGTTTTCCTTCTTGTGTATGTGGGATTGGTACTTCTACCGCTTTTTCGGTATGAGATATTGGTGTTTGAGATCCCGACGCAGAGCTTCCTGAGGTAGGCACTGAGGTTGGGGGAGGAGATCCTTCTGCAGATGACTGAGAGTCGAACCGCACCGGATCGGATACAGAAGTTACCGATGAGTGAGGTTGATTTCTCGCGACCTCCTGATCAAAGTATGAAAGATTGTGTCCCCCATAATTGTTCTGCTGTTCATTTCCTACCCTACTCGGAATCCCCTCATTCTATTACGTTGTAGAAACACCAGAAGACAACACGGCAACAATTTAATACATATATCAGCAATTGAACATGAAATTGTGATTGATATTGCAGGTGCCAAAAGTAACCGAGACGAAAAGAGAACTCACGCTCATATTTCCCAACAAAATCTTCGACTTCTCGTCTGCCTACTTCTACAATCAAGTCAGAACCGTTCTTTCTCTGACCCACTAACGTGCGCATTGAGATGATCGGGTAGCACAACACAGAAAGAAAGTTAGAGATTCAAATATTGCAAAATTGTGAGCATCGCGTTTTCGGTAGAACAAGGTAGAACGGTATATTGCTGGCTAATCAAAAAAATGCTTGCGACACCGAAGTCTATTCGGCTTTCAAATGCTGGTTCAAATAACGCAATATTTGATGTCGAATCCTTAGATATTCGGATCCAGCAATGATCACGGCTCTATTCCATTGCCATCAATCCGTCATTGCTGTTATCTGCATTCGTAAAGCATTCTTGGTTCCAATGCTCATCGCATTTTCTTACCATTTCTCGATCCTATTAAACAATGGATATGATCTTGAGCAAGGAGTCCAGTCTATCCTATCGGTAGCCGGGTAAAACCATCATCATTTCATTCCATTCGATTTCGTCTCGAACGCTTACAGATTAGAAGGAAGTTCTACCCTCTGATGGTATCCTCTTCCTGCCAATAAGCGTGCACAACAAAACCTCCGTGGTCGTTCGTGTCTTCGACTTCGGAATTCATACGTACTTCGATAGTGAGAAAACGAACGTAATCTGTGCGCGGCAAAGATGTTTAAAATCCGAGAAAGATCGTGTTATGTTGGACACGTAGGTGACGTCATTCATGATTTAAGATTCGAATTCGTGATTAAAATTTCCAAAAATTCGTCGTTTGTCAAATTCTGAATCAAATCGTATGAGTCAATTTTTGGATGGCGAGAAAAACTCGTTTTGAGTCGATTCATGAAACTCCTTGCGCGCGCCGAGAGAAAGAATAATGAGAAATGTGAAGGTCGGCCGGCGTACGTTTGACTTGCCTTGCGAACTACGACACACATGTATGAATCGCAGAAATTCCGTTAAATCTCGATCGGGACCGAACATAACGTCAACAACGAATAACATCGAAAACGTCTCCGGATTAGAGGCTATCCAAAAGTGCTATCAACGCTTACCAATCGGAACCGAAAACGGAGACGCCAAGAATTACGATTACATTCGTTACATCTGATCGAAAGCGATAACTTTGAGTTCTGTCAAGAATCATCTATTGAAGGTATACAATTTGTTGGCCTTGACCTTGGCAATTCCACCCAGTCTAAGTTCTTACATATCTTCATTTCAAAGAACACGAAAATTCATTACGAACCATGTCTTCATCGTCCGCTAGTATTGCTCGCGGGTCATCGTTATACCGCCCTTACAGTCGATCGACAAGTACTGGAAGCGTTAGTTCCGTTGAAAACTTACCTCCGCGGACAATTGCGAGAGTTTCGAAGGAAATTCGTGACCTAATGAAGAAACCACCGGGTGGTATCACTCTTGTTGTCGATCCCGAAACTGGGATGCCTGCTAGTTTGGGAGAAATAGTGGTAAGTCTGATTTTCTCTTTAATGAAAACTATCGTGTTCAGTTCTAATCCAACAGGGTTCATTTACATGGACGTGTCGCGAGGTATCCTCGCTGATGGAACATTTGAAAAAGTTCTTTCAACATAACAGTGGATTGTAGACCAGTGATACAAGAAACTCACGACAATTTTGGCCTTTTCTCGTTTGTGAAATTCTTGGATTGGACTGAGAATAGGCCGACGTTGAAGGACCAGAAGGAACACCTTACGAAAAACATTCTTTTCGTTTGAAGCTAGTCCTAGGCACCGAATTTCCAGCATCGCCACCCAGGGGTTTCTTTTTGACGAAAATTTACCATCCAAATGTAGACATGACGACAGGAGCTATTTGCGTGAATACGTTAAAGAAGGATTGGACTGCTGAAACAACTTTTTCGCATGTGTTGAGTGTGATTCGGTGCCTTCTCATTAATCCCTTCCCGGAAAGTAGCTTGAACGATGAGGCCGGAAAACTTTTCATGGAAAGCTACGACGAGTATTCGAAACGCGCTCGTCTCATGACTGACGTCCATGGCCGTCCACGATCATCTGTGGCGCCTGAAGGAGACGAAAAGAGACAAAAGTCTGGACTGAAGGACGATGAGGATGGCGACTCGCCGCAACGAAGAAAACCGGGCGCCAATCCACTTGCGAGTAAAAATTCAAATAGTATTTCATCGACTACTACCAGTGGTAAGGCAGGAAAGACTCTTGGCTCGAAGCAAGCAAGCGGGAAGACCAAAAAGAAAAAGAATCTCAAACGACTGTAATCACAATTTGTTTGGCATCTTTCAAACTCGATTGGGTTATCTGAGGTTTACAACAACACCCCCAACAACAAATTGCTCGCGTCACGAACGAAGAGGACGATGGCGTAGGAACATATAGAGCAATAGATTCCGACTAAAATATATTGATCGGTTTAGAAATTGAGACGTTCTCTCCCTTGTCAAGTTGTTAGTCTATCTCTGCTGTTGTTCGGTTCTATCTTTGTTTGCCAGATGCCTTCTCGCCTCTTGTATTGGACCGCCAATGCTTGGATGATTTTGGTAAAAAGTGATTTGCAAGCTTTACCCCAAAATTTCAATTCGAATTCCCCTTTCTTTGATTTGGGGAGAAACAGCCTCTTTCTTTGCTACTGACGTTTTATTAACGGAAGATTTTGATGGATATTTTTTAATAAATGTTTGATCCATTGGACTCAAACTCTGAAGAAAAAGAACGTGGGGTTCACAGAGAATACGAACGTTCAGTACTGACTTTTCGTTTGGATCTACGGATGGGATTTTCTACTCACTACCCACGTCATGGTACGCAATCGGCATGATTTTCCGCATTGCATGAAGATTCTACGAATAATTTCTTCTGCTGGAACGTGCGGTAATTTTCTTTGGCAAGACAGTTGAGAGAATTTTAGGTGGAAACCCCGCCAGAATTGAAAATCCAACCGATTTGCAGGTTCTTTCCAACATTCATTTCCGCATTTGTCTGGAAAAGCGACTGTGAGCCGATTCCTCTTCGTTCAGAACGGCTTCAAGAAAGGAAAGACAAACCGTCGGCGACAGAACACATTGGAGTTTTTGTGAATTCACAAATTCGTTCCAATCAATCTTCGTCAACCCTTTGAAGCCAATCGATTTGAAACACACCGTTCTCGGATCAAAATGGCTCCCACACCTTCGAAACTCTTCCCGAGGAAGAAATTCGCTTATGATGATCTTCCGCCAACCCCCGCGACAGAACCCGCACTTCCGGTTTCAGATGCCGCCCGGAATCATGTTCCAAACCCATACTTGAATTCCAACATTAGTCATGAGAAAGTTGTTGCAGAGAGAGCCAAGTCAACCCTAAAAGACGTCAACATCGACCATGCACAAGATGCTACGCTCTATCCTGAGTCCTTTCCGCACTTTGTTCGAGGAAGAGACAGTGTTCGTGAATACATCACCAAGTTGTTCACTTCTGAAATTGCTGTCTACAATGGCGCCATGGGTCCAATGCTTGAGAAGAGCAACTTTGGGGAAGACGATTTCCGGGGAGAAAAGTTCAAGGATTCGAGTTGCAATTTGAAGGGTAACAACGATGTCCTCAGTCTCACCCAGCCCAGTGCAGTTAAAGGAGTTTACAAGGGATATCTCGAGGGAGGATCCAACTTGATTGGTACGAACACCTTCGCCTCCACTGGTATTGCTTTGGCAGAGTATGGAATGGAATCTTGTGTCTACGAATTGAACTACGAATCTGCTCGACTCGCAAGAGAAGCATGCGATGAGGTGACTACGGAAGACCCTACAAAGCCAAGATTTGTTGTTGGTGTTATCGGCCCAACAAACCGCACTTGTTCCATTTCGCCATCTGCTGAGGATGCTTCAGTTAGGAACGTGACCTTCGATGAACTTTACGACTCATACTTTGAACAAATCGTTGGGTTGGTTGATGGTGGTGCTGACATCCTGATGATTGATAATGTCTTTGACACTTTGAATGCCAAGGCTGCCATCTATGCCATTGGAGAATACCTTGAAATGACTGGATTAGATATCCCTCTTTTCGTCTCTGGTAAATTTGTCGAATCGGGAAAAACCCTTTCGGGACAAACCTTAGAAGCATTTTATGCGGCTATCCGCCACTCGAAGCCAATGTGCGTTGGAGTCAGCTGTGGTGCTACAGACGTGGTTCCTTTCGTCGAGAGACTCTCCAAAATTGCTGAGTGTTTCGTTATGGGGGGTTACGATCAGATCGCTGACGGAAACGACCTTTCCTTCGCGGATGGTTTGCTAAATGTTGTCGGTGGATGCTCCGGATCCAAGATTGCCTCCAAACCTCGCTCGTTGCCTGATATTGGAAGACCCAAGATGTGGCTTTCTGGTAATGAAGATTTGGTCGTTGATGATGTCCACAATCACCTTGGTTTGCCGTTCCTGAATGTTGGAGAGAGATGTAACATTGCCGGGTCCATCAGATTCAAGAAACTGATGATGGCTGGGGACTATGCTTCTGCAATGGACATCGCAAAGAAGCAGGTTGAAGATGGCGCACATGTTGTGGACATCAATGTTGATGATGGTATGCTTGATGGCTTGGCAGCTATGCAAAAGTTTGTGAAGATTGCCTCTACCCACCATGACATTGCCAAGGCCCCCTTCATGCTTGATGCTTCCAAGTTTGAGATTGTGATGGCTGGACTCAAGTGGTGCCAGGGCAAACCAATTGTAAACTCTATTTCTTTGAAGGTTGGTGAA
>JACLAC010019821.1_pt1 | contig 18258 bp, 15 predicted proteins | sample 8027881 | NCBI WGS metagenome assembly JACLAC01 (sample SAMN15725517, study PRJNA655200) | protist metagenome | isolation source: fluorescence activated cell sorting (FACS) single amplified genomes of... | place: Spain: Blaines Bay Microbial Observatory, Mediterranean Sea | collected 2016-01-19 | reverse complement strand
GCATATTCTACGAGTTCCCGCATGTTCTGCCAGGTTCGAGCAATCTCATAGAGGCTCGCCGTTCCGGTTCGGTAGTACTCGATTTTTCGATCGAGCATCCGCTGAGCCGCCCGGCTGGCGGTCTGGAAGCCTGGTCCAACGTTCAGTTCTTCGCTGTCCAAGGCGACGAAGAAGTCGAATCGGGCAAGTTCGAATTCGGCCTCGGCCACTTTATCCGGTCGGCCCAGGCCGGAACCAAGCTGGCTCCAGCGGCGAGTCGTTCGAACAGCCTGCATAAGCAGCTCACGCCCGCGAGCCGCGCCGGCAGTTGTGAGCATCTCCGCATTGACCAGAGTGGAAAGCGACGTCAGCCCGAGTGAAGAATCAAAGCGACGTTCCAGCAGGTGGCGTTCCGCCAGAATCTTGGCCCGCTGTGCTGCGAATTCGGCCACGACCTGTTCCCCCTGAATTGACGCGAGATCCAATTCGGCCTGAGCCACCATGGCCTGTGCAAGCAGCAGGTCCGCCCGGTAGCCGGCCGCGTTCGGCTCGTTGAGTCGGCGGAGGGCTCGTTCGACCTTTCGAACTCGAGACAGATGCCGCACAGCCACCGCAGTCTCACCGGTGCCATTGGGCGGGAGGAGTCGGAATTCGGAACTCGCCGCCAGCTGCAACTGATCCAGATGATCGTGCAGCGGCATCAGTCCCCGGCTGAACGAATCGAAACTCCGCTCGGCCAGCTGCGAGGCGTTTGTGCGAATCCGAAGAGTCGCCTCTTCGGAATACGGAGCGTCGTTCGACTCCTCTTCATCCCCAACCGGAGCAGTCGGCTGAGCGCTGGACGTCTGGTCCTTGCGTGAACTGGTGGTCGTTCCGGGCAGGACGTTTTTCGCCGAGGCGTCGGATTTTTCGCCACCTTTGAAAATCTCGATTTTCTGCTGAGCAGATGCTGGTCCGGGAAGAAGAAGTGTGGCAAGACACACGGCCAGTGGAAAAAGGCGAGGGCTCATACGGCGACTCCCGTTTGTTTCGGCAGGCCCGTCTCTCAACGCGCAGTTTGGAAACAGGCCAAATCTCCAGGTTCCTGAGATCGTATCGTCCGCACAGTCCTCAGAGGTTGGCAGAAAACCGACCGAAGCCGGAGATTCGCTCAAGTTGACAGGCCGGAAGCCGCACAGCCCGCTGAGCGGCTGAATTACCATTGATGATCGCCCGAAATCGCTCAACCTGCTCCTCGAAAGTTGGAGCAGAGTTTTCACAACCGTAAAGCGATGCCATCATCCCGAGTGCTAGGAGGTGCAGGAATCTTCATACTGCATTCCTGTTGAGGTGGTGAGAGCGGGCAGGTGTTCGCAATCCTCCACCCAAGTCAATCCAACGATTGAGGTGACCGATGAGAATCGCGCCAGCGTGGGCTTTTGTGGGAGCCATCATTCTGACACTGCTGCCCGGACAGACCGAAGCCGGGCAGTTTGCGTATGTGTCTCTCAACGGCGAGAACCGGATCGCGGTCTTCTCAGTCGAACCGAAGACCGGAGCACTCACGCATCGGCATGACGTGAAAACTCCCAGCCTTCCGGGCGGCATGACTTCGGATCCGAACAACCGCTTCCTGTTCTGCTCGCTGCGTCAGGCCGGAGGACTGGCAAGCTTCCGGATTGAGAAGAACGGCAACCTGAAACTGGCGAGTTCGATCGAAGCCGGAGCCGATCCGGCATACCTAGCGACAGATCGGACCGGGCAGTTTCTGCTGACGGCTTACTATGTCGCCGCAAAGGTCACTGTGCATCGAATTGGCAAAGACGGCTCGCTCAGCGAGAAGCCGCTGCAGGAAATCCCGACGGATGAGAAAGCTCACGCGATCCTGCCGAACGCGACCAACGAATTCGTCTTCGTGCCTCACACCGGACCGAACGCAATTTACTCATTCGGCTTTGATGAAAAGACCGGCCGGCTTTCGCCGCTGAAGCCGCTCATTGTTCACACCGGAAAACAGACCGGTCCCAGGCAACTGGCTTATCACCCGAAGCTCGACATCGTTTTTTTCGATTACGAGCAGGGCAGCGCGATCGCCTCGTTTGATCTCAACCGAAAAACCGGCCGGCTGACTTTCCGCGAGCGGCTTTCGAGCCTTCCTGTTGACTACTCGAAGACCAACAGCAATGCTCGCATCGAGATCACGCCGTCTGGCGAGTTCGTCTACGTTGCCAACCGGGGACACGACAGCCTGGCGGGATACCGCGTCGATCCGAAAACGGGAAAACTGACAAGCCTCGGCCAGTTCACGACGGAGAAGACTCCGCGAGGTTTCACAATCGACCCGACCGGTCGGTTCCTATACGCCGCTGGTCAGTCGTCGGATCTCCTTGCCGCGTTTCGCATTCGAAAGAACGGTCATCTCGAACGGTTTGCGACGTACGACGTCGGCAAGCAACCATGGTGGGTTCTCGTTGCCGACGTGCCGTGAGGCTCCTGCGCAAACTCAACTTTAAGCCAGCGCGATTTCGCTTGGGAAAAGACGAGGCCATCCGTCGCGAGACATCCCACCGCAAATGCTGGCAGTATCAATGTCAGTCGGTCGAGTTCCAGGCCGAGCATCTCCGCGGCCGGCCCGACGTCGCGATCGTCAGGTAGCCGACTGTCAGGACGGCCATGAGGCACTATGGAATCTGTTCAGCCGGGATATCTCAATTTTTGAAGTGCAAAGCGGCAGGCGATTGCAACTTGAGCAAATTGCCCTGAAACCCACGAAGGAACAAAGATCCGAAAGCGAGTTTGCCGATCAGGTAAGCAGGCTTCCGATTCTTGCTCGCAGTCCGGCCTGGAGGGCCGATTATGAGATGGCATCACGGTCTGCTTTTCGCACTCTCTTTCTGTCTCCTTGCGGGCGGGCTCTCCGGCTGCCGCAGTCTGCGGCATGACATCCGCGACAAGCTCACGCAGGCAATGAGTGAGGAGCCGGAGAATCGGGCCGACTCGCAATGGACGACGCATTCGACGTCGACGCAGGCTGTCCCGTCTATCGGCAGCCGCCACACCGGAAACTTCGGGGCCTACTCGCAACCTACAACCGGTGAGAGGGACTACCACTCCAGCCGATCCGAGTGATATGGCTGATGTGCGGAAGCTTACGCCATGAAGTGCTCGTCCAGAAATCTGCAAACGATCGGCGCGATCAGATCTCGAAGCGACTCATTGGCGTAGCCACACCAGCTGACGCCAGTGTTCACGTCCAGCGGCGCATCCAAATCTTTTCCCCGCGATTCGGTGACGACGACTCCCGACTGTTTCAGCGCGAGCAGTCCGGACAGGTCGTACGGGTGTGATTCAATGAACCGCTCTTCGCCGGTCCGCCCAAGAATTGCGTTAAAGTTCGGTCGCAGGTCAAGCACGCAGCGGTCGCGGCCAGTCATCAGCTGAACCATCTGCCCGCCGGTCGAGATGTACTGGTCGTCAAAGAGATTCGGAATCGGCGAGACCATCCCCGTTTCTTCCGCGATCCGCTCGGCCAGTTCGGCGGCCAATCGGCGAGTGCCAGGAAAAAAACTGCTGACAGTCAGGAACCCGTCCTGAAGAACTCCGGCCGTGCTGGGCTGGACCGGAAACTCGATGCCGGAGTCGAGTGCCGCAGGCACCGAGCCAACCTCAACGCGAATGCCTCGAGTTGGCGTTTCCCGTGTTGCCAGGAAGACGTCAGTGAGTGTCTGCCGGCTGGTTGGCAACTCGACCAGCACTGAGGCCACGGAATCGGCCAGCGAAGTTGCCTCGCCCTGGGCCTCAGCGACAGCAGCCAGAAACCAGGCTGACCTCTTGTCGTACATCAGCATCCGGGTCCCGTCGATCGGATCGACGATTACGTGAAACCGAATTGGCTTTGTAGCGTCACCGAAGACTCGCCGGCCGTCCTCGCCAAGCCCTTCGGCAATCAGCAGCAGCGGGAAGCACTCGGCCGGCCACTTTGCGATCTCAGCTTCGAGGATCGGTTCCACTTCGCGGTCGATTGCGTAAATACGGTCGCCGCCTTCTTCGGCAACGGCCTCGGCGAGCGAGTGGCTTCCCGCTCGGAACGTGTCCTGTAGCATGGAAGCGATGCGGCACTGGACTGCTAGCCCAAGATTCGCGAGCCGTTTCGCCCAGGCCTGTTGAGAATCCCCCGACATCAGTGGCTCCGGGAAGTGGCGTCAGTTTGCGGCTGCGAATCGGAAAAGTGGAGTAAGCTTCCAACTTATGAATCAGAATGATCGGGGCAAGCTGGAAGCTTGCCCTGCGTTACGTTGTGTATTCGGAATTCAGTCGCACGTACTCGGCGGTCAGATCGCTCGTCCAGAAACGCACGTCCGCCTCGCCATGGGAAAGCTGAAGCCAGATAGAGATATCGCGGTTTTCCTTCATCGAATTCGACAGCGAGGCCTCATCGTAATTGGTCGGGACGCCGTCGCGGTAAATTTCGACGCCGTTGATCTGCAGAGTCATGTCTTCGTCGTGAAGTTCCACGCCCGCGTAGCCAGCGGCCGAGATGATGCGGCCCCAGTTCGGGTCGGCTCCCGTGATCGCCGTTTTGACCAGAACGCTGTCGGCGATCTCTTTGGCCATCCGAAAGGCCTCGTCGCGAGTTCGGGCACCGCAGACATCGATCGTGACAAAATGATCGGCCCCTTCGGCATCGCGGATGATGGCCTGAGCCATTTCGGTTGCGACTTCATTGATGGCCGTTTGGAGAGTCCCGTGGTCGGTTTCGTTGAGAGGCCCGTTTTCAGCGGCTCCATTGGCGAAGAGAAAAACAGTGTCGCTTGTGCTGGTGTGCCCCTCGACGCTGATGCAGTTAAAGCTGCGGTCGACGGCGTGGCGGAGCATTGCGTCCGTTGTGTCCGGGGTCAGCTGAGCGTCTGTCATGATGAGGCCCAGCATCGTGGCCATGTTTGGGCCGATCATCGCAGCGCCTTTGGCCGCCGCACTGACTCGGACGGGTTTACCGCCGATGGTTACGTCACGGACGGATCGCTTGGCAAACGTGTCGGTGGTCATCATTGCCCGAGCCGCGTTCTCGAAGGACTCTTCGCTGTCGCCCAAGTTCTCGACAGCTTGCGGAATTCCGCTTGCCAGCGGCTCTCTCGGCAAGAAGTGGCCGATGATACCTGTCGAGCACACGACAACGTCTTCCGGAGGGCAGTTGAGCAGCTTTGCGGTCTCGGCCGTCGTCCAGCGAGCGTCCTCGAGTCCCCGCTCACCTGTGCACGCGTTGGCGTTGCCGGAGTTGATCAGGCACGCGCGCCCCGAGCCGCTCGGCACACGCTCCCGCGACAGCGCGACGGGAGCTCCGAAGACCTGGTTCTGAGTGAAAACGCCAGCCAGCGACGCGGGCCTATCCGACACAAACAGCGACAGATCAAAAACCGCCGGGTCATCCTTGATGCCGCAGTGAAGTCCGGCGACTCGAAACCCGGCGGGGAGTGGCAGATTCATGGTGAGTGTCCTTGGAGCGTCTCTCGTCGGAGCCCGCGGCGAACCTGCGGTTCGGTCGTCCGTCTGACAAATCCGCGGAAGTTTATCAGACCTCGCCTCGAACTGGCACGCGAGGGTTGAGGCCACGAAACCACGTCAATAGGCTCCCGCGAAACACCTCTTCGACGGAAATACAGGACCTGCCGTGAGCGAACTGATCAAACCTCGAACCCTCAAGGGCTTCCGCGACTACCTGCCCAACACGATGATCGCGCGCGAGCTGCTTGTCGAAACAGCTCGGCGAGTTTACCGCAGTTACGGCTTCAGCCCGATCGACACGCCGGCTCTCGAGTATGCCGAAATCCTCACCGGCAAAGGCGGAGACGAATCGGACAAGCAGCTTTACCGCTTCGTGGATCACGGCAAGCGCGATGTCGCGATGCGGTTTGACCTGACCGTGCCGCTCGCCCGTTTTGCGGCGCAGTATGCTCAGCAGCTTGGCACTCCTTTTAAACGCTACCACATCGCGACCGTTTGGCGGGGTGAGAATACGCAGAAGGGGCGCTACCGCGAGTTCATGCAGTGCGACTTCGACACGATCGGCACCGAGTCCAACGTGGCCGATATCGAGACGCTGCTGGTCATCCACGATCTGATGGAGGCGATCGGAGCGACTTTTGCCGACGGCAATCTGGGCTTTGGAATTCGAGTCAACAACCGCCTGGTTCTGAATGGGCTGCTGGAGAAGCAGGGATTGCTGGAACAGTCTGTCGGTGTGCTGCGGGCTCTCGACAAACTGCCGAAGATCGGTCGCGAGAAAGTCGTCGCCGAGATGACCGAACATGTGGGTGCAACGGTGGAGCAGGCGGGAGCAGTTCTCGACCTGGCCGAACTGACAGGAGACACCGCAGAGATCCTCAACTCACTGGAAGAGATGCTCAGCGGAAACGAGTCCGGTCTCCTGGGCGTTGCTCGGCTTCGTGAATTGTTTGATGCGTGCGGCAAGGCGGGGATCGCAGCTGACCGGATTGGCTTGGACCTCTCGATTGCGCGCGGCCTCGACTATTACACCGGGACGATTTACGAGACGTTTCTCACTGACATGCCAAACCTCGGCAGCGTCTGCTCGGGCGGCCGCTACGACAACTTGGCGGGGCTCTTTACCAAAGAGAAGCTTCCTGGAGTCGGCTCCAGCCTGGGCCTCGATCGACTGCTGGCCGGGCTGGAACTGATGGAGAAGGTCGAGTTGGCCTCAACCCCGGCAGAGATTCTCATCCCGCTGTTTGAAGCGGACCGACTGGGCGATTATCTCAAGCTGGCTCGCGACCTGCGGGCCAAGGGGTTCAGTGTCGAGGTCTATCCCGAAGCCAAAGCTCTGAAGAAACAACTGAAGTACTCGGACCGGAAAGGTCACAAGGTGGCCATCATTGCCGGCGGCAATGAGTTTGAGGCTGGTGTTTGGCAGGTCAAGAATCTGCAGAAGAAAGAGTCTGCTGATGTCAGCGGTGAGGAGCTGGCAGAACACCTACAATCGCTGCTTGGCTGAGTGTTGTGTGCGCCGAGTTCAGGTTGTTACGACACAGAGTGTGTAGCAACACTGGGCCTGCGAGAGTTTCGGACCGGAATTGAACACAACTGCCGGAGAGGTGCTGCCAATAGCCAGCGGGGAGAAACAAAAACCCTCGTAGCGAGTGACACTGCGAGGGTTTTGGAGGGTGGCTAACCGGATTTGAACCGGCGACCTCCGGAACCACAATCCGGCGCTCTAACCAGCTGAGCTATAGCCACCATGACCATTTAAGAGGGCGGTAAGTTATCTGGGCTTGATCGCGGATACAAGCACCGCGAAGGGATCGTCGGCAGCAATCTGCCGAGCCGAATTCCCATTCGATTCAGCCCGCGCGACCGGACCTGGCCTAGGGAGATTTTTCAGAATTTACGGGCTGACCAGTTATGTTGGCGAGGCCAGCGCTGCTGGATGTCGTCTCGTCTTCGGAAACGACCGTAAAGTCTTTCGGCCCCACATTTGGTGAGCATCCACTTCATGGCTCCGTCGGAGACGGCAACGTTCCGGATACGAACTGCCGACGTCCGCGTGAACTCCCGGAACCACTTCTATACTTCGACGCATTCACCAGCGGAGTTGCAGATTTCGTCGGGAAAGCTTCTGCTTTGTCCATCTGTTCCTGATTTCTGTCTCATATGCGACTCAGCCATGTCATCAGGTGAGGAAACTCAGACAGCCGTCTACAGGTTGAATGCCGGAGTGCTCGAGCCGCTCAAATCGATGTTCGTCGGCAAGGACGAGATCATCGACCTGCTGGGAGTCTGCCTGGTCGTGGGCGAGAACCTCTTCCTGCACGGCCCGCCCGGAACGGCCAAGAGTGCCCTCGTCTAGGCACTTGCGCAGCAGCTCGACGGGCGGATGTTCGACTATCTGCTGACTCGCTTTACCGAGCCGAACGAGCTGTTCGGACCGTTTGACATCCGCAAGCTGCGCGAAGGCGATCTGGTCACGAACACCGAGGGCATGCTGCCGGAGGCGGACTTCGTTTTTCTGGACGAACTGCTGAACGCCAACAGCGCGATTCTCAACAGCCTGCTGATGGCTCTCAACGAGCGAAGCTTTCGTCGCGGGCGAGAGACTCGGAAACTGCCCGCATTGATGTTTGTCGGGGCGAGTAACAGTCTGCCTGAGGACGGCGCTCTGGGAGCTCTCTTCGACCGATTCCTGTTGCGGGTGCCCGTGTCTGAATGTCGACGTCGAGCAGCTTCACGATGTCCTGGTCGCCGGCTGGAAGCTTCAGCGGAACGAGCAGCATGGAGCCGCGACACTGACGGTCGCTGAAGTCGCGTCGATTCAGCGGCAGATCCTCGATGTCGATCTGACTCCGCTGCTGCCCCGGTTCGTCGAAGTCGTGCAGCGGTTGCGGCACGCCGGAATCAGTGTTTCGGACCGCCGAGCCGTACGGCTCCAGCGAACGATCGCGGCGAGTGCTCTGATCGCCGGCCGCTCGGAGGCTCGAGTGAGCGACCTCTCGGGCATGCGCTACATCTGGGTCACCGAAGATCAGCAGGGCATCCTCGCCTCGATCGTCCAGGACGTCCTTGCTGAAGACTCGAATGAGGCCGCGCAGCATCCGCGATCCCGCGGATTGGACTCACCGGATCCGGAACCGCTGGCCCGCGACCTGGACCGACTTGAGGAGCGACTTGAGGAGCGACTGCAGGCAGGGCCGTCCGAGGCCGACCGGTCCTTTCACCAAGACCAGCTGGGGTTGCTGGCCGCACGCTGCCAGTGGGTTGAGGACGATCAGAAACGCGAGTTTCTGGAACAGCGCGTCGAGTCGCTGTAGCAACTCGCCGGCCGGGAAGGATGAGCACGCACAGAGTTGCATGACTTTCCGAGTTGTGACTCAGTCAGTCGCTACATGTCAGGCACCTTGCAGGGAGATGGCCGCCACCACTCATGTGAGTCTCACCTTCGATCTTCCTATACTTCCGCCAGGGAAAAATCCTTCGCACCCGGGTTCAAGGAACACGATATGAAACTCCGACTTCTCTCCCTGGCATTGCTGATTGCGGTCACGGCCTCCGCGTCGGCCGCTGACCTAAAGGCACTCATCATCGACGGCCAGAACAATCACGGCGTCTGGCCAAAGTCGACGTTTATGATGAAAAGCTATCTGGAACAGACGGGGCTCTTCACCGTCGACTTTGCCCGGACGAAGTTCACGATGAACGGCGGCAAGCTGGTTGAGGAGTACGCGATCCCGGGTTTCAAGACCGAGGCCAAACGGTCCAGCGACCCGGATTTCAAGCCGGAATTCTCGAAGTACGACGTTGTGATTTCCAACTTCGGACACGGAGCGATGCCGTGGCCGAAGGAGACTCAGGAGAGCTTCGTCAAGTACGTAAAAGACGGCGGTGGTCTGGTCGTAGTCCACGCTGCGGACAATTCGTTCGGCGACTGGCCGGAGTACAACGAAATGATCGGCCTCGGCGGCTGGGGCGGACGGAATGAGAAAAGCGGCCCGTATGTGTACCTCGATGAAAACGGCAAGGTGGTTCGGGACGGGTCGAAAGGCGGCGGCGGTCACCACGGCAGCCAGCATCCGTTCTCGATCGTCGTCCGCGATGCCGAGCACCCCATTACGAAGGGCATGCCTCGCGAATGGCTGCACGCCAAAGACGAGCTCTACGACAAGCTCCGTGGTCCGGCCCGCAACATGACGATTCTGGCCACCGCCTACGCCAGCCCAAAACACGGCGGCACGGGTCGGCATGAGCCGATGCTGATGACGATCTCCTACGGAAAAGGACGGGTGTTCCACACGCCAATGGGCCATGGCGATTACTCTCAGGAGTGCGTCGGCTTTATTGCGACGCTCCAGCGGGGATCTGAATGGGCCGCAACGGGAAAAGTGACCCAGAAGATTCCGAAGGACTTTCCGCAGGCAGAAAAGGAAAGCTCCCGAAAATATGTGAGAAAGTAAGGCAAGATTCGCTCTCCTTTACCCTTGGTGAGGGCGTTTGGAGCGCGAGTGAGGGGACTTGACAGCCTGAATCGCTTTGCCGTCTGGTGGTACCCACTCAAAGTTTCAGTTTTTTTCGGAAAGTCGCACCCAAAGTGTGTACCCGTGACGACTTCTTGCGGATTTATTCAAGTCCGTTGAGAAACAGCGCTTTCTCAAAGGAATTCGTATCGCTCAAATGGCGTTAATATCTGTTTCTCGTCCCGAGTCGCTCGCTGGGAGCAGACTGACGGGTGGGGTTCCTGAACCGATTTCTGGAGTATTTACGATGAAACGATGGGCCGGAATTCTTGTGGCAGTCCTCGCTGTCACCGTCACTGCCGATCTCGCCATGGCTCAGCGTCGCCCCGGTGGCGAAGGCGGACGTCCGGGTGAAGGCGGCCAAGCCGGACGACCTAGTGGTGAAGGTGGACGTGGCGGACGCCCCGGTGAGGGCGGCGGGCGCGGTGGTCGACCTGGCGAAGGTGGACCGGGTGGCGGACGTGGATTCAGCTTCCCACCGTCCCCGATCCAAACGGCTCTCGACGCCGACAAAGACGGCGTGATTTCCGCCAAAGAAATTGAAAACGCTGTCGCGGCACTCCGGACACTCGACAAGAACAAAGACGGGAAACTGGATCGAGACGAATTGCGACCGGCTCGCCCGAGCTTCGGTGGTGGGCGTCCCGGTGGCGGTGGCCCGGGAGCTGGCGGCCCCAGCAATCGAACCAGCATGGTCGATCGACTGCTGGCCTACGACAAAAACAAAGACGGCAAAATTTCGAAAGAGGAAGCACCTGAATTCCTGAAGCAGCGATTCAGCAGCCTCGATACCGACAAGAACGGTTCTATCGAGAAGAAAGAAATCGAAGCGATGGTCGCCCGCTTCAGCAATCGAGGTGGGCGTGGTGGTTCTAGCGGACGTCCCGGTGGCGCAGGTGGACGCCCGGGTGAAGGCGGACGACCGGGCGGCGAAGGTGGCCGACCTCGACGACCGGGTGGCGAAGGTGGCGGACGACCTGAGCGATCGGAAGGTGGCGGGGAACGACCGCGACGCCCAAGTGGCGACGATGCCTGAGTCGGACTCAAGCGACTGACGAATCTCGTGCCCGGGTAGAATCTGCCCGGGCCGTTTTCGTGTTTCCGGGGTCAAAGCTGACACCAATACTTGAACCTCCTCCTCTGGAGTCGAGTCATGCGAATCTGCAAACGTCTGCTGATGTTTCTCCCGGTGCTGGCTCTGACTATCCCGGCATTTGCCCAGCCTGGCCGTCCGAGGCAGCACCCCGGCCAGCTGCGCCCGACGGAGCCGCTGATGGCGGTTCTCGACAAGAACCGCGACGGAGAGCTTTCGAAAGAGGAGCTCAAGAATGCTTCGCGAGTTCTTAAGGGGCTGGACCGGAACGGCGACGGGCAGATTATTCGCGACGAGATCCGGGTGTTCATGATGAGCCGCTTCGGTGGCCAGCCGGGGCAACGACCAGGCGACAGCTCTCGTACCGGAGGCGGCCCGGGAACTCCGGGATCCGCGACGCTCGAACAGGCCGGGCTCAAAGTTGGCAGCCAGGTTCCGGACGTGACGATCTACGACACCGAAGGCAAAGAGCTCTCGCTGAAAGCCCTCCGCGGGAGTCATGCGGTGCTCGTCTTCGGCTGCCTCACCTGACCCCCTTTCATCCGAAACGTCCCCGGTCTGGAGACGATCCATCGCGATTTCGCTGACAAAGGCGTCAAGGTTTTCTTCGTTTACAAATCGCTCGCCCATCCCGAGGGCGGCAGCAACAGCTACATTCAGCCGGTCAATCTGAAGGAGCGGCTGATGCATGTGGCCGAGGCGAAGAAGACGCTGGGAGCCACCGTGCCCTGGCTGGTCGACACGATGGACAACGACCTGAAGCACGCGCTGGGCGATCGACCGAACTCCGAGTTCATTATCGATCCCAACGGGAAGATTGCCGTCATGCGCGACTGGAGTAACCCTACCATTCTGCGGGCTGACCTGGAGAAGCTTGTCGGAAAAGTGGAGAACCCGACACGGGTGGCGGATCTCGATCTGAAAATCGAAACCACCCCGAAGCCGGCGGCCAGCGGAATTGTGCAGCGAGTTCGCATGCCCGGCCGTATTGAGGCCCTCAAAGTTGATCCACAGGAAGGAAAGCATCCCTTCTACGTGAAGCTTCGTGCCGAGGTGGACCAGAACGTCCTGCGAGGCGGCACTGGGAAAATGTACTTGGGCTTCCACCTCGATCCGCTCTACCACGTCCACTGGAACAACCTGGCCAAACCGCTTTCGTTTGAAATCGCTGATGCCAACGGCCTCGGGGTCTCGCCCGGCAAAGGAACGGGACCGAAGGTTGAGGCCGAAGCCGATATCGACCCGCGCGAGTTCCTAGTCGACATCGAAGCCGGCTCGGCGAAGCAGTTTGAGCTGACCGTCAAGTACTTTGCGTGCAACGACGAAAAAGGCTTCTGCATTCCTGTCTCGCAGACCTACGTCGTGCACCTGAATCGAGACCGCGACGCGGGGGCCCCCCGCCGAGCCGGCAGCACGCGTCCCGGAAGCGGCCGACCCCAAGCCGGACGACCAGGCGGCGGTCAGCCTCAGGGCAACCGACCTCCCGGCGGATTCTCGGCCGATCGGCTGATGGCGATGGACCGGGACAAGGACGGAAAAATCAGTCGCGACGAACTGCTACCGCAAATGCGACAGCGGCTGAGCCGGATGGACACAAACGGCGACGGCTTCGTCGATCGCAAAGAGGCCGAAGCCATTGAGCGGCGCTTCCGTCAGCCAGGCGGCAGACCTCGCTGATTCGACATGTCTTGCGAGATGACGGAAGCAGGTCGTGATTCCCTGAACGGTTGTGAGAACGAGCCGAGGGGTTGAAGGAGGAAAGACCGCTCCTCCAAAGACCAATTCGGTTTGACGAGCCGCGTGCCGGCAAGTAACGGTGCCCCGAACGTGTTTTCGGAGTATTCAGGATGTGCTGAGGGCTGCCATGACTGACCTTTTTCTGAATGCAACTACCGGACAGCTCCTCCGTTGCAGTTAATTACCTGGCCGGTGATGTAGGACGTGTCTGGGCTGACCAGAAACCTTGCGAGTTTGGCCACGTCCTCCGGCATGCCCCAGCGACCGGCTGGAGTTTCACGAAGAACTCGGCGTTGCCAGTTTTCGCTGGCGTCCTCGCCCCAGGATGTTCGGATCCAGCCGGGAGCGATGCAGTTGACACGGACGCTGGGAGCCAGGCTGACGGCCAGGGATCGCGTGTAACCCATGATGGCGTTTTTGGAGGCGGCGAAGAGTTCTCCGCTGTCGCCTTCCATTCCGCGTTCGGCCTGGTCCCAGCCGATGTTAAGAATGCAGCCGCCTTCTTTGAGCATCCTGTGCCCAACGGCCTTGGAGAGCAGCACAGTTGAGGTGACGTCACCCAGAAGAAGCTGCTTCAGTTTCTCGTCGTAGGGAAGCTTTGCCGAGTCGCTCGTCAGCAGGTCGACTCCGGCGTTATTGACCCAGACATCGATTGGCGAAAAGCAACTCCACGAAGACTCGATCAGTTCCTGAAGAACCTCGCGGTTGCGAATGTCGCCCTGGACGACCGCCGCCAGCCGCCCCATCGATCGGATGTCCGCGGCAATGTCCTGAGCGGCCTCAAGTGACTCAAGGCAGTGCACGATGACGTTTGCTCCGGCGCGACCGAACTCCAGCGCAATCTCTCGCCCGATCCCGCTGGATGAGCCGGTCACTACCGCGTTTAATCCGTCAAGGCTAGCGAATCCGCGTTCCGCATCGTCTCTGGCTGCTTCGGTCTCTGACACTCGCCTCTCCGTTTCGCTGGCCCGTTAGTTGGTCGAGAAGTATAAGAAAACCGGGCGATGGGGCACCGGTGTTCGAAAAGCAGAGGGGAAATCGAGCCCGTCAGGCTCGTTGACGCTTTCACAGGTCACTCATAGAATCTCTGCCCCCAATGATCGTTGACCGGTTCTTAACTCATCAGCGAAACGATTGACAGAACGAAACGCCACACGATGTCAGGCTTCGTTCTGTTCCGCATCCCGCACAGCACCGAGCTTACGGAGAACCCAGGTGACTGAATCTACGGCTGCCGCTACGCCGAAAATCGTGACACCGCTCAACGTCGAAGAGGCCGTTCGAAACCGCTACAGTGGAGCCGCCCAGGCACAGGAAGCGGCCCTCTGCTGTCCGGTGGACTACGATGCGAAGTACTTGGAAATCATCCCGCCGGAAATCATCGAACGCGACTACGGCTGCGGCGACCCGTCGAAATACGTCGAGCCGGGTGACACCGTTCTCGATCTGGGATCCGGCGGCGGGAAAATTTGCTACATCGCCGCTCAGGTGGTTGGCTCCGAAGGTAAAGTCATCGGTGTCGACTGCAACGACGACATGCTGGGCCTCGCCAGGACGTACCAGAACCAGATTGCCGAGACGCTTGGCTATGCCAATGTTGAGTTTCACAAAGGCAAGATTCAGGATCTCAAGCTGAGCCTGGATCATCTGGACCGCTACCTGGCCGAGAACCCGATCCAGACAAGCTCGGACTGGCTCGAAGTGGAATCTCACGCGGATCATCTGCGCGAGAGCTCGCCTATGATCGCCGACGAGAGCGTTGACGTGATCGTCTCGAATTGTGTTCTGAACCTCGTTCGGGAATCAGACCGCAGGCAGCTGTTCTCCGAAATGGGTCGCATTCTGCGTCGAGGTGGCCGCGCCGTCATCAGTGACATCGTCTGCGATGAAACTGTCCCCGATGGACTTCGCAACGATCCGAAACTGTGGAGCGGCTGCATGAGTGGTGCGTTCCGCGAAGACGAATTCCTGAAGGCGTTTGAGGATGCCGGCTTTTACGGAATGGAAGTCGTCGACAAGCAGAAAGAACCCTGGGCCATCGTCGAGGGAATCGAGTTTCGCAGCCTGACCGTCCGTGCTTGGAAGGGCAAAGAGGGCCCGTGTCTCGAGCGGAACCAGGCCGTGGTTTACAACGGCCCGTGGAAAGCCGTCATCGACGACGACGGGCATCGCCTCAATCGAGGCCAACGGATGGCGGTGTGTGACAAGACGTTTCAGATCTACTCGCGCCGCCCGTACGCGAATCAGATTACGCCCGTGCCACCTCAGGTGGAGATCCCGCTCGAACAGGCGACTCCGTTTGACTGTTCGCGCTTCGGCGTACGACCAGCCAGCGAAACGAAAAACGGAACGCTCTCTCTGACGCGGCTTCCCGATGAGGACTGCTGTGGCCCGTCGGGCTGCTGCTGATCTCTGACTGATCAGTGGCTGGCTGCTCAAACGGCAGGACGTGAGGCATTTCGTTCTGCGCTTTCTCGCCTCCTTGCGCATCGAGGGCGTGCTGAGCAAACCGCTTTCGCAGCTTCTTTCGCCGTCCAATCCGGCAAAGCGAATCGAGCAGTCCAGGAAACAGCCGCCTCACAGCGTATGAGCGAGCGGCGAGACGACGACCATTCGGCGGTCCTTGAGGATACCTCGCACCGCTTTGTCGGAAACACGCTCGGGAGTGGTGCAGATCCAATACAGACGTCTGACGGTGTTTTCTTTCGCCAGACGAAGTGCCAGCGCCCGGCCGAGTCCTCGGGCCGCTCCGGTAATCAGAACCGCTTCCCTGCGAGAGTCTTCATGCGTGCCTCTCTCCCTCGGGAGATCAGTTCTCGGTCAGCTCCAGGCAGGGGTCCAGCCCCATACGGCGATACGATTCGGTTCGGTGCTTGTCCTGCTTCATCATGTCTTTTCGCTGTTTGTAGTGAAGCCGCTCCAGCTTCCGTTGCGTCTTCTGAAACAGCGACAGCCAGGCCGAATTCAATTCACCATGCTTATTCGGCGAGGCCTGGGCTCGAAGGCTCTGCAGTTTTTCCGGCGTGAGAACTCGCAGCAGTTCATCCTCCAGCGAGAGATAGAATTTGCAGCTGCCAGGGTCTCCCTGTCGCGCAGATCGGCCAACCAGCTGACGGTCGATACGTTTTGACGAGTGCATTTCCGTTGCGATGACGTGGAGGCCGCCGGCCTTCGCCAGTTCGTCGGTCAGCTTAATGTCCGTTCCGCGACCGGCCATGTTCGTCGCGACTGTCACTTTGCCGCAGTCGCCTGCCTTCGAAATGATGTCTGCTTCTTCCTCAAGATATTTTGCGTTGAGGATGTTATGGGGGATGCCGCGATCGCGCATCATCCGGCCGAGCGTTTCCGAGGCGTCGACCGAAGGAGTACCAATCAGAACTGCTCGCCCGTTTTTCACAAGCTGATCGATGTCGTCGATGATTGCTCGCCACTTGGCTTCATTCGTTGCGAAAACTCTCGGAGCAATTGTCTCTCGGATGCACGGACGGTGAGTCGGAATTGCGGAAACTTTCAGGCCGTAGACTTTGCGAATCTCGCCGGCACACTGCACCGCCGTGCCCGTCATCCCGGAAATGTAGCTGTAGAGGCGGAAGAAGTTCTGCACGGTGATCCGTGCGGCCTCGCCGGAAGCCGCCGTGATGGGGACAAGCTCTTTGGCCTCGACCGACTGGTGCAGTCCGTCCTGCCACTTACGGCCCTCCATGATGCGTCCCGTGCCTTCGTCAACGATGCTGATCTCGTTGTCGACGACGACGTAGTCCCGGTCGAGGACAAATCCGAATTTCGCTGTCAGCGCCTGTTCGACGTGCTTGTAGATTCGCTCGGTGTCGATGGAGTCAATGAGAGCTGGCTTGCCCAGCAGCAGGACTTTCCGGCAACCCTGATCGGTCAGGTAGGCCGATCGTCGTTCGGGCTCGTAAACGAAATCGACATTGGCCTCGAGATGTGAGACCGCGCGGTGGCACCAGCGGAACAGGCTGACTGTCGCTGCATCGTTGGGCATTGTCAGGCCAATGATCAATGGAGTTCGGGCCTCATCGACCAGAATACTGTCAGCCTCGTCGATGATGACCGCATGGTGACCACGCTGAACCGGAGCCTCTCCGCCCGCGGCTGTGCTGAACAAAGTGTGCCGCTTCTGGCCACCTGCGGCGACTCCCTGTTTGAGTCGGTCGCGAAGCAGGTCGAATCCAAACTCCTTGGCGGTGCCGTAAGTGATGTCTCGGGAGTAGTTATCGCGCCGCTCATCGGACTCCATTGGCGTCAGGATGCAGCCGACGCTCAAACCGAGTGCGTTGTAAAGCGGTCCCATCTCGGCAGCGTCACGTTCTGCCAGATAGTCGTTGACCGTAACGACGTGGCTGCCCTTTCCGACAAGTGCACGCAGCGTCGCCGCCAAAGAGGCCGTCAGCGTTTTTCCTTCGCCCGTCTGCAGTTCTGCGATGCCACCTTCAAACATGGCAATGCCACCCATGATCTGAACGGCGTAGTGCTCCATGCCGAGTTTTCGGCGGGAGGACTCGATGACCAGGCAGAAGACCTCTTCCAGAATGCTGGGGAGCGGGATTCCGGTTTTCGCTCGCCAACGCACATCCTTGGCGCGTTCCAACAGTTCCTCATCCGTAATGCCCTTGAGCTTTCGAGAGTCCTTGAGGATGCGGTTCGCCTGAGCCCGCCAGCGTGAGAGACGTCCCTGTTGAGGACGTCCGAGCGATTTCGTCAGGTGATATGCTGAGCCGATCACGGGTTGCTCCTGTTGCCGGTCTGGCGATCTTCCCGCCTTCAGATCTGGTACTCATCCAAGAAATGGATCTTTCACCCAAAGGCAGACAACGAACATAGATAACGGATGCCGACAGGAGGGGACAATATCAGCGTGCGCAGTAGCTCTTACTGTCCTGTTCACACCTGAGTGTCTGACTTGATCCTGATAATCGTCATAGTCTCTTCTGGTTAAAGGAGTTCCGCAGAGTCAGCCATCTGTGGAGACTCTGGCAGTCAAACAGGAGTTGCGCAATTGCGAAAACTCTTAACGATTTTATGCATTTCAGGTTGCGTCGAAGCAAGATCCCCGAACGTGACGGATCACTTCTTGACCGGATGCGTCCTGAGCGTAGAATTGCAGAGTTCGGCCCAGTGGCAGGAAGCCCAAACCAGTGAGGAGTCTGGAACCTCGCCGAACCCATGGACTGTTGCCTGAACCACTATGGATTCACGGCAGAAACTGCTGGCGAGTGAGGCAACTCACTCTGGGTTTGGCCGCGGAAGTTCGCCTGGCGAATGGACGCTCAAGGGAACGGGGGGGGCGCGGGTGGCAGAATTCTCCCCCGATTTCAAAGAACTGGTTCGTTCCCGCACGGAAATTGTCGGACTCATCAGTGAGTCCCTGACGCTGATCCCAACCGGCGCCCACTTCAAGGCCCTGTGCCCGTTTCACGACGACAAAAATCC
>JACLAC010000258.1_pt1 | contig 18260 bp, 7 predicted proteins | sample 8027881 | NCBI WGS metagenome assembly JACLAC01 (sample SAMN15725517, study PRJNA655200) | protist metagenome | isolation source: fluorescence activated cell sorting (FACS) single amplified genomes of... | place: Spain: Blaines Bay Microbial Observatory, Mediterranean Sea | collected 2016-01-19 | reverse complement strand
AATCTTGGACGCTTATTATTTCTATTTTTAACATCTGCCGTTTGCATCATGTCATTTCCATTTGTATTATTACCCCGACTATTTTTATTTTTATCAACATCTAAAACCCTTAAAGAATCTTCCATTACATCAATAACACTATTGACTAATACATCATCCTTCTCGCGGTTATTATTATTATTACCATTATAGCCTTTTTGTCTTCTAGATGCAATTACTTGTTCTAAATTTTTCTCCGTGTTGCCCAATTTATCTTTTAAAGTTTGATTCGCTTCTTTCATTTTAGTCATTTGTTCCTCCAAGGTTAACACTTTTGTATTTAATGAACGATTTTGTTCTCTTAATTTCTTTTCAGTTCGGTCAAAATTTGAAATTTTTTCACTGACTCGAACAAATTCTTGTGTGATTTTACGAAGTGAGGCACCATGTAATTCTTCCTCTTGTTTGCGGCTAATCGTTATGCGATCGGCCATTTCACGATTTCTCAACATATTTGCATACATTATCCATTGATCAAAGGCACGTTGTAATCTACGAGACATCCAACTTTTATCAACGCCATTGACTAAAAATACAGCTTTCACAGTATTAATATCTTTTTCCTTTTTAAGTAGTAATTTAGACAATGCAGAATTCCTAGATGGGGTTGTCGATTTAGTACGAGGTTTTGAACTACTGCCATTTTGCATGATGTTTGGCGACTTGGAATTACGACCGCTGCTACCAGCATTGCGATCAATTGTCCCTGGAGATTTACGATCATCTGTACTTTTTTGCTGTTTTTGTTGATATTGCAATGAACTAAATATTTCATCATATCCAACTGCATTAGATTTATCATATGGTATTTCAGATTTTGTTTGTCTATGAGTAGGATATAAATGTTTCTTCCCACTATCTTCAGATTTTGATTGGCTATGAGTAGGATATAAATGTTTCTTCTCACTATCTTCATGCCCAGTTGACCTTGGACGTTGAGTTTGAGTATTTTGTACGACATTTTGTTTATGCTTTATATTAGTTGTAGTCACAGAACGTAATTTTTTATTCCCAACAACATTATCAATCGCTTGAAACTCTTCTTCTTGTGCCATAGTTATACTACGCGTATTTGTTTGTATACTCAAAGAGTCCGAAAAAGTTGTCGCAGATGTTGGTCTTTTCACCTGTGAATTTTGTGACAAACTTATATTATTAGTGACAGAAGTGTCATTACTTGGTGCAATCAAAGTAATGGGAGCTTTTCTCTTACTATTTGGCACTATCAAGGTGTTTAAATTTGTATTATTTTGACTATTGCTTTTTTTGGTCGTTGTATTATTAATACCACTCGTACTAGATGTGGTAGTAGTAGTAGTAGTAGTAGTATTTGTTATTATTATCGGTGATGTATTTTTATTCGTTCTTGGCATTTGTTCTCCTCTACTACTTGTTGTATTATTATTCAATAAGGAAGCTATTTTATCATCTAGCAAACTAGATGAAACAGATGATTTAGACGAAGAGTAATTGCTTGTATTCAAATTCTTGCGGCCTGCATTATTATTATTTGTATTATTATTATTATTATTAACACCGCTTTCTTTCATCATATTTATTGCTTGTTCTTGTGATATAATACCTTGATTTACTAACGCTTGTAAATCACTTGTTAATTGTTTCCTGTCCATCGTTGTTTTACTTGTTGTTTTCTATTTGTATATTAATATTGACAATGTTTTGATAGATAGACAATGATAATATTTTAATTGTTTTGTTTTATTATTCTATTATGATCTATGTGACATACAGTAGGAGATTATGTTATAAATAGTAAATTCTTAATTAAAATTTGAAGTAATATTTAATTTATTTCTATGTTCTCATGTGTTATGAATGAATGTATGCCCTGGTATATGGAAGTATGTATCTATTAATAGTATGTTATACTTGAGTCTTATTGTTGGGTATATCATTCTCCTATATCTATATCTCCGGATAAATCCAAAACAAAAGAGAGATTAATCATTTGAACTGATATATGGAGTGGTATTTGTATGTTAATCCATGTGACAGTATTGTGTTGGTATAATAAAACTCATCATTGAGTTGTGATGTGTGCAGATGTGATGATCATCATCCTGGCATCCATCATTTCTTGGGAGATAAGATGTCTGTTATAATTATTAATTATTATTATTACTACATAAGTAAATGCATTGCAATGTGCATATACATAGAACTATTGCAAATAAAAAGACAGAGGTACAACAATACAAAGAAACGAAATAAAAGCAACTATCATCATCACCATGGAGGAACGGGATGATAAAAATGACCATGTAAATAATGTAAAAGAAATTGGATCGGTACCACATGCCAATGAATATGATGATATATGGTGTGCAGCACGACGTGGTGATAGAAAAGCAGTACGAGCATTTATAAATAACGGGGCAGACCCTGATATAGAAGATGAGTGTGGGAATCCACCTTTATATTATTCATTGTTATATGGTCATAAAAAAATATGCAAAGATTTAGTAAGAGAAGGAGCAAATATACATTCAGTACCGCATATAACTGTTGAAAAAATAGACGATTTGCAAAAATATAAATTGCCTGAAAAAAATGAATATAAAAACAATAGAACACCATCAATAATAGAAGAAAAAATGAAAAAGATATACATCAATAATAATAATAATAATAATAATAGAAACGAAGACGATGGAACAGCATCAATATACACAAGCAATAATACAAGTTATGATACATCCTCTATTGCAAGTAGTATGAGAATGGATACATTTAGTTTAGTCGTGCCGAAAATTAGAACACCAAAGAAGAAAAAAGTACAAATGTCAGATGCGTTGAAGGAAGCACGTGAAAATATGATACAAACAAAAGGAGAAGAATGGGTGAAAAAATTAAATAAAATGGCAATGGAAAAAGAGGCACGAGTAGAGAAAAAGAAGTGGATATCAAAAGTAAATCGAGCATTCTGGTTGCAACAGCGAGAGCTGCATGAACGAAAATGGATGGCAAAACATAATATGGTTGATGCAGAAGTACGTTTTACGGACGATCAAAGAAGAGAATTACGAAAATGGTTTGAAACATTAGATACAGATGGTAGCGGTGAAATTTCGTTTGTTGAGCTTGCGGGTCCTTTATTATCTACAGGAATCGCGACTACACAACGTGAAGTTAGAGATATTATTGACAGGCATAAGTCACCTATTTCAGGTGGTATAGATTTTGAAGCCTTCATGTCATTGTTGAAGCCTAGTAAAGCATCCCAAATTCGTAAATTGTATACACGTGCTAAAAAAGAAACATTAGATAAATTAATACTCAAAGCAGAGGAGGAGGAAAAACATTCTGCCGCTAGGGATGCATTTGATAAATTGCGCAGGCAATTATCAGATGCCGAAACGTCTGCAAATTTGGAATTAGACTCTTTAATTGCTAAAACACGACGTGATAAAATTATAGATCAATTAAAAACTCCTATATTATCGTACGAAGATTATGAAGAAGAGGAACATGAAGATGATAATGATGATGAAGCACCATCCTCACCTGTACCTAGTAGCCCGAAGAACGCAATTCCTAAAAGTAGCCATAATATGAATGCAAGTCCTAATAAGTTTAAAAAAAATTTGCTTGGACATTTAAAGGGCACTATTACTAAGGTTATTGGTGCACAACAGCATAAATCTCGCAAAACCGTTGTTCGCACGTCTACGATGGCGACAAAATTGAAAGAAAAGAAGACAAACGTTGCTGCTGTTGAATATAAAAAAAAATTGAAGCAAAAAAAAATCGCACGTGAAAAATTACGTAGATTAGATAACTTAAGATGTTTGCAACGGGTTGTTAAAGGCAGTTTATTATCTGGCACGAGAGTATCGTATTTTGACGGGGAATTACCAGAACAGGAGGTTGATAAGATCAAAGTCTATAATTCATTCTCTCAACTATTGCCAACTTTAAAGCCACCGTCACAACTACGTGCTATGGAAAGACATCGTCAATGGAATTTTTGGTTAAATCGTGCAACTGGTGATTTTAGTAGTAGTACGCCAAGAAGCGAAGAGGAAAAAAGTCCAGTACCTAACACAGAGCGTAAATTTGATATATTAGGTGGCGAGTCGCCATATAGTTACCATCGATCAATTATTACAGAAGAAGCGCAATCTGGTGATTATCAAGCTATGGAAGAAGGATATGATATTGAAGATTTGTACAAAGATGGTGACGAAAGTGCAGAAGAAGAAGAAGACGAAGTTAAACCTCTTCTTGTTTTACCAACTACACCGATAAAAAAAGAAATTGGTCGTAGCTCCTCTCTTATTATGAGTAATGGTCGTTCAGCAATAGCAACTGAGAATATCTTATCACCATATCAAGTAAATATTGAACGTCGGTATTCAAAATTTTTAAAACCATCTCGGGCTGATATTATAAGGCAACAGAAGTATAAGCATAGAAAATTGCGTCTTGAAGCTTTAAATGATTGCGAGAAAAGAAGAAAAAGTATTAAACAACGCAAATTACAAAAAACTCAATCGGAAGCTTCTATTAGCAATAATTTCAGACGTAGATCTTCTTCTAAGAAGAAAGGTAGCAATAATAATATATTGCAACATAGTATGAGTATGTCTAATGTTGATGATGATAGAAACAATCGCCCACCTGCATTTAATATAACATTAGGGCCGATTGAATCTAAAATATTTGAAATAAATGGAAGTAACAAAGTTGTTTGATATATATGAGATAACAAACAAAACAACAAATTATAAATTAAAAGTATAAACGGGCGAGTGTCAGTAGTGGGTTTTACAGATACAAAAATTTGAAAATACATGTACACAGCACTAGCTGTACTATTCATAATATTAATATTTTTTACTCCTCTTCCTTACCACACCAGCACACAACAACAACGACACATAAATAACACACTACATGTATAGCATATACCTGGCATATATAATAATGCTCAAAAATATATATTATTATATAAATATCAGATGTATAATGATAATAATGGAATATAAATTTTTATATAATAAAATCAAACGATATTTAAATTGGTGTATCAAATTGTCTATCAATATAGAATATATATAAAAATAACCATGTCGAATGCCAATGAAACAGGGAAAAACGTAGCTGATACCATGGATGTTTCTATTACAGTGGATGACGAAAAGGTGAAAACAACAGACGTTGAAATTGAACTGACTTCAGCAACGAAAACCGAAGATACCAATACATCAGTTCAAAAGAAGAATAATGAAAAAGTCGGAACAACGAAAGTAAAAAAATTAAAGCATAAGCGAAAAATTGAAGTATCGTTGTTGGAATTATTTGATACGCTTGATTTTAATGATAGTGGTTATTTAAGTAACAATGAAATTATAGTTGGTTTACACATGCTTGGGGTGAATTGTCAACCAAAAAAGGTAATTAGTGCTTTGAAAAAAGTTCACTCTGCCAACCTCGAACGTGGCACAATGGATTGTGACCAGTTTTTATCATTTATGCAATTAATTGCGGAAACTCATGATCTTGAATTATTGAATACATTAATTGAAGTCTTAAACTCTGGCAGAATAACATCCCTGTCTATTAACACAAAATTGACAGATCATAAAGTTGCAGTGGAAAAACGTGTTGCAAATTCTAAAGCTAGCGCGGTAGTTCTGGAAAAGCCGTTGTCTTATATGGAAAGACAAAACAAAAAGCATACAGCGAGTTTAGCAGATGAACATTTCGATGAGGTAAAAAGTGCAAGACGGAAGATATGGGAATTTTTTATGATGGGAAAGAATTTTTATTTCACAGTCGTTATTGGTTGGATTTTAATGGGAACTCTTATTTATTGCGTTACCAATGGCTGGGATTTTGGTCGATCATTTTATTATAGTGTACAAGCTGGCCTTAGTATTGGTTTTGGCAGTCTAAGCGAAGATAAGTTGACTGGAACAGATCTATGGGGTGGGTGTACCACTAATGTTACTGAATTAATAAGTATGCTGCATGAACAATATCCAAGCGGGATATTGCCGAATACAGATGCTGGAGAAATTTGTGCTAGTTATGCAGAAAAAAATAAATTGGCTGATATATCAAAATTGTATAGTGTCGTCCATTTAATGTTAGGAGCTAGCATTATATCCGGCGTATTGAGTCTATTTGCAACCATGGCTGTTGAAAGCTCGAGTGTATGGTATGATGAGCTTAGTGATGAAATTAAAGAAGGGTTGGAGGATGTAAAGAAACAATATGCAGTTGGATCTGATAGTCGTGTAGAAATAGAGGCTGTTATTAGCTGTTATAGTAAATTATCCTTAGCGTACAGACGCAATCGAAGCATGTGGAATTCAGTTGTGCTTTTGTTTCTATGGCTGACTGTTGGAGTTATATATGGCGTCGTAAAAGAAAAATGGAGTTTTATTACATCGCTGTACTACGCATCTGCAGCATGTAGCACAGGTGGCTTGCAAGGACCTACACCGGATGATACTGGTGTATGGTTTTCTGCTATTTATTGTATCATTGGTGTCCCAATCTATGGATATACATTAGGACAGTTCGCGAATGGTCTCTCGGAGTCTTATCTGAAACGTATGAAAAAAGATACATTGGCATCTGCTATTACAGCAGCTGAGTTTTCCGTTGTGAGCACGTTAAGAGGCCATGGTAATCATAGTCATGGAGCAAAAGCACATGGTGGTATAGATTTATTTGATTTCACACTCATGGAATTATATCGATTGCGCAAAACGGACGATGAAGAAATTCAAGAAATATTTCAAAATTTTGAGGCATTGGATGCGGATCAAAATGGCATTTTCACAAGAAGTGAAATGCAAGCTGCGTTAGCATTTGCAAAGCATGATAAAGATAATTCGACAACATTGTCATTATCTGAAATGAAAATTTTAATTCATGAGTTGCAACATGAGCGCTCCTTTGAATATGAAGGCTTAACAATGTTACCAAAGGATAATGAATATACTACACATGAAATTAAATTGAAGATGAAACAATTTAATGATCCAGATGACGATAAAATAGTATTGGATCGTACAGAGTTTATGAAATTTTGGAGTAAGGAATTCGAAGACCAAATAAAAAATGCTCCATTGGGAGGAACCATGATGGAATTGCATCATTTAATGGATATTTTGAAAGAGGAGGGAAATCCAGAAATGTGACAAAATAAATGGAAAGATTAATGAGAAAAAGTATTTTGTTTTTGTATAAATAGATCTTAATAGAGAGGACCCAGTAAAATATATAATCAAAAAAGTTAAATTACGAAGTAATAGAGATGGTTTTAGTTTATAAAAAATATGATATGTGGTTAAAATACATGATGATATCTCAAAAAGTTTTCAAAATTTTATATACATAATCGTGTAATATAATTTTACTTCCCGTGGTAAATAATATGATATGCTCAATACTCAATCTCAGGGAATAATATTCAAATCCTACTATTTAGTGAAAGCTCTAATGCACGTCTGCAAACTAATACTCCACAAGCATGTTAAAAAATATATGTATATTACGAACGTTTGTATATATTACGAATTCGTACAAAACGTGTTTGTGTATGTGCTCTAGTATACGCTTCGTATATTATACTTTTATTCCGTACGAATACAAATCTAATATGATACGTGCGTCCCTCTATCTCATTTCTTTTTTTGTGATTTTTCATAGTCATCATATCGTTTCATAATCTCGTTAATTTCACTTTTTTCACACATGCCTAATATGTATATCATATTTGTTAAAAATTCTACACGATCTAATTGCCCATCCCCATTTTCATCCATATTTAAAATTGCCGTTTTATTAATTTTGCCTTGTAAGATTCTTTTTCTCATCTTCTGCGTTTTGATTTGTACGTATGTTTCGGATATACTTGATAAAACACGTCCAACATATGTAAACCCAAAGACAAGAAAAAACAAGCAAAAAAACCTTCCATAATCAGTTTCAGGGCTCATATCTCCATAACCAATAGTTAACAATGTAATCATAGATACATATAATGAATCAATAAAATTCCAACCCTCTAAATACATAAAAGCAAATGTGCCCACAAATAACGTGCAAAGTAATATTAGCAGCATTCCTAATATATCATATACTTTCTTTTTCATAGAATTATCTAATAATGTTCCATTATTTTTCCCGTCAACCTTCTCCATCGTGTCTTCAATCATAATAGACTTCATACTTTTATCCGTAGGAGAAACTTTACTCATTTTATTTTTTAATTTTACTTTTTTCTTGCGGTCACTCATTTTTTTGCAGCAACCACGCATCCTATTGTATAGTGTTATTATGTACGAAAGTATATTATTGAAGCACACACCTCCAACTGCAACTCCAAAGATACCTGTACAGGTAACAAATATTTTTCCTAAATCTGTATCTGGAGACAAATCTCCATAACCTACTGTCGAGAATGTTACTACAGCAAAATACATGCCATTTGTAAAGTACCAATCTTCAAACAAACTGAAGAATGCAGCATATCCAGCAATAAATATGCCTAATACACCTACACTAACTAAAAAATTACCAATGCTGCCTTCATCATCTAATACAATACTCCCTTCGATAACAAGTTCCTCTGCCCTTTCTATTGTTAGTTTACATTTACCGCTAGGGATACTTTTGGCTGTTGGCTCCTTATTGTTGGTATAACTAATTTCTACTTTCATGATAATAATTCCAACGAATTTGCCTTTTGCCTTAATTGGAAGTTCTATGTCTTTCTCCTTGGTCCCTTCTTTCGCATATTTCATTAAATTAAAAGTGTTTGAACCGATCAGATCATCAGCGCCTATGTAGTCTTTATCCCAAGCACTAATTGTGACAACTAACTTATTATCTTCATTATCTGTATATGGTGTATTTGGAAATTCTAATTCCAGTACATTGTCTAACATTGAAAAGTCACAGTCAGTACCACCATCTTTGGCAACCTCCGTTTCTTTGACCTGCCTCGTTGCCCCCTTGTCAATAGATGCACGAACGTACGGATCAATCTCATCAGGGCCGAACATATGAGACTTCTTCACTCTATTGTGTTGTTTCCTTGTTTTATCCGAAGCTCTTGTTGATGCTACACTTGACATATTGATTTCTTCAAATATTTTGTTTTAGTTATCGATGTATATGGTATTATCTATCTATATCTATATCTGTATATATGTATGTATATATGTATGTCTATGTACTTATATATGCATGTATGCAATCATACAATTATTTGATGTCTGGTATGTTGAAGTGTAGTTGTAGTTTATGCGTTACATGTCTTTCAGTCTATCTTACACTATATGTTAAACCACCATCAAGTATAATTTAAAGTTAATAAAGTCATCATATGTTAATGTGCCTCATGAATAATAATAATATTACCTGGTATTAGTAACGTAATGCTTTGTTGTATATTGTTGACTCTAACTCACAAAATATCCAAAACAATTTTATTAGCTATCTTTTGCTTATATTTCCATGCTAATCCACCTTTTTGAGGCAGACGGAAAAACGCACAAGTTAATACTAATTTTTCATGTACTGCTTATGCTAATACTGTAAAACTGAAAACTGAAAACTCAACTAGAAAATTAAAAAGCTGCTGCTGCTGTTGCTGCATCTTGCTGCATATAATACTGGCATACCAGGCATATAATACCACATACTAATACGAAGAGTAGTTACATACTGGTTTCTGTGTTTCTTTTTTCTACTTTTCTACTTGATAGGAAATAAATGTATTAGTATACTTAATGTATAAATTTAATAGGTTTTATTTATACTAATACTGGAATAATAAGAATAAGAATATACGTACATCAGTAGTGCATGCCACAGCATGCCAGCATATGCTCACCCCATCACACCACCAGTATAGTTCTAATAGTAGCAAATAAATTTTTTTTTGTTATTATTCATTAAAATCAAAAAATCGATTTTCCATTTCCCCATCTTTAAGTACTACACCAATATAAAAATCCAATATGATACGTAATGTTTTATCAACAGATGCATGGTTACACTTAGTATGTACATTATCTAACCATTTAGTATGCAATAAATCCAATTCTAACTCCACATCCACTTTGTAACCACCCGTTGATGATTGTGAACAATTATCACAACGTACGACACGAAAAATAAATTTTTTTCTTTTATTATCCTCCTTATTTGCTTGTACAATTAAACGTGTTACTACTGAAGAAATATCAACTTTGAATCTCTTTGCTATTTTGTGTATGTATTCATGTTGAACCTTCGTTATAGTCCATTCTTTTACCACAAGACGACCTAATGCTTTTAATTTATTTAATTTTTTTTTATCATTGTTATCATCATTATTGTTATTGTTCTTTTGGCTATTCGTTGTTGTTCGTTTAAAATAATATATTGATGCAATGGATACAACCGTAATCATTGCAAAAATAGTTAAGGGCGAGATACTAGATCCATTATTAATTGTTAATAATATTGTTTGCATGTTGTATTTGTTTTTGTTTTAAATGAATGAACGTGTGAACATGTGTGTGTATGTATCTTGTTATTGAATATCTCTCTCACCATCTATTTTGTTTATATAAATATTATTTTCAAACCGGTGGCACTCTCTGATGTGGTGGTGTGCACATGTGCTGCTAGTTGGTGCTGCTGCTATTTTCTAAAAAATTATGCCGGGTTAGCCAATACAGTCAGGTCTTTTATAATAGCAAATAATAAATAATACATGGCATTGATTAGAAAGGCGGCTCACTTGCACACTATATTAGAATAGTGCAAATAAATAAAATAAAAATATCCATCTTTTATTTACCCCTACTCTGCTGATGATTTATATATAGATAGATATTCATGATAGATACATATATTATTGAAATTATTTGAATTTATTATTGGAATATACTGAATATATATATTAACATTACAGATGTATATATATATACATACAGAGAGATTAATAAGTAAAATAAAAAATAAAATATATTTTATTACATTACAAAATTAATCATGAAATTGTTATATATTTGTATTCTTGCGACTGTTATTGCTACAGCAATTTTATCACAACAAACTGAAGCTGTTCGTAGGTTGAAACGACAACATTTAAATTCTATTGTTGGTAAAGCTGTGAAACAAATTCTTGGTGATAAAGAAGAAGGAGACGGCATAGGTACCCGCAAGTTAGGTGTAACAAAAGCGGGTCTTTTAGGAGATGTAGCATTGACGGTAGTATCAGGTTTTGCAACACAGGCAAACGGTGCGGATGTAGGCACTGCTGGTGCGACAAGAAATGTTGGTGAAAATATATATGGACCATTTGAAGCTGGTTTTGGAACGAAGCAAAATATGGTCATAACTGGACAGTTAGGTTGTAATAAAGGTACAAGTTTGTGCTATTCTGAAGGTGGTACGGATGTGACAATTGCTGAGAAAATATGTGCATATAATTGCAATATTACTCTTCCAAGAACCGAAGGAGGTAAATATTATGGATTTCTAGATAATTGTGGTGGGCATACTACAGATTACCATTACCATAAAGAATTAGGTTGTTTATATACCTCAGCAGCAAATTCAAAACATTCTATCAGAGTAGCTGAAGTCAAGGCAAGTTCATCTGTTGGTGGGTCAGGTGGCGCTGGAAAAGGCGGTGGATCTAGTGGCGGCGGCGGATCTAGTGGTGCTCCAACTTGTTCTGATAATTCAACACCAAAATGCCCTGATGGTTCTGCATTGAAAAAATCGCATCCTCCATGTACTCAAGGGAAACCAGTTTGCGATGATGGTTCTGAAGCTACGAAGCCAAGTAGAAGACGTAGCAGAAGATTGGCAAGTGGACAAGGTGTATATGGTAAATGGGAAGATTTTTCAAATTCCTTAAAACCCACATTAGATGCTTGTAACGGCCAATGGGGCAAAACGCCAGATTCACCAGATAAAGATATCTATCATTATCATATTACTGAGCATCCACCATTTACAATTGGATGTTATGGACCTAATGATGATAATTCGCCTGTAACTGTTCAACAATGTAGAGATGTCTATGATGAATGCAGTGAAACAGCCAAGTTGGAACTTTTCACTGTTAAAGATAAAAATGGTGTAACAAAAACGTTTCCATATCAACCATGGTGCCCATGTTGGGATAAATCAAGTGCAGGTCCAGATGGAGTAGGTTTGAATGTTGGTGCTGTGAAACCTACACGTCAATGGGTTGTTCGAAAATATGTTAATGGTGCATGGAACGAAGATTCTACAGGAACCTTTGCTGATTTATCTGCGTATTCAAGTGGCATTACGATAGTAGATATTGATACCAGTGTAACATATCCTCCAAAGGAGACATCGACTGCAGGTGCTGCATCAGCCGTATCAAATCTGAACTTTTTCCTTTTCTTACATTTAACAATTGTTTATCTCTTTATGTTTATATGAGCATAGTGTAAATTGTTATTGTTGTTGTGTGAGGGATGTAATAAATAAAATATAAAAATAGAAGAGCAATAGAGGTGGCTGGTCTGCTATTATAATAGGTATTATATATTTATTAGTATACAAAATAGTACAACACAGAATCCACCTTCGTCATAATAACCAGTATATAAATAATATGCTTTTTTTATTATAGAAGAAGCGCTCAAAACAAAAATGAATAATTTATATAAGAATCACCAACAATACACAATGTTCCTTTTGTACATTATATCTCAATATATATCAATATATATAGATATCCAAGTCAGTTTCATATATTAGAATCCAATATAACCATATATAACAATGTCGAAATCATCCTCCAAGTTATCGAAAGCTGAAAGAAATTTCATATTATCTGGTGTAAAACAAAATATACGTGAAGATGGACGTGGAAGATTTGATTTAAGGCCAATATTAATAGAAACTGGATTTTTAATTCATGTCAATGGTAGTGCTAGGTTAACAAATACATTATTAAATACAGATATAGTCGCTTCAGTGAAAGCTGATTTCACGCAACCGAAGAAAGAATCTCCAGATCATGGGAAAATATCCATAAATGTGAAAACAATGAATGAATATACTTTGCAAAATAATAATTCTGATAATAATTCAACAAATAATACAACTATTCTAAGTGAAATGTTACAACGAACGTTTTCTGATCCTGCATTTTTAAAAACATTATGCATCTTGCCATCGTACCATTGTTGGTTGTTGAATATAGATGTCCTAGTAGTATCATCCGATGGGAGTTTATTTGATAATTTAGTCCAAGTAGTACATGCTGCATTGCACAGTGTTGTATTGCCAAAAGTTACTATATTGAATGGAGATGGAGGTGAAAAAATATTAGATATGTCAAATGATCCTACTGCGAAAACGTATTTAGATACGACAATGTTACCTTTATGTTCCACGTTATGGATGTTAAATGGAATACCAATTACAGATACGACGTTAAAAGAGGAAATGTGCTCTGATAGTTCCATTTATTTCAAATATTTTAGATTCAATCGGCCCTAATGTTATATTAAATGCAGGTGGGCGATTGTTTCTATCATCATCAACATTAGACATACTCATACTATGTTGCAATATATTATTATTGCTACCTTTCTTCTTAGAAGAAGATCTACGTCTGAAATTATTGCTAATAGAAGCTTCCGATTGAGTTTTTTGTAATTTGCGTTGTTTAATACTTTTTCTTCTTTTCTCGCAATCATTTAAAGCTTCAAGACGCAATTTTCTATGCTTATACTTCTGTTGCCTTATAATATCAGCCCGAGATGGTTTTAAAAATTTTGAATACCGACGTTCAATATTTACTTGATATGGTGATAAGATATTCTCAGTTGCTATTGCTGAACGACCATTACTCATAATAAGAGAGGAGCTACGACCAATTTCTTTTTTTATCGGTGTAGTTGGTAAAACAAGAAGAGGTTTAACTTCGTCTTCTTCTTCTTCTGCACTTTCGTCACCATCTTTGTACAAATCTTCAATATCATATCCTTCTTCCATAGCTTGATAATCACCAGATTGCGCTTCTTCTGTAATAATTGATCGATGGTAACTATATGGCGACTCGCCACCTAATATATCAAATTTACGCTCTGTGTTAGGTACTGGACTTTTTTCCTCTTCGCTTCTTGGCGTACTACTACTAAAATCACCAGTTGCACGATTTAACCAAAAATTCCATTGACGATGTCTTTCCATAGCACGTAGTTGTGACGGTGGCTTTAAAGTTGGCAATAGTTGAGAGAATGAATTATAGACTTTGATCTTATCAACCTCCTGTTCTGGTAATTCCCCGTCAAAATACGATACTCTCGTGCCAGATAATAAACTGCCTTTAACAACCCGTTGCAAACATCTTAAGTTATCTAATCTACGTAATTTTTCACGTGCGATTTTTTTTTGCTTCAATTTTTTTTTATATTCAACAGCAGCAACGTTTGTCTTCTTTTCTTTCAATTTTGTCGCCATCGTAGACGTGCGAACAACGGTTTTGCGAGATTTATGCTGTTGTGCACCAATAACCTTAGTAATAGTGCCCTTTAAATGTCCAAGCAAATTTTTTTTAAACTTATTAGGACTTGCATTCATATTATGGCTACTTTTAGGAATTGCGTTCTTCGGGCTACTAGGTACAGGTGAGGATGGTGCTTCATCATCATTATCATCTTCATGTTCCTCTTCTTCATAATCTTCGTACGATAATATAGGAGTTTTTAATTGATCTATAATTTTATCACGTCGTGTTTTAGCAATTAAAGAGTCTAATTCCAAATTTGCAGACGTTTCGGCATCTGATAATTGCCTGCGCAATTTATCAAATGCATCCCTAGCGGCAGAATGTTTTTCCTCCTCCTCTGCTTTGAGTATTAATTTATCTAATGTTTCTTTTTTAGCACGTGTATACAATTTACGAATTTGGGATGCTTTACTAGGCTTCAACAATGACATGAAGGCTTCAAAATCTATACCACCTGAAATAGGTGACTTATGCCTGTCAATAATATCTCTAACTTCACGTTGTGTAGTCGCGATTCCTGTAGATAATAAAGGACCCGCAAGCTCAACAAACGAAATTTCACCGCTACCATCTGTATCTAATGTTTCAAACCATTTTCGTAATTCTCTTCTTTGATCGTCCGTAAAACGTACTTCTGCATCAACCATATTATGTTTTGCCATCCATTTTCGTTCATGCAGCTCTCGCTGTTGCAACCAGAATGCTCGATTTACTTTTGATATCCACTTCTTTTTCTCTACTCGTGCCTCTTTTTCCATTGCCATTTTATTTAATTTTTTCACCCATTCTTCTCCTTTTGTTTGTATCATATTTTCACGTGCTTCCTTCAACGCATCTGACATTTGTACTTTTTTCTTCTTTGGTGTTCTAATTTTCGGCACGACTAAACTAAATGTATCCATTCTCATACTACTTGCAATAGAGGATGTATCATAACTTGTATTATTGCTTGTGTATATTGATGCTGTTCCATCGTCTTCGTTTCTATTATTATTATTATTATTATTATTGATGTATATCTTTTTCATTTTTTCTTCTATTATTGATGGTGTTCTATTGTTTTTATATTCATTTTTTTCAGGCAATTTATATTTTTGCAAATCGTCTATTTTTTCAACAGTTATATGCGGTACTGAATGTATATTTGCTCCTTCTCTTACTAAATCTTTGCATATTTTTTTATGACCATATAACAATGAATAATATAAAGGTGGATTCCCACACTCATCTTCTATATCAGGGTCTGCCCCGTTATTTATAAATGCTCGTACTGCTTTTCTATCACCACGTCGTGCTGCACACCATATATCATCATATTCATTGGCATGTGGTACCGATCCAATTTCTTTTACATTATTTACATGGTCATTTTTATCATCCCGTTCCTCCATGGTGATGATGATAGTTGCTTTTATTTCGTTTCTTTGTATTGTTGTACCTCTGTCTTTTTATTTGCAATAGTTCTATGTATATGCACATTGCAATGCATTTACTTATGTAGTAATAATAATAATTAATAATTATAACAGACATCTTATCTCCCAAGAAATGATGGATGCCAGGATGATGATCATCACATCTGCACACATCACAACTCAATGATGAGTTTTATTATACCAACACAATACTGTCACATGGATTAACATACAAATACCACTCCATATATCAGTTCAAATGATTAATCTCTCTTTTGTTTTGGATTTATCCGGAGATATAGATATAGGAGAATGATATACCCAACAATAAGACTCAAGTATAACATACTATTAATAGATACATACTTCCATATACCAGGGCATACATTCATTCATAACACATGAGAACATAGAAATAAATTAAATATTACTTCAAATTTTAATTAAGAATTTACTATTTATAACATAATCTCCTACTGTATGTCACATAGATCATAATAGAATAATAAAACAAAACAATTAAAATATTATCATTGTCTATCTATCAAAACATTGTCAATATTAATATACAAATAGAAAACAACAAGTAAAACAACGATGGACAGGAAACAATTAACAAGTGATTTACAAGCGTTAGTAAATCAAGGTATTATATCACAAGAACAAGCAATAAATATGATGAAAGAAAGCGGTGTTAATAATAATAATAATAATACAAATAATAATAATGCAGGCCGCAAGAATTTGAATACAAGCAATTACTCTTCGTCTAAATCATCTGTTTCATCTAGTTTGCTAGATGATAAAATAGCTTCCTTATTGAATAATAATACAACAAGTAGTAGAGGAGAACAAATGCCAAGAACGAATAAAAATACATCACCGATAATAATAACAAATACTACTACTACTACTACTACTACCACATCTAGTACGAGTGGTATTAATAATACAACGACCAAAAAAAGCAATAGTCAAAATAATACAAATTTAAACACCTTGATAGTGCCAAATAGTAAGAGAAAAGCTCCCATTACTTTGATTGCACCAAGTAATGACACTTCTGTCACTAATAATATAAGTTTGTCACAAAATTCACAGGTGAAAAGACCAACATCTGCGACAACTTTTTCGGACTCTTTGAGTATACAAACAAATACGCGTAGTATAACTATGGCACAAGAAGAAGAGTTTCAAGCGATTGATAATGTTGTTGGGAATAAAAAATTACGTTCTGTGACTACAACTAATATAAAGCATAAACAAAATGTCGTACAAAATACTCAAACTCAACGTCCAAGGTCAACTGGGCATGAAGATAGTGAGAAGAAACATTTATATCCTACTCATAGCCAATCAAAATCTGAAGATAGTGGGAAGAAACATTTATATCCTACTCATAGACAAACAAAATCTGAAATACCATATGATAAATCTAATGCAGTTGGATATGATGAAATATTTAGTTCATTGCAATATCAACAAAAACAGCAAAAAAGTACAGATGATCGTAAATCTCCAGGGACAATTGATCGCAATGCTGGTAGCAGCGGTCGTAATTCCAAGTCGCCAAACATCATGCAAAATGGCAGTAGTTCAAAACCTCGTACTAAATCGACAACCCCATCTAGGAATTCTGCATTGTCTAAATTACTACTTAAAAAGGAAAAAGATATTAATACTGTGAAAGCTGTATTTTTAGTCAATGGCGTTGATAAAAGTTGGATGTCTCGTAGATTACAACGTGCCTTTGATCAATGGATAATGTATGCAAATATGTTGAGAAATCGTGAAATGGCCGATCGCATAACGATTAGCCGCAAACAAGAGGAAGAATTACATGGTGCCTCACTTCGTAAAATCACACAAGAATTTGTTCGAGTCAGTGAAAAAATTTCAAATTTTGACCGAACTGAAAAGAAATTAAGAGAACAAAATCGTTCATTAAATACAAAAGTGTTAACCTTGGAGGAACAAATGACTAAAATGAAAGAAGCGAATCAAACTTTAAAAGATAAATTGGGCAACACGGAGAAAAATTTAGAACAAGTAATTGCATCTAGAAGACAAAAAGGCTATAATGGTAATAATAATAATAACCGCGAGAAGGATGATGTATTAGTCAATAGTGTTATTGATGTAATGGAAGATTCTTTAAGGGTTTTAGATGTTGATAAAAATAAAAATAGTCGGGGTAATAATACAAATGGAAATGACATGATGCAAACGGCAGATGTTAAAAATAGAAATAATAAGCGTCCAAGATT
>JACLAC010018491.1_pt1 | contig 18274 bp, 20 predicted proteins | sample 8027881 | NCBI WGS metagenome assembly JACLAC01 (sample SAMN15725517, study PRJNA655200) | protist metagenome | isolation source: fluorescence activated cell sorting (FACS) single amplified genomes of... | place: Spain: Blaines Bay Microbial Observatory, Mediterranean Sea | collected 2016-01-19 | reverse complement strand
TTGTACTAATACATGTAGAATTGAGCCTTTAATCACAACACTTTGTTGACAAAATCAGCTTATTAGAACATCAAATGTAAAACAAAACCAGAACCAGCAAACCAGCTAAGCAACCTACCTCTACCTAACCAACCAGCAAACCCAGATCACCCCAGATTGAGCAAGAGCCGTGTTATTCGCCTTGACTTAATATCGATATCTTGGAACGATCAAATAGGAGTTTGATAATTTTGCTCGCATAAACTGACAAAGATTTATGAAAATTCAATAGCAGTTCCGGTAACTGAAACCATTAACATACTACTGTTTTTACCTATTGTTTCGTAATCAATATCTATTCCAATGATGGCATTTCCTCCCAATTTTTCGGCTTTCTCCTTTATTTCTGTAAATGCTGCGCTTCGTGCATCTTGTAAAGATTTTTCATAAGCACCGGACCGTCCACCTACAATATCTCGAATACCTGCGAACAGGTCTTTGAAAATATTAGCTCCCAAAATAACTTCACCGGAAACTACACCAAGATATTGATTTATGGTTTTTCCTTCGAGAGAGTTAGTTGTAGAAAATATCATCCTGATTACCCCTATAATAGTAAATTAATTGTGAATCTCTGGACAGGCAAACTTACCAGAATTTGACAAGCCACCCTTAAATTGAATCCTAGGCAGTTTCATTGTTCCAGAGATCAGAAATAAAAGTCAATGTCAACAAAGTAAAATGGTGTCAGACCTATTGCCATTTACTAGCGGGGGGGTGTCTCTGTAGATTATTGATTTACTTTCTTTTGGGGGGGTATACGTTTCTTTTTTCAATCTATAACAAACAAGAAACTCAACAACAACCATCAAGTAACCTCTCAACATCGCACCTTAGATTATCTTCACCCAAACACTCGTTGCTTATTGACTAATAAAAACTGTTACCCTAACTATGTAATAGACTGGACAATCCTTTACATCCCATCTTAATAACTTCTATTCTATTACTGATCCCACACCTAGGCCCACCAAATCTAACTCCAAATACACCTATCCATTAGATCCTAACTGACTCTATTCCTCCATCCACACCAACTAATACTATCCTTTCTATTCTATATCCCCATTCTCCATTCTAGAACCAGCCCTTTGGTTCTGGTGCTCCCAACTAGCCTACCTCTGATTTAAGCTCTCTCAACTGATGTTAATACCATTTTGCACCAACACTAACTAAGCCATTTACTTGTTCGATCTGGGTGAGAATTGGGATTATATATTTAAGCTGGTACTTGATATACAGCTTCATTGTTAATGATCTATTAGCTCCTGAGCTTATCCATCAGCTGAATATTTGATTCCCATCTTGGCTGGTTCCCCTCACTGGTTTGATGCCACTTTACCAAAGTCTGGCGCTAGGAAGGCACCTTTGGAAACGTCTGTTTCAGTCCGTACTCCTGTTTTGACTTCTGATAGTTTGTACTGTAAACGGAAAAGACCATAGACCTCAAAACCAACAGGAACCCAGTCCCCATCTGATGTTGACCTACCCTTAACCTAATCCTTTCCCCTTTCTTTCACCTTGGGCTCAATGGCTTATCCTGCCTACCTCTGTGCCTACACTTATCACAATCCAATAATTTCAATCTAACAATAGGAGAATCCCATATGAATGTTTACGATGTCCTGGAATATGGACCTATCATGGCTGCTGATGAAGACTATTCACTGTTGATCACCATCAACGGCGCTTATCTAAACCTATGGCTTCACGACGGCAACCAGTACAAATGCCTCGATTGTCGCCCACCATCAGCTGATCTCTATACACTGACAGTTAGTCAAGCTATGGACGAAGCGAAATCCTATTTAGAGAATGCTGTAAGGGATGATGACTAGTTTCCACCCTACCTAACTACCACCCCCTAATTTAATAACAATCAAAATCTAGCCTTGGACGGAGTCTGTCTGAGGCTTTTTTCATAAGGAGACTATCTTGAATTTACAACCACATAAGAGAGCCTTGTCTACTCTACTCAACCAAGCGTTGAATCAAGCTCAAGCCTTCCACCTTCAAGTCTGCGACCACCTAGCTGAACTAGAAGATACTCAAGATGGGCTGAACTCTGATCAGTTATCCAACTACCACAACCTCGAAGCGATTACTAACCAAATCAAGTCAACCATTTCTCACATCTCTGATTACCTTTCTGACGAACTAATGGAGGTGCCAAATGATCAGTAGCTTCTTTGGACAAAAGAGCTGGCTGACAGAGCATCAACTGAAGGTGACAGCTACTGCTCTAGGCTTGGAATATAACGCTGGCAACAGACGAAGAATAGCCAGAGCAAACGCCATTTTATTTTATGGGTTAGTCAAATCTACCAGCCTAGATGGTCTGTATAAAGTCGAAAGCCAATACCAAAAAGACAAGACCTATTTGGTATTGCAACACCAACAGGTATACCAATGCACCTGCATCGACTACGCTAAAAATCGACGGCCTTGCAAGCATGCAATTGCAGTAGCAGCCTGTAATTTGATGATTGACCTGTCAGCTGAAATGGAAGTCATTGAGGCCTTTGATCGCCAAGATAACCACTATCGATTCCTTCGCTACTTGCCCACCAACAACCTGCCAGCACTGGAGATAGACAATGAAAACTAGCCCAACCCAACAACAAATGAGACGTGCTGATCAAATCGATGAAGCTGCGATCAGAGCTTTATTATCTGGTCAACCATTGGATCCCACTCTGCGATGGCACGCGCCTGGAATACCCACATTTGCTCATGCTTACCAACTTGCTAAAGAGCTTGGTCTAACCAAGGTCAGCAGCCAAACCAAACAGGCCAATGATGGTCAACACTTAGCCGTAGTCAGGCTGAGACACCCATCTACCAGATCGATACGAGCAGGTGCTGGCACTCACACAGAGCCACTAATCGCTCGTGGCTTTGCATTCAGGAATGCAGTTAGACAATTACTCATGGAGGTAGACTGATGTTTCGAGACTATCAAACAAAAGGCCCGCTATCCAAGCGATTCATTAAATTGGATATTAACTGTGTGGTACTCCATTGCTTTTATGGTTCTGAGTTTAGAACTAGAATGGAATCCGTGATCGAAGACTTGAACGTCAGAATAGAAATGCCTGGACACTGTGATTCAGTCAAAGATATGGCAACGAATATGCTGGTGTTGCATCTTCATGGACCACAACGAATCAAAGCCGCTTATAGACTAAGACGGTTTTTAAAGACTTATTGGTGCAGGTGCCAAAGCCAAAGTAAAAAAGAAGCCCGGAGCTTTAATCTTTTAAAACGCAATTGGTAACAAATTTTATCAGGGAAGACTGTTAATTCAGTCTTCCCTTTTTATTTTTTTCGAACCTTTCCATTAACTCAGTGTCTTATCTAACGCAGACCAAGTAAAGAGCAAAAAACCACTATGAGGTACTCAACGATGTTACGCAAATTGAACTTATTCCTAGCCTTATTGACCGTCATCCTAACAATCTCTCCCTTAGCTGAAGCCAGAGGTCGAGATGGACACCCTCGTGGTCAGGAAACCAAACGTCATCAATTCAAAAAATCTAAAGGTAAACTCCATTCCCAACTGACAGCTGAACAGCGGGAAACTATTAAAACTAAAGTCAGTCAAATGAAAGAAGCTGAGGCCACACCTGAGGCCATCAAACAAACAGTTGACCAAATGATGAAAGACTTTGGCGTTGATCCTGCCCAACGAAAAGGTAAAAAAAGAGGACAAGGTCGCAATCCATTTGACCAATTAACGAAAGAACAAAAATCTCAAATAGATGCCAAAGTCAAAGAGATGCGTGAAGCTGGTGCTGACCGCCGTGAAATCCGCCAGCAAATGGGTACCATGTTAGAAGGCTTTGGTATTGATACTAGCCAACGAAAAGGAAAAGGGAGAAGCAAAGGCCAGAATCCATTCAAGCAGCTAACAGAAGAGCAGAAGTCTCAAGTAGATGCTAAGGTTAAAGAAATGCGGGAGGCAGGCACTGACCGTCGAGAGATAAGAAAGCAGATCCATAGCATGTTAAAAGGGTTTGGCATAGAAGCACCGCAGAAAGAAAGAGATCGTAAAAAAGGCTTGAGAGGAAAAGGGAAGCGACGTTACACCACACCAGGCCAAGTAAAACGTCAACAACTGAAATAGAAACTAACCAGTCATCCAACCATAGCCACTGTTCTTTGGAATGGTGGCTTTTTTTATAGCCACAGTTAGAGCTAAGACTGGTTGCTAGCCCACAATAATTGAAATCTTTTGGGTGTCATGTTCAATAATTTGGCCTGATGGATAAGCTGCTGATCTAGGTCTTGAGGCTTAGCCCTCGATTCCTGCTGTTCTACCTTAACCTCTTTAGCAACCTTGGCACCATAATCTCCAAAGATGCGAAGAGCCAGTTCAGTCCAAGCTGGCTCATCTGATTCAACAGCTTTGGCTATCACAGAACGCAACAACTCTGGTCGATTACTCCACAGTGATCGATCAGCAAAATGATTAATCACTTTTAAACCCTGCATGGATTCTTTGATCTTCTGAAATCCTTGTCTTGTCATGCCTATCATACGAGCCAATCGATACCCCGCCTCATATGGAAACAAGGCTAGAAAAGTCAACGCTCGCCTGCGTTTCTCACTCATCCTGAGCCAGGCCCCTCCCATCAAGGACTCCACCTCACCATAGGCTTCCTGATAAACCTCAGCTTCAAAGTCAGGTATAGTGATTGCCATGCTTTGCTGCTCTTGCACCCTATTCAGTTGGGCCACTTCCCCTTGAAGCATATGATCGATATATTGCTCCACTATTAATGCTATTGTCTCCTGTCGATGTTCAGCCAATTGTTTCAACTGTTGGTGCTGCTGAGGACACAACCTCATCATGAAGGCCACCCTGTCTTTGCTTGATTTTCTCTGTTTCCGCCCTTTTACTTTAGCCATATTTCAAATTACCCCTCACTTTTGATACTGAAAAAACCTTCATGCAACAATAACAATCAACTTATAAACAGGAAGTTGTTACAAGCAACTATTTAAGTGATTAAACAGATCCGGGCTTACCCCACTCGACTGAACTGTTAACTGGATAGCAGAACTAATTGAGTTAACAAAGGTACTTGGTTGTATTCATTCGCTTAAGCGAATGTTTGGGTTAATGTGCGCAAGGTAGCAACTTGCCAAGGCACCTGTTGTTGTTGTTTTTTTTTTAATTGTTGGTTAATCCAGCTAAGGCCTGAGACGTGTTGGCTTAATCCTTCAGTTGTTGAATATCTTGCCAAAACCCATCGACTGATCCGTATACCACCACAGGCGAATATCTCTGACCATTCAAATCCACAGTTAATCTATTTTTCGATTCCACCTGGCCCCCTTTAGCTAAGATGTCAAGCTGAACTCTAAATCGCCTCAAACCCTTGTTATTACTGGGTTTACATACTTCTCTTAAAAGGGTTATCTCTTTATATTTATTATAAGAGAAGTCCGGAAACTTAGACTGTGACTGACTTTCCTCAACCATCTTGGCTAACTCTTGGTTTAAACCTTTAGCTAAGATGAGATACCCGCCTAACTGAGTCAGTTCTTGCATCGCCTTCTTCAGTCTTTGTCGATCGAGCTCAGTTTTGATCTGATTCAGCCTCCTGCCATGCTTAATAACTTTGTTGCCGTCTGTTAAACCCTTGACTTGAAAAGGAGTACAGAGGATCAGCTTCTTGCCTAATGGGTGGGTGTGTGTGGCTGGACGGATTCTGTAAGCGGTCTGCAGTGTCTCGTCCATCTGCTTGGATTCTTTAAATTCTTGTAGTCGTTTGTCTTGAAACTTTCTTTCAGTCTGTTGATCGCTCATGTAGTGGTCCTGCCAGTACAGGGCTCTGGCTTGTGAAACTAAGCTGGCAGGGTTGGGTTCAGCTTGGCTGACAATAGCGATAGCATCATAGTCTTGGTACTGATTGGTGCCTCGTCCCTTATAAACATAATCCAGGCTGATCATGTCTGCTAAGCCTAGATCTTCAACTGCTTGGCAGGCTTTCTCCATCTTATCTTTGTCGACGAAGACCACCATCCTTTCAAATTCGACCATCATCGTTAGCGTGGATATCAACTCTCTCCATTTATCATCACCCCAAATCCTTTGGTCCATCATCCTGGTTCTTGATGTGTTGATTGGTATGTGGTGAACCGTCCAATCAGGTTCAACTCGATGATCGTCAACTACCACCGGTCGAGCAAAGATTTGATGGTATAGCTCTGGACGACCGTAAGCGTCTAGCACCACCATCTTGGCCTGACTGTTAATGGTTCGCTTCTGCCTAAAGATGATTCGATCCTGTGTGACTACCAAGCGAGTATTAATTGGTTTTGTGGTCTTGATCAGACGTTGGATCTCTTGGATCAGGCCTGTCATCCACCTAGGTGCTACCTGTTCGATTTGACCCACCGTTCTGCGGTTCAATTTCAACTGCTTCAAGCTAGTTTTAGCGACCTCTAAAACGGTGTCTGGTTCCTCAGCTAAGGCTTGCAGGCTGCGAGACTTGTCCTGAAAATGGTCCAGAATCTGCCCTATAGCTGTCTGTTGCAGCTGCCAATCGTTGAGTGCTTGACCCTTCAAACCAGCAGCCATCACCAGCTGACTAATTAGTTCCAGAACAGCCTCTAATTCCGGGCTATGAGGGCCAGCATTAAGTATCTTCTCCAACCTATATGAAGTTAATTGATGCTCTTTGAGAGCAATTCGATCTGGGTTTTCGTCCCAGATGACATAGTCGTAACCCTTAGCTGACTCCACAAATGATTCGAAGGACATCAGGGTAATCTTGGCTTCTTTCCTCTTCTGGCTGAGGTAACCCGTTTCTTGACACCCTGCTCGATACTGACAAGAGCGGCAGAGATTATCAATGACACTATATCCTGATTGACCCAGAACCTCAGCTTGCTGGTGGTAATCACAGTTATCCTGTCCTCTACCTTTAATAACTGATGGTTGATAACCAAAGCGTCGATGCATAGCTTCAGCCTCCTGTTGGGCTCGCTGGTTGCTCTGCATTAGGAAGGCCGTGGTTTTCCCATCCTTGGCCTGTTCAACGGCTACCTGTTGAGCCCAATAGGTTTTACCTGTACCCGGCGTCCATTTGATCAAGCTGATCGTACTAGGGTCAGACAGGAGAGAGCTTCTGACCTTCTGCTCTAAATCACTAACCATTTGAGGATTTGTTTCCTCGACCCACTGAGGATTGATTTGTTTCAAATAGGCAATGGCTTCAGAATAATCACCACTGAATTTCAAGTTGGTTAGTAACCCAAACGGGGTGTAACTTTTTCCAGCCTCTACTCCTGATAGGCTGGTTGTATGAACGTAGAAGTTCCTATCTCGAGTGAAGAAAGTAATAGAGTTATTCTGGCCTCTGGCGTCCGCCCACACCCAGTATTCTTTGTCTGGGTAAGTGCGTGATAAACGAAAGTTTAATTCCTCCATCAACTGTCTGTACTGATGACTTTGATTATAGAGATCACCAACTCGCTGCCCTTTAACTCTACCCACACCCCCAGATATTGGCTTCTCTTCAGCCTTAGCTGACTTAGGGGCTAAACACAGATTGCGAGCCGTGAGCAGTAAGTAATCTCTCTGCTCAGCTGAGATAGTTGGAATAGTAGCTTGATCGCCTTGAACCCAATGGTAGCCAACACTGGGTGGCGCAATAGCATAGCCACCAACACCTCTGGTTTCTATCCTAACCCTCCCATCTTGGCTTCTGGCCAACACCTGGTTCCCTTCGACTGCTGAGCTACGGTAGCGTAGATGATGACCACCACTGGGTGTCTGACTGATGGTCAAAGACTCAAACAAATTAGGAGCATCCGCTTCGACGGCAGCCACGAATTGGTCGTAAGCTAGAGGTTGATCGAAATCGAGTGTCTCTAAACCGTCCAAGCCACAGACAATGGCCAAACCAGAAGAACGATTGAACAACTTTTGGACTTCGTCGAGTCTCATAATCCGTCTTTGAAACTGCTTCCAGCTGGCTAAGTCAGGCTGCTTATTAGGCTTGACTGGGATAACAGGAATCCCTTGTCTGGTATAGGTTAAAGCTGATTGAAAGATGGACGAACCACCTTGACGAGAAGGGTGAAAATCTGATAAAATCATGGTGTGTTTACCTGTAGTCTTTGCAAGGTGAAAACATCTCGTTTCAGCCTGGTGACAACCCCAACTTACCAGATAGATTTCAGCTACCCTGGAAGAAAAAGTGGGAATGAAAAGATCAGGCTACGAGGGGATCAGCCAAACAGATTCAAATTAGCGGTGAGATTTGATAAGTCTCATCGCTTTTTTTGTGTCTATTATTTACTCGTTTGGCTCAGCATCTAGCCTCTGTTCGATCAGATTGTTGATCAACAGATTGAGACTCAGGCCCAGTCGACTAGCTGAGCGCTTGATGCTTTGACCCCTACTCTGGGGCAAATAGAGTGAGATTCTTTCAACAGGTTCGTCGTGTTTTAGATAAGAACGATGGGAAGTTCTGCTGTTGTCTCTATTCATACTATCGTGTTTCTCCTACTTTCGTCGTTTTGAGATTAGCAGTTTATTACGTGCTAGGATTTTAACAATAAGGAATATTGAAGCCCAAAAACTGGAAGCGATTCGACTTTAATCAATCCCTGTCATAACCTGCATTTCAGCAAGTTCATGACATCCATAATTGTAACATTAAAATATTATGTAATCAACAACATTAGTCATAGGGAAGGGAGGAATTTTTAGATATTTTCTTACTTTCTTATTACCTTTTTGACAAAAATATTTATCGTGATAGAATGCGATTATTCTCAAAGAAATGTGAGGTCTTAACTATGAAAAAGAATATATTTTTGTTAGTTGTTATTTTATTAGGATTATCAGTTTTTGCTGGTGACGCTGATGCTGAGATGATTGACGTCGTTCATCTCAAAAATGGTAGTGTCATCAAAGGGTTGATTATTGAGACTATACCTAATGAAAGCATAAAGATAGAAACTGCTGATGGCAGTATCTTTGTTTATGAGATGAGTGAAGTTGAGAAAATGACTAAGGTTAGAAAAGAGAATAAGATACCAAAAGAATCAGTCGAGCTGAAAAATAGAGCAATTTCTACTTTTCTTGCTGTAGGTACAGGGTTCTTTAGTTTGAATGGTTCAGGTCAACTTTATAATGGAGAACCCGGAAAAGCATTAGGTTTTTTTGCTATTGGATTTCTTTCTGCTTATATGGCAGTTACTACTGAAGAACCAATCTACTATCTTCCTGTTTTAGTAAACTATGGTTATGCTATATATGATGCTAATGTATCTGCCAAAAAGATAAATGAAAAACGACTTCAGCGGTATGAACAAAGTAACGCTTCAACATTACTCCAATACATTCCACACGAAGGTCTAATGGCATCTTATAGTTACAGATTTTAGTCTGCCATTATGATCAGACTCTAAAAGTGAGAAGGTCTGAGTTTATTATTTCGACGTAGAGAAGACGGATGACTAACTTGAGTTTGCTGCTGCCAATAGAGGGGCAGAAAGTCGAAGGTGTTGGCCCAAGCCCGCTTGAAGAAAGAATCAGAGATAGAGAGCAGGAACCAACCCGGACGTCCAACCGGGCGGCCATTACCACCAGTTTTAGGCATGATCTTAATACACTCCTGAAGGAGCTGAAGAGCTTGAATGGGGTTGACATGAGGGCTTAACTGACAGGCCTGAGAGACGAAAGCATCGATACCCAGAGGATGATCCTGTCGCATGATCTGATACAGGTCAGCGTTGGAAGGGAGGGGGTTACCCAGTTTTTGATGTTGGTCTTGCCAGAGTTGAAGGGTTTGAAGTTTAAGCTGTTGGTAATCCTGATCAGAGTTAGTCAAATCAGTCTGAGAGGAGAAGAGGATATGTTGCTCAGAGTAGTTATCCTGATAAGAAGAAGAAGTTTCTGTGAGAGAGTTTCTATTAATATTGAGAGTGGACACAGGTGTCGTGTCTGGAGTGGACACTGATGTCGTATCTGGGATCTGATGGAGTGGTTGAGCCAGCTCAGTTGGTGCTTCAACCTCAATGACTTGGTCTTTCTCCTGTCGTAGTAAGCGGAGTTTATTGTTCCGTAGAGCAGCTTGCTGGATCTGGAACTCACGTTGAACGGCGTTGGTCTCGTACTCTTCAATCTTCTGGGTCTGATGAAAGGCCATCAGGGTGAAGGTACAGACGTTACCCCATCCCTTCTCGACTTCAATCAACTCAGCTTCGACCAACTCAGTAACGTAGCGTTGGACTGAACGAGCTGATTTACGCCCACCATAGCAATCCTCAGCGATAGTCTCATACTTCTTGGCAAAGGTACGACCCAGTAGATACTCACCATTGCTGCGCGTCTTCTGTTTCAGACGGAGATCAACGTGTCGAGCTAAGTAGACATAGAGTTTGATAGATTCACCAGAGAGATGGCGAAACTGATCAGAGTCAACGATGTCCCAGGCAATAGCGGCGAAGTTAAAGGGTAGCTTGGAATGGGCTTTGGGAATGTAATCGTCAGTTGAACGGGGGAATGAAACTAGTTCCTCAGGCGAAAGAGCCTGGAGTTCTTGAGCTATAGCCATAAAAAAATCTCCGAATCAAAAGGTAATTGATTGGAGACCTTGAATCTGCTATAATTGTGGTTCCTACACCAACAAGTATAGCGACCAAAGGTCTCTTATTGTTACCGCCTCTGCCCTTAAGCAGGGGCTTTTTTATTGTTTAAATATAATTCCTGCCTAGCTGACTGATCCTTGGAACCAGCACCAGACTTGAACATTATACATTGATTGCCTCAAACTGGCAAATCAAACGGAGATTGAGCGGATCCGCCAGCCTAGGGCACTCTTAATGATTTGTTATTCTTTTCTTCTTGATGACTACACCATTTTTGAAATAGAACCTCGACTGATGCTTCCACCGTTCAAATAACGTACCATCTTCATAACACCAGATGGTTGTATCTTCTCCCACAGGCCTTATTATCTTGTCAGGTTTTCCTCTCATTATCCATTTGACTCTTGTTTCTGACATACCAAGCTCGATAGCACTATGTTTCTCTAATGATGCACGATCATCCACTAGGTATAACATAGTCATACAACTACTCATCGTTAATGTGGCCATGACCAAAACACTACCTAAAGCCATATAAGCTAATCTTTCTTTTGTTTTCATAATACTAATACTATATTTCCAATTTCAAAGGTTAACCATGGATTGCACACACTAACGTGTGCAACAGCACACACAAAAAAGATACGAAACCATGAAACAAAGTTCACTCGTTAACTTGCACAGACAAAGCACACGTTTTAGCACAGAAGGACGAGATGAGAAAACCAAACATCACCATCAGGGTTGAACCAGAAACACACCAGCAAATAAAGGAAGCATCAGCAGAAGCTAGCATCTCAATAGGTGAATTCGCTCGACAAGCCATTGAACACAAGCTAAATGGAGATGCACACACATCCGCACACACTGCACACACTTCTGCACACACTGAAGAGATAGAAAGGAATAGAGAAGAAATAAACTGGTTGAAAGAACAAATAGAAGTGAGTGCAAAACAACTGGAAGTGAGTGCATCTGCACACGAACGAGATCAGATAATAATGATGGAATTACAGGCAGAGAAGAAAGCATTCTATGATGAAAACCAAAAACTAAGAAACCAACTCTCTGCGCCTAGGATTGCACTACCCAAATTCTTAGCCTTCCTTAAAACAAACTAGATATAAAGTAGGGAAAGCCAGATCATTTTGGCAAAAGCTAACATCAGTATTTGAATAAAATGGAATGGCTAGTAGTTATCCTGAAAGTAGGCACCCTGCGCTTAGAACGTTTTGCCTTTTAAGTTGTCTGTGATAATTGACGATGTCAACAAGCCATCTGGCTAAAAAATGAAAGGCTTGAAGATCGAAAACGATACGGTTGGAACATAATCTTTATCAAAAGGATGACTTCTTCTCACATTAACAAAGAATAAATCAATAATGCGAACCTCTAGACCAAGTTTAAGGCCTGTAAGAAAACCTAGTTCTGATGACGAGATTGATTTATCCGTATCGATATTAGTAGTCTTACCATACGATTGTTGTAGATAAAAACTAAGACCAACAAAAGGAGCAATAGAGATTGAATTATCAGGGAAATCAATAGGAAAGTTTAAATCACTATAAAAACCTGCACCAAGATCATGTTTTATTACTGATAACATCTGACCTGTTGATGGAACTTGCAATTCACTTGACGAAAAGTCATAGCCTGAACTAAAACTATAGGCCCAATAAAGCCCTGATTCGCCTATCTCCATATCATCAGATAACCCAATAGACCCCCACAAAGTTGGGTTAATAGTTGAATCATCAACGGTTTCTTCATACTGTGAATACAAATCATAATTCTTAAAATTAACACCAGCGGAAAGTCGTAATCGTGAAGTAAGTTCAGGTTTCCAGAGAGAACTGTACCCAAGACTAAGAACCCTCGCATCGCCTCCATCCCAATCAGAAAGCCCCCCAGATAATTCTAAAAAACGAGGAGACTCTAAGACAGACTTTGGATAAATGCCTGCCTCAGATTGAGAAACTAGCACAAAAAGAATTAAAACAAAACAAAGATTTCGCATACTCACTAACATTTTACGAGCTAACCTTAAACCATTTTTGCGATATTGTCTATGGGTGTATATGCTTCTGGGACTACCCCCTCCAATCCTTGCTAGTACTGAGACCAGACACTGATGTTCACTCTGGATGTAATCGTTAAAGTAAATTGACAATGAAAGTATCTAAAGGTCAGAGACTTAGTGACAAGGAAGGATAATTAAAAATCTCAGCAAACCTTGCTGAGAGAATAGTCTTCAAACAAAAACCAATTGTTAAACAAATATTTTTGATAAAAATAAAAAGGTGTATAAACCCTAAACTCAGAGAAACGACTAATCTAATGCTTCAATTCTCCTTGAAGTAATTTGCTGGATATATCTTTAACCCTTGGTATATCCAGCCTTTTTATTTCTTAAGAAAGGAGTGGGTTGAATAATGTCTGATAATGAGAATTATGGGACGTTATTAATCCAGCTGGCAGACTCCAACCACAACCCCTAGTACTAACCCTGCCAAATCCCAAACCCAAATAGCTTAAATAAATGTCCGATAAGTAATGTCATGCTGGCATAAATAAAAAACTAACAGGGGTAAAGGACGCGACTTCGTCGCTGGTAAAGGCCCCTCCTGCGGAGGGGAAAAGGCCCGTGCTTCGCACGGGTTCAGGGGTAACTAATTCGATCCTAGCACGCAACGAAACCCGCTGTAGGTGTACCCATGAACGGGACTGCCGTAGAAGCGGGCAGCCAGACGCAAGCGATTGCTAAAGCTAAGCCAACCGCCCCCGCGCAACACCCTCGATTTTTGATCACTGTCAAACCAATCCTGACACCATTCGTCGACATTACCGGCCATATCATAAAGACCATAACCATTAGGTTGTAAACTACCTACTGGTGCTATGCTATCCCATTTATCTTTACCACCAGTTTCAAAATGATTAGCATAATCACGAGCTAAACTTTCATCATTGCCCCAACTATATTCTTTATCTACCAAACCACCACGAGCGGCAAATTCCCACTCATTTTCAGTTGGTAATCGTTTACCAACCCATTTAGCGTAAGCTGTAGCATCATACCAAGTAACATAGCTCATTGGGTGTTTATCAGTAGGTGAATACTCATAAACTTTACTCCAATTAATAGGTTGATCAGGTTTGTAACCTGACGATTTGAGAAAGGTCTTAAATTGACCAACGGTAACCTCATAAGCATCCACATAAAAGTCGTCAGTCCATCCAATAAATTTTCCAGTTTTGCCCCCAAACTCATCATAAATAGGTTCGCGATTTTTGGTGCCGTCAGGATTAGATGGAATGTAAACCATTTTAGCTCCGTCTTTCTGCCAAATAATATTTTTACCTTTAGGTAGATCAGTTTTTTGTTCAGGTTGAGCTTTTTGTTCAGGTTGAGCTTGTTGTTGAACCTTAGGCTGATCTTGACATCCAATCCAAAAGACCAACAAAAACAGAAAACAATAACTAATCTTTTTCATTATCAATTCCTATAATATTGACTGCTAGTAAAGGCCCCTCCTGTGGAGGGGTTCAAAGGTAATTAATTCGATCCTGACACACATCGAAATCCGGAGTCGTGGTTCCTATTATCCGGATTGAAGCTGCTGCGAGCAGACAGCCGCAGGGTGGGGGGAAAGATGTCCCAAGAACCGCCCCGCAACACCTTCCGTTTTTGATCACTGTCATACGAATCTTGACACCATTCCCAGACATTGCCCGCCATATCATAAAGACCATAACCATTAGGTTGTAAACTACCTACTGGTGCTGTAATTCTATCCCATTTATCTCTACCGCCAACCCCACGATAGTTAGCATAATCACGGGCTAAACTTACATCATTGCCCCAACTATATTCTTTATCTATCAAACCACCACCAGCGGCAAATTCCCATTCTTTTTGAGTTGGTAAACGTTTACCGGCCCACTTAGCATAGGCGGTGGCATCATGCCAATCGACGTTGATCATTGGATGACTATCAGTAGGAGAATACTGATAAATACCCTTCCACAAGTCACCATTAAATGGATGATTTGACTCAGCTAAAAATTTCTTAAACTGACCAACGGTAACTTCTGTTATGTCAAAGCATAGAGGTAGGACCTCATCAACTTTGACCTTTTTAGTGATTGGTTCACCTAGTCGATTAAAAGTTTTTTCTTCTTTATATTCAGCTGGTATATAAGGTAAGACTATTGCCATCTTAGCCCCGTCCTTTTTCCAAATGATCTGTTTACCCTTAACAGTTTTCAGTTGTTCAGCCTTAGAAATAACTGGTAACTTTTTCTTCTCAGCATAAATAGAAAAAACCAACAGAAACAAAAAGTAACAACTAATCTTTTTCATCATCAGTTCCTATAATATTGACCACTAGTAAAGGCCCCTCCTGTGGAGGGGAAAAGGGTAACTAATTCGATCCTGACACACATCGAAATCCGTAGTTGGTGCTCCCAGCATTCAGACTGAAGTGGTTGCGAGAAGCCAGCCGCAGGTTGAGGGTAATATTGCTCCAAGAACCGCCCCGCAACACCTTGGTATGTCGATGAATATCATACCAATCGTTACACCATTCCCAAACATTGCCCGCCATATCATAGAGACCATATCCATTGGGTTTAAAACTACCTATTGGTGCAGAACAACCCCATTTATCTTTACCGCTAGTTCTACTATAGTTAGCATAATCACGAGCTAAACTTTCATCATCGCCCCACGGATACACTTTGTTGATTAACCCACCACGAGCTGAATATTCCCATTCCTTCTCTGTTGGCAACCTCTTACCTACCCATTTGGTATAAGCCACCGCATCGTGCCAACTAACACCTACTACTGGCTGATTAGGTTGATTAAAGTCGTCATTATCCCAACCTTCTGGCTCTCGATGGCCAGTAGCGTCCACAAATTTACGATACTGAGCGTTAGTCACCTCGTACTGGTCCATGTAGAAAGATTCTGTATCTGGTCCTGCTGGGATTAACACCATCAGCGAGTCGTCTTTGGCCCTAGTTATTTGAGTCAATGCTTCTTGATGGTCTGCTTCTTTTTCAAGTTGACTCATTTCATGTTTCAATACCTTTAATACTGATAAAACCTTAGATAAAAATTTCCCTTTGGGTTTTGAATCTTCTTTTAAGTTAGGTTGTTTCTCAGGTTGGTTAGGTTCAGCCTGACTTGTCTCATCTTGAATCATCTGATCAGGCTTTGATTTGATAGAGTTCAGCGATGGATTCTGCGCTGATTCAGGTTGTAATTTTCTTAACTTAAAAGCAGCCACTTTGGCTAATTTCCCCTCAGGAAACATGGCCAAAAACTCTTGGATGTCATTTGGGTTATTGGAATCTTTGACCATAGCCCACATCTCAGCTTCCGTATCAATAGTTGGCACAACCTTGGTTGGGATAGTTGCCTCTGCTGACTGACTAACCCCTTCAGCTAAGACTAGCTTGGCCCCTCCCTGCAAGCTTAACCAGGGCGTCTGTTTCTTATTACGATAGGTTTCAGCCCAATCTACCACTTTGCTCTGAGTGTATTCAGCCAATCCCGTCACTGTTACCTGGCCTTGGCTGTTAGCCGCCTTACCATTCAGCCCTTCCAGTAAGTAGTAACTAAAGACTCCATGTCCCTTTTCTGACCATTCATAAGCCCTCTCACCTACATTGCAAGCATACAAAGTAGCACTCACACTGGGCTGTCCGTTACTGCTACTGCTACGCCTAATTTTAAACCCTTTAGAAAAGTCATCTGTCAGGATATTATCTTCGCCACTACGACCTGTCTCAGGGTTATTACGACAGGCATCGATCACGGTCAATAGTTGCTGAGCCTTAACTGACGATAAGATCTTACTGACACGATCCAGGGGAACAGCACTCATCTCCAAGGTGTTCTGAGTAGAAGTATCGCTATTAACAGCCAGCAAGAATGAACTGCCATCATTGACGATGCCGTGCCCTGAGAAGTAAAAGACCAAGGTATCACCAGCTTTTATTCGTTGAGACAAAATATCTAGTCGCTTGACAATGTTGATGTTAGTAGGCTGCATCTGTCCATCCATGTCATCAGTCATCAAATAGACATTATCCTTCTCAAAGCCAGCCACATTGACCAAAGCATCACGGAAAGCCACCACATCAGCCACACAATATCGCAGTGGGCTAATGTCATTAGGATAGTCGTTGATGCCTACCAGCAGGGCATACTTTTCAGCCACAGCTAGAGTGGGAATTAATAGTAAAAATAGTAAACAGAATCGTCGAAGCATCATCTTTGCTGACTTTTATTTACAAGAATACTATAAGTCTGTAAACGCCCTTTATTGAGTTGCCTTAAAATAAACCGCAGAATAAGTAGTTCCATCACCTTCAGTGTAAGTCATTGTTAAAGACTTTCCATTGGTACTCCAGTTACCTTCCTCTACAAGGACTTCATTTCCATCTATGATGTCTTGTGGCGTTGAATCTGGGATTAATTTATAAGTCAGTTCATCAACAAAATAAGTTCCAGTGTCAGTTTCATCCAAACTTTCCTCAAAACGTCCTTCAGGGTCATCCTCGCCCATGGCTTTGGCAACATCGAAGACCATATCAGCTTTCATAACTCTTTTATAAGTTCCATCACTTTTAAAATTTACCCAAGACTCAAAATTGATGACACAACAAATCTCCCAATTTTCTTCGAATAATTCAATAATTAATTCAACAACTTCTGGGTCTTCTCCATCAGAATTAGCCCCTTCACGCATACCAGCAAAGAATAATTCTTTAAAAAATTCATCAATAGGTTGACCATTGGTTTTTTTCAAATTCCAACGACCAACAAATTCGTCAGCGGGCCTTGTTTCTTCCTGAGTAAGAGAAAGATCATCTTCATTCTCAGCACACCCAGAAAATACGATTACTACTAGTAAAAAAAGGGAAAATCTTAATATAAGATCATACTTATCTAAATAACGACTCATAACAACACCATCTCCTTCAGAAAAATAACCTAGATTTGTTAGTAAAATACTGAACTCATATCAGGCTGCATTTGTCCATCCATCTGATCAGTCATCAGATAGACATTATCCTTCTCAAAGCCAGCCACGTTGACCAAAGCATCACGGAAAGCTACTACATCAGCCAAACAATATCGCGGTGGGCTAATGTCATTAGGGTAGTCGTTGATACCTACTAGCAGGGCATACTTTTCAGCCACAGCTAGAGAGGAAATTAATAGTAAAAATAGTAGACAGAATCTTCGAAGCATCATCTTTTTTCTAATTTGTAATGAATCAATTTCTGTTTCTCAAAACACTAACACTCCTATTTATAGAACATGAAAGTGATGTAATCGTTATGTAATTGGTCTAATTGTAACCATTAACTCCATCCATCATTGAGTTCATCAATAAAGGATGGGCCCACATCAAGGTAGACAACACAACTAGAAAGAAAAAGACCTACCATCAAAACTCCCAGAATGATTATCAAGTAGTCTTTAAGTCGTTTGTCTTTTTCTCTTAAGCTATCAAAGAAGAATTGACGAAAATAGGACACAACAAGCGGGGTTACGAGAAAAATCCCCACACAGAGATTTTGTATATTAAAGGGATTCTCGAAA
>JACLAC010018490.1_pt1 | contig 18275 bp, 17 predicted proteins | sample 8027881 | NCBI WGS metagenome assembly JACLAC01 (sample SAMN15725517, study PRJNA655200) | protist metagenome | isolation source: fluorescence activated cell sorting (FACS) single amplified genomes of... | place: Spain: Blaines Bay Microbial Observatory, Mediterranean Sea | collected 2016-01-19 | reverse complement strand
AGGATTTAGCCAAAAAATCCAACAAGCCTTGATTCAATTGACTGATCCTGAAATACTTGCTTCCTTCCCTAGAGCGGGTTTTATTCCTGCGGATAATTCTATGTTCCAAACAATTTTGGATACGGCAGTTGGCGTCGGTATTATCCGCCAATAGGAAATGGCTAGTGAATTATTTAATTTGGTAGATGAAAAGGTTGCCTACAAAACCAAGATTGCTCTTCAGCAAATCACACTTAAGATTGAACGTGGTGAAAAAATTGCATTAATTGGACCAAGTGGCTCAGGGAAAACGACTTTATTATATTGCCTTCACGAGAAGAATCAGAGCCAGAACCCAAACGATGAATCGGTTTTCGTACATCAAGATTACGCATTGGTTCCACAGCTCTCGGTTTTCCATAACGTCTACATAGGACGATTGGACCGAAATTCAGTCGGAACTAACTTGAAAAACCTGGTCCGGCCTCAATCGAAAGTGCGGGCCGAAATAGAATCAGTTTTAAAAGACTTAGATCTAGTTGAACAAATCAATCAAAGAGTGGGTACATTATCTGGTGGCCAGCAACAACGAACAGCAATTGCACGTGCGGTCTACAGAGGAGGGCGTCTTTTCTTAGCGGACGAGCCAGTTGCGTCTATCGATATTCAGCAAGCTGAGACTGTGCTTGACCTCATATTTGGAAGGACGGAAACTGTGATTGCTTCGCTGCATGCGGTCAACTTTGCCAGACAGTATGCTCACCGCATTATAGGGTTACGACAGGGTAGAGTTTTTTTCGACTCGCCTTCCGAAGAGGTTACTGATGATATGCTAAATAAACTTTACCATCGTTAATAGCCTTATTTTGTCGGTCTAAAACAGTATGCTTAGATCCAGTTTGATCTTAGTCGTTTTAGCTTTGCTCGCCTTGCCATTTGCTGATTTGGAAGTAACGACTTTATCCGCTTGGTCGGAATTGGGCGAAATTGTATTAGGAGCTGTTCAACCAGACTTTTCTGTTCTCTGGAAATTTAAGTCGGCTTTTTTAAATACGGTAGTTTTTGCATTCGCTGGTACGTCTTTGGCGGCCTTTTGGGGGTTTTTTCTAGCCTTAGGTTTTGGTTGGGCTCCAGTCCGTTTACTCTGCGCTTTTATACGATCAGTTCATGAGATTTTTTGGGCTTTTATTTTCCTTAATCTAGTTGGTCTGAATCCCATCTGTGGCGTTTTATCTATTGCAATTCCCTATTCAGGTATTTTCGCCAAAGTTTACGCGGAAATTGCTCAAGAATCCGACCGCCGGCCATTAGTAGGTATACCATCGAGAACCGATGGCTTTAGCTCCTTCATTTACGCTGTTTTACCAGTTGTTTATACTGACGCCAAGCTTTATACAGGCTATCGGTTTGAGTGTGCCCTACGTTCAAGTACAATTCTCGGTTTTATTGGTTTGCCAACAATTGGCTATCATCTGGAAACTGCCTTTCGCGAGGGTATTTATAATCATGCTTGGGCATTACTCTACGCTTTTTATTTGTTGATAGCCTCACTTAAGTACTGGGCTAGGCCTAAGTTAATAACCCCTTACATTGTTATTTCCTTTACATTTTTATCGCAAAAAATATCGATATCTTGGGCTAACATGGTCAGATTTTTGACCGTTGATATTATGCCTTGGCCCCTGAGGAGGGTGGATCCGATATCCGGTAATCAGGAAATTAATTTTTCATTGACTGAGATACTATCATGGTTAATGAATACTTGGCATGATGCCGGAGCAGAAGGCGTTTGGAATACGATTTTACTAACGCAAATTGTATTAGCTACAACGGGAATTTTCACTCTATTAACTTTTCCTTTCGCTTGTCGAAACTTAAGCTACAGACCGATAAAACCAATTACTCGGTTATTATTAATCGTATACCGAACTACACCAGAGTATATTTTGGCTTATGTTTTTATTCTGATCTATGGCCCTTCCATGCTACCGGCTATTTTGGCCATCACATTACACAATGGTGCAATTTTATCATTTTTGACTAGTAACAACGCCGATTTAATAAAGTTACGACCAGATGCCCCCAAGCGATATTTTGACCGATATACATATTTAGTTTTACCTCGAGTCTACGGCCAATTTTTGGCTTTTTTATTCTATAGATGGGAGATTATTATGCGGGAGTCTGCCATCCTAGGTATTTTAGGCATATATACTCTTGGTTTTTATATTGACAGCGCTATTGCGGAAGATCAACTGGACAAAGCTATTTTGCTGATTCTTATCACTGCTACGCTTAATATTCTTATTGATAGTATCTCACAACAAGTGAGAAAGAGATTGAAAATTTCCACTCGGTTCGTCGTTGCTAACAATCAAATTTTCTCTACTCAGTGACAAGATTGACAGATCAATAACAAAATTGATAAACTGTGGCTGTTAGTCTTATTAACTATCACTAATCACATATCAGAAGGAATTTTTATGGGACTGAGACAAGCTGCACCAGGTTGGTGCTTTGTGCGCGGAGAGGTGACAACGGAGATTTTTTTGAAAGGTCTGGTCGAACTTGGGATTCCAGGCGTGGAAATGATCGATCAACAATACTGGTCGATGGCAAATGACTTAGGTTTAACTATTGCAACCCACGGGGGGCATGCGTCGCTAACTGATGGTCTCAATAAACTCGAGAATCACAGTCGTATCGAAGACGAATTATCGAAAAATATCGAATTAGCCAAAGAGTTTGGTATTGTTAACCTAATTTGTTTTTCTGGAAATCGTTATGATGATATTACTGACGCTGAGGGAATAGATATCACAGCACGTGGATTAGAACGAGTCGCGAAGACTGCAGAATCAGCTGATGTGATGCTAATCTTAGAATTGTTGAACAGTAAGGTCAACCATCCAGATTATCAGTGTGACAAAACTCCTTGGGGGGTCGAAGTTTGCCAGCGTGTGAATTCATCTCATGTCAAGCTGTTGTATGATATTTATCATATGCAGATTATGGAAGGAGACATCATCCGTAATATCAGGGATAATCACCAATATATTGGTCACTACCATACCGCAGGTAACCCCGGTCGAAATGATTTAGATGATCAGCAAGAGATCTACTATCCACCAATTTTTCAAGCCATTGCCGACACCGGTTACGACGGCTTTGTAGGACACGAGTTTACTCCCAAAGGAGATTGGAAGGCAGCTCTTCGACAAGCGGATTCTCTCTGCCAAGTCACCTAAGGTGACTTATTAATGTTGGTATGCGTTGATGCAAAACTTCCCCTACGGCCAGGCTCCGTTCTGGATTCTAGTTTTGTCGGTGGCTACGGGACTACTTCTTCTCGTTTTTGTTAATTTTTCTGACCAGGTCGAATACGATTTGGTTTTTGTGACGTTTGCCCGTAGCCACTTGGAAGCATATCAGAAAGCAACTGAAGAATTTGAGCAAGAACACGGGGTTAAAATCCATCTTCAGTTAGTTTCTGATCGAGCGGTCAAGGATCGGTTACAAAGTGCTTTGATGACAGATGCTGAGGTTCCAGATTTAGTCGAGATCCTAGCTGATTCGATGGGATATTTCACACAAGGCCCAGTTGAAGATATTGGATTCATTGATTTGACAGATCGCCTTCATCAAGAAAAAACCGATGGAGTTTCCCTATATGACCGTTTTGTAGAATCTCGATTTAGTCGTCTATCTCGTAATAATCGTATCTATGCCTTACCACACGATGTTCACCCGTTGATGCTCTGCTATCGGAGGGATATTTTTGAGGATCAATTGGGATTTTCTACCGATCAAATACAAACGTGGGATGATTTTACTCGCATAGGCCGTCAAGTCACCCAAGATTTTGACGGGGATGGCAACCCAGATCGATTTATGATTGACCTTAACAAGGCTGGAGGAGACGTTATCATACCTCTGCTTCAGCAAAGAGGTGAAGGTTTATTTGATGCGAGCGGAAGATTAACCATTGACACTGACGGCGTAGCTGAAACTATAGTTTGGTATATCAAACAATGCTATGGGCCAAATAGAATTGCTTTTTCTGCTGGTTGGGGGCAAACCTTAGCTAAAACTATAAGCGACGGATTAGTCCTATTTTACTATTGTCCTGATTGGCGAAGTAAGCAGTTTGAAACGGATGTTCCACATTTAGAGGGAAAACTAGCGTTGATGCCATTACCGGCTTGGGAACCTGGTGGTCGTCGTACCAGTACCTGGGGAGGTAGTGGGTTGGCGATTACTAAGGCTTGTAAGAATAAAGACTTAGCGTGGGCTTATGCCAAGAAACTGTATCTCAAAAAGGAAGATTTGGGCGATCGATTTATAGATTCCTACATTTTGCCACCAGTCAAAGATGCTTGGGAGTTGCCGATTTTTCAAACTCCTATTCCGTTGTATTCTAATCAAGCAATTGGACAACTATATGCTTCTCAAGCTCCCAATATTCCTCCTAATTATGGCAGTCCTTATTACGATTTAGCTCGTATTAAAATGAATGAAGCGTTTATGAATGCCGCACAGTATTACCAAAATGAGGGAGAATCTGAGTTGATGGATTACACAAAAACCGAGCTCAGACGAGTGTCTAATTACGTGAAAAAAGTGATGGCTCATAACGTCTTTTACACCTATGACATGCAATCATTGAGTCTGCTCAGCCGAAACTAAATGAATGAAAAAGTTGACCTCCCGAACCCCATGGTTCTTCATAAGCCCATATTTAATACTAACAGTTTTCTTTTTTATTTATCCTTTTCTTGATGCCATTTTTTTAGCTTTCCACCAAACCAATGGTCCGAAAAGTAAAATATTTGTCGGTTGGAAGAATTTTGCTTTTGTATTAAGCGATAGCGATTTCCACACAGCTTTTTGGAATACAACGATCTACGCCTCGGCCTCTCTTTGCCTACAGCTTCCACTCTCTCTCGGATTAGCCCTGTTGTTAAATTCCAAAAAAGACCGGCTAAAGGAAGTCTTTCGACTGATTTTATTTAGTCCACACTTAGTTGGCCAAGTTTTTGTTGGTATCATTTTTTCTCTGCTATTTATGCCTCGACATGGTCTTTTTAACCGATTTTTGCAGAAGATGTTTTTCTGGGGATTAGACCAAGAATGGCTGTCAAATCCATCTTTAGTGATGCCAGCTCTAATTATTGTTTCCATGTGGATGTACGTTGGTTTTAACATGATTTACTTTCTGGCGGCATTACAGAATGTCGACCAAGAATTGACTGAAGCTGCCTTAATAGATGGTGCTAATTCCTGGCAGAGATTTTGGGCTGTAACAGTACCGGCCATTAAGCCAGTTGCGATCTTCGTGGTAATTATGAGTACCATCGGTTCATATCAACTCTTTGAGATGCCATATTCCATGTTGCAAGGTTATGGCCCAAAGGATGCCGGCTTGACAATCGTTGGCTACTTATACCGTACAGCCTTTGAAACGGGAGACCTAGGCACAGGTGCTGCTATTGGTTGGATTTTGGCTTTAATTATTTTTGTTTTTAGCATGGCTCAAATGGCTATTGCTCGTGGTGTGGAGACTGAATAAGTATGAATAAACTTAACAGTTCTCACATAACTTTAATATTTCTAGTCTTTGGTTCGTTTATAGCTTACTTTTTGTTGCCGCGCCATAGGCCAAAAATCAGGGTCATTCAGCGATACATAATTTTGATTTTTATCGCTATACTCATTCTATCACCGTTTTTTTGGCTAATTAGTGCAGTCTTTAAAGATTCTGACGTGTTAATGCAATATTCGTTTTTACCGCCACTCAGTGAGTGGTCTAGCAAAACTTTAAATTTAAAGAATTTTTATAATCCAAGTACGGATGAACTTGACTCCCTATTTGAAGCCGAAAAAACGATCAGAGGCGAAGTCCACTTTTGGCGATACTTGCTGAACTCTCTATTTTTAGCTAGCAGTTCGACTATGATTACGCTTTTTTTCTCTTCTCTTGGTGGGTTTGCTTTGGCAAAATATGATTTTGTGGGAAAGGCTCCAATTATATACTTTATGTTGGGTACTATGATGATCCCAGGGATGTTATTGCTGGCACCTTTGTATAATTTGATATATAAAATTGGTTGGATGGATACTTACTGGGCTCTTCTGGTACCAGGAGCAAGTAGTGCGTTCGGTATATTTTTGTTTCGTCAGGCTTGTTTGTCTGTCCCGAATAGCCTGCTAGAAGCTGCACGAATTGACGGCTGCAGTGAGTTTAATATTTATCTAAATATTGTCATGCCTCTGGTTCGACCAATGACAGGTGCTTTTTGTTTGGTTAGTTTTTTGGGGAATTGGAACTCTTTTGTTGCACCTAATATTTATATTCAAACCCAAGCAAAACTGACCTTGCCAGTGATTCTTAATCAATTTGTAGGTGTTTATAGCCAACAATATGGGATATTTTTGGCAGGGACACTGATCGCTATTATTCCACCAGCCATCCTGTTTTTTGCTTTGCAACGAGAGTTTATTAGCGGTTTGACCAGTGGGGCTATTAAGGGCTAATTGTTTGATTGATATCAATTGGATGGCTCAAAAAAGGAAATAAAAATGGCACAAGTGAAACTTGAAGGTGTTGGTAAAGTATATCCCGGTGACGTAACGGCGGTAACCGATTTTAATTTAGATGTTGCCGATGGTGAATTTGTAGTTCTGGTTGGTCCCTCTGGTTGTGGAAAATCAACCACTCTACGGATGATTGCAGGCCTAGAAGAGATTACTACCGGTAATATTACCATTGATGATCGTTTAATCAACTGGGTGTCACCTAAGGACCGAGATATTGCCATGGTTTTTCAAAACTATGCTCTGTACCCACATATGAATGTTTACGAAAACATGGCTTTTGGTCTGAAATTGCGTAAATTTAGTAAGCCGGAAATCCAACAAAGAATTCACGAAACCGCTCAAATGTTGGATTTGCAAGATCTATTATCTAGGAAACCGAAGCAACTTTCTGGTGGCCAACGACAAAGAGTAGCAGTAGGACGGGCAATTGTGCGCCAGCCAGCAGCTTTCTTATTCGATGAACCTCTGTCAAACTTGGATGCTAAATTGAGAGTTCAAATGAGGTTCGAAATTAAACGTTTACACAGCCAGTTAAAGTCAACAATGTTATATGTCACTCATGACCAAATTGAAGCCATGACCATGGGTGATAGGATTGTCGTGATGAATGAAGGTCTAATCCAACAAGTTTCAGACCCAATAACGCTTTATGATCGTCCTGAAAATAAATTTGTGGCTAGTTTCATTGGTATGCCACCGATGAATTTTTTCTCCGGTCAAATTCAATCTACAGAGCAAGAGCTGAATTTTGTTACGGCAGAAGGTGTTCAATTAGCAATTCCACCTAGTAGTATGTCAGAACGATTAACACACTACCAAGGACGTAATCTGACGGCTGGAATACGACCAGAGGACTTAGAAATAAGCCTTTCGGATTTTGGAGATGGCAGTATTAGCGGTCAAGTTGACGTAATTGAACCAACTGGATCAGAGATTCTGGTCTATGTCACTCTCAACTCAACTGAACAAACGATTGTATGTCGCGTAGACTCAGGCCAAAATTGTAGTATTGGTGATCACGTTGCTTTGATTCTTCCATTATCTTATAAGATAGAATCAGCCAAGCAATATCTCCATTTTTTTGATAATGAGACAGGGCAACGTCTTAACTAAGAATAGCATAATAAACCGAAAGGGAGAGCTAATGATGAATCTTTATGGCGAAAACCTGCTTCGATCAGACTTACAGAAAAGAGTCGGTGATATGTCTCAAATCGCAGGTTTACGTCACTCAAATCGAACTGATGGTACTGAAAAGGGAGTCTCATCTATCGATTTCTATACTGGTACTGGTTTCACTTTTACGGTCCTGCCAGACCGCGGACTCGACATCTCAACTGCTAGCTACCGTGGAGTTCCGCTTTGTTGGCGTTCCAGTACTGGTGATGTTGCACCTACTTTTTATGAACCATCTGGTAATGGCTGGCTACGCTCTTTTTACGGTGGTTTGCTAACTACTTGCGGCATGACAAACGTTGGTCCAGCCAACAAAGATGAGGGCGAGCTATTAGGCTTGCATGGGCGCGTATCAAACATTCCAGCGACTAACGTATGGGCCGACACTCGATGGGAAGGTGATCGTTATTCCATATGGGTGCAGGGGAAAGTTCGGGAAACTTCAGTTTTTGGAACCAACCTGGAAAGAACTCGGCGGATTACAACTGAGTTGGGGAGTAATTCTGTCAAGATCGAAGACATAATAGAAAATATTGGCTGGCAACAATCACCTCTGATGATTTTATTTCATATTAATGTTGGTTGGCCAATTTTAGGGCCAAATAGTGAACTTATTGCACCTTCTGAGCGTGTATCTCCTAGAGATGAGCAATCAGCGAACGAATTACACAATCAATTTAGCCAACCACAACCAGATTACCAAGAGCAGGTTTTTCTTCACGATATGTTAGCAGATGGAAGTAACCATGTTCACGTTGCATTGGCTAATAGAGATTTTAATTCAGGAGAAGGTCTTGGTCTCTATGTTCGCTATCACAAAACACAGTTTCCCCGATTTGTTCAGTGGAAAATGTTAGGTGAATCCGTTTACTGTGTCGGTTTGGAACCAGCTAATTGTGGCTTAGGTGGACGAGCAACTGAACGTGCTAACGATAGTATAGAGTATTTAGAACCTGGCGGAAGAAGACATTACGAAGTTGAAATTGGAGTTTTGACAAATAACACCCACATTGATGAAATGTCAGATTCCTTGAATATGTAAACATAGAATTCTACAAATTGGCCAAAATCGTATGGGACTGGTCAAATATCCAAAGATGTAGTTATCTCATTCTCCACTAGGTTAAATGAATATGCGTTTTAGAACAAATACAACTGATTCTCTGAACCTACAAACACAAGATTATCAACATATTGACCGTGATCATATTTGGCACCCACTTTACCAACACAAGAATTTGAAAGAGACACAACTAACGGTTTTTGAGCAAGGTGAAGGTGTTTTTTTAACTGATAACGATGGGAGTCAATATCTGGATGCGTATTCGGGGTTGTGGAATGTCAATGTAGGTTACGGTCGCCAGGAAATCGCTGAAGCCGTTTACAAGCAAATACAGAAATTACCTTATTACCCCTTATCTCAAATTAATAAACCTGCATCCTTATTAGCCCATAAATTAGCAAGATTACTCCCTGGCGATCTGAATTACTCATTCTTTTGCAATAGTGGTTCGGAAGCCAACGAGACTGCCATTAAGATGGCACGCCAGTATGGAAAACAAAAATTTCCTAAAGAAAATCGGTATAAAATTATTAGTCGCTATCGTAGTTATCATGGATTTACCTATGCAGCTATGTCTGCTACTGGCCAAGCTAGGCGCCGGATCCCATATGAACCTTTAACTCCAGGCTTTAAGCATGTACACCCACTAAAGGTCGAAGAAATTGAACAAGTTATACAATGGGAAGGACCACAGACTGTAGCGGCGGTGATCGCAGAGCCAATTATCGGTGGTGGAGGTGTTCTTATCCCACCTGATGACTATTTCCCCCGCCTACGAGAGATTTGTGACAAATACGGGCTACTCTTAATTATAGACGAAGTGATTACCGGTTTCGGTCGAACTGGAGAACTCTTTGCCTGTCACCATTGGGATATTCAGCCGGATATTATTACTCTAGCCAAAGGAATTACGAGCGGGTACGTACCTCTTGGTGCTTGTGTTGCAACTGATCAAGTTTTTGATCAGTTTATAGGTGATGGAGAGGAAAGGTTAGAATTTGAGCAGGTTTGTACCTACGGAGGCCACCCAGTCGCTTGCGCGGCAGCTCTATCAAATCTTGATATTTTGACGGGCGAGAAATTGTGGAAAAATTCATATAAGGTTGGAACTTATATGGAGGAGAAATTGCAAAACTTAACTGATTTCGCGATAGTGAAAGAAGTAAGAGGTAAAGGCTTAATGATTGCAATTGAGTTAGTGGATGCCAATGGCTTCAACTTACCAACATCAGAAACAGCCCAGATTGTTCATCAAATTAAGGAAAAAGGGATTCTCATTGGTAAAATTAGCCATGCTTTGGAAGAACCGGAAAATATTTTATTCGTAGCACCACCTCTTATTTTGACATTTAAACAGGCTGACCAGATTGTTGATGTCATTTCATCCGTTATTTCATCCTACTGAGAAATAGTATTGTTGATTTGAGTGATTAAGATTAGCTGTTGATTCTTGAATCGGTAGATAATTCTACTTGACAAATTTTTCGGTTAAATTATGTCAAAATACTTATTAGAAAAAAAAGAAATGGCCTTTTGGCAATCAGTTCGTCAACAATTTTACCTAAGTAACAAGGTAGCGTATCTGCAGGGAGGAACGGTTGGTCCTTCTCCTCGGCCAGTTACTGAGTATGTCATTTCTCTCTTGCGAGAACTAGAATCTGACCCACTTAATAACGAAGGCGGTTCGTTGCTAGCTCCTTTGGTAGAAGAAAGTCGACAAAAGTTGGGTAAGTTTATTGGTGCCAATCCGGATCAAATTTCGCTTGTTCTCAACACAACAATGGGAATGAATATTCCAGCATGTGGCCTTCCTCTTGAGTCAGGAAATGAAGTTTTAATGAGCGATCAAGAGTATGGCGCAGTCAAGAACATTTGGGAGTACGTAGCAGCGAAAAAGGGATTAAAAATTCGTACGATCTCCTTACCAATAAAACCGTCAGGTCCCGGACAGATAGTTGAGGCCTTCGCGAAGGGTATCACAAATCGCACACAGGTCTTAGTCTTTAGCCATGTCTACTGTACCAGTGGATTGGTTACGCCAGTTAAAGATCTTTGTCAATTAGCGCGTGAATATAATGCATTTTCCATTGTGGATGGTGCCCATGCCGTTGGAATGGTTCCTATCGACGTTTCGAATTGTGACTTTTATCTTTCTAGTTGTCATAAGTGGTTGCTTGCTCCTAAAGGAGTAGGCATGGCTTATTTGGCAGAACCTTTTTTGGATTTGCGCCCAGCGACTTTGGGTTTTGGCCTTAATCAAAAACCCCCTCACCGCTTTGACGTGGCTGGTACTAGAGACTCTACCCATTTTGCAGGCCTGGGTAAAGCGATTGATTTTCAAATGGAGATCGGCTGGGAAGATCGAATTCGACCCTATTGCCTTAGTTTAGCGGCTTATTTAAAAAATCAAATTTTAGATCAGATTTCAGAAGCTGAACTGACGATTCCAAGTGACAGCGACCAATCTGGTTTTTTGACTACTTTTACTATTCCTGGCATCGATCATGGTAAAGTTGTCAACTATCTGTGGCAGGATTATCAAATTCAAGTAGTTTCTCTAGATGCTGGAGGTATTCCCGTTTTTCGAATTTCAACCCACCTATACAATAGTTATGAGGATATCGATAAATTTGTCGCTGCCTTAGTTGAAGTAATTTCTACTCGTGCTGATATCAAAATTTGATAAGGTCTACAACTATGGAAAGTTCAAGGGCTTTTATTATTTCTAAATACAAATAAAAATTTTTAGTAAAACAGCTTACACCCACTGAAATCAAACGTGGAGCGAATACGGTTAGTCTCTGGGTGTATGGTCTTAGTATTTGATAAAAAAAACATAAAAATGGCCAAGGCCTGGCCACAGGAGTTCCAAATGTTTACCCGCTGGGAAACACGTTTATTCGGCTTTGTTTTGATTTTACTAACGATTAATGCTAGTGCAAAAATCGATTCAGTGTTGGAGATTATACCAAATACAGCTGTTGGTTTAATTCATGTTGGCAATCTAAAAGGCTTCAATCAAGAGGTTGGTGATTTGATGGCGCAAATGGATCCGACCTCAGACCCAGATACTGATGTGCTAGTGGCTATACTGGCCAATATGTTTTCAGCAGGTTTTGAGAGCCTTGACGAGTTAGAAGAAATTGGTTTTGACTTTTCACGTGGCTTTGCTATTTTTATGCATACAAATGAGAGGAATGTGGAGAATCCATTAGCGGTTTCGGCTGTTGTTCATGTCGCAAACAAAGAAGATGTCCGACAAATGCTGAGTCAGGAAGAGGGTGATTTAGTAGAACAAAAGTACCGTGGTACTACCTATCTAACCAAACCTGACGACGAAGAGGAAGCAGAATCAGCCGATTCGGAGTCATTTCTATTTTTAGATAATGTTATGGTCTTTACAAGTATTAGATCAGTTTGCCACCAAGTGATTGAAACCTATCTTCGGGAAGCTAAATCCATTACAAAATCTGCCAATTTTTCTGATTTACAACTTAATTCTTCTGTTAACGATGTGGCGGCTTATTTTGCTATCCAGAGATTAGTTGAAGATAACCAGACAATGGTAACTGAATTTTTTGGACGAGTTTCACAAGAAACAGGGCAGACTGAAATCTTAAAGACCATGTCTCAATGGTTATCTCAAATACACTCTCTGAGTCTAACATTAGAACACGATAAGGGAGAAATTGTACTAACTCCGTTTCTACAGATGATTTCCGACAGTCAGATTAGTAACTATCTTGAACCTTTTGATAAAAATATTACTTCTAGAACTGGTCCTGAAAACTTTCCACTTTTGAAATATATTCCCGAAGCTAGTGGAATGGCGTATGGAATGAATCTTGATACTGACAAAATTGCTGAGATTGCGATTTGGTCAATGAATATGGGAGTCCAAATGTTGAAATTATCAGGTGAAGAGAAAATTCCTGATAATGCCGAAGAATTGAGTACTAAAATTGCAGCTTTAGCTTCCGAATTCTATGAGTCAGTTGGTCCCCAATCAGCAGGATTCAATAATATTTCTAGTTCTGTTATTCCTGATTTAACTCAGATTTACAAAATCACTGATCAGAAAAAGCTTGAGCAGCTCATTGATAATGGATATTTCCAGTTAATGTATGGTTCTAACTCGCTCATTTACCAAGCAATGGGACTCAACGAATCAGATTCAGCGGTCAAGGTCGGTTCAACTGAGATTTATGAGGGTGTCGAAATTAAGAACTATATTCTACCAAATCAGGGAATTGGTAACTTAGATTTATTTGATGACTCACAGCTAGGTGGTATGATGCCCAGCGAATTACATCTTTACTATGCTATCTTCGAACAATTTCTAGTCGTTTCAACTGCTGAAACCCCACAAGCTATCAAATCAGTTATAGATACGTGTCTTGGTTTGGATAATGGGTTTGATCAAAGCGCCGGCTATGATCGCTTATTTGATGAACTAGATTCATCGGGCTATATGGTCATGGCTATCTCTCCTATGACTATGATTAACCAAATTTTGAATGTGGTTGCTCAGTCTGATCCTAACATTGGAATGGTTGCCGCATTATTAGCCGGAATTCCACAGACCTATAGCATTGCTATGGGGGTGGCTTCTAAAAAGAACGGTTTAGAAATCAAGTTATTTACCTCAGTCGTAGAGTTACAACAATTGTACGGTATGATCATGGCGATGGGACAAATGCAAGGTAGAATGTAGATCGAAATGATAAATGACAAAAGAGAAAGAGGTTTTGAGTGAAGGGATGAAGATTTTAGGTATTGATACTTCTTGTGATGATACTTCAGTTGCAATAGTTGAAGATGGCAGGTCAATTCAGTCAAATATTATTTCTTCCCAAATTGAACTTCATAAGAAGTATGGTGGAATTGTTCCTGAGTTGGCCTCTCGTCAGCATGTAGAATTGATAAATTATATTATTGAGGAAGCATTACAAAAAGCTGATGTCAATCTGACTGACCTTTCTGCCATTGCTGTAACCAACCGGCCAGGCTTGATTGGAGCTTTACTAGTCGGTGTGTCAGCAGCGAAAAGTTTAGCCTATTGCTGTCAACTTCCTCTACTTGGTATTAACCATATTGAAGGACATATTTACGCACCATTTATGGAACATGATCAACTTACATTCCCACACTTATGTCTAACGGTTTCTGGTGGACATACTTTACTCGTAGAAGTACTAGAAGGATGGGAAAACTATCATGTGTTAGGCAGTACTCAAGATGATGCCGCGGGAGAAGCATACGATAAAGTAGCAAAATACCTAGGATTAGGATTTCCAGGAGGCAAAATTATTGATGATCTTGCTAAGATGGGGGATGAAACAGCCATTACATTTCCGCGTCCCATGCTGAATAGTGGTAATTACCAATTTAGCTATAGCGGAATTAAAACATCAGTCCGAAACTTTGTCGAGAAAGCCACGAAAAATCAGGAGCTTCCATCTGTTGAAGATATTGCAGCGAGCTTTCAAGCCGCTGCAGTTGAGGTTTTGGTAGCAAAAACTATACGAGCAACCAAGGAAAAAGGATATCGAACAATTACGCTGACGGGTGGAGTAGCAGCTAATAGCCTTTTGAGGAAGGAAATGGAAATTGCTGGTGAGGAAATTGGAGTAAAGGTTTTTTATCCTTCCATACGTCTTTGTACTGATAACGCTGCAATGATTGCGGGATTAGCTTACCAAAAATATTGTCAAGGCCAAAGGGACGATTTCGACCTTAATGCTTCAGCTAACTCCGAAATTATATAACCCAAAGACATAATGATAGAAAAGATTCAACAAGCTGTTCATAAACTAAAAACTGGTGAAGTTATTGCTTTTCCAACGGATACAGTATACGGAATTGGAGCTGATCCTTTCAACTCAGAAGCTGTTCAAAAACTATTTAGCTACAAGGGGCGTCCGAGTAACAAACCCATACCTTTGTTGATTTCATCGATTGAACAAGCAACACAAGTAGTCAAGGAAATTCCCCCTCTGTTTTCCGAACTTGCTGAGAAGCATTGGCCTGGTGCGTTAACCATGATTTTGAAAGCAAAACCAGATTTGCCCAAAGTGGTAACTGCTGGCCAATCGACAATTGGTATTCGCATCCCTGCCAATAGATTAGCATGTCAGTTAATTCAAGAATTTGGTAGTCCCATTGCTACGACTAGCGCTAATCGTTCTGACTGTCGGCCTGCGACTACGGCTCTTCAAGTTTGTCAACAACTTGGTGATGAATTATTAATCTTGGACGATGGGCCAACAGAAATTCAGGTTTCTTCTACTGTTCTAGATTTAACAACTCGACCTCCCAAAATCATACGTCAAGGCTCAGTCAATTTGTCATTGCATTAAAAGGCAAGCTAACCTAGAAAAGATCTTTTGACCTGGTCTTTCCACTTTCCCGATAGCAATTTTGGGCACCTGTACGGTCTTAACTTTAGGAATCTGTAAGCGCGAGATTGCCATTTAGATCTTAGGTAACATGAAAGAAGTTAATTTTTGAAAGGTGAAAAATTGAAAAATATGTTTGTTGAATCTAATTTTCTGCGGATGCATTATCGATCGATTAAATAATTAAATAAATGCGTAAAATGACCGCTACTGCACCATGACTATTTCTGGGTGAATTTCTCAAATCATTAGGGCTAATAGCCGGCTAACATTTTCTTTGACCTCATTTGTCCACAATGATATAATCGGACTTGGTTGGGTCGTTCCATTTTTGTTTTTTTGACTAAGCGCTATCTAGGGTCATGTTGTTGGTCAATTGGGCTGCACCAGGATAGAGAACTAAGACGGTGGATAAGAAGGGATAGCTACGTTCTCTGGCAGAATACAAAGAGCTATAGGCTTCTCCCATTGGCTTTAAACCATCACTAATAAGAGTTTTCGAATGGCGATTGCCACAGATTTAAAATCCCCCCTTTTTTATCGAAAGCTAACGTTTGACCAAGATAAGTTTAAGAATTCGGCGGATGAAGCTCGTAAACGTCTTGAGCGTCTAGAAACGCAACAGGCCGAACTCGGCTCATTACAGGAAGCTGAAGCTGACAATCAGGCTGCGGAGGAAGAAGCTCAAAGACAGACACCACAGCAAAGACAGTTTACTCTAGTTAGTCAGCAGATGACCGTTCAACGCACTATGCCACCAACGTCACAGGCTCGTACACAACCACCTACCACCCCTCAACCTACACCCAGTTACGAACAGTTTTCCAGTCGAAACTTGAGCGTTAGTTATAATCCAATTGATATGCTGGCCTAGTTAAGAACTTTGCACAAGACTTTACTAGTGATTGTCTGATCGATTAGGTCAGATGTAGATACGCCGGATGCGGGATGAAGTGAAGTCGAGGAAGCTAACAACGACTACAATTATCAAGATAATGGCTGCGGTTTTGCTATAGTCAAAACTACGGATAGCATCCCATAATAACATTCCAATACCACCGGCACCAACCATACCAATTACACTAGCTGAGCGTACATTGGCTTCGAATCGGTACAAGGAATAAGAAATCCAAAGCGGAAAAACTTGTGGGAGAACTCCGTAAATGATTTCCTCGAGCGGGGTTGCCCCGGTTGCTCGAATACCTTCGACTGGTTGGGGATCAATTGCTTCAACAACCTCAGAGAATAGCTTACTCAATGAACCAAGAGTGTGTAAGGTTAACGCCAAAACACCTGCGAATGGTCCTAAGCCAACAGCTGCAATAAACAACATGGCAAAAACCATTTCGTTGACGGAACGAAGCAAATCCATCATACGTCTCACCGGTTGGGATAACCAAACAGGAGATAAATTCGCAGAGCACATTAAACCAAAAGGTATGGCACCAATAATAGCAAGAAAAGTTCCCCAAGCAGCAACTTGTAGGGTAATAATCATTTCTTGTAGGTAATCAGGCCAATCGATAAAATCGGGTTTCAGGAAACCACTACCGTATTGCACTATGTTATCCCGGTTTGTCCATAGATCACCAAACCGGATTTCTGCACCTTTAACTGAAAACAATAAAATCGATAGTATTACTAATGTAGAAAATAGACGAATGAGAATAATACTTAGTGGAGTCTTTGGAATTTCTAATTCAGGAAATTGATCTTCAATCTTGATGGGCGTAGACATTATCCTACTCAAACATTTTACTTTCGTTTGAAATTTTATTTGGTACTAACATTGATTCTAGATTATCTTCCGAATCGTAAATCCAACGGAGCTGGTCATTTGATAAATCTGCAGCGGCCCCATCAAAGACAATTTCACCTGACTTAAGTGCTACAATTCGTGGGCAAAACTGGCTTGCAAAATTGATTTGGTGTAGGCTAACAATCACCGTAATTTGATCTTTTTGGTTCAATTCACGCAAAGTTTCCATAACGAGCCGCGCTGATTCTGGGTCAAGAGATGCTATTGGCTCATCTGCTAATATAATTTTTGCTTGTTGTTGTAGCGCACGAGCAATCGCAACTCGTTGTTTTTGTCCACCTGACAAAGTACTTGCCCGCTGAGCTGCTTGATCCGATAGCCCAACTCGGTTGAGTGCCTGTATAGCAGAAAGTTTCTCATCTCGGGTAAACAAAGAGAAGAAACTTCGATACTTCGGGATTTGGGCTAACCGGCCAACCAATACATTCTTCAAAACAGACATTCTGGATACCAAGTTGAATTGTTGAAAAACAAAACCAATTCTCGCCCGAATCTTACGTACGTCGGATTGAATTTGTCCCCCTGATTGAACTGTTTGTCCAAAAACTGAGACTTTACACTCTGGACGAAGGTCCGACGCAACTAAGCCTGAGATATGTCGCAAAAGAGTCGATTTCCCAGAACCAGATGTACCAATTAAACCGACCATTTCACCCGTCTGCACATCTAGATTAACGCCTTTCAATGCTTGTAAATGACCACCAAAGGTTTTCCACAAATTATAAATTTGGGTGGCAGATTTGCTATTTCGTTGAGTTGAAGTTGAGTCAGTCTCGATCATTTCTTATTACTTTTCTATCGGATGAATTATAACATTTTGACGGAAAATATTGGTATAGGCTTTGGTTAGTAAAGTTGGTTTACTTCAAAAATCAAAACTAATATCAGTGGACAACATTTTTTAGATATGCTAACATTTGTGGCTAACGATCCGTTTCGGTGAATGATCATGGATGACGCAGTTAAAAACATCACAGGGCAAGTCGAAGTTATCTACGAGAAGGCAATTTCTGAACTTGATCAGAAAGAAGGTCAACTAGATGAACAAATTGGACGACTATCTCAGCGAAAAGAGTCATTGAGCCAAAAGCGCCAGCAAGTCAACCGAATCCGAGATCAGATTGGTAATTTAATGGCTGAGATAGCTGAAGCAGAACGACAGCATGACCATGTCGCCGGGCAGAAAGCTGAGTTAGATCAGGAAATTGATGATTTAACTCTAGAATTGAAAGACTTGAAACGG
>JACLAC010013691.1_pt1 | contig 18279 bp, 16 predicted proteins | sample 8027881 | NCBI WGS metagenome assembly JACLAC01 (sample SAMN15725517, study PRJNA655200) | protist metagenome | isolation source: fluorescence activated cell sorting (FACS) single amplified genomes of... | place: Spain: Blaines Bay Microbial Observatory, Mediterranean Sea | collected 2016-01-19 | reverse complement strand
TGATCAGATAACACTTCCCCCCTATTGTAAAACATGTTTTAGCACCTCAGAATGAATTTGGCATAACAAAATCCACTTGGTCAAATTACAAAAGAAGTGGGATTTGGGTAGACCACCCCCCCCCTGTTTTTTCAAAATTCCCACATTTTCCCGTTATTTTTTTCTGCTAACGTCCCTTTTACTGCAATGTTAGTTTCAATGGTGCCCCAACGAGCAATGACAATAATGATTGCAACAACAAGAGTAATCTTGAGAGCAAAATCAAATAAAAAGGTTTCCACTTGCAGAGCTCAATGTTGGTGCTGGGGAAGAGCATGCTGCTGCTCCCCCTCCTCCTCCTCCTCCCACACAACAGCCAGGGCATGGATGGGTGCGAGGGGCACATTATTGATAAAGACGGATATATGAGAAACGATTGGAGGTGTGGGGACAAATGCATAGATTCCCGAGCAGAGTGCTCCTGCGGCGGCGAGAAGATCAAGTCTAATGAGGCCAAGTTCTGTTGCGCCTCTAACTGCACCGCCGGCAGCTGTATTAGATGGAAGAAAGGCCACAGTGAGGGGGGTCGCCATGTCTATTGTGCTGTGTGGTCGCCAGGCAACTGCATCGATGGCGACGTCCACAACCTGACCAAGAGCTGCAACGGCTCCTGCAACTACTATAGACAGGATGAATACAGAAACTTCCGCAGTAGCAGATCCCATGTGGCGGCCTGTGGCGACACAAAGACATGCATCAAGGAGGGGGAGGGGAGGACTGGTCTGCCTGGTCTGACTGCCAATTACAAGCCAACAATCTGCACAGGCGACTCCAGCTGTAAGGGAGAGCTGGCCTGGTGCGAGAAGGAGGAAAGGAAAGAGGAGAAATGTCCAGAAGGTTTCATCCGCTGCTCTCCCAGCCTAGGAGGGAGCAAGAACAAGAGCGGCAATGGGATCCCAGGTCAATGTATTGAGGAATCAAAAGCAAAAGACGAGAATATCTTCCATTGCGTTGACAGAAACGATGAGAATCCCTTCAAAGCAGTGAACGGGACAAACCAGAGGAGGATTGACTTCGGAAAACTGAAAAACTGCAACACTTCCCGTGGATCTCCTGGCCTGGAATGCGGTGAGGAGGGGAGCAGCAACTGCATAGATATTTGGCAGTGGTGCAACGAACGTTTCAACGAGGATTGCCCGGTGCTTGGCGAAGGCATCACCACCAACAACCCGAGAGTCTGCCAAAACATCACCTTCTGGCAAGATAAGCCATGTGATGACAATTCGTGGATCCGCTGCAGAAGCGGAAAGAGTGGGCAATGCGTGAATAAGTCAAAGTGGGGGGTTGAGGGAGCAAAGTTCATTGGGAAAGATGCAACCTGCTCGGACAATAGCGACAAGTATCGGCCGATAAAAGAAGAAGGAGATGCAGGCGGACAATCCTCACCAAAAGTGTGGAAGACAAGACCATCACCAGACTACAGAGCAAACTATACGAAGGATGAATCAACTCAACTTTGGATGATTCCTGAGAGCGACCCCTTTAAGGTGCCATCGGTCACAGAGGAATACTTCGAGAAAGGGCCTAAATTGTGGATCTGGAATGAGATCATAGGAGAGTACGAGAGAAAGAAAGACTTCTACAGCAGCGACGACTATGTGAAGGACGAGACGACCAATCTGATGATGGCAGCACCCACTGAGGAGGCTTGCAAGGACAACGATGGCTTTGTCTGTAAAGTAAGACTTGGTGTCGATGGTAGGATATGGTGCACCACCGGTGGTGATGATGATTGGGATGTTGATTACCATTATGATTTCGCAATGATAGCTCCTTCTTGTTGGTGAGTCACTAATCTTTACAATGTCGGATGAATAACTAAAGGAAATAGTTCAGAAAACAAAAAATATTTGAACATCCATTACCTTTCATTGTTCCATTGAATTATTTATCTCACAAAGGTGGGAGGAGCCAAGACCTGCTTTAGAAAAGATAATCTCTGCAATCTCCATCCTCAGGTTTGTTTTAAAAAGATATCTTAACTTATTTTCACCCTCAGTGTGATCCCGTTGATGAAACCAACACTGCCGAGGATGAGCTCGATTGCGAGAATGAGTACAGGAAGAAGAGGCTGATTCCCAGACAAGCCACATACCGCTGCCAATCCCTTTATCATAATGATGATTCTATGAGGAAGAAAACATCAAGGGGGGTGGTCTGGATAAGGGCTGTCCTCTATGATGGCAACCCGGAGTGCTGGAAGGAAGAGGACGAGATAGAAAGATCAACGGACTGGGTGTCCTACTACTTGCCAGGTCTTGAATTGTATAAGAGGGAATCATGAAACTGCATCTCGCAATTTTTTCTCCGCTAATATTCTCCTTTTCTCAGCCATCTTCCTGGCTGTCCTTGTCATCGTCACACCCTGCGTTGGCAAGATCCTCCAGTGTTGCTTCAGAAATGACTTTTCGGCTCCTGAGGGTGTTAACACGACTCTCAACACCTTTGTCAACGGCTCACCAACCGAGGTGAAGAAGGTCATTGGGGAGCGGAAGATCAATTCCTCCTTGGCCCAGCTGCAGAAGCTGGATCTTCCCAGGGAGAGGAGGAGGAGGATCAACAGGAAGATCGTAATCTGCCTCGCAGCCGGGCAAGCCAGGGCCTTCGCCAAGCTGAAGACGATGGCGAGAAGAGAAACTTCGCAGGAGATCATCGAAGACTTCACCCACTCCACCTCCTCCTTCATGGGCAAGCTCAAGGACACCATTGAGAATATGATAGACTTCCTGAAGCTGAAGTACGACAAGTTTTTTTGTACCTGCTCAACAGGAGAAGGATGCTGTGGCCGTTGCAGTTATCAAGTTGAGTGCTGCACGCCCGGACCAAAACCCACCAAAGACAGCTGGGGTTCCTATCTCTTCAGGACGCTGAGGACGACTTTGTCCTACGTGGACTTTGTGAGGGATGCAGTCCTTGTGGGCCTCCTCGTCATAATCACAAAATTCGAATTCTTCTCAGATGACATTACCCTCTTCCCCAATGTTGTGATCCTGCTTCTCCTGGGAACAGTGACGGTTCCAACGTTCATCAGCGCAATCCAGACGAGCACCAGGCACCCACTCACCGTCTTTGAGTTCTCTGTTTGGAACAACTTCAGGACCAACCCACCTGGCTGGTGGAAGATGGTCTTCATCCGGTTGGCCGTCTTCTTCTGCTACATCCTCGTCCCCTCCATCTTGATCAACAACAAGGAGAAGGCCAAGCTGAAGAGACAGCAACTTGAGGAGAAGGGCAAAGAAGAGTTCGAGTCCAGGGAAGGAATCGTCCCCAACGAGATACTGGAGGAGCAGGAGCATATCGAGGCCTACCTGGACGATGTGAGGAAATCCTACCTCATCTTTAAACGGAACGAGGCTGCCCTTGAGCTCGTAGTTCAACAGAGCATCCAGCTCACAATGCTTCTGCTCAGCAGGACTAAATATCCCGTTGCCAGCGGACTGCAGAGAATCTTCAAATCAGATTCTGGAGATGCTGATGCTGATGTCATGCTGATGCTGTCCGTGTGCTGGTCTTTTAAGACCTGCGTTTCCAGCTTCCTGAAGATCCACTCCGAGCAGAAGGCGAGGATGCTGTCTTGGGTTTCCAAGCTCGTCCTTGCAATCCGAGCCCTCCTCTTCTCCGTCACCAGGATCGGCTGCGTCGTCGCCTTCTTTGGTCCGTTCCTGGGGCTCGGAGATTGTATGGCTCATTGGCACGCTGAGGGAATCCAGTTGGATCCAGAGATCCTGGAGAATCTTCGGAGCAGCACTGGGTCAGTACAGTACTGGGACAGAAAGACGGTGGACCTGATGTACCGTGAACAACTAGACCCACCCACCAACTACACCCTGGTGACACTCCAGGCTGCCTTCTTCATCTTCCTTGGGGTCCTCCTGCTCCACGGCATCGCCATCCTCATCCTCAAGATGAGCGTAAGCATTCACTTTCAGTCCACCAGCTGGCTGAACAAGCTCGGCCATGTGGTTGAGTCACTCCACGTGCCTGACGTCTACAAAGACTTCGACGTTGACATGAACCCCGAAGAGGAGAGGAGCCCGGAGGATTACAGGAAATCCTACAACTCCGTTCTGAAGGAGACGCTGTGGATGAGCTCCTTGCAAACGGTCTCCAACCTTCTCCTTCTTGTCCCTCTCCTGGTCACAGGTGAGTCAAAAGAGCGTATTTAAAGTTTACTGACCAGAATTTCTTTTCAGCCTCCAAAGTGAGGGAGAGACACTCTGCTCTTCTCCTCAACATCGGAACCTTCGCCGAGGAGAACGAGGCGTACGAGCTGCTGAACAACCTCAGCATGTCCCTTCCCTTCGTCGTCATGATCGTCTGGATCTTCGACGCCCTCCTGGGAGCCGTCTACTTGAAGTGGTTCCACCCCTGGAAGATCCTTTTGCAAGAGGTGATTTTGAATTCAGGATTTTGATTTTACTGCTCTTTAGGAACCAGAGAACTGGGAGCATGACGCTGCTGACGATGAGACAGAGCAGGCTGAGGAGGTGGTTTTTATCTTTGACTTTAAACAAATCCTGATTTAATATGCAGCAGATCGAAGACCATGCAGGGGATGTCAGAGCTCTAGCTCAAGGACAAGAGGTGAGAAGAAAAAAACATTAATTTGTAAAATGATCTCAGGAGTCGCCTCTCTTGGGAGAATCGGTGGTTGTGGAGGTCGAGTTGCAAAGTGGTGATCCGTTCCAACAGGTTTTTATTCACAATTCAATGTTTTGAATCAAACATTTTCATGGGATTTCCAGGTGAACCAGGTGGGTCAGGTGAACGAAGACGAGGAGGAGCAGGAGCCTGACTCAGGGGAGGAGGAAACTCAGGTATGAAAAAGAAAACCATCTATTCTTCAATCAAAATTCTTCTTTTCAGGTGTAAAAGGTTTCCAGTCAGCAGAGAAGATGCCAAAAAACTGTCACGAGACTCATTCCGAACGAAATGACCTGATTGCTTTGATTGTTACTGTTTGTTTTTGACCAAATATTTACCATAATGTGATATTCTTACTACTCGAATAAATCAATATAATCAAATAATGCCTTCATTGCTTTTGTTTATTGAGGAGTGTATGTTTGAAACAGAGATGATAGATTGAAAAAAAACAAAAACAAAGAACAGCACCATGCATTGTTGAAAGGTTTCAGCTTTTAAGCATTTTCAAACGGGTCGTGCCTTGCGTCAAACGCGTCTTTAACTTGAAGCAGACCACTGCGTGTCTAGACATGTGGCTCAGCTGTTCCAAGTGTCACATTACTGCGTTGGCAGAGGAAAGTGAAAGTAAACCGTTCTTTAAGTTGTCGAGAGGGGACCATAGCTTTGCTGCGACAATTTTGTGTCTTTCTTCTTCATCTTTTCAATGGTTATATAGCAACGTCAGGTGCTCTTAAAGTAGCCTGGCAGATATCCAATCCCAATCCCACCCACATATAGCTTTGAGTGTTCAAAACCATTAAATATTGATCTGAAACGTTCTAAGACATGATCTAAAACATCTAAGATACCATACTGTGTCTTTCCTGAGGTACGAAATAGAAAACAGACTGAGAGCGGTCTAGCTGTAGCAAGAGCTTTCAAAATCCTAGCATTGCCAAAGAGGCTTTTCAAACTTGTCGAGAGGGCAGACATCTGCTCAGTTCCCTGATAGAAAACAACTGCGACACCAAGGAATATCTGTGCACAATATGTATCTTCAGTGTTCACATGTTTCCCTGTCCTTGTCAAGTTGTCTGTGTGTTTAAACAGGTTCAATGTGTCCTGATGGTGCGAGTGTTATCGGTGACAAGAAGGGTGAAAGCACCTGTTTTTGGCCCTACGCTAGTTTTAGACCTTTACCTAGTATGTCGTCTTCATCTTCTTTTGCGAAATATCTTCAACCCAAGTTCTAAATCATATGTTGACAACCTCTAGGTGAAATGAAACGTATCTCCCTGATTCAGAAACATAGCCCAAGTTTTCTGGGCAAGCCGACACCACCTGATAATAATAGAGGGGCAGTGCTTCTCCAGCTAGCTCAGCATGATGACTGTCAGGCGAGCCACTGCCACCCAGTCAGCTCCTTTGCTCCTGCTAGCTCCGGCTCTACCTACCAGTCAGCTGTTACAAGCTTGTCAGTGCTGCTCTGCAGAGCTGTGCATAGAAAACTCACTTTAAAATGTCTTGCGACGGAGACAATGCAATGGAAATATTCCTGGAGACTCCTGAGCTGTTGGAGAAGTTTCTTCCCTATCTTGATCTTGGGACCACCTTGACCCTTGCCTGCTCCCATGAGATGACCCCCAAGATCCTCCAGGATTCCTTGGCCTGGAACAGACTGATCAGTCGAAACAGTCCTCTGGGTGGAATGGAGGAGGTGCAGAACTTTGTGGAGATTCTGAAGCTCATGAAGGAGCACAAAGCCAACATCCTCGACCTTCTGGATGCAATTTGCAAAGGACCCTTCCCGCCTGAGCAGTGGTTATCGGGGAGAGTGCAACTGGGTTGCCCTCGTCACCCTGACTCCCCCACTTGATTCCACTTGACGTGTTTGAACTGCTGGAGCAGGTTGAGGGTGCCTTTGACACAACAGAGCAGGCTGTTGAACTGGTGAACACCTCGCCTTTCGCCTTGGATGATCCTGCTCTGTCAGCGCTCGGCGACAGACTGTCCTGCCAGCTGACGAAGATGGTCTCCCTATCTGCAACCATGGTTTTCATCCGAACCAGGAGGAGTGCTGAGGCTTCGGCAACAACCATGGAAGCCAGCCAGGAGGTGAGCCCTATCCTAATATTTTGGGTCACCGGGACAATCGGAGGCGAAGTCACATCCAGGTGTTGTGTTGAGCCTTGCTGCTCCTAAAGAGATCATGGACGAGGCGAGCAAGGAGGAGTTGAGGAAGATTTGGGACGCCCTCTCTCTGGACGGAAGGTGGGTGGTGAAGAATTCGGATGGTGGGCAGCCTGTGGAGACGCTTCAGAAGCCGGATGGAGAGGTTGGCTGGCAGAAGATGGAGCAGATCATGGATATGAGCAAGGATGAGCTGGCTGCTTATGTCTAGATGAAGATGGAGGACCCAAATGCCTGGTGGAGGAAAACGCCCTCTGGAGCTGAAGGAGAAGAGGTTGGTGAGCAAGGTGAAGAGGTGGATGTCGCTGGACTTGAAGATGATGGTGGGAAAGCTTAACCCTGTTGAAGACAACTTGAAATTGCCAGAAGAAAACTGATTAGCTGGAATATTTCAGTCTCAAATTTTCAGGACAGTCTTTTCTAGTTTTGTAATATTGCATTAGTTCAGGAATGTTTACTATTTCAAGAACAAATTTAAATTGAAAAAATCTGAGCAAAGTTTTTATAAATGTACAAGAGAACCAGAACGAGAACTACACAATTTCAAAAACCATTTCATTTGTTTTATTTTGCTGACATGCTCACATTATGCCTCTGTTAAGCCCACCCAGTGCGTGGGAACTATAGGTAATTACCTGGAGAGTGCTCCGCCCTCTCCCTCGCTCATTATTGTTCCACTTTCTCATCCACCTAAGAATTCCTTTGGCCCCCCTAACTTGGCTATTGTTATTCTAGGGGGTTCATATTTTTTCAAGCTTTGGACTTCTTTAAGACGGTGTAGACAGCATGGCCGTCTCAGTATTTGTTAATATTTTGATTGAGTTTGAAAAAACGGCAATACCCAAATCACCCAAGGCGCTTGGCATTCAAACCTTATCAAACCATCTATGTGTCAGTGGGTGTGCTAATGCTTTGTCAGTCTGGCATGCATTTTACATAAGGGCACACCTTACAGGGAAAAAGAATGTTTACTTTCGGTCATTGGGGCCTAAAAGGGGATTCCTGTCCGATAGTTTTGGCCCTTTTTCACCAAGAAATAATCCCTTAAATTGATATATTTTGGCTTCAAAATCATGTTATTTGTAGTACATTGCTGCACTATATTTCATTTGAGATACCCAAAGAACAATACAGAGATCATCTAGTTGGGCAATTAACTGTTCTGTGGCCATTTTCAGCATTGCCTGCCTGATCTATCCTGGATAGACCACGACGATGGTCAATTTTTCAGAGAGATGGAATGGTTAATGTTTTTTTCAGGCCACCATTGACTTCAATGGTTTTTTGATGGTTTTGACAACGTTGGACCATCACCATTGAATGTTTTTTGAGGGCCCAACCATTGGAATCAATGGTTTTTCGATGGTTTTCAAAATTTTGAGGGCAATGGTCAACGATGATTTAGATGTCCCATTGAACCTAAAAAGTGCTTTTAGAATCAATTTACGACAAAACACAAATTTTGTGCAGACCACGTAAATCAAGATCCATAGAGTCCATTTGATATGGACCATATCTATTGACTCCTTACATAATTTCACAGTGTCAAAATCACACAATACAAGAGAGAAAATGTCTCCCAACATTTATTCTTGCAATAATTGTAAATTTCAATGGTTTTGAAGAGACCATTGCAGATTTCCAATGGTTTTTGAGGAGACCATCACCATTGAATATTTTTTGGCGGTGTGACCATTGCCATCAATGGTTTTTGATTTTCCTACCATCGCTTTCAATGGTTTTCGATGGTTCCGGACCATTGCAATGGTCAATGCATTGGTCAAACAATGCGATGGTTTCGATGTATTGTCGTGGTCTAATCCTGGAGCATCATAGCATGAGGAGCTCCTTGCAGAGCTACGATGTGGCGCACAGTGGAATCAGAATGAAGGATCCTTGATGTGGAAATTGTAAATATCTGATCAGCACAACAAATCACATGTGATCCGAATTGCCAGCTAGATATTAAATCAAGTTACAAAAAGAGATCTAAATGCAACTTCACGAATCTCTCATCCTTACTCTCCAAATTGCCAAATGATCCCCCCTTGTCAACTCTGAGGTGCGCGCCTCCTCCCAGGTGCTCCCAGTCCCCTCCCTCTTATTGGCCGACTTGGCGCAACCCTCCTGATTGGTCAGGGTGGAAGTTAACCTGCGCCGTTGGAGAGAGAATAAAACATTGCCAATGGCAAACAAAACACAATTCTTCTCTCAAGATTTCTAGAAATCTTATGCTATTTTTTGAGAGATTCTTGGGTGTTAAATTTTAAAGCTGTAATCGATAAGATTATTAAAGATTTCCATCTGTAGACCTTGTTCTAATTTTTTCCGCACAACCTTCCATTTTAGGCACACTTAATAGTAGGCACTCAGTATGTCAATGTAGCCATGCTGCTCAAAAAAAGTTATCCTCAAAGGCTCACTTAGTAGGCACTTAGTAGGCCAATTTGGGAGAGGCCAATTATGTCCAGCTCCCTGCTGACAGAGGCAGGACGCCAGCCTCGCCAATCGGTCTCACTAATAGTCGCTCCCTCACCGCTTAGCCTTCAGAATTCACAAAAAATGCACCCTGGAAATTTTGAGCATCTTAAAAATCCAATTTAACGACAGGCCTTTTTAAAACAGAATATTTTCTTGAAGTTTTTGGTGCAGAAGGGCTCTTCTCTATATATAGTGATATCAATAAAACCACTTTGAGTTCTATTGACCGCTTTCAAAACCACAAATATCTTGATTTTATTTTAGCTTATCGGTTAAAGAGGTCAATTTCAAACTGAATTTCTTCCATTAGACACCGAAGCTAAATTGGTAATCTCCAATACACATCCTTCTTTTGCCCACGTGCTGTCAATCAAAGCTGCTGCTAGACCTCCAATCAACTTTGGAATCTGAAACTATGATCATCAGAGTCGTAATGTTGCCGACTTCGAAGTCAGCTCTTTCCTCTGAGCCAATTTGGGGAGATAGCGACCAATTAGGGGGGAATGTGGCGGGCGGCAGAGACAGATGAGCGCATAAATAGGGATAATTGCGCGCCATGGGACCAGCTGAGCGGGGCAGGCTGGCCAAGAAGGGGAAGAAGGGGGAGGGGTGAAGGGGAATTTACATTTGCCAGCACCTCGCCTTCTTCCCCACCCTTCCCCCTCCCCCGTGACTTTGTCCGCCCAGCGTGCACTCCTTGTGTCAACTGGAAATATTGGGGGAGGTGTTGTGTCAGTAATTGAAGAGGACACAACTCTACATAGATTGCTGTGATTTGACTCTGAATATGAACATCAGGAGGCAGCCGTACCTCTTCCTCAAAACAAAAATCATGAGTTTGGAGATTGTGTTGAGGAAAGAATGTATTGCGAAGTGAATTTTGAGGAGAAGGAGGAGGACGGGGTGAATTTTGAGGAGGAGGGGGTGGATCGGGGGAATGTGTGGATGACAAATTCCAGGTGCTAGCCTGGGCGCCAGACCGAGGGCTGCAAATCCCAGCATCCTCATCACCATAATCTCCTGAGTTGAGAAGAAAAACTGGACCAGCCTTCAGCAAATAATGAACTTCTTTGACAAAAGAGTTTGTCAACATTATTTTGGTTATGACTATTATGCAAATTATATGCCACAGCCTGTGTCAAAATAAACAGGAAGGAGTCTATTGTTTTCATCTAGGGTCACGGTGCGCACAAAACAGGCAAAGATCTTTGCTGCATCTTTTGAAAAGAGGAAAGAAGTTGATTTGACTTCTGGTGAAATGTGAAATCGGCAAAATTGCAAACCTGCAACACCGGTGATGGAAAAACAAAGCAGAAAATCCGGCACCAGATGAGATCTTAACCCACCATCTTTGACACCAACCTTGAGATATTAACACATCAACCTCTCCCGCCGACATTATCTCTGCTTTTTTCGCACTCTAGCCCCACACATACGAGGATCCGGTTTCAGCGGGTATAACGATGCTGGATCCAAGGGACCGCAGGTGAAGCTCTATAAATTGAAAAGGGGAATGGGCGGACAGGGGCTTGAAAAAATGCCGCATAAGAGTCAGAGCAGGCCGACAAGCTCATTTATAATCTGCACAGCTCCATTCCAACTCCCCTGGCAGTAAGTCTGGCTTCTCGATAACAAATACTTTCTGCCTCCTCAAAATAGTCGTTGCCTGTCTCGTCCAAAAGGTAAGGAAGTCAACCCGGGTTAAATTCTTGTCTGTCAAACCCTTATCATCGGGTTCGGGAGATCGGGTCCTGAATCAGTTTTACTTTAGCATGAAGCCACATACTCACAAAAAAAAGCTCTCGCAGGTTTTTTCATTCGCTCGTCAATATGACTTTTTCTTCTGTATTTATGTGAATTAAGGAGATTTTAGACCAGGTATAAATAGTGTGCATGTTCACCTCCCTGGATCTCTGAACAGATCTCTGAATCCATCTCTGTGGGATCAGCAGTGTGTGTGTGTCCACTGTCTGCAGATTTCTCCCGTGACTCGTCCAACTTCCTGCTCGGGCTCATTAAGAATATTAACCCCTTGAACCCACCCACTTAGTCCTCAGACTTCCGCCGGCCTGCCGACGTCCATCGCACGTCCTTAAACAAACGCGAAACTTGCCAATTTCTTCTTCCGCTGGTTAGAATTCCAGTGGCCATATATATGCAAAATATGATTAATCAGTAATCACATTGAATCTGAGACTTTTCCCAAAAAGTTAAATTTTGGCATTTGAAACATTTATTGCAACTAGACTACAGGTTGGTGATGCTTGGAAGCCAATACAGAGGGCAACAAGTTAAATTTACATGACCCTTCATTTCATTGCTTTAGGGCTCCTTGCAGAGCCGATAGGCGATAAGTAGTCAGGTTCCCCGACCCACACTACGTAGTGGGTCGGGAGAACGAACCCCTCTGGGATGGCGCAGTTTTCTTTAGAGGCCCGTAACTCGGAACTTTTCAAAGGAAATCACTAAAAGTCGGTGATGGTTGGAAATCTGAACACCTGACGAAGCCACTGATGTTTGTGTCACTCACTCAAAATCGATTGGGAGCCTTGTATAAGGGACTTAAAGTGCGCCACCAGTTTGCAACTTGGTGCGCCACCAGTTTGCAATTTCAATTTAATGCATTTCAAGTGACAAGTATTTCTCAAATTTTTGCTTCTGTATTTCTTTCGTCACTACTGCACCGTGTCAGAGTGCTCAGAGTCGCAAATCCAAATGTTCAAATCAAGAAATCATACAGAAATTCTGCTGCCTTGGCAAACTGGTGGCGCACTTTAAGTTCCTTATACAAGGCTCCCAATCAATTTTGAGTGAGTGACAAAAACATCAGTGGCTTCGTCAGGTGTTCAGATTTCCAACCATCATTGACTTTTAGTGATTTCCTTTGAAAAATTCCGAGTTACGGGCCTCTAAAGAAAACTGCGCCATCCCAGAGGGGTTCGTTCTTCCGACTGACTTTTAAGTCAGTCGGAGAATCAGACTAGGCGATAAGCAACTCAAACAAAACTGTCTGCCAAGATTGCCAAAATGCTCTGATGCGTGCATTGCATTTGGAGCACAGTGTACTGTTATCATTTTCAATGCAGGCGAACATTAAAATCAAATCTGAGCACCACGTGCTACACCGGCATTTAATATCGCACCCGTCCCCGCCACTTATCTGGCGACATCGGGCGTGAAGGAGCAAATACGGGATCGGCTTACACACACATTTCAACTGGAAAACTGGAAATTGGAAACATTTCAACTAGAAATGGACAACTCTGGCCCAATTTCCACCTCAAGTACGCTCAGAAGTCAATCAGTTCTTGGTCATATTATTACTCATTTTCAAAAAAATTTAATGCGTGATTCACTTTGTGATAGCGACAACAACCCTCCTTGAAGCGGACGGCAAGAACCCAATCCTCCCATGGGCAACGGCCTGGTTGTCAAGGACAAGGAGATCTCCAGGCTGCCAGGAGTGCGCCCTGCTCCACCTCCACTGCGCCTCCCTGATCGCGTCCAGCTCCACCTGGGTGAGCTCCCGGCCGTCAGCATGCCCGGTGTGAGAGGGGGCGAGCTTTGGATCTTTGACGGTGGGGTTGGGAAGGTGAAGGTAGTAGGAGCCGTGGGAGACCGAGGCCTGGTTGCACCAAACCTCCTCCCCTGTGGTTGGGTGCTTGCGCACTGCAGACATTAGGTAGGAGTACCTGGAGATAGGTGAAAGATTTCAGAAGTTCAAGATCACACTTTGTCATAAATCAACCTCAAGGCTCCTTGATCTGTCCACTCTGTAGTATAACCCAGCTCCTCCAGCTTTGCCTCGACCTCTGCACAAGTTGCCGACGGGAATGTTTTCTGCCAGGAGTAAAGAGCCCCGTCCTCGGTGTCCCTGGAGTGGAGGGTGCGGTAGTACCTCACCCCCTTCTCCATCAACTCCTTCAACTCCTTGTTCTCCCTAAAGTTGACAAACACCTTGCGCATGTCACACACAGGGGTTTGCCCTCCCTCCTCAGGACCGGGGGCCTGGACTTGGATCCGTCAGAATTCACAAATGTCTGTCCAAAAACACCTCGTGGCAGAAGAAGATGATCTTGGCAGGCATCGCCAGATTGTAACTCATCTCCAGATGTGGCTCTATCGTCACCTAGGTTGGAGATCATTGGAATCTTCCTTCATCTAAATCTAAACAGCCATTTATAAAATTTCACAAACCTGTGGTGGATCATCAGCGGCAGCCATCACCCCAGGTGCTGCAGGGTCCTCTGCTCTGGAGGCAAAGCCAGCGTTATAATGGAACCTGGGAAAAGAGTTTAAACAGTATTTTTTTTCTGCCGGCAATCAAATGTTTTGACCTTTGTCCAAGCAAGCGGGCCAGTTGTCCAAACTCTGCATTAGTGGTTACGATTGGGGAGAGGCCGCGCACAAGGAGAGCTCCTTTGTTTGCAAGCTGGGATTGGACGAGGCTGGCGATTGCGGAGGGAACCTCTTCTTTGTTGCTCTTTTCTAGAACACGGTAGCAGTCCACGTCTTCCTCGCTGACATGGGGAAGGTTTCTGGGGCAGGAAGGCCTGTCGCTGCCAGCAAGGAAAGGCCTGTTTGCCAGAATGGGATGTGGCGCAGCTGCAGAGACAGGCAAGGGCTCAGGAACAAGAGCGCGAGAAAGCGTGTGCAGCCCCTTGCTGACCGCAGCTCTCATCCTGAAAACAAGGTCTTGTCTTCACCCAAAATCAGCGCCACCATCTCTCAAATCTGCCGACCCTCCCAAGAGAGGCGTCTCTAAGCAGAGAGTGTCCCAATCTTTCCAATCTGGTCTTCCCATAGATCACTGATCGCGAAATTCCGGCTAACAAGGGCGGTTAAACAAGGGCAGGCAACTGGCCAATGTGTCCACCGACTGCGGTCTGAGTCTCGGGTTAAAAAGGAAAACACAATTTTCCAGTCGTTTGCTTCATAGCAACCACCATTAGGTGGAAGATTGACCGTGATCTAGTAGATCAGATCTACAAATTACCAATCCAACCGATTAAAATCAGATTTTGACAAAACACTGAAAAATGTGCAAATATTGAACCAAATGCCCCCAAAAGATATTTGACGGGACGGGAAGCCTGTTTGCCACTTCACCCAGAGTGATCAACATTCCTATTTGTTGGATGGACAGATGGCCGATATGAACTCTGTTTGTCCAAAACTGGAAATCTAAGACTGGAAACTTGACACGAAGAAACAAACGCTGGATATCTCTCCATCATCAGCCAGATATCTTCAAATGTCTCTTAAAACTCTCCCACCTATTGAGTCTTTGTCCTCTCTGTGACAAACGTATTGTCGTGTTGTACAAGTTCACATTTGTTGGTGTCTATTTAAAGGCGAGGCGAAGTATGAGACAGATGACAGACGCCAGTTTTGAGTCAACCCAGTGTAGTTTTCCAGCGTTGAGGCGTGCCTTCGTCTGCCAACGTGGGGCACAGGGGGACACAGTGGGACACAAGGGGACACAGGGCTATCTGGCAAATGCACTGGCCTCCTCATCCTTCGAAGTGACACTTGCATAATGGAAGGCATTAATAAAAACATTCTTGAAATTACTGCCCAGATGCGACTCAGGAGAAATTGAAGCAAGAAATGGAGCAACGAGGAAGAATGAGAGACAGAATAAGAGAGAGAGAGAGAAAGAGAGAGTGAGAAAGAGGATGCTGAGCAAATATGAAAATAGAGGAGGGTGAGAGAATTATCATGAAAAGTGAAAGTGAAAATCCCTTTCAATGATTCAGATTAGAAAATGAGTTTTGTGGGAAGACACATCTCCTCTCTCCCGACTCCGGCCCTAATCGTTGACAAAGAAAAGGTGATTCATGTAAATTTTTGTTCCTCTCCCCTTCCTTTACATTGGATAGAATGTGATCTTTTTGTCCCAGTTTGAGGCAAACTGCCAAAAGATGCTCGATCTGGCGGAAACAAACAAGATCTCGCTCCGAGCTCAGACCAAAACCCACAAGACAGTGGAGGGGGGCGTTTTGCAGGTGTGACACCATAATCAATTGTCAAAAATCTTTGCACAGACGGGGGGCACAAGAAGGAAGATTGTCACCTCGACCCTGGTGGAGACCGAGATGTACGCGGACGCCGGGTTCGAGGACATCCTCTACGGATTCCCGTACATCGCCGCGCATCAGGATCGCGCCTGGAAGCTCAGGGAGAGGCTGGAGGAGTTCCATCTGATGGTTTGAGGGGAGCTGAACAAATATTACTTTAACCTGATGTTGATGGAATATTTATTCAGCTCCCTCACGCAGCGAGCTGTGATTTTTTTTAAAATATAACAATAACATCTGCATTGTGCACTGTGTATTGTGTATTGTGTATTGTGTATTGTGCATTGTGCATTGTGTATTGTGTATTGTGTATTGTGTATTGTACATTGTGCAGGTGGCCAACTTGGAGACTGCCAAGGATTTGGCGAGCTGTGCTCCACCAGAGGGCAAGACATGGTCGCTGTTCCTCAAGGTGATTAATATTTCAAGGATTTTGAGTCCAAAAATATATTTATCTGCAAAGGTGGACTGTGGCAACAAAAGAGCAGGCGTGCGAAGCGATGACGCCGAAGCTGTGAATATTGTTGCATTCATACACAAACATCCTAGGCAAGTTTAATTTCCATGCTTTTATAAATCCTGTCAGGAGCTTTTTACGCGATAATGTTCTAATGCTGTAGCCTACAGCCTGTAGGTATCATATTTGTGTTACAATATTCGTCACATTATCACTGTTAATGGAAAACATGGACATCAAGGATGATTTACACAGACGGAGCGTACCTGCGTCTGCTAGACGCCATGATTGCAATGATGGCTGATTAAACACGTGGCTGATTATCCTTGATTATACCTTGTTTGACAGATTGAGTTTTGCGGGGATCTATGCTCACTGTGGGAACTCCTACGGAGCGACAAGCGTTGCGGAGGTGGAGAGGGTTCGGGACACAAGCAGGGACATGATGCTTGCTTTGAAAACTAGGTTGGGTCACCTCCTTGTTCTTGGTTGGTTTTTGAAAGACAGTGTCTTTAAGACATGCAATGGTTCAGGCTTGAAGCAGCGGGGTTGTCTTGTCCAGCTTGGGGGGTGGGGTCCACTCCATCGTGTTCTCATCAGACAGATGGTCTCTCATCACTCACTGAGGTTGGGTCTTTTGAAATGTTGTTTAAATGTTCATTTGGAAAAAAATCAAATTTAGACCTAACGCAGATCCACCCTGGCGCTTATGTCTTCTATGACGCCCAACAGACTGGTCTTGGCTCTTGCCTTCCTTCTGAGGTGGCTACCAAGGTAAAACAATCAAAGAGGGCATGGTACTTCTTCCAATATGAATATCAATTTGATGATGTCGAGTGTTGGTTATCCATAAATACATTCATTTGCAGGTGTTGTACTCGGCCAATATTTTTACACAAATATATATTTGCAGGTGCTGACCCGGGTTCTTGGCCATTACCCAGAGAGACGCCAGTTGCTGGTTGACGCTGGATTCACTTCCTTGACCAAGCAGGGGAGGGGTGGTCAGGTTGTTTTTCAAATGAAGATAGGAACGGAACAGAAAGACTCCAGAACGAGCCATGTAACTTTAAATGACAAAACCACCAGGCTGCACACCGGAAGATGATTGCTCCAGTGGCCGGTTGCCAGGACTTGATGGTGTCCGACATGACCCAGGTGATGGTGATGGTGGTGATGGTGATGGTGACCGACATGACCCAGGAAATTGGTTTCGTTGAGTCGATCAAAGAGGGAGCAAGTCCAAACTATGAACAGCACCCCCTTGGGTCCCTTCTGCAACTGGTGAGATACGCTTCTCATTACTGGACCGTTTACTAACCAGATTGTAGCATACATTGGCATTACCTGATACATCTCCAGGTTCCGTACCATGCGTGTGCCACTGCGGCTTGTCACCCGGTTTATTATTTGCACAACTCTGATGGGATTGTCACTGAGGAGTGGAGGCCATGCAGGGGATGGTGACAGTGCAAATGCACAGATCAAAAAATATACAAAGTTGAGGGAAAGTAGCGAGTTGTTGGAAATAATGCACCACGTGGAGAAGGAACAGCACATTGTTTGAAATAGTACACCACGTGACCACATTATGTCCCTGGAGTTGCATTGGGTGACCAGATGATCACTCAGTGATGGGATGGTGGTGACCCACAGGGGCACACTGTGCTCAGCACAGGGGTGCAGGGGTGCACTGGCCTACAGGGGTGCAGGGGTGCGCTGCACTGCATGGTCAGCATAGCATTGGGTTGGGATCATGAGGAACGACCTCTTCAAAATCTTAAAGAGTTTCTTTTCTTTAAATATAAGTTATCACATGTATACATCAACAGCACAGTGCTTTAGTGCAGAGATGACCCTGTATAGTCAATTGAAGTGTGACGGCAATGGGTCGCACTCAATCAGGATGTTGAAAAGGCATCTCCTTCTCAATTCTCAAACACACACAACAACAACTCGCACTACATTGAGGATGTATCAGTGTCACAATGTATCACATTGTATCAGTGTAGCAAAAATGCCTCCGAGCATGACGGCGCAGAGTTGCACTCACCGCTCAGTCAGGACGGCGGCGACCCAAGTGGCGCCGGTCACGGTTCCGTCTCTGGGAAAACATACAAAAAAATATTCACCTGCGTTCAAAGTTTATGTTCAAGAGCAAACTACCACTCTTCCTCCACCCATCTTCAAAATCGTGGCTAGGAAAACTCTGTTCATTCACCCACCAATCCGTTTAGATTTCGCAGGAGTTTCACTTTATCACAGCTCTCGCAAAAATCAACAGGGAAGGATTTTGCCTTCAAATTGTGGCCATCCAGTATAACTGGAGTCACAGGGGGGCAGTCTGGATGGCGTTCAGTATATTGATAAAAAGCAGCAATTGGGGTTAAAAAGCTTTATTCAGTT
>JACLAC010017388.1_pt1 | contig 18285 bp, 14 predicted proteins | sample 8027881 | NCBI WGS metagenome assembly JACLAC01 (sample SAMN15725517, study PRJNA655200) | protist metagenome | isolation source: fluorescence activated cell sorting (FACS) single amplified genomes of... | place: Spain: Blaines Bay Microbial Observatory, Mediterranean Sea | collected 2016-01-19 | reverse complement strand
TGTCTCAAGAAGGGCGTGGTTGGTCAAGGTGCAGACCGCTATGATGGGTCACCCACAAGCAGGCGCGTCGGGTCGCTGACTTTCCGCCTTCATGGTGATGGCTGTTCACGCGGGCAGGGGCAGGATGTGACCTCGTAATCAGTTGTCGCTGAGGCGGAGAGTTACATGTTGGACAAGGCGAGTCTTGACAGTCGTCTTTAGAGTGTGGGCACAGGCTAGGCGTCAGTATGAAACGCAGTACGGATGGACTCTGTCGGTGTGCGACTCTCTCGGTGTGGGATAATGTTGAATCCCGGTATCATGTTATTGTCGGGGGATTGCGTATCCTTCACGTATCGAGAGTCACAACAGGGACAGTCACACAGGTCTGCTCGAACCGCGACAGCCAACTGATCTGCTTAACAGAGCGCTTGCTCCGGCTTGATCCGGACCTCTTTGTCCGCTGTACACAAAGACCAACAAGATGCAACCACTACTACAACTTATTCATCATTCCTCTTAACAATGCGTGACACAACATCAGTTTCGAGGACGAGGTCGGCGCAGAGTATTTCACGGGATCGGCGATGTTCAGGAATGATTGATGTAAAGCTAAATCTTTCACTCTGTGTTTTCCATGTCTGTCCTTTTGCGGTGTGTCGATCGTGGGCTGCGCGAGAAAAGAGAGCGCGTTCGTCGTGGGTCTTCAATATCATATGTGTTATATGTGTTTCAGTGGCTCTCGAAGTCGGAAACGAAAAGATCATCAAGACTTCAGTGAAATATTTATCGACGATTGTATGGCCTGTGGTCGAGGTTAACATTGAATGTCCCATGTTCGATATTCGCGCATTTCTGTCGATCAAATCTCGCGCGAAGGAGATTGTTCTGGAGAACTGGCAAAGTCGCGTTCAGTCTTCTCAGCTCCACGTGTGAAGTGGGCGTGTCTGGATTTTGTGCGCAGCGGCAATCTCAGTCTCGGTTCTTGCGTCCTCGAAACTCTCTAATCCCAAATTGCTTAGGCTTTTTCCGACTTCCTGAGATTCGATCATCGTATCCATCAAACGTCGCCGCATCCGGGGCCCATGGCCCGGATTCGGCAAAGTTGAGCTGACGACTGCTAAGCTGGACCTGGTATCAGACAACCCGAGCGCGACATCGGGTCATCATCTCCTCAAGGACAGAAGTGCAAACATGGGGACTTCGAGAGGATATCCTCGCCGACGTTTCGATTCCTTCCGGGGGCGAAATGTGGGTTTGTCTTCGGGTCTGTTGTTGCTAGCATGTGGATTCCACAACGGGAGTTTGTTGCCAGCAGCAACGGCGGAACGACATGCCGGGTCGTATCAGTTCCAGGAGAGTCCCCGCACCCTCCCGGAGGTCCATGAGGTGAAGAAGGTACAACACCACAAGCACCATGCCGAGGTCTCCACCACGACAACGGAAGAGTTGGGCCCCGATGCTAGTCTCTTGCAGCAGCAGCAGTCGGTAGAAGCTTTTCATAGTCGTCAGCAGCAGCAGGAGGCACAGTCACAACAGGTTCAGAATCATGCATCCGATGCAACGTCCTCCTGTTCTTGTGACTGCTGCACCGTGGAGGAGACGGGTCACAGGGAACGAGTGGGTGACTTCATGGAAGTGGAGATTGGGTGCGATCTGCGGTTTGACCTGGTCGGCGGCGACATGTCCTCCAAATCGGGGCACCCAAACAGCTCGTTTTTGCAGCTAAGGAGGAACCGTAACGCCCTCAGTAATGCCCTCGGCGCTTCTGCATCTGAAAACGCAGAATCTGCTGAATACTACTCGCTGGCTCAAAAGCAGCAAAGCGTCGACGAGTGGCAGACCTGCGCGACGGCGATTTACGGGAATGAGAATTATTCGGGAAGTTCGTCGTTCCCGTCATTATTCGGAAGCTCCTCCTCCGGACCCCCCTCTCTGGGTGGCAGCCGCGAGTACGTCGGTGGAGCTCCCGTGTTGCTGTTTGTGCAGAAATCGAAGACTATGAAATCAACCAGAAGAAGTTCTTCTTCCGAAGAAGAAGGGGGTTGGGTTGCGTTCGACGTGGCGGCGTCCAAGGAGTCCAAAACTTCTGCCAGTGTTGTGTCTGGCACCGAGACTCGTTCCTCACACTCCTCGCAAGGATCGCCATCTCCCGTGTGCCACCGCCCCCCGGGAGACCGCATCCTGGACATCGAGGAGTTTGCCCGCGGGGATCTGCGGAGAGCGGAGAAGCATCAGGAAGTGGACTATACGGAGTTTTGCAGGTCCGAATGCCAGCCTCAAGAGGCGGCTCGTGGCGGCTCTTGCAATCGCAAGCCCAATCGCCGGGACAGTCGAACCGCCAAGGCGGTGGCCAGGTTTCGAGTCGCGGAGTCTGCGGGGGCGAAGGCGAAGGTTAAACAGCACGCCTTCCTCCAGCAGAGCGTGTCTTTCCCGTCCTCCGCCAGTCCGAAGCATGCTAAGCCTAGCGGTACTAACGAGGCAGTCATCAAACTTGCAGCTACTGGCAGTGTAGCTCAGCCAGCACAGTCTGCATCGCCGTCTGCGAAAGCGGTGCCGCATCAAGGTTCAGTAGCGGGGAGCAGACGAGGAAAGGGCAACAACGTCGTCCAGCGTCAGAATCAGATTCCCTTACGGTCCAAGCCTTCCTCGTCGCTCCTGTCCACAAAGAATCAAGCACGCCGCCGTGATGGCGGGGCTCTAGATGGGAAAATTGTTGGAACGGGAAAGTTCAATGCCGAGGGGATGACTGTGGCTCAAAAGGTCAGGGCCAAGGCGGACGCGGCCGAAAGCTCTTCCACCGATACACGCAAGGCCGAGCATGATTGCGGCACCGTCACGGAGAAGAATGGGGGTACTAAATACTAATAGTAATAGAGTAGTTGTAGGGGTAAATACTAATACTAAATGCGAATTTACTAGGATTTATCGGGACTGTGGTATTTTCATTGATCATTCATCCTAGAACATGAATTCTGGTGTGCGGCGGCGTCACTTGGGTAGACAGAGTTGCGGGTCTTCCTGGCAGGCCCCACTCTCCACCCAAACATCCCTACAAATATTCCCCAAAAATTATATGTCCACCCAAATATCCCTCCAGCTCTAGTGACTGCGGTGGCGGGCTATCGACACAATTATCCACACAAAAATCCAGCTCTAGTGACTGCTGTGGCGGGATTCGTGACGAAGGCGCAGGAGGCGGCCGGAAACGCCCACAAAGTAGCAAACGAAATGACCGCATTAGAGAATGAACTGAAGGTCGCGGCGAGCCAGGCGGCGCACGACGTGGTGGAGGAGACGGTCAAAGTGAGACTCTCTCTTCCTCTCCACTATATACTCATATCTTGAAATCTTCTTTTCAAATTGATGTGAAGGTCAGTTGGTCGAAATATTTTCAACGAAGAAGTACTTTTTTCCATCAGACTGAGAATCCAAAGCTATAGAAGGAGCTGTGAAAATATACTTAGTTGGTGAAAAAGATTGAGAATATATGATTTGCACAGTATAGATTTGCGCAGTATCGTGCTACTCCTTAACATTTCCCTCCCCCACCTTCCGCAAATATTTCAAAAGGAGCTGAAGGCGTCGACGCTAGAACAAGCAAAGGAGGAAGGGCAGAAGGCCGCTGCGAAGCTGAAGAAGGAGATGCTCGCGGAGGCGCCTAAGGCAGGCGCCGCCGCCTCCAAACCATACATGGATGCTCTTGGACGTGCTGCAGCGACCGCAGGCGACTTCACCAAGGCGGGCGACGCCAATGTCGGCGCTAGCACGGCGCTGCAGATGCAGGCTGGTAGGAGGGATAGGAGGGAGTTTTGTTTCTTTTTTAATATTGGGAAAGGGATGCAGATTCTTGAAGGATTACTTTGTCCAGATCCTATTTCTGAATCTTAGCGGGCTGCATCTACCTCCCAAGAGCGTAATACTCATATCAATAAGATATATCACACTCTTGCCAAGAATATTGTATACAGTATTTTTTCTTATTTAATTCTGCGACTCTTCACTATTGTCACGTGACTTTTGCTGTTCTCAATGATAACCTTCTTCAAATACTCATTACCTCCATCCGATTCCTCCCAGGCCTCCTCCTGGGCGAAGCGAACTCTTACCAATCGCTGGGCGACGCCGCCGCTGCTCAGAAGAAGATGCAGCAAGCCCATGGTTTGATGCACACGGCCATCGGGCTAAGCTCTGCAGCCGACGGCATGTACGGCACGGCCGGTGGCATCATGGGAGGCCTCGGTGGGTACGCCAACCAAGCAGTGGCCGCCGGCTATCATGCTGAGTACATGCTCAACCCGGACATGCCGCCGCCGCCGCAGCCGATTGTGTAATAGAGTCTATAGTAGAGTGGTTGGGTTGTTGAAGTGGTTTGTAAGTGTTGAAGTAGTTTGTTGTTGAAGTGTGTTGAAGTGGTTAGTGGTGTTGTCATCGGAAGGTCTGTTGTTGTCGTTGTTGAGACTGTCTAAGGCTTGTCAGCGCGTCGATATGACTCATCAGTCTAGCGCTATTTGTCGTTTGAGCAGATTCGAGGCATCATGATATGCGTGATGAATGTCATTCACTATCTCTCGCCAATGTTTCCCGGCCACAATCGAGTATGTGCATTTCGCGCCTCCTCCCTCGAGATGTCGACGATCGAAGTCGCACACCCTGAGATGGACGAAGCCCTTCTGTTGTGCGAAGCCCCCCTAGAGAAGCTGCAACCACTGCCGTCATGGAATTACAAGAGAGCTCTTCCAACGAAGCTAGGATCTGCTGCGTTTCTCTACCCGAGCTTACGACAGAGAAGTATACGATTTCCTGCCGGGTTACTTAGCATCGGTGTCGCAGCACTAGTTAGAACACTCCACTCAACTACGTCTCGCACGTGGCTTGTTACCACCCGAGAAACATTCAATCGAGATCAGTCAACTCCGGAAGACATTCAGTAGACGCCGTCCAATTAGTATGATGTGAATGGATGCAGATGGAGCCAGCGCTTACTACTCCCTCCTCTTCAAAAAACGACGACATGAATCTGATGGCACCAATGTGTTGCATACGCTCATATTACTTGCAGCCTTAGACTGAGAGCAGCTGAAGAGAGACTGCTAATCACGCTTCCAATAAACGCGAAAGGATCAGAGCCTCCCCAAAACACACGGATCAGCCTTGCCCAAAGTATGAGTCAAGGAGACCGCAACGGCTTGGACACAGATGACTGTCACTGTCAATGGATTATTCAGCTTGTCGTCTGCACAGTTAGTCTGATAGTAATGATACTCTGCATTAATTTTGCTGATGCCTCCAAAGACCGAGTCAGCATCCAACGACCGAACCCTCCCCACGGCCACACACCGCCGAATTTCAAATTCCGACCTCATGACTTTTCGACGTAGCTCAGAGATTCTGCAAACGTTACGGTTTACTGTCACAACACATTAGAACATTTTGAGTTAGTTCACCGAATCACCATCATTATCGAGGGGTGACTCTCGGGACAGATGTCTCAACCTGGAGAGACCGTGACGCACCCCGTGGTCACTGTCGGACCCTACGGTACCAACAAGAGGTGCGCTCAGAGTAAAAATGACAATAGGAGGGTCGCGCAGAAGACAGGGATAATTGACAACAGCATGACTCCAGAGATTCAGAAGCCAGTACCGCTGCTGGAATAATGTCCGACATTGCGCAGTGAGATTGCGCTCAGTCACAGTGCAGCAACGCGTGGACGGAGGGAGAGCTAGTGCTACCACAATATTAATTGCATAGGAACAGCTCAGAGCACCATCATGCACAAAGAGGCAGGAGCTCGTCAGCTTTCACGTCACGTGCGCCAGTCCAAGTTTCCGAAAACCAGCTTCGCACAATACATTTCACGATCACGCCTGTCGCCGCTTTGCCTCGCTTCTGGCATAGAATCTCTCTGCATACTGCTGCATCCCGCCTGCTGTGCTCTGCTTTCTCCGATTGAACAAGCTACTTGCCACGCCCTAACTGTAGTCTTCTCCACGCTCATCTCCTCACCTGTAACTGTCACACCACCCCCGATCATCATTCCACCACCGGACGCCTACCAGACACCACATTCTGCACCGATTGCAAAAACACATTCCATGCAAAAACGGACCATGGATTAGTCACTGGACCTGGCAGGTACCTCGCACCGCAGAGGTAGTCTCAGTCTAGTCTCAGAATGAACATTTGTGCTCCTATACTGTGCGCCTTTATCAGTCCTATCCTGTGCTTTTTTGCCCAGAAAATCGCATTTCTATACTTCTGCGAAAAGTATACATGGCCGAGCACGCTGCTGCAGCTCATAGCAAAATGTACCACTAATTGTTCGCAGCTCCATTGTGAGTGGATCGCTGTCCTCAAAATTGGAGGCTTTTTTTCTCAACACCCTCCACGCAACGGCTCTGTAACACTCACCGCCACCGAATGAGGGAACATGCATAACTCTGAAATACGGAGCAGGAGGCTCGCGGCATCCGCGCATTCCAACCATGGCAACTCCTCAACGGTATCAGCAGCTGGCATCTTCTGTCAGCGATCGGTTAGATGATTGATTCCCGCGCCTACCGATACTGTGGTTTCACACAGCCAGCAAGTCACATGTAAGACTGCTGCCTGTGCGCAGCGAGTCTTTACCGAGCTCTCTTCCTGCTGCGTCTCATACACATGCTCGATTTGAATCGTATACAGGATTCAGCCCGATTCTCATACGCGATTCTTGGCATTATCAGATCCGTCAGATTCTGAGGTGTCTTCCCCAGTCTCAATGAAAATGACAGCATCCGGCACTGAATCAAATGACAGCAGCCCGCCGCTTATCTGAGTGCGCCGATCACCTCAGAGCATCGATAGAATACGGTTACCTCCTCGGATCGATAAACAACGCCGCCCAGATGGAGGTGACAGTCTCAAGATGAAGGAGATATTTCGAACAGAATTTCGAACAGAGATCGATTGGAAGGATATCCTGCTGTGCATCATCGTAATACTATGGCGGTCGTCCTCCCGTCGTGCGTCCAGCTCTCCTCCCACCTCGATTCCTCTTCAGCCTCCTTCGATCATCTCTCTCGCCATCTTTGGAGCTCGCACCCCAATCGTTCGTCCATCCATCCGCATTCTCCGATCGTGCATTCCAATCGCCGCCACCACCATTCCAACCGTTTTCCGGCGAAGTTGTGTCAGCTGCTCTGACGGCGTTGTTGGTACCATTGGCATGATCATTATATGCACCTTCTTTGGCGTGAGCTGCTTGTGAAGAAGACTTCGTTGCTCTGTCAGATTTCAAATCAGCTTTGGTGCTGCTCTGACCAGTACGGGAGCCAACACTTGCTTTAGCAGCATCGGCCGATGACAGCGCACCTTCGCCACTAATCGCAGCTCCAAAAAATTGGCGCACGCTTTTCACCCCACCACCAACAGCGGCAATGATATCGGCACAGTTCCGGCTCGCCGAGTTCGGCAAAAAATTTCCCTTCCGTCTCTCTCGGTCACGGGCTCTCTTCCGCTGCCTCTTGTCGGACCGTCCGTTGTCTCTTCCGGACGAGACTAGTTGTTCGTGGGATTTGATGATTCTGCCGTTGTTAGGATTCTGCCGTTGTGAGGAGGACGAACCGTTGTAAGGATGATCTCTACTTAGCTGTCCTCTGCCATTGTCCTTAGCTGCATTTTTTCCCAGACTCGACGCATTTCCAGCTCCGGATGATTTGGGGATCATTTGCATTTCACCCATGTTGAAATTATTCCGGCGCTTAAGATCATCATTACCAGCAGGAAAATTTCCACGATGATGCAGGTCACCCCCTCTTCTGCCGTCGTAAGCTGTTTCTATCGCACCTGTTGTTCTGTCTCTCGCCTCGCGTCTGCGCCGCTGTCTGCGTCTTTCGCGATCGCGCGCCTTCCGCCGCTCGCGCCAACCGTTGTCGTCGCCTTCCCAGCCATGGTCGTCCCAGCCATTGTTGTTGTCTTCCGGAATCTCCCACCACTGAGTGTGATCATTGACATTGTCATTGTGGTTGACATTGTGCTTGTTCCCTCGTCCGTTTCGACTCAGATGACCGTCGTGCTCACCTCCCGCTGTCCGTGTAGACTTTGGACATCCGTCTGAAGCTCCTCCGTGCTTCCCTCCACGATCATCCCAATGGGAATGGCCTCCTCCTGCAAGACTCAGCCTCTTGGCTTTGGTAGTTGCGGCAGACAGTGCACAAGAATCGCCAAAATCAACCATCTCTTGCATCCTCGACACAAAACCAGTGGCATGCGCCACGCCGACCGTGGACGGGGCTGGGGGGACATGGGAGAAGATGGGAGAAAGATAGGAAAAAAAACTGTTACAGTTACTCGCATCAAAAAGTGTGAAGAACTCCTATATAGTATTACGGAGAGTTAAACTCACAGCTGCGCAAACGTCTTTTTAAATCGTCACCAAAGAAAGTTAAACTCAAAATGCAAGAGAAGGACCACTGATATATCATCGTACATCACTTTAAGACTACACCCTTATAGAACCACATTTCTCCTCACCAGTGCCTCCCAGAACGACGCTCTGCGACTGCGCATCTTGGTCAAACCGGACGGAGTTGGGCAGGGGCAAGAAGAGGTCTGCTGGGAGCAGGGAAAATACTCCCCCAGTGTTTCCCAGCTGCTGCGAATTTCCAACGCCAAGCTCGAGCTGTGAGTTTCCTCCTCCCCTACAGCTTGTGGAGGGCAGGCCGTCACCTTCGGAGCACGACGGCGTTTCCTTTTGAATACTGCTAGTTTGCGTCGGGATCTTGGATACCGCGCCTCCCAACACTAGCAACCGCCGATCCCCGAAGAAGCAACCAATGCTGGAAGCGATATTTTGCAGGAGTTTCAGCTTCTGCGAAGTCGCGGCCGTAAACGTCCAGTACTCTGAGAAGGTTGGACAGAGATATCCGTTTTTGGCTGTTCTCCCCGACGACGCAGTCACCCCCCGAGCGTCGTCAAAGTCGGCCAACGACGTCTGCAGGGAGAGGTGCTGTTGCAGGAGCGACTCTGAGTCTGACGAGGAGGGTTTCGTCGCTTCTTTCTTCGTATTGCTCGATGTAACAGTATCCTTGGAATCAGCATTCCAAACGACCTCAATCCTCTGACTCGCATAAGTGGAGTAGTGCGTGGGCAGCTGATCGGACGCAACGTCTTTAGTATTACCATCTGATTCTGCTTCGACCCCATCGGATTCGCTGGCCGTCACCGTGACAAGTTTAGTAGTCGCGCAACTATCGGAGTTCGTAGAAAAGAAGACCGGCACGGAGATTGTGAGACTGCTGTGGACACTACTTTTGGTCGCACCACCTTTAGTCGTCTGACTCTTTTGAGAACTACTACCAGAAATCGTCTTTTGCCTTATGCTGTCCGCATCCATCCCGAACCACCAGTCGCGGTCGGCCCTTTCTTTGGAAGTGTCAAGCACATATTCCTTCTCCTGGATGCAGCGGGCCAGTCGCAAAGCGAACAACCGCACCTCCGCACGATGATGGAACACGAGGAGCTCGCGGCGACCTGGTGGGGAAAAACAATAAATGACGCATCGACAATCAAACTTCTTTCATGAAATTCATGGTCCAAAACTTCAATAAGTGGTATACGCCTGAATGTGTTGAGTAGATAATCATCATAATATGGCATGCTGGAGCGTAACCAACTACGTTTCACTGACTGCTCCCTTTGACTGCTCCCTTTGGCTGGTACAGCCCGACTCCCCGCCAGATTCAAACAAGAATCCTCCTCATCCGTGAAGCCGCGGAGAATTTCCGCAATAAGTTAAATGCTCACCCTCTCTGCCAGACCCGCCGACTGATCGCACCAGGGTGAACGCACCGCTAATGTTCTGAACCTCATCAAGAAGGATTGGGCCGGCGGTTAACCGCTTGCACGAGCTGATGTCCACAATACTAAGCCGTCCACTGTCGACCTCCAACTCCTGCAAATCCGGCAAATTGTTGGCCCAGCCTGGGAAACCGTACGAGATAATGTTGGTGTCAATAATCTGATTGTAGAGAAGAATTCATTTTGTTGTTATTGTATAAGATGCAAAGAAAGTTCTTGGCCCAGATTTGGTAGTGGGAAATACTGTTTAACTTCTCTTAGTCTCTCGAACGTGCTCACCTGGGCTGGCATCATCGGAATTCTCATTGGAGTCCTTTTCCAAGCCGCTGACAGATGATAGACATCGCTGAAACAGATAGGCGATGTATTCGCGCGCGTGCCTGCGACCCTTGGGCGAGCCTCCAACGAAGAGCAAAGTCTCCCCGACGAGCTCCAACACACAGTTCGAGGCGAAACCTGAGAAAGTATTATTAGTGCAAATATCGAAAGCAACCTCCAAGACATTTCTCGCTTTTTCCTTGGTGTAATACTTAAATACGAACAGCAGGATAACATTATTATTACAAGTATGCAACTACTCATCAATGATGTTTCCTAGACATTTTGCATCCCTGGCGTGCTTCCAGATCCTATGATTCTGAATTATTAAGGAACAAAACTTATCATTCCCGGCCAATACTATTAGTATTAGTATTCACCCTACCAATAACCTCCCGATGTTCTTCCAACTGGCGCGCACACCTCAGCTTCTCTGTGGCCGTCAGCCGCACAATATCAACGCCGAAACCGCTGCTTCCCTTGGATAGTTTGGTGCCTCCGGTGCGTGTGAAGTTCACATATTCCGAGGCACATGTTTTTCTGCGAGAGACGCCTCCTGATTGGGTTTGTTTCGACGAGGAAGCAGGATGGCCGTCTCCTTCTGCGGAGGAGTCTCCTGCGTTCAACTTTTCTACTGCCAGCATTTCTTCTTTTGCAGCAGCTGCTGTCTTCGCAACACTGATATTATCATTGTTATTATCCTCCGGACTTTGCGCAGCACTGTGACTAATATCATTATTCTCCACCCCCAAATCCCGCCCCTCCTCAAACCGCACCCTCCCTTCTAGCTCGTCCCTGATGCGTTTGGCCTCGGCGATCTTCATCAGCTTCAGCTTGCAGGCCAATCGGGCGCGTTTGCTATGGCCGAGGATGGCCAAAGCGTGGATCTTCCCCCCCGCTGGACTTCGCAACAAGTCCGCGATCGGCGTCGTGACAGGATGTGTTGTTCCCTTGCTAGATGTCTTAGTATTATTGTTGCTGTTCTGAAGGAGGAGGTACCTGCGCACATCGGATTCTGCTGTTTCGCCTTCTTCCGAACTCTCCGAATGATTCTGCTGGAGCCAGGAACCCCGGAATCCGCTCTCTGAATCTTCTGATTCGCTGGAGTCGTCTAGTCTCACGGAGAAGATGCACGTGTCCGTCGAGTCCTCCAAATTGCTCGCTTTCGCTCGGAAGGCCCCGAGGACGTAGTCTGAGCGAGGGGATAGGGAAATCATTGGGAATCAGCCGATTCGTGGTGGCCACGGAATCCGTGATAATTTCGTACTGGGCCCGAGCTCAAGAATGGAACAAGCCAACACAAACTCGCTTGAAACAAAAACGTCTGAACTCGTGAAATTCCACTCATCGTCCGCTTTATTAATAAGAATATCAACTAGTAGTGTTACTAACAAATCATTGCCCTCCCAGATACTAATTCGTGCCCCACAAAGCTTACCAATCTGCGCTGTCCCAACGTGCACGAAGGTGACGTCGTCACGCGCCTCCACATCAGATACAGGGATCGACAGCTGTTTTTCCGCGAGTAGGATGCCCTTCCCGCTAACTCCATGTTGTGCTTCCTGTTGCCGAGCCACGGAGTTCACTTCCAGAGTTGAAATGGTTTGATTGGCATTGGCATTACTATTAGCATCATTACCACTCTCAACCCCCTTCTCCTTCTCACTCGACACAAGCTGCGCCTCTCTGCCTTCCAGGTAGAATGCCAAATAAGCCTGCGCATTAGCCACCGCCGCTGGCTCACCCACAAAAACCGCCAGACGGCCGACGAATTCTACAATGCAGCACGCCGCACCTGCGATTTTCCTGCGGGTGGCGCCCAGTGCGCCCACAGCCCGCTGCAGCCAGCTGTCGTCTTTGAACGGAAGGATCGACAAGATCAGAGAGTTTTGTTGGGACAGAGTATTGTTCTTGTTGTTCTCGACAAGTAGCAGCTCGTCGGCGGCGACATTCGGACTGCTGAGCGCATTACAACTGCTAATATCCTCCAGACAAGCCGTGGCACTGCTCGAATTTGCTGTGTCCACTGTGGAGGTCTTGTTATCCAACCCAGTTGCTCCTGCAGAAATAGCTTGGTACACGAGCTTGCGGATAGTGGCTTCGGGGAAGGAATTGGGGAGTTTTGTTTCCACTTTCGATATCACCTTCAGCAGTGCCATCACGCGACTGTAGTCGGCACCGAAAATGGCCAGAGTTTCGTGCGAACGGACGGAACTTGACTCGCGACTCGCAGACCCTCGAGTCTCGCGGGTCTCTTTCGCTGAGGGGGAGATAGGACCGTGGAGGGGGGTGAAAAATAGGAAAAGATGATATCATAATCCGTTGAAACAAACGTGCTTTGTCTATTACTATTAGTAACGATAATCATTCGGCAATGCTTCAATGATAATCATGTTCATTATGCGCTTCTCTACCATTATCATATTCAACACAATCTCTTCAAAACCAAAACTTACCCCCTAGCCCTTTCCGCAAGTCCACACCCGAGAAGAACATGAGTGCTTGACATTCGGCTTCGCAGGCACGCAACAGACTGCCACCCGGACCAGTAATGCAGCTGCCCACACAGTCTATCGGCACCTCAACCAGCACCAAATCCCGATCGTTGTGCAACTTCGGAGACACTTGCACGGGACCTGATTGGGGTATATAATACGGTATAACATAGATACTACGGATATACAGATATGGACCTGACAGTGACGTGTTAAAAAACCTGAGAAATCTGAGGAAAGTTAAACCGAACCAATTTCTGTTGCTTCTGAAGTGGAACTTATGACGTTGTCATTGTCAATGTCACAAAAATCTACTACTATTTTCCCCTCTGACTCTTACCCTTCTTCTGCATCCGAATCAAGTCTATGTACTTTGCTGCCTTCTTCCTCGCCATCCTCGTCCCGTACAACTGCACATCTGTGTCCGACAGCAGCTGCAGGTTGCACCCGCTAACCGTAACGATCTTAGTCTTGGTCTTGCCGCGCGACCCCAAAATGAAGGGGGCGTCGTCGGCATCGATGCGGATGATCTCGGTGTCGAGGGCGACATCAGCGTTGCTGCTTCCGCCATTTCCTCCACCATTTCCTCCACCATTTCCGAACGAACCACCAGTCGCGGTTTCTGCAATAACACTCTTGCTGACTCTCGACGACAATGACGACACGTTTTGAAAGGGATTGTTAGCAAACAAGTTGGTGCAGTACTCTGCGTGTCTGCTTGCTCCGGAGGTGGACGACCCCAACGGCTTCTTGTACATCATTCGATCACCAGCTGCAGCGGAGCCAAGGAGCCGCACCCCTCCACGCCCCCCCAAACCCAACAAGCTGTCCGTCCCAACTTTGAACATTGTGGAGGTGGCTAAATCTTCGTGGACCAGCGACAAGTTCGCCGTCCCCGCAGCACCCGTCAAGCCGTTGATGGAAGAAGAAGAAGAAGAAGTTCCATGGAAACTGCGCGAACCACCTCCGCTCAAGTTCTTGGCATTATGATTGCGAGATCTCGCTCCTGCTGCAGCAGCAACGTTCATGTTATGAGAACCCGACTGTTGTCCAGCGTTCCCGCCGAAGTTGTTGCTCAATGAGAGATCATTGGCAGACGAACTCCCCTGCAAGCTGATGAGCCGATTGAGGGTCGCCACCGGCACGGCGGTGACGGACAGACTTTTGCGAACACATTCAGCGGATAATCGACCCTTTGAGGGTGTGATTATTTGCGCGAGGAGCTGGCATTCCAAATGATTATTCGAAGAATTGTAAGTATCCTCCACCTTCTTATCCACAGAAGTATCCACCAACACCGCCACCGCTCCTTTCCTCGAGCCAAAGCTCACGCCAATCTTCAGCTCTTCAGCGGGCGAGGGAATCAGCGGTTCGGTTTTTTTGTTGATTACTTGCAAGTACTCCTCTAGCAAGCCTAATGCGATCTGCGTGCTGCTCCTATGTCCGATAACCTTCGCGTGCAGCGTGGCGCACACTTCGATGTGGGGTGGACGTGACATACTCTTCGTGATGCTGTTACAGCTATACGACACTTGCACGGCGCCAACACTTGGAGGACGGGTTTTCTGATCTGAGGACACCGCAGCGTAGTCTGAGGATTGGTAACCTCCTCCTCCAAGTACAGCCTCCGTCGTTGTAATACTCTGCTTCGACGATTTCGCCGAAGACGAAAACAGGTTGCCTTCACTTCCGCCACTCGTCGCTTCCAGGTCGGTGCTGCTTCCACTTTCCAGCTGACTCGCCAACGACTTGGTTGTCACTTCGGCGAGCGTCAACCAAGGAAGCGGACGAACGTAGTGCGCCAACGTGGTGCGTACCAAATCGCGCATGCTGTTGAAGGCGGCTTGCCCTGCTTCCTCGGCCTTCTTGATACCGATCTTGATTGTATCGGAATTATCCTGATTCGCACTAGCATTAGCAACATTCGCGGTCGCTGTCAGGAAAGTTTTCTCTGCGGCATGGCGAGCACCACGGCAGTCAAACTCGAGGTGGAGAGTCTCGAACTCGGACACGAAAACATTCAGCTCGTGTTGGGCGCCCAGCAGATGGGCAATCTTCCCCTGCAACACGACGGAAGCAGACCGGAACTGGACTTGCAAGCCTGGGGGAAATTAATGGGAGAAGCGAGATGATAATACCGTTACGACTCGGATTGTAGATCGTCGCTGTCACATTCAAATGCATGTTTCAGCAGTCATCGTCATCCCAATTTGAAAATGTGTGTCACTGTAGATGTCAGTGGACACAGCACACTACGCTTAGCATTCTCATACTGACATTCCAAATCCTGTTTTCCCAACTAAGACTTACCTGGATTCCCAGCTTCCACCATTTCAAGCACAGGGTCCTCGCCGAGGGGCCCAGGCTGTTGGAAAATACGGACATCCCGAATGGGTGAGGTCCAAACCTCCTCACGCGTTTCTGAATTAATTTGTTGTTGTTGAGAATACGATTTTTCCTCCTCCCGCGTCTCTGTTTTGACAACAGTAAAGGAGATTTTCAATTTTGTTCCAAACCTCTTCGCGCGTCTCTGTTTTGAGAACAGCAAAGGAGATTTTGAAGTTTGTTGTTCAACGATGATATTAATATAAGTTAAGAAGTTGTTGCAATAGATTCAGAACCTCCTCAGAAAGTTGAAAACTCAGCATTGAAGAACAATTGCTTCGGGAACATTGCAATAATTTGTTGGGGAAATTCAAATGACATTGGTTGAAATGTAATTGGCTGATATACTACTTACCACTAGTACAGTAATACTAATAGTAATACTCACCATTCTCCGGCACCACTTCTGGTTGTTCAATTTCTTGCTTGATAACTTCATCTTCGGGATAGTCATCATCCTGGCCCCAATCTCCCTGACCCCAGTTGTTATTCCCCTCCTCCCAGTTGTTATTTTCCTCTCCCCGCTCCTCGTCCCAGTTGTTATTAGTGTTCTGAACGGTCTTAGTGTTCCAGTCATTACTGTTCCAACCATTATGGTTAGTACCACCATTGTTTAAATCTCCTCCAAAATCATCCGAAGACCCCGCATTATCATTCTCTCTTGTCCAGTCGTCCCCCCTACGTGAGGATTTTCGGTTTTTTCTCCTCAGTTGGTCCTCTCCTTTTTGTTGAGCAAATCTGTCCTTCTTCCGCTCAGTAGTAACTACTCCCGATGCTGGACCACCACTATTCCAGTCGTTATGATCATTGTCCCGCTCCTTTTTGGTGGTCCTGTGATAGCGTGAATCTTCCCCCCTTCCCCCCTTTCGCCCTCGGCTGTCCAGTCTCTTTCTCCCAGCACGGCCGAGATTGCGCAAGGAGTGCGAAGTCAGCTGCTGATCGTTATCCTCACCATTCGCGGCAGCAGCATGTCTCCCCTTCTTCCTCAGATGATGATGACCTGTAACAACATCATCGTCGTCCTGTTCGTCAGAAAACGAGGACCGCGAAGACCGATCTTCAGACGAGTCAAAGGAGCTTGAGCTGTCAGAATCGTCATCGTCCTCAGATGACCAGTCAGATGAGGATTCCGAGTTGTAGTAGCTACTGTGAGTCTGACTGTCGTCATCACTGCTGTAGTAGTGACCTGATCCTTTGCGACCTTTGCCTCGCCCTTTTTTGCCACCACCGGACTGCGATCCATACCTCTTCCTTCCGCCTTTAGTACCATTCTTCCCTCCTCCTCTCCGGGAATCGGTGGCAGATTCGTCATTGTCATCGTCAGATTCGTCGTGACCTTCCCTTGACTCGTTCCTTCTCCGAAGAAAGGCTCCTCCTTTCTTGCCTTTTTTGCCTCGCCCTTTTGTAAAAGATTCGACTCCCTCGCCACCACCTGTCTCACCTTCTCGAGAGGAACTTCTCCTTTTTCCACTGCCTTTCTTGCCACTGTCTCCTTTGCCGTCTCCTTTGCCGTCTCCTTTAGCGGTTCCTTTTCCAGATGTTACACCTCCTTGCTGACCCGAGGAGCCTGAGGAGGAAAAGAGGCTTCCTTTGGGCAAAGAGTCTTCCACGGAGGATTGCATAGTGGCCGTCAGGCTCGCGGCCCTCTGTCGGAGCCTCTCCCGATCCTTGATAGACTCATTTATCATCGCATGCGAGATGTCCAAGGCCCGCATCCGCCTGCTGGCAAACGCCCCACACACAAACAACGTACAGGCTTTAGCCATTTGTGTGTCAAGGAACATGTAGGTGCCTGTGGCTTCTTCGATCTTCCGCAAAACCGCCGACGAAAATAGCGTCACCAATTCGCGCGTGTCAGCGTCGTGGCCATTGTGATTCATCAGATAATTACCCTGGTTGTTGTGGCGGGAAGAATATGAAGATGATCCACCCCCTCTCCGATGTCTCCGACCTCCTCGACGGTCACGGGGAGAGATACTCATACTGTTTGATTCCCTTGTTGCACCCCTTCCATGACCACCACCACCACCACCCTGAGAAGAATTAACCATATTGTTCCGACTCTGCTCGCCTAGTCGTCCGGAATTAAAACAGCAGTTGCCGAAGTGGATGACGTCCACGTCATCACGCGAGCACAGCCACGCATCCACTTCGCGTTGGAACTGCGTCGTCGTGTCGTGCAGGAGCGGGAGCGCGGCGGCGCCGCCGGTTTTAACATGATTACTTGAACTAGCTACATCACTGGAGAACAGTTTGGCGAAGATGGCCGGCTCTAGACTGGTTGTGCCAGAATCTCCATTATCATTTGCATCATGCTGCAATTCCGCATTATTTACGGACGACGCTTCCGCCACCAACTTCGCGAACCATGTGCCTGCGGGGCTCGCATCCGCACTGCTCGCATCGCCCAAATCGCTGGGACCCCCACGAAAGATGGAGGTCGCTACCGGGACGTGATGATGATGAGGATGAATTTGGTCTTCCGCCACATCTGCAGGAGAGGAAGTTGCACTAGTATTACTATTTGTTGGAATAATGCTGCTGTTCTTGGTGGTATTATTCCTGCAATCCCAACAACTCGTCTCCCGCAGATCATCCGGTGTGATCACAAACCTCCTCTGAAGTAAAAGCCAGCGAATGTAGTCCCGGCAAATCTTCCTCTCCCTGTGCGTGCCGCAAAAATGAGCGATATTTCCGATGTATTCGAGCACACAGTTGGTGGAGCGAGCTAGCTTTCGGCGGGTCATGCCGCCCTGGCCGAGACAAAAACTCAACCCATCCATATCGAGCCACAAGGTGTCGACGCCCCAGTCCGAGCTGCACTGCAATTCCGTGAACTCGCCCTTCGACCCGCCGGACTGCTGTGCCTGCAATGTTGTGGTGGCACTATTCCCTCCAAAACCATAAGCGCTACTGTTTGCAATTGCAGAATTTGAGTTTCCTCCGGCGACAATGCCCACCTGTCGGATTGGTTTGCCGGCTAAGTAATCCTTCTGCACGTTGGCTGTATAATATCCTGGGATCTTGGCTTCGACTGCCGACATCACCTTCAGTTTGGCGCCCATCTGGCTACGACGGTCTCTCCCGAAAATAGCTAATTTCTCTTCCCACCTGCCTCCTGCACTGGCAGGCATCAGCGAGAATGTGCCGTCGTCTGCATTGTTAGCACCACCTTCTTTGCTGCCCCTCCCGCGCCCCTTCTTGGACCTTCCTTCTAATCGACTGTCACCTCCTTTTCGGTTATCTCCTCCTTTGCCCCCACTGC
>JACLAC010019418.1_pt1 | contig 18298 bp, 14 predicted proteins | sample 8027881 | NCBI WGS metagenome assembly JACLAC01 (sample SAMN15725517, study PRJNA655200) | protist metagenome | isolation source: fluorescence activated cell sorting (FACS) single amplified genomes of... | place: Spain: Blaines Bay Microbial Observatory, Mediterranean Sea | collected 2016-01-19 | reverse complement strand
CAGAAGTTGGCAACTCCAGTCCAGCAATCATCCGCAACGTCGTTGTTTTCCCACATCCAGAGGGACCCAACATTACGAAGAACTCACTGTTTTCAATGGTAAAGCTGGAGTCTTGGACCGCAACGAACTCCCCAAAAGATTTTTTCAAGCGACTGACTTGAATCTCGGCCATTTGCTATTCCGGGAAGTGACTCACGATGATGAACAAAACGGTGCCCGTGAGGATCACCACGAAGGAGTAAGTATAAAGCATTAGCAGGAAGGGCTGCATCAACATCACCACCCCAAGCAGGATGATTACTGTAGCAATCCACTCCCAAAAATTTCTTCGAAAGTAGCGCTGAAGGTGGGATGTTGTGTTCTCTGACATCAGACTCTCTTTATTTGCGGACTGCGCCAAAAGTGATTCCGCGCAGCAGATGCTTGCGGAGCATGATCGTGAAAAACACGATGGGTACAAGGAAAAGTGTTGCACCAGCTGCTACTGCGGGCCAATCTAGTCCCCCTTCCCCAATGATAGTTGGAATAAAAGGTGGTGCCGTTTGGGCGGTGCCAGAGGTTAGTAACAGTGCAAAGGCATATTCATTCCAACTGAAGATCAAACAGAAGATCGCAGTTGCTGCAATACCTGTTGTGGCCTGGGGCAAGACTACCTTGCGGAAGGACTGGAAACGAGAGTAGCCATCAATCATCGCGGCTTCCTCATATTCCCGTGGAATCTCATCCATGAAGCCCTTTAGCAGCCAGACCGCCAAAGAGATATTGACCGCCGTATAGAGTAGAATCATGCCCAGGTGTGTGTCTGCCAGGCCCAGCTCGCGGTACATCAGGAAAATGGGAATAGCCACAGCAATTGGAGGCATCATCCGGGTGGAAAGGATGAAAAACATCAGGTCATCTTTGAACGGAATCCGAAAGCGCGAGAAGGCATAGGCCGCCAGGGTTCCCAGGAAGACCGAAAGAAATGTAGAACCGAAGCCGATGATAATGGAATTCAAAAAGCGTTGCCCAAACTTGGAAGGCCCTGCGATCACCATGCTTCGAGAGCGAACCAGTTCGTCGTACCAAGTTTCCGGTGGAGGCAGTGTCACCATATACTCAGGAGTTTGGCGTGTACGAGTGGTGAAGACGTTAACATAGCCTTCCATTGTTGGGGAGAACATCATTTTTGGAGGATAGCTTATCGAATCCTGGGGTGACTTGAAGCCAGTTAGGAAGATCCAAATCAGTGGAATGATGCTGACTAATGCATACACGATGACTAACCCAGCAGCTAGTCGCTTACCCCATGGCTTTTCGTGTGGAGGTGCGGAACTCATCGTTGCTTTACCGCATTGAGGCAACGACGGTTTACGTCACACATGACCAATTGGAAGCGATGGCAATGGCTGACCGGATTGCTGTGATGAACCATGGCATGATTGAGCAGTTGGGGACGCCAAGCGAGATCTACAATAAACCAGGAACCATGTATGTTGCTGATTTTATAGGATCTCCGCCAATGAACCTGCTCACGTTGCCCAATGCATTGGAGCCTGGACAAACGGAGATCAATCTGCCAGATGATGGTTGTGGAACGCTTCGTTGTCCGAATTCAGCACAGGGAGTGCAAGCTGGCAACCTTGTTTTAGGTGTTCGCCCGGAATACTTACTTCCAGAGCAGGAAGGTCCTCTGCCAGGAGAAATCAGTGCTGTGGAGTACCTAGGAACCACCCAGGTCCTGACTATCCAAACTCCTTATGGACAGGCACTTTCTCGAGTACTTAGCACATATTCATTTGGGATAGGACAATCGGTGCGATTGAATTTTGTTTCTCAGAGAGCCTCTTTGTTTGACAAGAGTGATGGAAAAGCGCTGTCCACTGAGGTCGCTCATGGCTGAGATATCTCTCCAAGGTATTCAGAAACGTTTTGGGGATTCACTTGCAATCAACAATCTCGAGTTGACCATTAGCAATGGAGAACTGGTTGTTTTGTTGGGACCTTCGGGAGCTGGCAAGACAACCACTCTCCGTTTGATTGCTGGATTGGAAGAGGCCGATTCTGGTAGTATTCAGATTAATGGTCTGGACATGACAAAGTCTCAACCTGCTGAGCGAGACGTTGCGTTTGTTTTTCAGCAATACTCTCTGTACCCACACCTGACGGTTCGGAATAACCTGAGCTTCCCGCTTCGCTCCCCAGTATCCGGACTTTCTGAAGAAGCCGTTGCCAGTCGGGTTGAAGAAATTGCGAAGATGGTGCGGATTAGCCATAAGCTGGAAAACAAGTCAACGGCTTTATCCGGCGGTGAAATGCAGCGTGTTGCGATAGGACGGGCACTGGTACGAAAGCCAACCATTTATCTGATGGATGAACCGCTTTCCTCCCTTGATGCAAAGCTACGAACGGAACTGCGATTGGAGTTGAAGCACATTCAACAGAACCTCGGGGCGACGATCCTTTATGTGACCCATGATCAGGTGGAAGCAATGACTCTGGCCGATCGCATTGGTGTGCTCCGGGAGGGAGAACTGGTACAACTGGGCACGCCCAAGGAAATCTTTGAACAGCCGAACAATACCTATGTGGCCGAACGACTAGGACAACCCTCGATCAATCTAGTGCCATTGAACAGTGAATGGCCCGTACAGGCTCCTGCCAACGCAACACAGCTTGGATTACGGACAGACCATGTTCGGTTACATTCTGCAGATACAAAGGCACAATCCACGGTGCCAGCCCAAGTTCAGCGTGTTGAATATCTTGGTGACCAGACACACCTACATCTGCTCTGTGTAGGCCAAGATCTCACCTTGTTGGCCGATCCAGCAACACTACTGAAGGAAGGTGACGAGGTGGCACTTGAGATTGTGCAACCTCTTTTCTTCGATCAATCCGGAAACCGATTGTCTGCTTGAGGACAAGGCAACTCCAAGGAGAAGCTACTGATGACTCCAGACTTACTTAGATCGTTACTTCAAGGAATTGCAGAAGCAGTGATTGCCCAAACAGAACACCTCACTGCTTTGGATCAAGCTATTGGAGATGGTGATCACGGCGTCAATATGAAGCGAGGCCTGGAAAACGTGCTCGCAGATTTGGACAATATCACTGCCAAACCACCAGCTGAGATCCTTAAAGCGGTGGGGATGACCATGGTGATGAAAGTTGGGGGAGCCTCTGGTCCACTCTTTGGCACACTGGCAATGATGCTGGGTAAGGAATGGCCCACCGAAGATGAGCTGGATTCGGCAAAATTGGGTCTGATGTTAGCGGCATCCATCGAAGCTTTGAAGAAACGAGGCAAAGCAGACCTTGGAGCCAAGACCATGTTGGATGTGCTAGCTCCAGTCCAGCAAGCCTTAAAAGCAAATAAATCAATTGCGGAGATTTCTGCGATTGCCCAGCAAGCCGCAGAAGCCACAATTCCAATGAAAGCAACTCGTGGACGCGCTTCTTTCCTGGGTGATCGTTCTATCGGGCACATGGACCCTGGGGCATTTTCCTCTGCATTGATGATTCAAACTATCTGTCAACTGCTGGAAGAGAAATCATGAGTAACGTGGGCATTGTGATCGTTTCGCATTCCAAGGAGGTAGCTATGGGTACAGCTGAAATGGTGCTGCAGATGGTGGGAGATGAAGTGCCTCTTGCTTGGTGTGGTGGCAACCCTGACGGTGGTTTGGGAACAAATCTGGAAGCAATCATGGAAGCGATCTCCCGAGCCTGGTCGGATGCTGGTGTAGCTGTAATGGTTGATCTCGGCGGAGCTGAAACCAATAGCGAAATGGCGATTGAAATGCTGCCAGCCGAACGACAAAAAAAGATAGTGATTTGCAATGCGCCAATTGTTGAAGGAAGCGTAATCGCAGCTACAGAAGCATCCGGCGGTGCAAGCTTGGAAGAAGTTAAAAGCTCAGCAGAAGAAATGTGAGGATGCATGACTGAAGAAAATACTTGGACTTCTGAGGGTACGGTAGAAATCACTCATGACGTAGGTCTCCATGCTCGGCCCTCTGTCAAATTGACCAAGCTTGCCAAACGCTTCTCGGCACGGGTTGAAATTGCTGCTGATCCCGAAGGACCTTGGATCGACGCCAAAAGTATTGTCAAGGTGATGGGTGCCAAGATACCACAGGGGACTATTCTGCAGTTGCGAGCCATTGGAACAGATGCTCAACCCGCTGTTGAGGCTTTGATTGATTTGGTCAATCAGAATTTTGAAGAATCTCAGGATGCCCAGTCAGCCTAAACTCAAAGGAATCATTGCAGCTCCTGGCCTTGCCCAGGGTGGTGCATTCTGGGTAGAGGCAGCTGCCATAGTAAATTCTGTGGACTTTTCAGAAGCCAAGATTGATTTACCAGAAGCACTGGCATTGGCTAGTAGCCAGTTGGTAGAATTGATGGATCGAGTCGAAGGAGAAGATGCAGAAATCCTAGAGTTCCAGCTTGCGATGATCGAAGATGAAACCCTCAATGACCCTGTACGTAAGGCTTGTGAAGCAGGTACAACATTGATCGAAGCTTGGCAACAGGCGTTGAATAAACATGTCACGGACTACGAGCAAAGTGAGGACGAGTACTTTCAGGCACGAGCTAGTGACCTACGCGATATTCGTGACCGAGTCCTAAGGATCCTACGTGGAGAAACAGAGGTCGGGATCCCTGAGGGGGCGATCCTGCTCGCAACAGATTTAACTCCTAGTCGCTTTTTGGGCTTAAATTGGAACAAGGGTGGGGGAGTGGTCTTGCAGGGAGGTAGCCCTTCCAGTCATGTAGCCATGTTAGCGCGTTCCCGCGGAGTGCCGATGCTAGTTGGAATCGAAAACCTACCACTTGGAGCTTTCCCCGATCAAACCAGATTGTTGCTGGATGCTGATCGAGGTGTGCTGCAAGTAGATCCTTCTGCAGAGCAAATTCAAGACTTTGAGCATGAGCTTCGAATAGCTACAGAGGAAGCAGAACGAATAGCTCTTATATCAGATCAACCCGCACAAACCGTAAATGGAACAGCGGTTCAGGTGCTAATCAATGTGGCTTTGCCAGAAGAATTGGCAAAGCTCAATTCAGTTAATTGTGATGGAATCGGCCTGATGCGCTCAGAGTTTCTGTTTCATCATGGGCTACCTAGCGAAGAATCACAGTACCGATCCTATCGAAAACTCTTGGAATGGGCTGGAGGAAAGCCAGTAACGATTCGCACTCTTGATGCTGGTGGTGACAAGCCTTTGCCTGGGCTAGAGCAACCAACTGAAAGTAACCCGTTTCTCGGTTTACGAGGACTCCGACTCTCTCTAAGACAACCAGATGTCTTCCGTACTCAATTGCGCGCACTGTGCAGGGCTGCTGTTCATGGGAATCTGAAGGTAATGGTGCCGATGGTCACCGTCCCTGACGAATTAGACTCCGCCCAAGAATTGTTGGGAGTTGTCTGTGCTGAACTTGCCACAGAAGGCACCGAATTCCGTAAGCCAGTTCTTGGAATGATGATAGAAGTGCCAGCTGCTGCTCTGGCTCCTGAGCTGTTTGCTGATGCTGCGTTCTTTTCGATTGGTAGTAATGATCTGGTTCAATACCTAACGGCCAGTGCTCGTGACCTTCATCATGTTGCAGATCTAGCTGATCCTGGCCATCCAGCGGTCTTGCGAGTCATTAAAGAATTAGCGGAGCATTGTGATCGGTCCGGTCAAGAGCTGAGCCTTTGTGGAGATATGGGTAGTGATCCAAACTTCATTGCACAGTTGCTGGGAGCAGGCTTGCGTAATTTATCAGTGGCCCCAGCGCGCTTGGGGAAGACCAAGTGGACAATTCGTGAAACTAATCTGGAGGGGATGTGACGGCTGATTTAAAAGCTCAGTTGGTTGCTCAGTATAAGCAGATCCTTGCAGAGATGCTGAGCAATCGCCCTTCTGGAACCCGGCAGCGACTGGCAACAATGCTGCGCAAGAATCGTAGTTTTATCTCCCAGATTTCCAATCCTAGCTACGCCACACCGATCCCTGCCCGTCATCTAGAGATCATCTTCGAAGTTTGTCATTTCTCTGAAAAAGATCGTCGAGACTTCTTGACCTACTACGACCAGGCACATCCTAGCCGAAGACAGGGCTCAAATTGCCAGCACCATGAGGCGCATCGGGAGGGAATGCGATTTCGTCGGATGATCGTCTATTTACCAGACCTTGGCAGCGATGATGTCAACAAAGAACTTGACGACCTGATTCTGGAAACCGCCCGTCGATTAAGCCACCTGCTACAGATTTCTGAGCGCTCCTGAAAGAGCGCTAATCTGTTCCCCATCTTCATTTCTTCAGTGGGAGAGACCATGAAAAAACTAATTAATGCGACCGATCAAGTACTTACTGAAAGCCTGAATGGTTTTGTTTCCGCACACGCTGATTTACTGGAGCTCGGTGCAGAGGGAAAATTTGTACGCCGCAAGCAGATCCAGCCCGGTAAGACAGTTCTGATTTCTGGGGGAGGTTCTGGTCACGAACCTCTTCATGGTGGCTTTGTCGGGCATGGAATGCTTGATGCGGCTTGTCCTGGACAGGTCTTCACATCACCAACTCCGGATCAAATGCTGGAAGCAATACAAGCCACTGAACGTGGTGGTGGAGTGTTACTGATCGTTAAGAACTACGAAGGTGACGTGATGAACTTCGAGATGGCTGCTGAGATGGCAGAATGTGAGGTCGCTACAGTCCAGACCGATGACGACGTGGCTGTGGAAAGTTCAACCTATTCGACAGGTCGACGGGGTGTCGCAGGAACTATGATCGTGGAAAAGATCGTTGGTGCTGCAGCAGAGCAAGGCAGTGACTTGGCTACCTTGAAGGCTCTCGGGGATCGGGTCAATCAACAGACCCGGTCCATGGGTGTTGCTCTAACAAGCTGTACAGTTCCAGCCGCTGGTAGTCCAACGTTCCAGATTGGTGAAAATGAAATGGAGATGGGGGTTGGGATTCATGGTGAACCAGGAAGAAAACGAGTTGCTCTTGCTGAAGCCAAGGACATTGTTACAGAGATGATTGGGGCCATCCGCAAGGATTTTGGGGACCAGGCGAAGGGCAATGCTATTTTGTTGGTCAATGGATTTGGGGGAACCCCATTGATGGAACTCTACCTGATACACCACTGCATTGAAGGAGAGTTGGCTGGAAGCGGAATAACGATTGCTCGCTCACTGGTTGGTAATTATGTGACGTCTTTGGAAATGGCCGGATGCTCGGTTACACTGAGTATGGTTGATAACGAATTGCTGGGTCTCTGGGATGCACCTGTTCACACGGCAGGACTACGCTGGGGCATGTAAGCTGACCTGATAAATTTGTGCTCTGGGGAGAGATAGTGTACATCTTGAAGAAAGCGTCAACAACCAGCGCTGCTCAATACTGGAACACCCTCTCTGAAATCGAAGATTGACTTCAAAAAACAAGACACAGAGCCTTGGTGAAGAGATTGCCAACAGCGTTACTCACGGAATCGGAACAGCCCTGAGTGTTGCAGCGCTCACACTGCTTGTCACTTTGGCCTCCCAGCAAGGGGATGCTTGGCAAATTGTCAGTGTTAGCGTCTATGGCAGTTCACTGATTGTGCTTTACCTCACATCTACCCTCTATCATGGCCTGCAAAACCAGCGGGCTAAACGCATTTTTAAAATCCTCGATCACTCAGCAATTTTCCTGCTGATTGCTGGAACTTATACACCTTTTCTCCTTAATAATCTACGTGGTACTTGGGGCTGGAGCCTCCTTGGAGTGATCTGGGTCATGGCACTGCTGGGGATTGTCTTCAAGGTCTTTTTTGTGGGTAAACTACCCAAGGCCTCGACTGCTATGTACCTGTTGATGGGCTGGCTCTGCCTGATCGCTCTTCCACAAATGTGGGAGACTATAGAAACCTCTGGCCTAATCTTGCTCTTTGCGGGTGGAATATCTTACAGTGTGGGTGTGATTTTCTATTCCTGGCGCCGGCTTCCCTACCATCACGCCATCTGGCACCTCTTTGTCCTCGGAGGTAGTACGGCTCATTTCTTTGCTGTGCTGCTGAATGTACTCCCTACTGACGTTTCTGCCTGATTTTCAGGATTTCGAATGTTATTGATGCGAGTTGTTGCTATCTGATAAAGAAGCTTGCTCTGTTTGCAGCATGAATTTCCTTGGACTCAGTTCCCTATACGGCTGTGACCTGGAAATCCGAAAATGTCTTTTGAGATCAATATTGTTGTAACTAGGAGGGAAAATTGATTTTTTATGAGAGTGGGAAAGATCTTATCGTAAATGGGAAAATTGAATCGTTTGATAAGTTGCTTGATACAATCTCCACTCAGTTTCCTTGGTGCCCTAAAAAGGTAGGCTCGCTGAACTATATTTGCTCAGCGGAGCCTTATGAATTAGGTTGTCCTCTTGGTTGAAAATTTAGTGAACTCACAATTCAACCTTATCAATATCAAACAAAAAAACATCTTTGCTACAAGCAAGGTTTGGGAGTCTTTCTGATTCATATTTTTGCGGATAATAATAGATCAGAATTAGGTTCCAACAGGCCCACCGTTTTTTTCCCAATCAGGAAATCCACCAACGTTACAGACATTCTTGAAGCCCATTTCTACAAGAGTGTGCCCTGTCAAAGCTGCCATGCCACCAACACCACAGACAAGAACGATATCTGCATCTTTCCGTAGTTTCTCCTCATGATGAGGGGTGCTTGAATCAGCGGCAAATTCAATGAATCCTCTTGGTATTTTCAGAGCACCTTGAATAGTACCTGTTTCTTGAATTTCAAGACCATCTCGCACATCGATAAAAACGCTATTTCCGTCAGCATGCTTTTGGATTCCATCGGCAACACTGATTTTTGGTACCACTGCGTTTGCAGCAGCCAAAGCTGATTCAGCAGTTTTCATGAATACTCCCTTCTATAGGTTGTAGGTAAAGATTCCAGATAAATTTATCTTCAGTTTGCTGAATGACTTGTTGTCAATCTTGTCAAAGATATCAGATATAGTTTTAGCTATACCACAAGTCTTGGCAAGCAAATTGGTGAGATCGTGAAGGCCAGTTCAACTGATTGCAACATAAATCAGTCATTATAGTAAGATTCATTGCAGCAAGTGTTGTTTGTAGTTATCAGTATATTTTTAAGTAGGAATTGGACGGTACTATTTAAAAAACGATAACGAAAATAGTATCTCTCCACTAAGAAGAGAGAGAGAATCTACTCTCAAATTAGGCGAGAGAATTCCGAACACGATTCTCTGATCTTCTCAAATGTCAGCAGTGATTCTTTGAACTTAAGAGGCAGCAGCTAAAGCCGCATCATAATCAGGTTGTTGGGCAACTTCGGGAACTAACTCGGTGTGCTTGATGATACCATTGCTATCGATCGCCACAATCGCCCGAGCCATCAGACCCCGTCTGAAGCTGTCTTTGATGGTGACCCCGTAGTCCACCCCAAAATTTGGTGAGCGGAATGCTGAGCCCGTTTGAACATTCTTGATATTTTCTGCGCCACAGAAGCGAGCTTGCGCTTGGGGTAAGTCCATAGAAACGCAGAGAACTACAGTATTGTCTTGGTTAGCAGCCTTAACGTTGAAGGTGCGAACAGACGTGGCACAAGTCTTAGTATCAATGCTGGGGAATATGTTCAGAATAAGGTTTTTTCCAGTGAAGTCACTGAGATGAAGATCACTCAGATCTTGTGCAGCCAGCATAAAGTCTGGTGCCCTGCTGCCTACTTGGGGCAACTCACCTTCTGTGTTGACGATCAGTCCTCGCCATGAAATCTCAGCCATTGATTCACTCGTTGAGAAAGAAAGGGTTGGAAACGGTGAGTAGTCAATATAGCACTCACAACGGATAATAATAATTGAATCTGCAATTGTAGAGGAATCCAGCTTGAGGTACTTGGCAGATTAGAATTTTTTAGTTTATTAAAGGCATAGCACTCACGGTAATTTTTTGGGAGCGCATTTGTGTTTAGTAGGGGGTAGATTCAGAAGTAGTTGGTCACCGCTTGATGGATGGCTTTGACGATTATATTTGCCTCTTCTCTATTGAGGCAAAGTGGTGGAGCTATTCCGAGAATATCTCCTTGGGCCATCGCGCGTACAATCACCCCGTTTTCACGGATCTTGGTGGCCAGTGTTGGCCCGATTTTTTTCGAAGAATCAAGGAACTTCCGTCCAGCCTTTTCTTCCACCAATTCGACGGCTAAGAGCAATCCTTCTCCACGAATTTCACCCACATTTGGATGATCCCCCAGCGCGGATTGCAGCTCCTTCAACAAATAGGGCCCTATTTCAGCGGTATTGGCGACGATATTCATTTCATCAATCAACTTCAGATTAGCCACTCCAGCTGCTGCGCAAATCGGATGCGCAGAGTAGGTCCAGCCGTGCCCGATGGGTCCGTTTTCGTCAGTTCCCTGCATCAGGACATCGTAGACCTTCCCTGAGATGAGTGAACCCGAGAGGGGCAGGTAAGCGCTAGTCACACCCTTGGCAATCGTCATGAAGTCTGGCTTCAAGCCATAGTAGGGGCTGGCGAACATTGACCCAAGCCGCCCGAAGCCTGTGACAACCTCATCGGCGATCAGCAGGATGTCGTTTTGATTGAGAATGGGAGTGATGGCTTCCCAGTAGCCCTTTGGCGGGGGTACGAGTCCACCGGTGCCCAAAGCGGGTTCTGCAACCATCGCAGCAATTGAATCGGCTCCTTCCCGGGCAATCAGGGCTTCCAATTCCTTGGCACAGTAGGCGCTGAATTCTTCCTCACTAAGGTTTTCTGACTCTACAGGCCGACGATAGTAATAGGGGGCCACAGTGTGCTTGACCATCGGCAGGGGCAGGTCAAACTTCTTATGGAAAGCATCCAGACCGGTTAGGGAACCACTCATCAGGCCGGAACCGTGATAAGCTCGCCAGCGGGAGATGATCTTCTTCTTTTGAGGACGTCCGAGAATGTTCTGGTAGTGCCAGGTGAGCTTGATGTTGGTGTCATTTGCGTCAGAACCAGAGACTCCAAAGTAGATCTTGCTCATGTGCTTGGGTGCCCGTTCCAAGACCATCTTGGAGAGAGTGATGCTCGCCTCGGTACCATGACCAAAGTAGGCGTGATAGTAAGCCAGTTCTTGGGCCTGCTTGCTGATCGCATCAATCACAGGTTGGCGTCCGTAACCGATGTTGACGCAGTACAGTCCGGCAAAGCCATCAAGTAATTTACTGCCGTTGCTGTCATAGACATAGACACCTTCGCCACCGGTCATCACGACCTGCGGAGCTTCCTTGCGTACAAATTGCCCAAGATGGGTGTTTGGATGAAAAAAACTCTCGCGGTCCCAGTTTTCTAGTTGCCCCTGTTCAGGCATGTTTTTCCTTCAATTCGTTGTGTTTGTGAGAAAAGAGTTTATGACGAGATGAGGGACTCTAATGACTCTCTCGGTCTGTCCAAAAAAAATCTTGAGAAATTTACTAATCCGGCAGGCGCAGTCAAGATTTTGAAAAAATCATCAATTATAACAGAAAATTGAATCGATGTAAATTTTGAAGAATGTAGCTTGGTAATTGAGAAACCTAAGGAAGGAACATCTAACCACAGATTACATAGATGTAAGGTGGAGAAACAAAAAGGAGGTCTCTCCCCATATTGCATCGTCTTTGGAAAGAGGAAAACTACTAAGATTTGAATTATCGCAATTCAATTAAGAGTTTCTCGGTACGACCAGGTCTAGGCTGATACTGTATTTCAATGGTCTCCCCCTCCACTCCTTTGATGATCTTATCTTCCTGGTCAAAATCAAAAACCAAAACTCTATTATTTGGTTGTAGTCGTCTTACAATTCGACGACCCTTGTTTGTTGCTCGGAGTTTCCATTGAGTGTCAGAAATCCTTTCCAAAGATACAACTGTCTTCGCTGCTGTAGCGGGACCAAATTCCTCACGGAAAATTTCTTTGAGATCACTAGTTCTAATAATCTGTAGAACCTTGATTTGTTCCTGAGTTTTCACGAAGAAGCTAAAGCCTAGTACTGGAGAATGGTCTGCTTTAGAAGCTAAGAAGTAGCCTTGAAAGATCTCTCCGCTGACAGTCTGCAATATGTATTCAAATGGACCATTATCCAAAATTTCTGGCTTCTTACTGAGCTGTAATGTGTTTCGAATTTCTAATATTCCATTTTCTCTTATCAAACCATTGATGTAAGTTCCGTCAACAATATTCAATGGGACATTCCTTGTGTCCGCAACTGTCATAGCATATCCATCTGAACCGACACTAGAACTTATAGAAGTCGATGGCATAACTTGTAATCCCGAACTTCCTCCACCAACAGCGTTTTTCAAACTATTCTGAAAACTATGAAGCTTATTGTAATGGTAATCAGAAATCCAGAGTCGAGTACAATAACTCATAATATCGTGAAAGAGCGTTTTGGAGACATAATTTCCATTGCGGAAATCATAACCAACCTTTCCAATCCTACCATAATCATTGCCACCACCAGAAGTATTATCACTCACACCGTTGCCTGGCACTGAACTGTTATAGGGGTAAAAATCATCGATACCAGATGCTTGGGGCATTGGCCTTTCGTTTACTTCATTATCACAACTAATATGCGGTAAATTATGATTGTGACCAATCTCGTGTGCGGTAGTAGACTCAACTATACCTGGGAATACTAAGCCAATTCCTGATAGATAGTTACCATAAGCGAGAGTTCCATTAGTAAAACGCGGTGTCAGGTAGGCAAGACCAGCAGTACCCCCAACCGATTGAAAATCAGCTTTAGTATCACCACCAGTCCACAACCCATAGTAGAAAATGTCATTTTCAGTGCCATTACTAGCTTTATCTAAATCTCTGAAGGTGTTTACGTCTGATAATGCTCCGTCATAATCTTTACTGTTTGAGGCAGTACTTTGATTGTTTAGATATTCAAATTGAATATCATCAGAACTATTTGGGTACATTGCCTTGAGGTAATTTTCCAGAGAAGATTTTATCAATTCGATATTCAATTCTGAGTTATTGCCTCCGTTCACTAGAAAAGGAACAAATCGAATTCTTAATTTTGGTTCAACTATGAAGTTAAGTGCCTTGAATCCAGAACTTGGATAAGTATTGTTAGCAAAATTAATTTCTCCTAATTGATTATTGGGATTAAGAGTGAGTTTGATAGAAACACCTGTTTGCAGATACTCACTCGTTAAATCAAAGTCGACAGGATGGTAAAATTCTTCTGATACATCTTTGGGAGTGTGACGTAAGGAAAATTCATTCTCAATCGGAGTCAGGTTGCCCGATGCTGTGGAACCTTCTAATCTCACTTTAGAACGTACTCCATCGGAGTTTCCATTGATTCCAATGAATACTCTTAATCGGCCTGGTTTGCCTGCAATTAATGGAGTGTTCATACTATTCGAATCAAGTGGCACCTGAACAGCTTGGTTAATAGTTACATTATCGATCCACAAGTCGATAGATGGATTTACATCGGGTGTTGCTTGAACAGGTACCGTACTATGACTGTGCAACCCATTACTATCCACGGATTGCACAGAGAATGTGTAATTTACCCCATTCATCAGACCTGTGATTGTGGTTTTGTTGTCGTTGATAGCAGTAGGCTGAAAAATCCCACTTCGGTTATCCGTGACAATGTAATTATTACTCGCATCACCGCACCAATAGAGTATTACATTGCCATTACCAGGTACAACCCAAGCCTCAACAGGTGTCCTTGGGCTAGATGAAGTGCCAACTGTAACATTATCTCGGAAAGATCCTAAGATTTGTCCATTTGCGTTTTGCATTTCTACTCCGATACAGATGGAGATGGAGTAGGTGAGGAAGGTGGAAGCGTAAAGCGTAAGAATCCACCTGCTGACAACTCCACCATCTACACAACCCGGTTGCTGATTGAGACCCAGGATCTCTACCTTGGTGATGTGGACAACATCTCCTTGACCAGTGCAGAGCTTGGCATGAATGACAGCGTGCTGGCGACCTGTCAGCCGCCGAAGCTGGAAACAGATGCTTTAGGCAATGAGATCTTCACTGAGATTACTTGTAAAGTGACCACTGAGACGGCCACTGGACTCAAGGTAGCTCCGAGTCTGGCTTTTCAGTCTTATGAAGGTATCGGGATATTCCTGGCACCTAAGTCGAGTGTGCTGACCAGCCTCAAGGGCAAGGAGATCAACTATCAGATCAACTTCCGCTCACCCCTGCAATTAGACGGGGCCACTCCGTTCATGTGCGGTTCAGAAGCCTGTCCAGCCATGCCTCCTGCCAAGGGTAAAATTCGGATTCGAATTCCTGACAATCCAGTGGGGCCCTTTGAGAATGTAAAAATAGCCTCTGGGAGTAAAACAGCCCAAGCCCAGGCCAGTGCTAAAAGCGTTGATAGCAGCAAAACCATCAAGTTCTCTTCCAGTGCGGTCTCCCGGGCTAACGAGTATGCCCTGGATGTTTCCTGTGCCAGCTTTAATAACACCCAGCAGAACTACTTTGAGCCTCCTTACTCGATGACTTGGTTCCTACCCCCAGGAACATCGGCACCTTCCTTCAACATTGGACCAAATGAAATTCCCAGCGGAGGAGGTCGCTCCTGCCAGTTCCGGATGATTGCGATGGGTGAGGATAATCTCGGTAACTCGATTGGGGCTACCCTGCACAGCTTCAGCTTGAGCTTGACTGGAGGATTCACTGGGGTCGGTGGAGTTGTCGACAACTCCCTCAAGATCAGTAACAGCGGGCAGATTTGTATGAATGCCAATAGTGGTCTGCTCGAAGTTAGCACCTGCACACCCGTGTTCTCAACAACGATTACCAATGGTGTCCTCAGTGTGGACAACGGTACCGGTGGCATCCTAGCAGGTAGCCGCTATCAAATTCTGGCTGAGGGTGACTTGAGAGGAACACTCTCTGTAGGCAGTGACTGTGGTTACCTCGAGGGAGACAGCTACAAGAATCCCTTCGAGTGTAATGCTGCTGGAGGCACTAGTTTGCTCAGCTTCAATGGAACTACTTTGGACAATCTGACAACCGTCTTGGAACTCGATGGTGCACCCTACAACGGTAGTGCGCTGCCAAATTCTGGATGGCACATGTTGCGCTTACAAAGTGGTTCTTCGAAATATCTGGTGATGATTGATATTTTTGAAGACAGCCAGGGTAAGAAGGCCTTTGTCATGGTAGAGCGGGAATTTCAAACCAACTTGCAAGGCCTGAAGAGTGGAGACTATTTCCTTGTAGATGCTGGCAACGGTCAGTTTTATGACGTTGAGGTCCGCTTCGTTAAGGGAACTGAAGCAAAGCTCGAATTCTTCATGCCTCCACCCCGCCTGACGCTGGCTTCCGGACCTTTAAACCGCGGTAATATCTTTGTAGGAACCGTCGCATATAGTCGCGCTGACAACAAAACAATGACACTAACCCCAGGGGATAACGCAACTTTCACGGATCCTTACACCCAGCAAAAGAAGAATTCCTTCCGGATCGACAACATCAGCCAGGACGGCCTCTTTGAACTTTTGGTGACTGACACCAAACAGAAACGCTCGATTATGGTGATGTTCGATGTTCATAGTAGCGATATCTTCGTTGAGTGGTTTGAGGATTACTCCTACACGGACAGCCCACCAACCAACGGTGGTGCTGGTCTCTTCGATGGACCGCTCTTTAATGGTGAAAATCTTTGCTTCAACACGAACTCCTACATATTCTTCTCCTCAAATAGTTGTAGCGGTAATGCGATCGATGTACTGATTGTAGCTAATGACAATGTCAGTCTCTCAGATAACTGGACTGCGGTGAATAATACCTGCGCACTGAGTTCATTCTGCAAAATCCAGAAGGCAGGTGCAGTAGATAAATTCGATTTGATCATCGGCTTCTTCGACGCTGGAGAAGTCTATGTTTCTGTAATGCCGCACTTTAATAGTCCTCCAGAAGTTGGTGAATTGCGGACGGTAGCTGTAAAAGGCCAAACTTCTCAAATTAACCTCAGCAGCCGGGTTTATGATCCAGATAACGACACCCTGCACTATGAGATCGATAATTCATCAATGCTCGGCATTGCGATTCTGGACAATTCTTCATCGGGTCTGGTCAGCTACTCAGCACAGAATGCTGCTGGGCAGGACAACTTCAGTTACCGAGTTACCGACAACATCAGCCTGAATCCAAGCCGCTGGGCTACTGTACATATTGACGTGATCAACCCGGCCCCCGCCTACAACGTAGACAACTTCACTGCCCGAGTGGACAACGGCTCTGTGATCACTAACAGTTGGAATCTCCTCCCTGACAATGGCTCCCAGGCACCAGAAGGCTTCCTGCTGCTTTGTAGCAGCGCAGATAACATCAGTGCCAGTATTCCTCAGGATCGGACAACTCTTGGAAATGGAATGAGCTATGATGCTTGTGGAGATGGATTCGGCTATGCCTATCTCGATAACCACACCCAAGGGCACAATGGTATGCACTCCATGCCGACCCAGTTCACCTGGAACAATCTAACGCTGCACCAGCAGTACTTCTTCGGAATTTACTCACTGACGAATACTTCCAATAACTTCAAGTACGTCAACTACTTCGACGGAGTTGGAGCAACCGACAACAAGACCACCAGCAATCCGCCAGTTGCTCGCGATGTTTTCTTCGAGTTGGCTGTTGGAGACAACATCACCCGAGTTCTTATCGATAATGTGACTGACCCCGATAACGATACGTTTACCTTTGGGATCGATAATCAATCAGCCAAAGGGGCAACTCTAATTCTTAACGACAACGCCACTGGAAACTTTACCTACATTGCTAATCGCGGTGCCGGGTTGGACAACTTCAGTTACCGAGCTATTGACAACTACAGTGTAGTCTCACATCCGGCCATGGTGAGATTGCATGTAGTCCAGATTGCACAAGCCCCCGCCTACAACGTAGACAACTTCACTGCCCGAGTGGACAACGGCTCTGTGATCACTAACAGTTGGAATCTCCTCCCTGACAATGGCTCCCAGGCACCAGAAGGCTTCCTGCTGCTTTGTAGCAGCGCAGATAACATCAGTGCCAGTATTCCTCAGGATCGGACAACTCTTGGAAATGGAATGAGCTATGATGCTTGTGGAGATGGATTCGGCTATGCCTATCTCGATAACCACACCCAAGGGCACAATGGTATGCACTCCATGCCGACCCAGTTCACCTGGAACAATCTAACGCTGCACCAGCAGTACTTCTTCGGAATTTACTCACTGACGAATACTTCCAATAACTTCAAGTACGTCAACTACTTCGATGGAGTTGGAGCAACCGACAACAAGACCACAAATAATTCTCCCTCTGTTTTAAACTTGGGTCCTTTTAATATTTCGACAGGCAGCACCGTCAATAAAATTCTGATTGATAATGCCACTGACCCTGATAACGACACCCTTACATTTTACCTCGACAACTCCACAACTCGAGGTTTACTTACTCTAAATGACAACGCTAGTGGGAACTTTACCTACATTGCTCCCACTTCACTGGGACCTGATAACCTTACCTACTGGGTCATCGATAACTACAGTGCTCGGTCCAATACCGGGATGATCCGGATTAATGTTGTCAGTGACGGTATTGCCCCAGAACCTGCCTACAACGTTGATAACTTTACCGCAATAGTTGACAACAGTTCTACCATTCGAACACAGTGGATTCGTTTCTCTGACAATGGATCACAAGCTCCACATGGATTCTTAATCTTCTGCAGTGAGAGTGACAACCTAACATCCCCAACCGATAACATAAGTTATGCTGAGGACAATCAGTGTGCTGACGGAAGTGGTTCCGTCAATCTAGGATCAAACCAAAATCAATTCACTTGGTTTGGGCTAGACGACAACCAGACCTACTACTTCTCTATACACTCCTTCACGAATAGTGGATCAAATATCAACTATTTGACTAGTGGCAATCCACAGTCTGATAATAAGACGACCCCTATCAACGGAAGAGGCAATAATAGACAAATGAGTTTCACATCAATTTGTGAAAGACAAAACGCAAATTCAACTTTTTCACCTCAATTCCGTTACATGCTCAACTCCCCAAGTTCAAAAGTTTCAGTAGTTGAATTGTTTGCTCCCAATGGTAGCCCGGGAAAGCTGGTCATAGATGATGTTTTAGCTGTTTCCGGGGGAGGATGGAATGGTTCTGTAAGATCATTTAGTGATCAAGCAAATACACTTGGAGCAAATTCGAGGATGTATTGGGATGAACAGGGCAAGATATCTATTGTTCTCGATAACTCTAGCAATTATACAAATAAT
>JACLAC010020520.1_pt1 | contig 18303 bp, 26 predicted proteins | sample 8027881 | NCBI WGS metagenome assembly JACLAC01 (sample SAMN15725517, study PRJNA655200) | protist metagenome | isolation source: fluorescence activated cell sorting (FACS) single amplified genomes of... | place: Spain: Blaines Bay Microbial Observatory, Mediterranean Sea | collected 2016-01-19 | reverse complement strand
GCCTTCACCGCCGGAGAGTACCCTAACATCGTCGTCGGGATGATCACGGTCGGCGTACTGGGCTACGGTTCATCGGCACTGATTCGCCGCCTGGGTGCGCGTGCCATCCCGTGGCTGGCGGCCAACAACGCCTGAATCGCGGGCCACGTTTCATTGTCCGGGAGTGCTTCTAACCGCTCTTGATCGCCCACGTAGATCGTGGCGCTGTTCAGATATTTCAAAGATAGCGAGATGAGAGTGCAGATCTTCGTCGATGAGGATACTGAGTTCGGCGCGAAGATCCACCGTTTCGCCGCCGAGCGTGGTGCGAGCGCTGAGGAGTTCATGATCGCCGCGGTTCGCGACGATCTCGACAAGTGAGCTCCGAGAGCGATGTCTACGCCGGCTACGGCTCCTCTGTACTGGCCAACAGTGTCGATATTGTGACTATCCGGGATAGCTCAGGGAACACTGTCACACAAGAGTCCTACGGCAATGGAGGTGATAGATCTCGAAGACAGAGACTGTAGATATTGAAATTGGAAACCCATGATAATCAATTCACTGTCATTCACGAAAGTTTGATTCCCCCCCTCAAACAGAGACTCGAGCGTCTCGACTCAGAGAGACACTCTATAGTTCACGGATTGTTACTCGTCCTTTGCTCTCTAATCCTGAGTGCATCTCCCCAATCCTGACACCCGCTCTTCGGCGTTCTCGATTGATCTAAAATGAATGCTGTCAAGACTGTCAACACGCTCGACTACTATTGGCGATCAGTTCGCAATGAAACTCGCGATTCAGACGATCGGAACGATCGGGATAGCCTGGCGACGGCAACGATTAGACCCGTGAGTCGCTCTGAGTAGTCAGATTGCAGGATGCTATGTCCCAGTTTCAAGGAATACCTCGGAATACGCCATTTTCAGTTCGATTATTCGTCGCTACCGCCGCCGAGCGACGAGTAGTGTCGCTCCGAGTAGTGCTACGACTGCTACAAAGACAGTGAATCCTGGTCCGCTACCGGTCGTTGTCTCCGTGTTGCTGGCCGTTTCAGCGCTATCACCAGTTTCACCACCAGTCATTGTACTGGAGGCATCTGAACCACTGGTGATCTTAGTGGTCGTTTCAGTAGCCATCCTCTCTGTTGTGCCGCCGTCGGTAACGACTGTTTCTTGGGATTCGTCGGGGGTGATAGTAGCTTGACTATCGTCGCTCGTGGATTGTGTTGTAGCGGCCGTAGTGGTCAAGTTTGCTTCCTGCATGGCCTGTGGATGCAACTGGCGGGCAATTTCAGTCATCGGAACGATAATTCGGGGACCGGGCTGACTGATGAGGTCCGGACTGACGATGATCGTTTGATTCTGCTTGATTGCTGTCGTACTTGCATACGGCCCACCGGTGGGGATCGTTGTGACGTTCGATGTGATAATCCATTCAGGGTTGCGTTCGACAATCGTTTCGTTGCTGATTTGCCGATAGCCCTCGATGCCGGCGTTCGCAGCGATATTGTCTCCGCCAGCGGTTTCCATAACTGTGTGAATGAACGTTCCGTTGCCCGGAGCGAACCCGCCGCTTTGGGGATACAGCACTCTTGGTCGCTCCTCGCCGGCAACGGCTTGCTTGATAGCGTTGATTCGGTCTTTGGTATCCCCAACGGTCTCCGCGGCTCCCTCACATGTACCGACGAGTTGGCCTGTTCGATTAGTTTTCTCGTGAATGTCTGCGAGCGAGCGGGCGATATCGAACTTATACACCGTAAGACCTGCTCCACGAAGCGTCTCGACAGTTTCGTTCGGGATAATGTTCGGTGCGAGTACAAGATCCGGATTGAGGCCCGCAACTTCCTCAACAGCCACAGTATAGCCATCGGCTTGCATCACATCCGTCCGATTCGTGGTGTCGTTGAGATAGGCTGTATACTGGTTTACGGGTAAACCGGTAACCTTCTCTTTCGCGCCAATATCCCAGAGAGTCTGTGCAGTGCTTGGCCCGAGCGCGATGACCTGTTCCGGTTCGTTTTCGATCGTAACTTCGGAACCGGTGGCGTCGGTTGCCGTTACTGGGAACGAGCAGGAATTGTTCGTGAGCTGTTGTGGTGCTGCCTCAATGTCAGCACTTGTTGCTGCAACCGGCGTGATGCCGGTCGCGATGATTGCTACTGCGAGAACCACACCGAGCGTTGATCTAAGCATTCAGCACAACCGCAGAGCTTAGTAAACAAGTATTTACCTAAAGCAAGTTCAGTTGCTGACGAGGGGGCGATGACAGTTATACGACTCAAGCCAAGGTTCAAGCAATATCACGAATCGGCAAGTTCCACGGAATCTGATTCGTTCTGCTCGGTTTACACACTAGTAAGAATCAATCACGATCAAGGATATGATGACATCACACAGTGCTATCAGTGATTGCATGAGATTTGTCGTTGTCGCTGGAATCACGACTACCGCTCGAATTAACGGTGTCAGCGCTGCTGGAGCCAACCCGGATGTTCTAGTACACACTCCGAGCGCGGACCTCGAAATTATCGAATACGGTCAGCCGATCAGTGAAGATATTGTGCCGGTGAGTCCAACGGGCTGTCCGACGCCGGCAGTCGTCACACGTGCTGTTTGCGAACTGATTGGGTTTGATCTACTGCTGCTCGATGCCGGTCTTGCCCGTTCGACCGCTGCGCCGACGGTCGCCATCGGCACCGAACCGGGAGCGGATATCAGGGAGGCTGTTCCCGTTCCGACTGCCGCTGAGGTGTTCGAGGACGCTCGGCGACTTGGACGAACGCTCCCAGATGACGAGTTGATGATCGGAGAAACCATTCCAGGCGGGACGACCACTTCATTGGGTGTTCTCACTGCGCTTGGTGAACGGGCGGTCGTTTCCTCATCGCTGCCGGAGAATCCTCTTGCGCTCAAACGAGAGGTCGTCAACGAGGCGCTGGCGGCTACTGGTCTCTCGCCAGGTGCGACTGCCGGCGAGCCGGTCGAAACAGTGCGACGAATGGGCGACCCGGTGCTTGCCGGCGTGGCAGGATTGGTTATTGGAGCCACCGAAACTGGGACCAGGGTGACGCTTGCAGGTGGGACGCAACTCATTGCCGCCGCCGCACTCGTCCGTCATGCCGGTGTGAATGCTCCACTCTCGCTTGCGACAACCGCATTCATCGCTGCTGATGAGACAATTGACCTCAACGAACTCGCCACTGACCTCTCGCTGGCAGTAACCATCACCGACCCGAAATTCGACCAAGTAGATCATCCGGCAACAAACGCCTATCTCGCCGGCGAGGCCAAAGAAGGAGTTGGGATGGGCGGCGCGCTAGCGCTTGCCGACCGTAGCAACATACCGATGCGCGACGTTCATGAGCAGATCATCGCGGTCTATGGGGACCTCACTGGGGACGAGCCATCGGTGGATACATGAATGAATCCGAAACGACGATCGCCGGAATCTCGTTCGACCTTTTCGGGACGCTCGTATCGGTTGAGAAACCTGATGACCCGGCCGAAGCGATTGCTACCGAGCTTGAGTCTCGCGGACTGTCCGTTCCGAGCGACTGGAACACCGCGTATACGGAATCACATATCGATTGCCCTGCTGGCCGGGAACGCTCGCTACCAGACCACGTTGCAGCAGCGGTGGCGAGCCGTTTCGAGGACTATCGTCCAATCGATGTGCATACAGAGGCAACACACGCTGTGATGGCCGCCTTCGAGACAGATGTTCAGACACGACCAGGTGCGATTCGAGCTGTCGAGCGACTTGGAACCCATGTTCCGGTTGGGGTACTGTCGAACTGTGCCGTGCCGACTCTTGCTGAACGGGTACTCCACAGGGCAGCAATCGACGAGACTGCTTTCGAAGCGACCGTTACGAGCATTGAGTGTGGCTGGCGAAAACCTCACCCAAACTCATTCAAGGCTGTCGCTGACAAACTCGGCGTCGGCATCAATGAACTGCTCCATGTCGGCGATAACCCGGCAACGGACGGATGTGCGGACAAGGTCGGTGCAACAAGCCGTCTCGTTTCCGAAGTTGCGCTCACAGATCTTCCGGCGAACTTGGAGGAAGAATGGGACTAGTAGCGGTGGCGGCGATCGGAGTGTCATTAGTGTTGGACCTCCTTTTCGAGGAATTTCCGGATCGTGTGCATCCGGTCGCTTTGTTTGGGCGAATCGTCGGTCGGTTCGACCGGCCGTGGTCCCATCCACGACTGATCGGTATAATCGTCGCGTTCGGTCTACCGCTCGGAGCAGCCGTTCTCGGAGGCGTACTCACTGAGTTCGTTGGCCAGCATCATTCCGCTCTCGGTGGGTCGATTGCGGCGCTCGCACTGTTTGCGACGGTGAGCCTCAGAATGTTGCTCTCGGTGGCTACAGATGTTCTCTCGAAAATCGAGATGAATATCGAACGTGCTCGCACGGCAATACGGGGACTAGTTGGACGCGAGACAGCGGACCTTTCGGCGGGCGAACTCCGCAGTGGAGTCGTCGAGAGTATTGCAGAGAACCTCGCCGATGGTCTTGTCGCGCCGTTGGTCGCCTTCGCACTCGGCGTTCAGTTGTCCCTTGAAGTGGGTGTCGCAGTCACTGTCTGGGTAAAGGCGGTGAACACACTTGATTCGATGCTCGGCTACCGCTCGAAGCCAGTCGGATGGGGGAGTGCCCGCCTCGACGACGCTGTGATGTGGCTTCCAGCCCGGATCAGTGCCGTGCTCATTGCGCTCGCTGGTGGCTCACCGACAGTACTCGCACGTGCTTGGGAGTGGCGTACGGAGCCGTCTTCACCGAACTCCGGATGGCCAATGGCGACTCTCGCAGCGGTTCTTGACGTCGAACTCCGAAAGCCCGCTACCTACGTGTTGAACCCGAACGCTGAGTTACCGACTACTGCGGATGCTCACCGTGGGGTTCGAGTAATCGGCACTGCTGGGCTGCTGTCCTTCCTCCTCGCGGGGGTAGCCGCATGGTTCTGAAAGCACTCCAGGGCGCGTTAGGATTCTTTTCGCGGCTTCCCGTCGGCCACGACGCTACCGCATGGAATGCGTTCAGAGACCGGCCAGCAAGTATGCCGCTCACAGGCTACATTATCGGCTTGCTCATCGTACTCCCACTGGTGCTTCCGGGGTCGCCACCGACGATTGCGTTCGCTTTTGTCGTCGCCGTTTATCTCGTCACGGGTATCAATCATATCGATGGTGTGATCGACCTCGGCGACGCGCTTGTCGTCCACGGTGGGCCGACGGAGCGGTGCGTGGTGATGAAAGACACTACCATCGGTGCTGGCGGTGCACTCGCAGTTGCGATGGTCGTCTTGGGGCTCGCAACAGCCGGACTCACGCTGGCGACTCTCCCAATCCAAGCCGTTTTGCTTGTCATTACCGCCGAAGTGGGGGCGAAACTCGGGATGGCGCTGCTCGTTTGTTTCGGTTCCGCACCTCACGAGGGTCTCGGCTCGGCACTCACCACGCATGCTGATCCTCATTCCGCGGTTCTAGCTGGAGCAGTGGCAGTTCCCGCGGCGGTGTTGACGTGGCCGCGAATTGGCGTCGCCACAACAGCGCTCCTCGCCGCTGTGATCGTGACACTCGGTTCACTCCGTTGGGCACGCATCAATCTCGGCGGGGTGAGCGGCGATGTCCTCGGTGCCACCAATGAAATCATCCGAATCGTCGCACTCCATGTGGGGGTGTTCGTATGGATGCACTGGTGATGTGCGGTGGCTGTGGAACGCGACTCAACGCCGACACGGAAAAACCACTCTACCGAATCGGTGACCGACCGATGATTGACCACGTATGTAATGCGCTTGTCGCCAGTCGAATCGAGACGACCCAGTATGTTGTTTCGCCGCACACGCCGCGAACGCGCGAACATCTCGATGGACGGGTTGTTGAGGCCCCCGGTAGGGGTTACGTCGCCGACCTTCAGTATGCGCTCGAACGTAGCAATCTGCCCATACTTACTGTGGCCGCCGACTTACCGTTGCTGACCGGTAGTGCCATCAACGACGTTCTTGGGAGGTATAGGAGTGGTTCGCTCACGGTTGCCACTCCCGCTGCACTCAAGGAACTACTGGGCGTCAGCGCCGATACAACGATGGAGACTGACGGCAGGGCCATCGCACCCACCGGCGTCAACGTCGTTTCGGAGACAAACATAGACAACATCATTGTGAGCTACGACGTCCGATTCGCGGTCAACGTAAACCATCGGTCGGACGGTGAAATCGCGGAGAAATTACTGTGATGTACACGACACCAAAACTAACAGACAGCAAGAGCAGACACCAAAATATCGCTTCATCAAGGACTGATAGCGATTCCAGCGCCAACGACAGTGGTGACGGTGGCTGCGGACAGGAGGGAATACTTGCGGCCTGAAACGGTGCGCCAGGTCGGTCGGGAGCCACACGGTAGCAGCGACGATCCCGATGTTATCGATTTCAGTGCGAACACTAATCCTTGCGTTCCCGATGGAGTAGAAGAGGTCTACCGTGAGGCGTTCGCCGAAGCGCGGTCCTATCCGATCGAACCTCCAATGGCCTATCGTGACACAGCGGCAACATACGTCGGTTGCAAGCCAGAGCAGGTGATTCCAACGCCGGGCGGCCTCGCCGCCATTCGAGCGACAATTGCCCTCACCGTCGAAGCGGGTGAGTCGGTACTCGTGCCGTATCCTAGTTTCGCCGAATACGCGCGTGAAATTCGTCTGCAGGGTGGTGAACCGAAATTTGTGCCACAGGCAGAGCTGCTCGCTGCGGACCCAGCCGAGCACGCACTCGCCATCGTCTGCAACCCAAACAATCCGACCGGCAACGCATACGATATCAACCGACTCGAAGCATTCGCAAGCCGGTGTCGAAAGAGCGAAACGATACTGCTCGCCGACGAGGCGTTTTTGGGCTTTACCGATCGGCCCTCACTAGCTGGCCGCAGAGGCGTTGTGGTCGCCCGTTCGCTTACCAAGCTGTTCGGATTACCCGGACTCAGAGCTGGCTTCGCAGTTTCGACGGGCGATTTCGGTACGGCGCTCCGGAATGCTCGTCGGACGTGGAACATGAGCGCGCCGGCGCTCGCGGTCGGTGCGTTCTGTATGGCCCGGGACGGGTTTATCACCACAACCCGCGAACGAGTCCGCACGGAACGAACCCGTCTACGGAGCGCGCTCTCCGGGAACTTCGAGGTTCATCCCTCTGACTCGCCGTTTCTCCTACTCGATGTGGGAGACAGAGAGGTTGAGGAACTTCTGCATCAAGCACGTGAGCACGGACTCGCACTCAGAGACGCCACCACGTTTCGCGGTCTTGATTCCCACGTTCGCGCCGCGGTGCGCCTATCGGAAGAGAACGACCGTCTTCTGGAGGTGCTGAATGTTTGAAACCGCTATCGTCGACGGTGTGCTTCGTCTCCGACGACCGGAGACCCACTGGCTCTCAACAGGGTGGGATGGCGGGTTCGAGCGGGCCGGGGTCGCCTACAATATCGAGGTCCCGGAAGGATGGGAGCGGACGGACCTCGGGAGTTACATCGAAGAACGTCGGGAGCGGGCCGGATTTTCTATGGTCGGCCCGACGCTACTCACTGGCGTCGAGATGAGCCACGCGCGAGGCGCGCGGCTCGGTCCCGTCGTGGCATACGCGACTGCCGGGGTGTCGAACCCCGCCGCGCTTCCGATGGAACCCACAGGAGAAGAGGGAACGCGGACCGCCAACTTCGACGTCGGAACGGTCAATATCCTTGTCGGGACGACACAATGTCTGGACGATGCGGCGCTTGCGAATCTTCTCTCGGTCGTGGTGGAAGCGAAGACCGCGACGCTGGTGGCTGAAACAGGGTTTCCGGGCACGACGACCGACGCGGTCGTGGTCGGGAGCGACGAAACCGGGAAATCGGCGACGTTTTCGGGAAGCGCGACGGCGGTGGGTAGCGCGGCACGGGCATGTGTCCGCGAGGCAGTACGGGCCAGCCTCGACTCACGATACGCCGAACGGAAACTCCCCCAATCCATCGCGGACGCGGAATACGGGGTCGTTACCGACCAGCGTGCGGCGGTGTTCGTACCATGAACGTACTGCTGCTACGCACGACGGAGCGACGACTGAATACCATACAACAGCACCAACGGCACCACCAATGACGAACTACACTACCGACAACCACCACGAAGATGAACAGCTGGAAAAAGCCCCCGGGCGGGGAAGATCACCGAATGCTAGACCAATCGAACCAGCAGCGCCGGAGGATTTCGGACTCGTCCAAGCATGGTGGGGCGACGGAAAAGGAAAGACGACGGCGGCGATGGGGATGGGATTTCGAGCGGCTGGACACGGCTACCGGGTCCACATGCTCCAGTTCATGAAGGGCGGGGCGTCGAGCGTCGAGGCGACCCGTGGCGAGTACAACGCCATTGCGGCAATGGACGGCTTCACCTACGAGAACAGCGGTCATTACGGCTGGCACGGGTTCCTCGACGGGTCGGCCGACGACGAGCACGACGCGAAAGCCCGCGGTGCGCTCGAACGCGCTCGTGAATTGCTCGCCGCAGCGAACGACGCCGACCTGCAGTCGCTGCTTCCACTCGATGGTCCACCCGAGGACGGTATGCACATGCTCATCATCGACGAGATACTGTACGCCGCGAACCGCAACCTCGTCGAGCCATCCGCGGTCGTAGAACTCATCGAAACCAAACCCGACGACCTCGAACTCATCCTCACGGGCGGCCACGAGAACCCTGACTACATCGACGACCACGCTGACCTCGTAACGAACGTGCGAAAGGAGAAACATCCGTTCGATGCGGGCCACCGCGCCCGGAAAGGAACCGAGTACTGATGACACGGACCCTGCTCGTCGCCGGAACGGCGAGCCACGTCGGCAAAAGTACGGTCGTCGCCGGTCTCTGTCGACGTCTCTCTCAAAGGGGCATCTCGGTTGCACCGTACAAGGCTCAGAACATGAGCAATAACGCGCGGGCGGTCGTGACTCCCGAGAGTAGCTGGGGCGAAATTGGCGTCTCCCAGTACGTGCAGGCCCGCGCCGCGAACGTTGCACCGACGACGGACATGAACCCTGTGCTGTTAAAACCTCGTGGCGACAGGGAAAGTCAGCTCGTGGTTCACGGCGAAGCGGTCGGTCACTACGAGGCCGGAGCGTACTACGACGAGCACTGGGAACGTGCTCGCAAAGCGGCCGTGGAGTCGTACGAACGGCTGGCAGAGGAGTATGAGGTCATCATCGCAGAAGGAGCGGGGAGTATCGCCGAAATCAATCTTCACGACCGCGATTTGGCCAACATCGAGATCGCGAAATTTGCCGACGCATCGATCCTGCTCCTCAGCGACATCGAGCGCGGTGGCGTATTCGCCAGCCTCTACGGAACGCTCGAACTCATGCCGAATGATATACAAAAGCGCGTTCAGGGCTGTGTCATAACGAAATTTCGTGGAGATAGCGCACTCCTTGACTCCGGTATCAAGGAATTGGAACGACGAACCGACGTTCCAGTAATCGGCGTGCTTCCATACAATGACCCCGGATTACCCGAAGAAGACAGCCTTTCACTACCGTCTGGCGATAAAAGCGCTGTCTTCGGTGACGAAGACGGGGTGTCACCGGCGGAGGCAGTGACCATCGGCGTCCCCCGCTTGCCGCACATCGCTAATTTCACCGACCTTGAACCACTGGCTCGCGTTCCCGGCGTTCGTGTCGCCTACGTTCCACTCCGTTCGAAACTTACAGGGGTTGACGCCGTCGTCATCCCCGGAACAAAGAACACCGTCGATGACCTGTTAGCGCTCAGAGACGCCGGATTCGACGACGCTCTCGATGAGTTTTCTGGGCCAGTCATTGGCATCTGCGGCGGGTATCAGATGCTCGGAGAGCAGATAACGAACGCCGCTACCGAGGGAACCGGGGAAGGAGACACTGTGCGAGGGTTCGGCTTACTCCCCATTGAGACGCAGTTCATGCACGAAAAACGGGTTCGACAGGTAACAGTGGAGACTTACGGAGCCGGTCCTATCGAGGGTGCTACAGGTACCGTGTCCGGATATGAGATTCACATGGGACGAACCACACGTACGGAACCCACCGACCAACCGCTGGGAAAGCACAGTACTGCGACCGCATCAACTCTTGGAACATATCTACACGGACTCTTCGAAAACAGGAACATACGCGATGGATTTCTCAACTCAGCGTTCAAAGCTACGGGCAAGCGTTACTCATCACCAGCAGAAGGATCAAATTCGCCATACGCTGATGCCGCAGAATTGATCGACAAAATTGATTTGTCATGTATCCCGGCGGCTAATGAATTTTTGCCAATTTAAACGCTAAGAGCGATTATACATCACGTAGAGCAGTCAATATAATTATATTCGATTGTGATCTACCCCACAGGTTATCTCAGGAGTAGCATGATCAAGAACGCACCTGCTTAATTTCAGTTGGTTGATTAAACAAGATCTATCGTCCTTTGCTCTCTAATCTCGGGTAGACTTTCCCGAAAGCCCCGGCTCTCGTTCCCAACAGAGCTCTCAAGTGATCCACAGAGAGTGCTGTCGAGACAGTCGACATACCAGACTTCTACCGATCAGTTCGCGATCAGACGTGCGATCCAGACAATAGGAATCACCGGGATCGCTAGTCCGGTGACGAGGAGAACGATCGCGATGATGATTTTCTCACCACGGCTGGCATCACCCCAGATCGACTTCCACATGTCGTCAATCGCTGTCGCGGTTCGCTGTATGAGTCCAGCCATACGAGTTCGTTTCAGTAGAGCTGTTGTAAACCTTCGCGCTGCAGTAAGATCATGTCGTGGACGAAATCGTCTGTCGACATCCACATTGGACGAAGATTCAAGATCCGCCCCGTTGCAGACGACAGCATATGGAACCCCTACTCAGCGACCCAGTGTACCTCTTCGTCTTTTACGCGGCGGTCGCCGTGGCGATGGGACCGGACATCCTGCGGGAGATACGACGCCGTCGCCATGAGGACACCGAGACGGCGGAGGTACACGATGAGGGGTTGAGACGGGTCATCGGCATTACCGGTGGCGGCGGTATTCTTCTCGGCGTTGCAGCCATCTATCTGATTCCCTCGATGACGATCTCGTGGCGCTCACGCGTCGTATTCGCCATCGGGATCGCCGTCCTACTCGTCGGCGGTGCCGTCCGACAATATGCAGTACGGACGTTAGATGGATACTTCACGACCACCGTCAAGATACACGAAAACCAGCAGGTCGTCGAGACAGGTCCCTATCGGTGGGTTCGCCATCCATCCTATACCGGCGGTCTTCTCGAGTACACTGGCATTGGTCTCGTCCTGAGTAATTGGGTGAGTATCGTCACGATCGTTGGCGGGCTCGTCATCGCCTATGTCTACCGTATTCGCGTCGAAGAGCGCACGCTGTCCGAAGAGCTCGGTGAGCCATATCAGCGCTTTTTAGATCGCACGCCCTACCGTTTGATTCCCTACGTGTGGTGAGAAGCAGCAGAATAGCGGGAGGTGGATTTGAACCACCGATCTGCGGGATATGAACCCGCCGGAATGTCTGGCTATCCCATCCCGCTACTGCTTCCTCGGCCTCGAACACCAGTAAGAGTAGCGAAATTCCCATCCACGACTTGGTGGAGCGGACACGCCGGATCATCGCTGCGTGGCCGCTAATTCTTCAAGTGATTCTGGCGACAAGGTGAAGATACGAGAGTGGTCCACTGGATTCTGCGGAGGACAGAATTCCACAGAGACGCGTCCTTCAGCTCCCAGTTGCCAGGACGGTCCGAGTCGTGACCACCAGTGGAATCTCGGGCTGAAGCCTTCAATAAGCGCGCCGCCTGCTCTCGGGGCACCCTAGTGAGTGTCTAAGGAAAATGGGCCGGTCTGGGCCCCCGGCCCATGGTTCGCGTATGCTCCTACGCACGGTGTTCCCGTGTTAACCGCACGTAGCACAGGCAAACACGCCTGCACGTCTCGTTAGGAATGGCTATTCCTTAGTTCTTGTTGCCAAATAGCACGGCCGACAGCGATAGGAAAGGAGATTCATTGCGGTGGACATGACAATAGCTAGCAAAATGCTTTATCCCTAGAGTGATCATTGCTACCCATCCAGTATAGGACGCCGAGAGCTCTCCCAATCAAGGTGACATTCATCCATGCCCACGTTCGACGCCGACGCCACGGAGATCAATGCGTTCGAAGTTGGAGACGCCGACTTGTACATCTTCAGCCAGTATTTCGACCAACAGGAAGTCTTCTCCGAGCTGCGTGAGTACTACAACAGCGAGCAGTATCGCTTCGAAGTGCCTACCGACAAGATGGACCGGATAGAGTCGTTCTTGGACGAGTATTTCTACGACCTCAACCGCGTGGCACCCGACGCTATCGAACCGTTCTGCGTAGTGAAGAAGAAGTACACTGACCACGCAGATATCCTTCGGAACTCAGTATATCACACGAGCCGAGGGGGCAATACAGTGTTCGTGATGCAGGATCGGCTATCAGCCGAGCATGCGGTCGAGCAGGGCGCGACACCGCTTGCCGACGCGGACACCAGCTTTCGCTTGTAACCGCCAGTTCTGGAGGGCTGAGCGAAGTATCACGTGCCTCCGCAGAAAGCGTGCTCTGACCATGTCCGTCTGGTATCCCACTTTCAGTGCCCCGCCCAACTCACGTTGCTCCTTTTGTGTCGGTGGTTTTGTCGAGCAGTAGGATTGCACTATTTCAGATTGCGGAACCACACAGACCTCCCTGCCATCGTCAAGTTGGCCTACGGTACTTGTAGATCTTCGGCGATTTCGAGCAGGTCTTGGTATCGGTTGCGGATGGTGAGTTTCGAGATATCGGCTACTTCGCCAACGGCTGGCTGAGTAACTTTCTCGTTCGTGAGCAATGCCCCAGCGTAGACCGCAGCAGCTGCAAGTCCGACCGGATTCTTCCCGCTCAGGTAGCTTTCGTCGGTTTCGACCACGCTCATGAGCAGGTCGCGACTCTGTTACTCGGCCTCCTCGGAGAGATCGAGATCCGAGGCCAATCGAGGAATATAGTCCAACGGGTCTGCAGGCTCGATTTCGAGCCCCAACTCGCGAGAGAGGTGGCGATACGTTCGTGTGATCCGAAGCTGTTCGATGCGAGAGACAGCAGCGACTTCATCAAGCGAGCGGGGGATCCCAGCCTGTCGCGCGGCGGCGTACACCGCAGCAGTGCTCATCCCCTCGATCGACCGACCACGCAGCAAGTCCTCACCAAGTGCCCGGCGGTAGATCACGCTCGCGGTTTCGCGGGTCGATTGCGGTAGACCGAGAGCGCTCGCCATCCGCTCGATTTCGCCGAGGGCGTGCTTGAGGTTGCGCTCTTGGGCGTTGGCGGTCTGCGAGCGAGTGTGCCACTTGCGAAGCCGGTTCATCTTCTGGCGCTGCCGGCTCGACAGACTGTTGCCGTAGGCGTCCTCGTTACGCCAGTCGATCTCGGTCGAGACACCCTCGTCGTGGAGCATCTTCGTCGTGGGTGAGCCGACGCGCGAGCGCTGGTCGCGTTCACCGGCGGTATGGGCTCGCCACTCGGGGCCGTGATCGATCTCGTCCTCGTCGACGACGAAGCCACACTCGACGCAGGCGGTCTCGCCGTGCTTGTGATCGTGTTTGAGACGACCGTCACACCGGACAGAGGATGACTGCTTGCTCGGTGGTGCGTTCGGTTTCGGCTGTGTCCGTGCTGTCTTCGTTCACCTCGCGTTCGGTTTGTGTGGTGTCGACCATGGGTGGTTTCCGGGGAGATCGAAGTTGTGCTCATGGCCTGTCCGTTCATTGGTATAAAATGCGGTGTAGCATGGCCGGCGGAGGTCTGATACGTCTCGCTGGTGAGCCAGCACTTCTGGAACTGTGGACTGGCGATGTCTGGAGTTTCGGGAGATGGTCCTCAACTGTGCCGTCTATAATCTTCGTCGTACTGTTAGATATACGTGAAATTAGCCTGGTGCGGCGGTTTCACGTCTCAGTCTCTTGAGTTAAATCGCTCCAAATCACGCGTCGGCTAGCGATCCCACAGAGCAGAGCCTTCAGTATGGCGGGCAGGGCGGGTATCTACAGACATTAGCAGAGATACTCATAGATTTGCGGCGAATTGAGCGTGGCATAGCTGTTGAGAAGTACACCCGTTGACTTCGTCGACCGTGCGAAACAGCCGGTTGGCCCGGTTTTTTCAAAGTTGCCGCCAACAGTTTTCGAGCGAGTTCGAAAAGTTACCAAGCCGAGAGTTGCTGGTATTCCGATCACTCTACTGCGTGCTCCTCACGATACGAAGGGTTGACAGGAGAAGCATTCGAACCCACGACACCCCGACTACTGTGACGGCTGAGACGCCCGCTCATCTCCGTCGGTCGCTCACGGTAGAGCATACGTACGCTCTTGTGAAGGAGATTGTTGGTGAGATAGCTATGGCTGAGAAAGCATAGCGGGCAAGGGTGACGCGGAAGCGTCACCCGATAGGATGTTTCCATTCGCTGCGCTGAGTTCGGAGACGAGCGCTGCGGACCTGCTGGAGCAGGTCCGCTGGCGCGATGGCCTCCAGTGCCCGCGCTGCCGTTTCTCGTCGGTGATCAAATACGGCAGCTACAGAGCCTTTCAGCGGTATCTCTGTAAGGATTGTGACCGCACATTCAACGACAAGACCCTCACAATCTTCGCGCACGCGAAGATTGCACTCGACGAGTGGCTCTTCACGATCTATACGTTCGTCCGGTTCAACACCAGTATCCGCCAACTTACCGCCGAACTCGACCTCTCGTACAAGACGCTTCACCGGCGTGTCGAGTGCTTCACCAAAGCGCTCGACGCGCCTGCCATCGAGCTGTGCGGTCCCGTCGAGATCGACGAACTATACGTTTCTGCCGGGCTGAAGGGCCGCGAGCGCGACGGCCCGTCGCGCTCGCGAGGTCTCTCCACGCGCGGGCGTGGAACCTACGAGGGCGACAAACCGCCGGTGTTCACCCTTGTTGATCGCGGTAGCGGGAAGCGGTACGTGATTGCAGCGAAATCAGCAGATGAGTCGACGGTTCGGCTCCTTCTCGCGGCCCGCGAGAAGGAGCCACTCACGGTCTACACGGATGGATTCCGGGCATATGATCCGCTGGATGACGACAAGCGGTTTCACCGCGAGTCGGTCATCCATGCGGACAACGAGTACGTCGACGGAGACGCTCATGTGAACACCTGCGAGAGCCACGGATCGCTGGTGCGACCGTGGCTCTCGCCCCACCGAGGCGTTTCGAAGGACAAGCTCACGCACTATCTGAGAGCGTTTCAGCTACGACGACGAATCTACCGCAAACCTGGTCGAGAAGCGTTGAGACACGTTCTCCGGAAAGTGCTTTGACTCACCAACAATGTGCTTCACAAGAGCGTTTGTGGTAACATCGGGTTTGTTCGAAATTGACCGTCGCACTCGAAAGCCCCAGCGTCGGGTCGCTGACCAAGGGATCGGTTGCTGTTCTGGGTTGTCATAGTGGGATGAATGACGGTGTGGTTCTCATCCATCCGATTGATTAGTAGCGCGAGCGCGCCGCAGCCTTCCATTCATCGCCGTGAACGGCCTCAAGAGGGACGTGACGAGTCCCAAGCCGGCCAGAGAGTTTCCAGCGGGGGCAGCGTTGAGAGCTCTCTGCCGCCTCGCGAGCCATAGCACAGTCCGTGAGATGAGCGCCGACCGCGGTGGCGATAGCCGCAGTTTCGCTCTGCGTCGCGTTCTGGGGCACCGAGATCGTCACCGTCTCGGAAAGCGTCTCGTTCACCGTGCCCTCGGCTTCGGCGGCCACTACCACTCCATGCCGCCGTTGACGCCGAGTATCTGGCCGGTCATATATTCGGAATCCTCGCCTGCGACGAAGCGAACGATACCCGCGATGTCTTCGACTTCGGCAAAGCGGTCGAGCGGGATACCATCGAGAATCTTCCGTTTGACCTCCTCAGGAACGCTTTCGAGCATATCGGTCTTGACGAACCCCGGCGCGACACAGTTAGCGGTCGAACCAGTACTGGCGAGTTCGAGCGCAATTGTCCGCGTAAAGCCGAACAGCCCGCTTTTGGTCGCCGCGTAATTCGCCTGCCCGTAGTTACCCTGCTGGCCCACCACTGAAGAAATGTTGACCAGCCGGCCGTGCTCGGCGTCGCCGATATCATCGAAGAACGCGTTCGTGCAGTTGAACACTCCGCCTAAGTTGACGTCGACGACGCGCTGCCAGTCCTCACGGGTCATATTCGCGAACGTTTTATCGACCGTGATGCCCGCGTTGTTCACGAGCACATCGACCGGGCCGACCAGCTCGTGTATCCGGTCGCGCATGGCCGCGACTTCATCCGGATCGGAAACGTCCGCTTGCAGCGGAACGGCAGTTCCACCCTCGGCTTCGATGGTCTCCACTGTATCGTAGGCAGCAGCCTCCGAAGACCGATAGTTCACGACGACAGTCGTTCCGTCTTCTCCGAGTTTTTTCGGCGATTGCACGCCCGATTCCTCTCGATGCTCCCGTCACAACGCACGTTTGATTCGCATTCATTCGTTAAGCTTCCTGACCGTCGGAGGCCACTACCTGCGTGGAAATCACGCCGTTATGGCCTCGCTAGCAGTCGCCGAAACGACTTCCCCGCGTCCCCCGCCGCTCTCGGGACTAGCGACAAAGCGCTCACGGAAAGCCACATCCCCTGATATCTGAAGGACTCATATACCCATCGCCACGAACGACGAAGCGAGCATCCTCTGTTCAGGCCATTCCCCATGAGTTTCAATGCCTACGATTCATGAGAGAGTCTGCCGTCCATTTGAGTACGAAGCACGCTCTACACACTACCTAATCACGGTGTCCAAAGGTCGGTGTTGCACCGTCCTCTAACGTGAAAGCACTGTAGACACGCCTTCACACCAAGGCGACGAACCCATGACAGTACACCGTTCGAAACCGATGACTGACGCGGAACTCGAAACCCGCCTTCACCAACTCATCACCGAAGCCCGCGACAGAAACGCACCGCTCGCCGGCGCATATCCCGTACGCTCGCCCGAACCAGACGCCCAAGATCACGAGGTACTGATCACGGAAATCGCCAATCAGCTGCCAACAACGACTACCGGTACCGACAGCTGATCCCCATCCGACTCCGCCACAAGATGTTTTATGTGTTGAGTGACAACACACCACTAACCGGGATCACAACCAACAAGAAATACTCACCCTCACCGGGCATTGTGCTCGTTCTCGGGGCCTGATGGCCCCTCCGTCACCGGTGCCGTCGCACGTGTGCTGAGTGGGGAGTCACTTTCTTCATCGAGTGTGAGACCGGCAAAACCCTGACCGTCCATGTCAGTACCACTCCTCCTCCTCCGGTTCGGACAACAGCCTGGCGTACTGCCACACAAACTGATTTCGACTTTCTCGCTACCAAGAGAGTGGATAATGAGCGTCATCGCCAGTCCCTCGGCCATCATCCACTCACCAAAACGATTCCGGCGGGTACACCGAAATCTGATCGACCACACCAGCATCATCCCATGAACGGGAAAGGCACTACAAGCGGCGACAACGAGAGCATCCGAGACCGTCCGAGCATCGTTGCCGAATTCGTCATTGACCGCCCAATCTACGCGACCGTGCTTGATGAACTACCCGAAACCCAACTGGTTGTCGAAGGGATGACCGCCTGTAATCGCGATACCATACTTGTCACGTTCTGGGCAGAGAGCGACGATTTCGAGACATTCGAACACGGCCTCAAATACGAAGAAGCGATCCACACCATCGAGATGTTGAGCGGACAGGTCGACAACCAGAAATTGTATCAGATACGCCTCTCGGCTGCGGCAACGACTTACTGGGAATGGACGAATCTCGGCGGCGTGTTACTTGCCTGTACACTCGACCACGACGGCATGTGGATGTGCATGCGCTTTCCCAACCGGAGTGCGCTCGCAGCCTGCCGTGAGTACTGCACCGAGCGCGACTGCTCGTTCAGTCTGAAGGGACTCCAAACGACGACTGCTGGTCCCGACAGTAGATCGAACGGGCTAACGACAACACAAGAAGAGATACTCACAGCAGCTTTCGACGACGGATATTTCAATATCCCACGTGATACGACGATGAACGAACTCGCCGACTTGTTCGACATCTCTAATCAAGCCGCCTCCGAACGACTGCGGCGAGGAATCTCGAACGTTCTCGGGAACAGACCACCTCGGACGACCGAGTGATTACTGAGCCAGCGACCCGGCAAATAAATCGATTCTGGATCGCTATCCACAAAGAAAACAGAGCGAGTACT
>JACLAC010004047.1_pt1 | contig 18313 bp, 13 predicted proteins | sample 8027881 | NCBI WGS metagenome assembly JACLAC01 (sample SAMN15725517, study PRJNA655200) | protist metagenome | isolation source: fluorescence activated cell sorting (FACS) single amplified genomes of... | place: Spain: Blaines Bay Microbial Observatory, Mediterranean Sea | collected 2016-01-19 | reverse complement strand
GTAGTGTCATGATTCGTTTTTCAAGCGTATGAATTCGTCGATAATCTCGCATTCCTTCAATGTATAGAATATCATCAATATTCACTTTTTCTAATCGGTTTTCCGTCTTAATAAAAATAAACTCTAGTTCTTCTTGTTTGACTGTTTGAGATAAATTCTCTTGAGCTTTGGTAACAGCTTGTAAAAAACGGCTAAAAGTAAAAGGCTTTAATAAGTAGTCAGTTACATTTAATTCATAGCCTTTCAATGCATATTCTTGGTAAGCAGTAGTAATGATCACTTGACAATCAATTTTGGCACTTTCCAACAGTTCAATTCCTGAAAGTTCGTCCATATTGATGTCTAAGAATAGAATATCTACAGAATTATTATTTAAATACTCCAAGCCACTCAAAGCATTGTCAAATGTCTCTGATAGGTTTAAAAAAGGTGTTTTTTGAACAAAATGTTGTGTGCGTTCCAAAGCAAGAGGTTCATCCTCAATAATGATACAATTATATTGATTGGTCATGAATTGTTAAATTTATAGAATAGGTGTGATTGTGATTTTTTACATTTAAGGAATGTTTATTAGGGTATACTAGTTCTAGCCTTTTTTTGATTAGTTTATTTCCCAAACCTTCACGATCTTCTAATTCATTATTGTCAATTTGATATTTATTTGTACAATGAAAAACGATGCTTGAATCTAAAACTTCCAGTTCAATGACAATGGCGTTTTCTACTTTTTTATTGGTTGTATGTTTAAAAGCATTTTCGATAAAAGGAATAAAAAGCATTGGAACAATTTTTCTGTTTTGAATATTCCCTGTGATCTTTAAATCAACATAATGTTGATTGTTCGTTCTAATTTTCTGAAGATCGACATACTTTTTGATGTATTCAATTTCTTGTGATAAAAGGATAAAATCTGATTTGGTTTCATACAACATAAAACGCATGATATCAGATAGTTTATTCAAATATTCTGATGCCATATCTGGATCACGTAAGATCAATACATCAATATTATTAAGTGTGTTGAACAAGAAATGAGGGTCTAATTGTGACTTAATCAAATCTAATTCTATTTGATGATTTTTCTCCATTAACATTTCCTTTGCTTTCAATTCATCAAACCATGTAATCAATCCTCTAATTGCCAATGATAAAATACCACTGATAATGGTAATGAAGGTCATGAAAAACAATGCTAAAGTAATGGATTCAGCCACTGTCATATTATCTTCATTGTCACCACAAACTGGATTGTCTACTAATCCAAGTGACGAAAAACCAATAAGAGCTGCTAAGAAAGCTAGTAAAAAACCATAAATAATAGCTTGTAAATATTTCTTTTTTGCTAAAAAATGAGGGAATATAATGTGATAAAAGGAATAAAAGGATAAAATAGAAGGGAAGAGAGCAAAGTAAAAAACATTCCCAAAAGCTTCTGTAAATACTGCCTCATCATCAATTTCTTCTTGAAAGGTTGCTCCTAAAATAACAATGATGAGAAACAGGTAGCAGAACCAAAAACCGATATGTAATAAATAAATAAGTGTTTTTTTCATAAGAGTAAGGTCTTATTTTATCTCATATATAAAAAAAAGAATCTGCAAAACGTAATTATTTATCTGCAAATCACTTGAAGTTAAAAGATTATCGGAAAATTATTTTAACTTCAACTCACCAATTTAAATTTTAAGACTATGTATACAAAAAATAAATATTCGATTAAGGATATGATTATTTGGACACGAAAAGAGATTTTTATTTTTGTGTTAATAGCAATCACTGTAACCACCTTATTTGATATATTTGATTTGGTTTGGTTACGTTTGCCTTGGACTCCAATTGCTTTGATTGGTACAGCTGTTGCATTTTACATAGGTTTCCAAAGTAATTCTGCTTATGGTCGTATTTGGGAGGCTCGAAAAATATGGGGTGGAATCACTAATAACTCTCGTATTTGGGGAATGTTGGTGAAAGATATGCTAACAAATGAATATGCTTTTGAAGGACAAAAAATGTCTGAAAGAGAATTGAAACAGCATAAAACGATTTTAGTACACAGACACATTGCTTGGCTTACTGCACTCCGTTTTGCAATGAGAGCCAAAAAGCCTTGGGAGATTTTTATGAATGAAAAATCAAATCGTGATTGGGCTGACAAAATGTGTATTCCTGAAATGAAAGAGGATTTTGAAACAGAGTTGAAAAAATTGATTTCACCTGAAGAGTTGGCTTATGTGATGACAAAAACCAATAAAGCAGCTACCTTATTGAATTTACAGTCAAAACATATTAGAGAACTGAAAGAAAAAGGAATTGTATGGGAGTTTTCTTTTATTGAGCTGGAAGCTGTTTTAAAAGAATTATATAATTTACAAGGAAAATCAGAGCGTATCAAAAACTTTCCTTATCCTAGACAGTTTGCAACATTAACGTATGATTTTGTAAGGATTTTTATTTTGGTATTGCCTTTTGGTGTAGTACCAGAATTTGCAAAAGTAGGACAAAACTTAACTGAAATAGCACCTCAAATTGCACCTTATTTTATTTGGTTAGCAATTCCATTTACCACAATTGTATCATGGGTATTTCATACCATGCAACGTATTAGTTCAGTGGGAGAAAATCCATTTGAAGGGTCTGCAAATGATGTTCCGATTTCAAGTATGGCAAGAGGAATGGAAATTGATTTGAGAGAAATGTTAGATGAGGAAAATATTCCAAAACCTTATCCAGTTCAACACAATGTACAAATGTAACAATAGAGAAGCCACTGTTTTAAAATGGTGGCTTTATTTTTATCAATTATTTTCCTACCACAAACATTAAGAAGAAAAGGAATAAGATGGTAAAAAGGTACATGATTACATCTACACGAATGTATTCTTTATATTTTTCAAAAAACTTTTTCATAATTTCTATTTTAACATAATCCCTGTAGCAAATCTTCCTGTTTCTTTTTCATGACGAACAGAAAAGAAGGTGTCATGATTTTCTTTGGTACAAAGTCCTGCAATTTCAATATTTTTTTCTAATACTCCAGTATTTAACAATGATTGTTTGTTGGCTTCCCATAAATTCAAATATCCTTTTTCTGTTGTTCGATTAGATACTAAATTAATAGAAGGAAAAGCTGCTTCTACTTTTTCAATGACTTCATTACCTACTTCATAAGCTTGAGGAGAAATAGATGGTCCAATACCTGCAATAATATCGGAAGGATTAGTCCCAAACTCATGTTGCATTTTCTCAATCGTTTTTTCAATAATCTTTGCTACTGTTCCACGCCAACCAGCATGAATAGCACCTATTACTTGATTTACTGGGTCAAATACTAAAATAGGAACACAATCAGCAAAAATTACAGCAATGCAAATTCCTTTTTGATTGGTAATTAAAGCATCTGTGTCAGCAAAATCATTTGAAATAGTATTGTGTGTGACAAGCTGAACATGGTTTTTATGAGTTTGTTGTGGAAATATAATGTTAGAAACTCCCATTGCTTTGGCAATAATTTCTCTGTTTTTTGAAACTTTTTCAGGGGTATCTTGTGTATTATATCCAAGATTTAACGAAGAACAATTCCCTTGACTAATGCCTCCTTTTCGGGTGCTTACAAAATGTTGAATGCTTGAAATGCCAGAAAAAGTATCAAATTGATAAAGCGGAAGATTTTGGAATGAAATTAGTTGCATGAGATAATAGGGTTACAAATTCAAAAATTTTGTAATTTATGATTATAATTGTCGTTAAGATTACGATTTATTGATAAGAGAACAATTATTTTTATACAAAAATAAGGAATATATGAAGCAAATAATGAAAATAGGTTTTTTAGTGTGGGCAGTATTACTTTCGATTGTAATGATTGCACAACCTAAAAACGACAAAGCAAAATGGTCAAAAGCCACTTTATCCAAGTCAAAAGAAGAACTAAAAGTTGGTGATGTTGTTGACATCGTTCTTGATGTGAAAATTGTGGATGGTTGGTATATTTATGGTTCTGACTTTGATCCAGATTGTGGTCCTATGGTCACAGTGGTAACCATGACAAAAGATCCTAGCTTTGAAGTAGTAGGAAAACTAAAAACAGTAGATAGTCACACAAAATTTGATGATATTTTTGAGTGTGATGTGACTTACCGTAAAAAGACAGCTCGTTTTTTATTACCAATCAAAATCTTATCTACCAATTTACACATTGCTGGAAAGTATGAATTTCAAACATGTACAATTGATAACGGACAGTGTTTACCTGGACATGGATTTTTTGACATTAAACATGTTGGAGTAAAAGTTCCTCCAAAAGGAACAAAAGGAAGTTTAGAAGGGACTGACGAAAAAGCTGTTGAATATGGTGCAAATGATGTAGAAAAGAATAAAGCAACTCCTACTACGGAATTAAATCCACTTCAATCATCTGATACTAGTGAAATTGAGGTAGCTAAAATAGATTCTAGCAATCAAGTAGCAAATCCTGAAGCTGAAACAACTACACATACTTCAACTTCAAATAAAATAGGAATTGGAGACTGTGAACGAAAAGCAGGGTATGATGATATTGTCGTCAATCGTTTTGACACAGAAAAGAAAGAAGAAGCCCAAGACATTTGGGCTTTACTTGTTTTTATGGGAGTGGCCTTTGCTTCAGGTCTAGTAGCCCTATTGACACCTTGTGTTTTTCCAATGATTCCAATGACCGTAAGCTTTTTTACACATAGTTCAGCATCAAGAGCACAAGCTATTCGAAAAGCATTGCTTTATGGTTTTTCGATTGTCTTTATTTATGTAGTGATTGGTATAATTGTCTCTAAAATTAATGGTCCTGGGTTTGCCACATGGTTGGCAACACATCCAGTTCCTAATATTGGATTCTTTATTTTATTTATGATTTTTGCGGTTTCATTCTTAGGACTTTTTGAGATTCAATTACCAAGTTCTTTTGTGAATAAAATGGATGCTCAATCTGATAAAGGAGGGTTCATTGGAACATTCTTTATGGCTTTTACATTGGTATTGGTTTCATTCTCATGTACTGGTCCAATTGTGGGTACTATTTTAGTAGAATCAGCAGGAGGAAACTGGGCAAAGCCTTTGGCTGGAATGTTTGGTTATTCATTAGCCTTTGCCATTCCATTTACATTATTTGCCATTTTTCCTTCTGGATTACAAAGCTTACCAAAATCAGGAGGATGGTTGAATACAGTGAAAGTAATATTAGGTTTATTAGAATTGGCACTTGCTTTAAAGTTTTTGAGTGTAGCAGACCAAGTACAGCATTGGCATATCTTAGACAGAGAGGTTTTCTTAGCATTATGGATTGCTATTTTCTTTGTGATGGGAATTTATCTACTAGGTAAAATTTCATTTCCACATGATAGCCCTATTGAAAAATTAGGAGTTTTCAGAGGAGTTTTTGCGATAGGTGTTTTTGCTTTTGTAGTGTATTTATTACCTGGAATGTGGGGTGCACCATTAAAAACATTGTCAGGTGTATTACCTCCAATGACAACACAAGATTTTGATATTCGACGAATTATTCAAGAAGAGATAGGAACAGGAAATCAAACGATGTGTGAGGGAGAACCTATGTACAGTAACAGCTTACATTTACCTCATGGAATTCAAGGATACTTTGATATTCGTGAAGCAATCTGCTGTGCAAGAGCTCAAAATAAACCAATTTTCATTGATTATACAGGACATGGTTGTGCAAACTGTCGTCAAATGGAAAATCAAGTTTGGTCAGATCCTCGTGTATTACGCAAGTTGAAAGAAGATTATATTGTGGTTGCTTTGTATGGTGATGATCAAAAATTAAAGATTCCAGAAGCAGAACAATTTACCAATACAGAAGGGGAAAAGGTTGTAACTTTAGGGCAACAAAATGCTTATTTCTTGTATGAAAAGTTTCAGCAGCAATCTCAACCTTTTTATGCCGTGATTGGTGTAAATGAAGAGGCTTCAACAACAGATAAAATTATTGTAGAAGAGTTAGCTACTCCACACGCTTTTGATTTAAAGGTGACTGACTATCTTCAGTTTTTGAATAAAGGGCTTAAGAATTTTGAAAAAATTGAAAAAGAGAAAAAATAAAACACTTCTCGAGTATTAAATAAAAAGGAAAATCCGGTTTAAATTATATAAATCGGCTTTTTCCTTTTGTTTTTTATGAAAATGACATAAAGTGTTGTGTGATTAATATCTAATCTTGAAAGCATTTTTTGTCTTCTCAAATATTTTTTGGCATGGTTTTCTTGAAGAGCCTCAACATTCATTTAAACTTTTTACATGCTATGAAACACACTCAAATTTTAACACTCGTATTTTTTCTTTTTACAATAGCTTCTGTTTGTGCTACAGATTCAACCAATGTGTATTTTGATTTTGATAAATCTGATTTAACTAAGTTGGAAAAACAAAAACTTGATGAAGCAATTGAAACCCACAAATCGCTGAAATTTGACAGTATTGTCATCAGTGGTCATACTGATTTTAAGGGAAGTGTATTTTATAATCTTAAATTGTCCGAAAGAAGAGTTAACACTGTGAAAAAACATTTACAAAGTAATTTTAATTGTACACTAAAATCTTCTTTTCACAGTGAATTAATTCCTGTTGCTACAAATCAAACATACAAAGGAAGAGCTGATAACAGAAGAGTTGAAATTGCATGGTATCATAGTGCTAAGAGTACTATTCCGAATATAGAACCTGTCAACATTGTAACGTCAAAAAAATCTGTAAAAAAAGAATTATTTACAGATGCCGAAACTTCTTTAAAAGTTGAAGACAAAAAAGACAATGTAGAAGAAATTTTAGAGCCATTAACAGTGGAAGAGGAAACGCAATTGATCAAAGAAAAGGAACAATATCTGCACAACTTATTAACAGAAATTACTTCAAAACCAGTTGTAGAAAAAATTGATCCTAAGAAAGAAAAAGTCATTCTAACAGATGCTGGAACATTGGTGATTGTTCAAAAATCTTCTTTTAAAAGAAAGGATGGTTCAGAGCCTAAGGAAGTGAATGTTGAAATACAAGAATATTATAATTATGCTTCTTATATGAAGGAAGGTTTAATGACAATGACTGCTGATGGACAATTTTTAGAGTCAGAAGGAATGGTTCACATAAATGCGACTGATGAAAATGGCGAAGAATTAGAACTTCAAAAGTCAATGACAATAGGAATGCCTGAAACAGATGAAAAAACAAATGGAATGTTGTTGTATGAAGGAATAGAAACCGATACAGGAGTAGTTTGGAATCTGAATAAAGAAACGCCAGTTTATAAAAAACCTTTTTCTTTGAGTTACAATCAGCTTATTAAGGCTGCTTTAAATTATGCTGAAAGCCAAAATAAAGATTTAGCAATTTTGAACACTGCTTATAATTCTTACCAAAAGAAAGCTGATGAGGTTGGTGGATTTAAAGGAAAAGATAAAAAGGCTATCAAACAAGCTATGAAAGAAATGACTGTAGAGGCATATGAAAGTTCTGAGGAAGTACAACGTATTAAGGAAATGCAACGCCAAGCAGAATTGAAGAAAAAAGAAAGGGAAGAGCTGAAAAAGGAGCAAAAGAAGCAAGAAGAATTAACAAGTAAAGAACAAGAAGGGATGTTGGAAGAGAGACGAAAGCAAGAGGAGTTAAGAAGTCAAGAACGAGAAAAAATACTAGAAGAACAACAAAAACAAGAAGAGCAAAGATTATCAAAAAAACAACGTCGAATAGAAGAGAGACAAGCTAGAATGGAAAAGTATAAGGAAGGAGATAATTATATGCAAACCAGTACAAAGATGGGGTATATCAATTGTGATCGCCTTTCAAGTAGACGAGTGCGCACAAATCTTAATGTAATCACGAATAAGGTAACTTCTAATAAGGATGTGAGTATAGTATATGCATTGTTTCCAAGGGTTAATGGAATGATGAAGAGACCTGCACAAGGAGGGAAAACTAAGGTGACTTTTGGCGGTATTCCAAAGGGAGAATCAGTTAAGTATATAGGACTTTCTTATCGTGGCGATGATATATATTATGCAGAACATGATATGGTTGCTACAAATGAAGGAGCAGTGAAATTAGTCTATCGAAAAATTGATGAGCATGAATTGAAAATGCTTTTAGGAGAATTGTAGTATATCTTTATTCAAAAATTGTATAGTATTGAAGAGCTAGGGTAAAACCTTAGTTCTTTTTTATTTGTATAACTAAAAAGTATAAGAAAATAAAACACACTCCTTTTCTTTTTTAAGTATGATAAACAAAAATTACATATTGATTACAATTTTGACTTGCTTTGCTTTTACTTCTTCAGTGAATAACAATGTATATAAAAAATTTGGAGGAGGAAGGTCTGGGTATTCAGAAATATCCTTAACTTTAAATACTGATTCCTCCTATAATTACTATCAATGGAGTCATCATAGACTTACTACTATTGAAGACTCTGGGACATGGAAAATAATAGATACTTTTTTATTATTGAATTCTTATCATTCTCAAACAATAACAAAATCAGTTCCTAAAAAAAGACAAAAAAGAAAACGTAAAATATTATTTGAAACAGTAAAAGAAACATTTACAGTTTTCGAAAAGGATTCATTTTTATACATGAATAAAGAAATTTATTTGTTTGACTTAAAAAAATTAAAAAATGAAGGAGATAGTAGCTATTACTTCACCTATCGTATATTATACGAAGAATAAACCTTAGCTCTTTTCTATTTCTCTAAAATCACAAAAGCTTGAGCATATTGTTTGGTATGACTCAAACTTACATGAATAGACTGAATTGATAATTCTTGATAGTATTCTTTTACAGCTCCATTTAGAACAATAAATGGAGCTCCTTTATCATCTTTTTGAACTTCTACTTCAGGAAATTTAAAATTATATCGCCAACCTGTTCCAATGGCTTTGAAGAAAGCTTCTTTTGCTGCAAAACGAGCTGCAAAGCTTTCATAAGGATTTGCTTTTTGCTGGCAGTATTCAATTTCATTTGAGGTAAAGACTTCTTCTAAAAAGGCTTGACCATGTTTTTCAATACTTCTTTGAATACGTTCAATTTCAACAATGTCAGTACCAATTCCTGCTATCATTACTCTTCTTCAGTTAATGCTTCATCACATTGCTTAATTCCTTCTTCAATTTGTCTTTTTTCTGGTAAAGTAGGAATAGGGAGAATTAGTGCTTTGTTGTATAACGTTTTTGCCTCCGTAAATTTCTCATGTTTAACATAATAATCAGCAGCTAATTGATAAGCATAATAAGAATGAGAATTGCTATTGATGATTTTGTCTACCAACTCTTGTTTAAAAGGATTTTCAGCTGTTTCTTTTTGAATGTCAAACTTTAATTTTCTGAATACTTCAAATTTTTTGTAGTCTTGGGAGTAATAAAAGGAGTCAGTAGGAATTGTTAAACTTGCTTCATAAATTTCTTTATTTTCTTTGAGTCCTTTGTATTCAGAAAACACCTTGTTGAGGTCATAAGCAATATACCTTCCTAATTGAAAAGGACTTGTTGAAATCCATACCAAACGTTGCTTAGGTTGAAAAATAATTGAATGATGGGCAAGTAATTGATTTAATGCTAATTCATTTCCCATACCAACCTCTTCATTATTCAATCCTTTACGATCTCGTAAAACCTTAGCTACTTCTAAATAGTTTAGTGTATCAATGTCATTTAGCAATTCTTTGACACGTTGGTGTCGATATACAGAAGAACTCTCTTTTTGATTCTTTAAATTGGATTCTTCATCTTTAAATTCATTACTCATGAAATGATTAGCACAAATAATTTGATTTTCATTTCCGTAACGAATATCAATCTTTGTTGGAGATTTTTCAATAATGGCTGTTTGACCATCTTTTGCAGAGCCAATCATAATAGATTCAGCTACAAATGTTTCTCGTTTTTTGGCAATTTCATAAGCTTCTTCAATAGTTGAGGCATATTGTAATATTTCTCTAGTTACTAATGAAATAGGAGTAGCGGAACTAGTAGGAATATCAGATTTTCCTGCATTAATAGTAACTGTCAATCCATGTTCATTCATTCCTGAAACCACACCAATCATTCCTCCCCATGTTACCATCATAAATTTGTGTCCCTTGTTAGGATTGATAAAAGCAATGATTTTATCTTTGGCAAAGTTGTCTCCCACATAAAAATCGAAATTACGTCCAATAATAAAAGAAGAATCATTTTTCCATTGAGAGAAAGATGTACAACCAACTACCATGTTTTTATCTTGCAAAGCATGTCCAATGTCATGAGCTCCATGATAATTTAAAATACGTTGATATTTAGAAGCAATAAAATCAAAATCATCTGAAGCTGCTCTAGAAACCCCATAAATCTCTTCCCTATATTCTTCAGGAATGGCATCATCCAAATCACGATTGAACCAAGCTACAAAATATTTTAAAAAATTGAGATAAGTATCAGAAGGAATCATTTTACGAATCTGTCCAATAAAAAACACTTCTTGGTCAACTACTTGATCTTCTGTTAATTTTCCATTGATTAAACCTAGTTCAAACGGAGTACCTTCCACATACATTTCCCACAAACCTGATTCACTTTTTCGAATCCAATTATTTTGATAAATAGAAAATGTACTATCTATTTTTTCAGGAACAACAGTAGCTACTAATTCTTTCTCATTAGCAGGAGTAGGAGGGGATACAATGACTTGAAAGATAAAGACAATGACTAAAATGATCAGAAGAATTAAAAATCCGATACTAAATTTGAAGAATTTTTTACGCATGATTAGATAATTGAAAAAGAAAAGCAAACCAGTTGTATTCTGATTTGCCCTATATTTTATTTTTTAGCTTTTGCTGCTTTTTTAGCAGCTCTTCTTGCTTTACCTTTCTCCCTTCTATAAGAGGAAGATGCTAAAGACAATGTTGTATGTATACTACGAGCCCAAAAGTTTCTAAAACCAAACCCTCCAGCACCAGCAGTATAATGGTTTGACAGTAAAACTTTATGACTTTTTGTGTTGAAGAAAACAACATGAATGATAGCATTTTCTGTTTTCTTACTAAATGAATCTACAATAAATACAATACCAATTTCTTTGCTGTGTTTTGGTTGATACTCACTAATAATTTTACTAATATCATTTGCTGTTAAGTTGGGTGTTTTGACTTTCTCATTAGTAGGGGTAAGTTGTTTTTCATCAACAGCTGCATTTCGTTCTGTTACTATTGTTAAGTTTGTATCAAGATTTGACTTTTGAAAAAACTTAGCAACATCATATTTTTCATTTTCATTTAGTATTAATTGATTCCAGCTATTAAACCAATGGTTTTTAATAGCTGGAATATCATTAAAGCCATTTTTACCATAAAATTTGACATGAGAAAAGTCTAACCCAAACCATGTAGCTTCTTCTCCAAATAAATTTTGAGCCTGTACAAAAACAGGTGAGAGTGTAATGAATAAAATTGTGATGATTGTTTTCATTTAGTGTTAAAGTTTTTCTTATTTTTCTTATTTTTTTTAGCTGCTTGTTTCGCAGCCTTTTTTGCTTTTTTCATTTCTTCAAGATAAGTTATCTTTGATTGACGAAGAGTTCTATGAATAGTACTTGCCCAAAAGTTTCTAAAGCCAAATCCTCCTGCATCATTTGTATAATGTTGTGTGAAAAAGATTTTCCCATCATTTATATTAAAAAATACTACATGTATAATGCCTTTGGATGTCATTTTATTAAATGAATCTATAATGTAAACAATACCAACACCACTTCCTTTTCCTTTGTATTCATTGATAATGTTGCCAATATCATCTTGAGTTAAATTAGGGCTTGTTATGTTGTCAGGTGATAGCAGTTTTGTTTCATCAACTGTTGCATTTCTTTTTGTGACTACTTCTAAATTTGTTGCAAGCTTCTTTTTCTGATAAATTGCATCTATATCATATTTTATAGATTCTTTTAAGACTAACTCATTCCATGCTGAGAAATAGTGATTTTTAATATTTGGTAAATCACTAAAATCAGTTGTAGTTCCATAGAGTTTCACATGAGAAAAGTCTAACCCAAACAAACCATGTAGCTTCTTTTCCAAATGGATTTGATGAGGCTTGAGGGACAAGTCCAACTGAAAATGTAATGAATAAAATTGTGATAATTGTTTTCATGTTTAAATTAACGTTTGTCAATAAATGTAATTGGTTTTCTGCTCATAGCAGGAAATTGAATTTTTAAGATTTCTGGAATAGATTTAAATTCAATTTTTGGAGTTGCTCGAATAGTTGATTTAAAACGATGTTGTAATTTGTCTAATAACTTCTCAAAATCAATAGTGTTTGCTGTTCCAATTTTTATCAAAATATCATCCATCCCAATCGAATTTTTAGAAACTTCAAGTACATAATTCTCTACCTCTTTAATCCCATTAAGTACCTCAAAAATAGCAGAAGGATAAATTGATGTACCTTTGTATTTGATCATATGATTTTTTCGACCAATAATTGGTCCCAAGCGCAAAGTATTTCGACCACAGGCACAAGGATTAGTATAATGGTGACAAAGATCACCTGTCTTAAAACGAAGTAAAGGCATTCCTTCCACCCCTAATGTTGTGATCACTACTTCTCCTAATTCTCCTTCTTTTACAGGTTGGTTATCATCATCTAATAATTCGGCAATGATTAATTCAGGGTGTAAATGTCCTCCTTGTTGTTGTGAACATTCTGTAAAAGCTACTCCCATTTCAGTAGAAGCATAAGTAGAATATAATTCAATATTCCATTGTGATTGGATTTGAGAACCTAATTCATTAAGAGAAAAATCAGAATTTCGTAGTGGTTCTCCAATACAAATAGCTTTTTTGATCGTAGAATTTTGAAAATCTATGTTCTGTTTTTTTGCAAAATCAATCAGCTTTAGGATAAAAGAAGGTACAGCAATTAAAACAGTAGGTTTTACTCGTAATATAGTATCCCATTGTAGTTCTAATGCTCCCACTCCAACACGTACTATTCCAGCTCCCATTTTTCTAGCTCCTAAGAAATAAGCAAGCCCAGCCATAAAACGTTTGTCCATGGTTGTTGTTAGCTGAAAAATATCTTGTTCATTACTTTCTGTACAAGCCAAAGAAATGGTTTCATTGTAGCCTAATCGCTCTAAGTCTTGGTCTGTCAACGCAAAAGTAACAGGTGTTCCTAATGTACCTGAAGTTGTCACATAATCAATAACTTTGTGAGGTGAAACACATAAGAAGTCTTGATTATAAAGTTGTAAATCTTGTTTAGTTGTTGGTGGGATTTGCTGTAAGTCTTCTAAGGTTTGAATAGAATCTACTGAAATGTTGTGTTTTTCAAACAATCGTTGATAAAATGGAGAATTGTCTAATGTATAGCCAATTTGTTGCTTCAAAAGCTCTTCTTGTCGTTGTTTTATTTTATCAGAAGACTGTTTTTCAATTTCAGGAATCATAGTGGGTTTTACCTTAAAATGATAAAAAACCAAATGTAATAAAAAAAGGTGTGATTCTAAAAAATCACACCTTTATAAAAGTATTCTCTTATCTATTTTATTTTGCAGCTAACTGCGTATTTTCAGCAATTTGAATTGGAATTTCCAATGTATATGAAGCATTTATAGAGTCACAAGTCAATGTAGTATTACGAATCCAAGGATTGTACTCTTGCAATGTTTCATAATCAACTTCATACTGTGCAGCAAATGTTTCTAAGTCAGTGATACTTTCTTTCACTTCAATAGGTTCAGTTAATACTTTATCAGTTTTACGAGCTAAGCGATAACTATACTTACCATTTTTCTCCACTAACTTTTTCACAGCAATTCCCTTATAAACATATAAAGCAGTTTCTCTATTTAAGATCAAATCATAGTATGAGTCTTTTTTCTGTCTACGTAATTGTTTACGTAAACCTCCAATTCCCATATTATAAGAAGCTGCAACATTACTCCAGTTTCCTAAACGTTTGTAAGATTTTTGTAAGTATTTACAAGCAGCATGAGTAGACTTAACCGGATCATAACGTTCATCTACTTCATCATTTACGATTAAACCCAATGCACGAGCAGTATTAGGAATTAACTGCCAAAAACCAACAGCTCCTTGACTAGACTTTACATTTGATAAGTTACTCTCTACAATAGTAAAGTATTTGAAGTCTTCAGGAATATTATATTGTGCTAAGATAGGCTCCATTAATGGAAACCATTTTTTTGCACTGCGAATAATTCTATGATTTTTACGCTTGAGATAGAAGAAGCGCTCTTCTTGTTTTATAATTGTATTTTCGATGCGCTCAGATAAAGGAATGCGCTCATCACAAAAATGTACAGAATCACAAGGAGCTTTAAAGAGAAGTTCTTTAGAGTGATTATCTGTTTTTTCAACACCAAGGTAAACAACTTTTTCTTCTTCAATATTGATTGTTCTTTCAACAAGTACTGAAGTAACTAGTAACCCTAGTGTCATTAAAATAAAGTGTAATTTATTCAAAATAAAATTAATTGGTAAAACATATTTTTTAGCTAATTGAAAATAGTAATAGTCGTCAACGTTTTCCCCAACTCTTACTGATTACTGATTTTCAAAAATTTCATATTCAAATATCAAATTTAAAGCCGAACTCTAAATGTGTTCTTCTTTTTTTAGAAGAAATAAATATTTACCTATAAAATTTTAAGCAATTTTGCTCTTTAGCGGATAAGTAACAAGCCTTTTTTCCTTAAAGTTCTCCAAAACTCACTTTTTATAACTTGCTTTGTATCAACTTCTTCTATGGAGTCAAGAATTTCTTGGAATTGTTCAATTGTGATTTTTTCAGAAGAATTAATTAAGAATTTTGGGAAGAGCTCAAATATGGTTTCACCTAGGTGAAGGTCAAGGGTTAACTCAAAATTTTCTTGTTTGGTAAAGAAGGTAAAAGAAGCTCGTTGCTTTTTCTTTTTAGTCTTATAAATCTGAAATTCAGGTATGGTACCTGTCCAAATAATTTGATGCTTTGTCAATTCCCAATCATTCACTTTATAATTATGAATAGCATTGTTAATAACAGTGGGAGAGATGCTGACTGAAGGAGTCATAAAATCAAACCATTCTTGTGGATTATATTCCAATCCCATTCCATGCATATAATTATAGATAGATGTTTTTAATCCATCAGTAAATTGTTGATGATCACATCCTAATGGATCTTCATGAATAAGATCATTATTTGCAAAATATCCTTTTTCTGGTCCTATTTTTTTGACTTGGTATTTTTCTGGGTTTTTTCCAACAGGACTATGTTCAGTCATTGAAAACTGATGCCAATATCCAGATTGAATTACATTTTCTTCAAAAAGTTGACGAACAATTTCTAAAGAGTCAATCGTCTCTTGAGTAGTTTGTGTAGGAAAACCATACATTAAATAAGCATGAACCATGATTCCAGCTTGAGTAAAACCATGTGTCACACGAGCAACTTGATCAATGGTCACTCCTTTTTCCATCAGTTTTAATAAACGATCTGAGGCTACTTCTAAGCCTCCAGATACAGCAATACACCCTGATTTTGCCAACAAAATACATAAATCGTGTGTAAATGTTTTTTCAAATCGAATATTAGCCCACCATGAAATAGTTACATTTCGTTTAATGAGTTCTAATGCTAAATCACGCAAGGCTAGAGGTGGTGCTGCTTCATCAACAAAATGAAAACCTGTTTCTCCTGTTTGTTCAATAATCTCTTCAATACGATCGACTAATAAAGTGGCAGGAGCAACATCATAACGACCAATATAGTCTAAGGAAATATCACAAAAAGAGCATTTTTTCCAATAACAGCCATGAGCAACTGTCAGTTTGTTCCAACGTCCATCACTCCACAATCTATGCATTGGATTTAAGACATCAATGACTGATAGATATTCTTTAATAGGCAATCCAACATAATTAGGTGTACCTACTTTGGTATGTGGAATAAATTGATCAATGGCATCATTAATATAAGTGACTTGATTATTTTCTATACAAAAAGTTCTTTGTAACGCATTTTTAGAACGTTTACCTGCAATAAATTCAAGTAACTTAACAATTGGTCCTTCTCCATCATCTAAAGTTACAAAATCAAAAAATTCAAAGACACGAGGTTCTTTTAACTCTCGTAATTCTGTATTGGGATAACCACCACCCATACAAGTATATATATGAGGATGTAGTTCTTTTATATATTGAGCACACTTAAAAGCTCCATATAAATTACCAGGAAATGGAACACTAAATCCAATGATATCAGGTTGTGCTTCTTGAATATGTTCTTCCAACAATTGAACTAACATAGCATCCAATAAACCTTCTTCTTGATGAAGATGCTCATATAATGGAGTAAAAGAAGTAGCAGAAAGTCCTAGTTTTTCAGCATATCGAGAAAATTCAAATTCAGGAGCAATGGTTTCTCTAATTAAGTCTGCTAAATCTTCCAAATATAATGTGGCAATAAAACGAGCTTTGTCTTGAATGTCTAAATTACCAAATGCCCAATCTAATTTTTCTACTTGTGAGTCAAATCGTTTTCCTTGAGGCAAAAATTGTAAAGAGCAAATAGAATGTGCTAGAGTAGGATCTTGATTTTGTAAAAAAGAAATAACAGGTTCTATTGTATTGATATAATCATGTTTTAGATGCATCATCTTATGAAAATGAATTTCTAAATCATACACATCTATTGCTTCTTCGATTTCTTCAAAAATCAATGATAAACCATTTTTATTAAACATCTGCAAAACCAATTCTATTCCTAAATCAGCTTGATAAACAGTGTATCCTTCTTGTTCAAGATACCCTTTTAAATAAGCTGTTGCTGGATAAGGGGTGTTGAGTTGAGTTAATGGAGGAGTAACTAATAATAATGTTGGCTTTTTCACAATGAATCACAAGAGTTTATAGCCCTAAAATTAGCAATTATTTATGTAATCCAAGTATAGTTATATGCCTCTAATTAAATTAATTAAGACTTTTTTTTAATTATAGAATGTATTCTTGTCCTCATATCGAAAAAAGAACGTATAAAAGAATATGATATAAAGTTGTGAAAATCGAAGCTATGGAAACGAAACGAAATTTTTTCACCATCGTTTTTTTGATGGTAGCTTATATAAGTTTTGGGGTAACTTATACAAGCATTGCAGATGGAAGTTGGAATGATAATGCATTTTGGAATACTAATGGAGCTCCTCCTACTACATTACCCACAGGAGATATTGTTATTATTAATCATGTCATATCTATTAATACAGATATTGATATTGCAGGAACTGTTACTATAAACACAGGTGCAACCTTGACAACTAATAATGGAAAAGGAATAAAAGCATTAACAGGTACTTTTATAAATAATGGTACAATTACCATTAAAGAGATAAAAGGAGTAGATGGTGATTTTACCAATACAAATATAATTACTTTAATAGGTGAATTTAAATTTGATGGAAATTCGAGTTGGGCTTTTACCAACTCAGGAACAATCAATGTATCTAATTTCAAAGATGGTGGAGAAGGATATCCTCAAAGTGCTAATCCAAATATTTTGATAAATACAGGTAAAATTTTAGCTTCTGATGAGGTTAAATTTGATGGAATGTTAACCAATGAGTCAGAAGGAACAATTATAGCTGATAAAATTCATATTGATGGTAATATTTGTAATAAAGGGACTGTAACAGTTGCAGAAGTTGACCTTCATGGAGGAAAAATATTATGTAAAGGAACATTTGTTATTACTGATTGCTCAAAAAACTTGAAAATTGAGGCAAATGATGAAAGAACAAGTATTCCATCAATAACAGGACAAAATATTTGTTGCAATGATGGAATAACATCCCCTACGTTTGATTTTAATGATGGATTGAATATAAGTATAATTGATTCTGCTACTGTCCAAATTTGTAATACTGTATTACCAGTACAATGGGGTATTGTTCAAGGAACTGTTGAAAAATCTGATGTAAAGTTAGAGTGGTCAACTATTAGAGAAGTAAAAAATGCTTACTTTGAAATTGAAAAATCTGTTGATGGAGATCATTTTATTACAGTTGGTCAAGTTGAAGGAAGTGGTAATAGTAATGATGTGGTTCAATATCAGTATTATGATTATGATATTTTTAATGATGTTTATTATCGTATCAAACAAGTAGGTAGCAATGGCAAGTTTTCGTATAGTAAAGTGATTCATGTGATTTCTTCTTATTCTAATCATCACATTACCATTTATCCAAATCCTACTCATGATTATTTGAATATTATTGGAGAATTAGATATTCATGATATGA
>JACLAC010011913.1_pt1 | contig 18316 bp, 24 predicted proteins | sample 8027881 | NCBI WGS metagenome assembly JACLAC01 (sample SAMN15725517, study PRJNA655200) | protist metagenome | isolation source: fluorescence activated cell sorting (FACS) single amplified genomes of... | place: Spain: Blaines Bay Microbial Observatory, Mediterranean Sea | collected 2016-01-19 | reverse complement strand
TCAGCTGCTGATGTGCGTTGGCTAGCATCACCATGTTTGAATAATTGTACAATGGCCCCTACCTCCGCATCCCGCACATCCTCAGACAATGACTTAAATGCCTCAACTGCTGCCCGACGCACTAAATTAGCATCACCATGTTTGAATGATTGTACAATTGCCTCTACCTGCGCATCCCGCACACCCTCAGACAAGAACTTGAATGCCTCAAGTGCTCTCCGACGCACATCATGATCATCAACATCATCGTTAAATATTTGTACAATGGCCTTTGCCAATTTACAGCCTACTTCTTCCGTCAATGATCCAAATCCTGATCTAGCATCTAAATGCATTCCTTGAAAATAAGTAGATGAATTCAGAAATGCTTTTACCGCTTCCACGACGGCGTTCTCATCGGAGTCTCTGTCTTCGAGCAAGGCTTTCATCTGCATATATTCACTAATTTTAGAATTAGCGGCTTCATTTAGAAGATCATCCCGCAACTTCGAACGGCATATCGGACATCGAGGCTGCTCCATTTTGGCTAGTAAGTTAATGGCACAAGTAGCACAGCAGATGTGCCTATCAGACTCATCGCACACCAATTTCTTTTTATCATTAAGAATTTCCTCCAGACAAATCGGGCATTGGTTCTCCTCTTCAGGTAGCTCCGGCGCTGTAGGAGATGACTCCTGCACATGCACTGCACGCATAATATGTTTTAGAATCAGTCCCTCACAAGATAAGTGCTGCGAAACAAAAAACAACGCGACCGCGGTTAATTTCGCACTTGTTGAAAATATTGAAGAAGAGTACGACATTTTGATTGTGTCTAAAGTCTTCTACTATTTAGAATACTATAGCTGCGTATACGTTTAGCTTTAGACGAGAAGTAAAACTACTTTCTTAATAAATCAGATATCAGTAGGAGAAGGAGTACAGAGCTCTACTACAAGTCTACTGCTACTTTAACTTTAAGTTTAAAACTAAAAGAAAGCGATATAATATGATTTCTATGTCTGTGTAAAAATATGAAAAAGAGCGAAGTAGTAAGTAGTAGATTGTCATGATGTGTTTTTTAAGATTCGATTACGAGATTTGGATTTCGACGCATGATGAGCTTATTACAAAGAAAGGATCAAATTATAAATATATTGTCAGATTATATTTTGATGAACACCAAGTAGATCAAAAATTTCAATATATTATATCATCTATAATAATATCTTTCACTCTAATTTTTTTTCAATTTCAACAGAGTAAGTCTCAACAATCTCGAAGCTAATCCGCTGTCCCTCGTAGTACTGTACCGTGGCGTCATTTCGCACATTGGTGTTGATCATCCCTCGTAAAGCTATGCCTATGGCTATGGGTTTGGTTCTAATCCGTCAGAACCTCGTACTTCTGTCCATGTCCTCCACACCTTCTAAACGACTTACTTCTCCACACCTTCGTCCATGTCCTCCACACCTTCAGTCTTCTTACAATCTCCCTCCTCCTCATCCGAGTCGCTCATCTCTGCCAACGTTTCTTTCACCGCCGCCAGCCTGCTCCCAAAGTTGCGCACGATCTGGTTACTACCGTATGTTCAACAACGCCTTCTGCTCGGCCATATCCGGGCCTTTGCCGCCTATGCCGGTAGTTCCAGTTTTCTGAAACGTGCTGCCGACACCGGCGAACGCACCCGGCACGGCGTTGGTGAACGCACTTGGCACGTGAGTTGCCTCAGCCTCAGCCACATCCGCAGTCACTTCGGGCGCCTCTGTCGCGGTCGCAGTCCCTTCCTCAGTTTTCCGGAACACGAACTTCTTGCCCGGGTTCACGAACTTTCACTTCGGGTTGGGCAGGACGCTCATCGGATCCACTTTCGGTTTCGAGGACGAAGAAGCTTTCGAGGACGAAGACGAAGAAGGCATCTTCACTATGTCCTTGTTGTTTGCGTGCAGCTGGCCGCGCTCGATGCGCTGCACCAACGACGAATAAGCACGCGCGTCCATCGGCTTGTCGGCCTCTAATGCGAGTGGCTGGTGGTGGTGGTGGTGCCCCTTGCCGCCTTTACCGTGACCCTTCATAGTATGTCCTGCCGCAGGAATTGGCGTGCCATTGCCCCGCACCACATGGTTCATCTTCTTGCCCCGCGCCTCCAGTGCCTTAGCTCACAGCGCGTCGATTCACGCTTCCGACGCCACTGCGCCTGACCCCGACTTCGCCTTAATCATCTTGTCATTCTTCGCGTTCGGCCCCGACACGGAAATGCCTGAGCCGCCCGACGCGCCGCCCCACGCGCTCGCGCCGCTGCGCCACTTGCCTCGCCCGCTCTGCGTTTTGATGATGTCCCCGATGTCCGCCTCCGTCTTCTTACTACGTCGCCACGCTCGTGCCGCTCCCGTCCCCTCACGCGCCCAGCATCACCTTGCCTTCGTTTCACAAGAACTCCGTCAGTTCCTTCACGCCGTGCTTGCCGAGGCCCAGCTTCAGCTCCTCGGTCTACTTTTGCACCTACGCCACGTCGATGTGCGGCTACAATTCACTACAGCTGCTCCATCTCCTGCTTCTCCTTACTATCACTTCGCGCGCTCACTACAGGGTCTCCTCCAGCACGCGCTGCTCACTAAACCTTGAGCATCTCGTCGATGCTCATTTCCTTGAACCCTCACTTACTACTGCGCTCAGTACTCACTAGCTATTCTTATTATTAGATGGGTAAGTCCTGGAACTCCCTGTCCACCTTCACGTTACTATCACAAATTATTATCATCACTCACGGGACACTCGAAGCACCCGACGTCCTCCGCTTTGGAAGAAATAAACCCGGCACTCCACTCGTTCTTGATCTTCACGCTGCTGCCAGCCGCGCCCGGGATGACAACTCACTTCACGCCACTTTCCTTGATCATGCGACTCCTACTAGGTTTTTCAGCCGTTCGTGTCGTCGTTATCCTTTCACTTGAGCTGCTTGTGCACCTCGCTACTAATCTTCACGCTCGCGCCGGTGCCAGCGGCAGCCTTGAGTTTCGCGGCAGCGTCTTCAGTAGTCTGAGACTGAGACTGACTCTGAGACTTGTCAGCTTTGACGCGCTCTACTTCCTGGGCCCAAGTGGTCTTGGCGTTAGCAGCTCCACAGGTGTCGGTGGTGGTCGGGCTGGACACCGACTTCGCCTGCGCTTTGGTGTCGTCTGGCATTGTGCTCTGTTATGGTGTACTCCTACTCGTTCTTGTATTATGCAGCTATAGCTTCTAATATACTTAAACTTATATTTACAATAGCAATACGGCTACTAGATTATCTTTTTCTTTTTAGCGGATACAACTGTTACGTGTCAGTGTTCGTAGTAGGGTTTTGATTGTGTATGTGTATAGTAAAATGAACCATAACCATATTATGGTTACTTTTTTTTCAAGTGATTCAACTTCAAGCGATGTTGTATTTGTATAGTGATCAGGATCACTGATCAATATTCATGGCGATTCACTGCCGATTCCCAACAAACCTTGCATATGGATTCCCGGGCATAAATACTTGCTTGAATGACACGTATAATTATAATCGTAAAGTACTTAACTTGTGAAACAACATTATACACACTACAGGACCACATCCACGTTGACAGACTCACACCAACGCCACAACCACAACGCTAAAGCTCCACTACCACTTCCAATTATCATGTTTACAGTTACACAGGGAACTAGAATTCGTATTTTTCTACTAAACATCAAATGCAGCACTTATTATCTATGCATTGCGAATAACTCGAGAAACGCTCTGCCTCTGATTCGGTCGCGCAGGTAGCTAATACAACATGCTTGAAACTGAAGTGAAAGCATTAGACGTTGTTGAAGATGTTCACAAAGCACATGCACTTTTTTACTTAGTTCTCAAGTAGCGCGAATAAAACACTTTTAGTTTTAGTCGCTTCCACCTCCTTATAGCTGCACCTTCGTACGCGTGTGACCGTGGTCGTGGGCATGCCCATGCCCATGGTCATGTCCGTCACCGCCGCCTTTTTCCAAGTCGCGTAACAGATTCCCCGCGCTGTTCGCGTCACCAGCGCTGGTAGAAGGAGCGTTGTCGTTCAAGTTCGAGTTCGTATTCGCCTGCTTCCACCACGGCTTGGCATCACTGACATCGGTAGCTGGTTCGTAGCACACACCCAACTCGATGGGCGCGCCACCTTGGCTCGCGACGACTGCACCAACTGCAGCGGTCGCAACGCCACTCGCAGTCGTCGCACTGTACGTGGACTGTGTCCGGCTGTGTCCCGGACTGCTACTAGTGAAGCACCGGCAGCCCGTGCTTGTTGTTCTCGCAGCACTCGCCGTAGTGGTCCGGCCCGTGCAGCCCGCCGTAGTTCTCCATAGTAGTCCAGTCGAACCTGCCGTTCACCTCGATTTGAACGGTCACGTGCTCGATGTCGAACCTATCCTTTAATACTTTATAAGTTCTTAGTAATCAGACCGGCTGCTGCTCGATAGTGGGCACCACGAAGTGGACGGTGAGGCAGGGGACGTCGCCCACCTTCCAGATGTGCAGGTCGTGCACGCAGCTCGCCTGTATCTCCGGGTCGCTCGCCAGCGCGTGCCGCACTTCACTATCAGTTCGTCCCGGCTGCCTCGAACATCACGTTGTTCAGGATCGCCTGTGCCGTCTTCCGCGTCGTCAGCAGCACCAGCACCTAAAAGAGGAAGGTACACAGCGGGTCGACGTACACCCAGTTGCTGAGGACCCGCTCTTCGATCTCGGGCGCATGCTCGGGGCCGTGCGGGTACGCCACCACCAGACTCGTGGTGGAGCCGATGTCGACGGGGTGCAGCCAGATGCACGCGGCGGCGAGCATGATGCCGATGGACTGACAGATGTCGCCGATGACGTGGACAACTCACGCGGACATCGCGAGGCCCCCTCCTGAGCTGTCGGTCACTAACGCCTTGACGTTTGCGATGATGTTGAAGACTGCTGACGTCAAGGCGTTAGTGACCGCTCACGCAGACGAGCTTTTTCCGTGGTCGTGCTCATGTCCGTGGGCGTCATCATGCCCGTGCCCATGTCCGTGATCGTGCCCGCCACAGCCCTTGTTCTCAGCGTGCTCCTTGTGACCGTGACCGTGGTCGTGTCCGTCGTGCTCCTTGTGTCCGTGACCGTGGTCGTGTCCATCATGTTCATTCTCTTCGTGCCCGTGAGCATGACTCGCATGCGCGTGGCCTCCACACGAGTGCGAGTGTCCGTGGCCCATGAAGCTGTCGCCCAGGATATCTGAGTGCAGGATGTTCATGAGCGAGAGGTTGACGAAGAGGCCGAGCGTAGCAATGGCGAACATCATGCCGCCTTCGATAGGCTGGGGATTGGTGAGCCTGGAGTGGAGAGGAAGATGAAGGAAGTGCGAAAAAGATTTTTTATGGATTGATTTTGAATTTGATCGATTGATGGCGTTATCCCTTTCCACTGTTACAACGAGCACACCAGCCGGGAAGCCGGAGAAAGTGAAAAAGTAAGTGAATATAGTTTGAAGTATCATAACTGACTGAGGATCAACTGGAGGGATATGGGCAATGAAGCACCTGCCCAAACAATCATTACAGTCCAAGTCCAACTCCAAATCGTTATCGTAAACGGGTATAGTACGACCCAAACCAATCAATATCAATATCAATCTTCTAGAAGTAATGTAGCTCACTTCTCGACCGCCGCGATGATCAGCCCGCCCGTCAGGAACCACACGAACATGATCGACAGGCCGGCCCCGACCACCTCCGCCTGGTGGTACCCGTAGGTGTAGCGCTAGTCACTAGCCTTTTTGTGTGATCACCAGCGCGAAGTAGCTCACCGCCAGCCCGCTCACGTCGCTCAGCATGTGTGCTGCGTCGGTCATGATCTAAATACTGTGGCACGCCAGGCCGCCAAAGAACTCCACAAGCATGAAGACAAAGGCGCAGACGATGGCCTGCCGCAGCTTGCGCAGGTCCTCCTCCTTCTACTTGGACACCTTGCCCGAGTTCCGGCTGGCGATGGTCGTGCCGGTTGCGAGTGTGTCGTTGCCGGTTGTTCAGGACTCGATCGCCGTGTCCTTGCTCTTCGCGTGCCCGTGCGAGTGCGAGTGCCCGTGATCGTCGTGGTCGTGTCCGCCACACGTGTGCGCATTTGAACTACTGTGTCCGTGCGAGTGAGAGTGACCGTCGTCGTGCGCGGAGTTGGCAGCTGCGTGCTGACCTTCGACGAGTTTGGCAGGTTGCTCATGCTCGTGCGCGTGCTTATGACCGTGATCGTGACCGCATCAAGCCTTACGCTCGTGCTCATGCGCGTGTCCATGACTATGGTCATGACCGTCACATGATTTGCGCTCAGCAGCGTGCTCATGTTTGTGGCCATGCCCGTGCCCATGATCATGTTCTCCTCCACATGACTTGTGCTCCGAGAGCAGGCCTTCCTGCAGCTGCCGCTGCTTCTGCTCTTCTGTCGTCATTATGTAGACCGACGGAGACGTAGCCACTGGTGCCATGGTATGCTGGTGCTGGACGCTCTCTATAATTTATTCGTACAATTACTCTTCTCTACAAGTATGCTATAATCTATGTTATGTTACCTCTTATTCGGATGACTGCACCGGGATAGGCGTATAGAAAAACTTTTGCAAAATATCAAGTAGAACAACGTCGACGCCGTTCAGTTCGGTGAAACAACCACTCGCGGACCTCTAACGGTCCACAAAAATGAATAACCACTCGCGGACCTTTACCGGTCCAAGTTCTTTGTTTGAAACCTTATGCTATATTTACCTCGGAGACCTAAGTCTATGGTTTTGCTTACCTTAAGTTCGGTCGGCTAAGTAAGCACGTGCAGTAATTTGTAAAGATGTTGTATTTTTTTGGTAGCGTATGCGTAAGCGTAGAAGATAGAACAACATGAACGATACGAATGACAATGATACAACATCAGCTAAAAAAGTAAAACGAGAAAAAAATCCCACGATGTCACTGACTTCCTCCATGCGCGACCACAATCCCGATACCCTGTTCATAGTCATCAACATCAACAGCAACACCTAACATCAAACAATATATCACAAGTGTCATCTGTCTCTTCTGTTTGTTATTCTGTGTCGTCTGAATTTGCAATCGTTCAATTTCCTCAATTTTTTCCAAGTGGTCAATAAACTTCTCAATCAACAGTGTAGATCGCTTGTATCATATCAACAAGAGCAGTGTCCAAAGTAGTGATGTAATGGACTTGCGAAGATAGTATAGATGTACTGGCAAAAAAACATAGTGAAAATGTTCTTGTGTAGCGAATTTTACTACAGCGGTAGAGTTAGAAGTGGTAGAAGTTTAGTAGCCTTTTAGACTTACAAGGTGGCTGAATACTGATAGCAAACAATACGCGCTGTATCTATTCCGTATGCCTATGTATGGGTCGGATAAAACTTGACTCGTACAGTAAAAGAAGATGGGTAAGGCAAAAACAGTCAGATGTTCTTGTTCATGTAGAAAGTAGATAATGTTGTGTTCGTGTACGTCTACGTCTCGATGATTCTCTTAATATTGTATTTCAAACTCAAAACGCTTATCATATCCCAAGCAAAACTTTATGTCGTAGAACTTCAGTGTTTCTAGAATCAGAACTGATATAGTATTATATTATCTACCTCTACGTAAAGTGAAAATTTGCAAGTATGTTGACGGTGATCTTGTTGTAGTTTAGTTACTGATATCGCTATACCTATAACCTATAAGGAGCTTAACTACCTTTCTGCAAAACTGCGATACATGGCATTGACGTATCTTGATGCAAGAAACGTGGATAATGGGCGATGTTAACTCTGATTGTTGTGCAACAACATCGTCGAGAATTTCACTGCAACATCTCTATCTAAATCCACTAGCTATACAAAAGCAAGCACATGCGCTAGAAAAATTGACACAAAATAGACAACTAGACTACGTTTTCGTTTACCCTACATCAACAGCAACAAGAACGTCTTAACCTACTTACGATTACGAACAAGATCTACTTCAAGCTCAACCTCAAACAACCACTCAGCCCGTCGGCTGGCATGCTTAGTACATCTTCATCGGCTGCAGAAGCGGTCCACTCGGCCGCGAGGAGCCACCGCCACCGTGGTTACCACCGTGATGTCGGCTGCTCTGCTTGATCTTCGACGGTTTCGGCAGACCGCTGTGCCCGCCGCCGCTGCCTTTGTAGCTGTACAGGATGTTGTTGCCCGCGCCCCCGATTTGGTGCCGCACGATGTGGTTTAGCTGCTTGTTGCTGCTCAGTTTCTGCTGCGCACTGCCGTGATGATAGCGCACGTAGTTACTACCGCTGTTGCCGCCGCCATTGTAGTTCTGCGGCGCTCCGTAAGAGTTATCGTATCGCCCACTGTAACCGCCTCCGCCGTTGTTGCCACTACCACCATTGTACCCGCCGCCATTGCCGTGGTTTCCGCCTCCGCCATGCCGCGAGTTGTAGTCGTTGATCTGTTGGTGGTACGGATTGCTGCCCGACTGGTAGCGGTACACGCCCGGGCCGCTGCCGTGCGAGTTACTTCCTCGGTTACTTGGCTGAGAGTAGTTGTTGTTCGCGTACATCTGCAGACCGTTGCCGTCCAGCCCGTTGCCGCCCCGGTAGTCGTTCACGTTGTGAATCCGGTAACTGTTCGGATTGCCATGGCTCGGCTCACGGTGTCCGTGGCTGTTGTAGCTGTGCCCGCCGTGACGGTCGCTGCCGTGACGGTCGTGACTGTGGTTGCCCTCTCTGTGCCCGCTGTGGTTGTAGCCGCCGCCGCCGCCACTGCCCTGGTAGTGTCCGCTGTGGTTGTAGTGCCCACTGCCGCCGTGGCCACCGCCGTGCCCGTTGCCGCCGCCCAGCTGCTGGCTGTACAGCGCGTCCAGCGAGTCCGCGCCGGGCCCGCTCTTCGCATGCGAGTGCGAGTGCGAGTCGTCCCTGCTCTGTCGTGGGTGCGCGTTGCTCCCGCTGCTTCCGCCGACCTGCGCCGTGTTCGGGTTCGAGAGCAGCGCGTTGATGCCACCGGCGCCGTTAACCCCGTTCGGCCGCGGCTCCCGCTGCTCCCGCTGCTCGCGCTCGTGCCGTCACCGCTCCCGTTCTTCGCGGTGCCGCTCTTCCCGCTCCTGCCTGTCGCGCCGGTCGCGCTTTTCCTTGCGCGCATGCGCCGCCGCCGTTCGCGCCTCTCTTTCCCTTTCCACGTCGCCGTTTCAACGCGCCTGATAGTTCAGGCCTGCCAGGTTGTCGGCGTTGAGCGGCATCGGGGTCGAGCCGCTGTGCCCGTTGTTAGAACTCGAGTGGTTGTTGGAAGTGGAACCCGAACCTCCTCCGTTGTTGTTTCTGCTCGCCAGGTTGGAGTGCGCCGGCCGTTGTTGTTTCGAGTGCGCCTGCAGCGCCAGGTTGGAGTGCGCCGGCTGGTTGGAATTACTCTGCGGCATCGGAATCGGGATCGGCCCGCCAGCGTGCATGATGTCAGCCTCCGTCTCTTCAGCGATCGCGTCCTCGTAGCGGGCAGCAGGTAGGGCGCTCGTCACGTCGTTCATCGCACCGTCTTTAGGCAGCTTGATGGTGGCTAGCAGCGACGCGTTTTTCATCTCCATCTTCTTGCCTCCTGCATCTTTAATGCCACCGTTGAACGCGTCCCCGTTTGAAGTGGAGTCGTAATGCGAATGCCGCAACATCACGGGCAGCTGGAGCAGCACGTCGACGGCAGGCCGCTGACGGGGGTTCACTTGCAGGAGCAGACCGATCACCTCGTTCACCTTGCAATTTATTCAAAAAAGTTTTTTTTCTGAAGATAGTGATAGTGATACTTACTGAGTAAACGATACTACAATAGTAATAAAATGGTCATCGCACGTGTCCAGTCGGTCGTTCCTCTTAGCGGACTCGACTCTATGTCTATTCACTCTATGTCAATTTTCCAATCCAAAACCCAAAAGACTACTGGTACATACTGTTACTGCTGCAAACTCTCATAGTACTTAAATACAAGAATCTTCCACGGAGGCAATATAGCAGAGTCTAAATAAGAATAACAGTAGTCAAAGTCATCATCAATGATATTGATAATCATAATGAACTGATTATAGCAAAAAGAAAAACAACTCACATCTCTCGAGTACACGCTCGGCACGCGCGGGTACTGGCCCCGCAGGATCTTCCTGTACAGAGACTCCATGTCGTCGGCGCGGAAGGGCGGGCGCAGCGCCACCATCTCGTAGATCACGCAGCCGAGGGACCACCTGGCAGATTGAGATAAACACTTTAGAGTATAAAGTAGAGACCACTTATACTTATAGTATACTAAGTGGAGACAAGAAATGTAGTTGGACGGAAATGACAATGACATCTACTTAACTGTAAGAACAAGGCGTGGAAAAAGTGTTTGTAGAGTTTGATCGTGAATCAAACAGGCAATTGGCACAACTTCCTACCGGAAGGATTAATATCATACTGATGAACTCTAAAACTAAATGTCCCCTTAGGCCAGCTGATCCAGAACATCTAAACCACTGATAATTTAACCATGACCAGTTATATCACTATAAAAATAAATGAACTCACATATCGCTCTTTGCGTCGTACGGCATGTCGCGCCACACTTCCGGACTCGCGTAGTAGGGCGTGCCGGTCTGCGTCATACCTGGAATTCGGAAAGGAACGTCAGGGTGAGTTATTCATGAAGCACAATCGATGTTGTAGTGTGAAGTTGAAGATAATGGTTGGTTGATGAAGTTATACTTAGAACTCTATCAGAAGGCACACAAACAAAATCACCATCCGTACAAATACAATAACAACTCTGTACTAGTAGAGAACAAGAAAAAGGAAATAAACATAATCAAGAAGAAGAACTCACACAGCCCCCGCTTCGCCACCTTGCTCACGTTCAAATCTCCCAACTTGACTTCTCCTTTCGAGCCCAGGAACACGTTGGCGCACTTCAGGTCGCGGTGCAGGATCTTCATCTCGTGCAGCGCCTTTATGCCGTGGCACATGCCGAAGGTGCAGTGCCACACGTCTGCTTCCCTAAAAAACGTGCGCATCTTCTGGTGGTGACTAATCTTCTGGAACAGGTCGCCTCCGTCACTAGTACTCAGTCACAATACACAAGCACCGCGACGCGTCGTCGTAGAACGACTCCATGTACTTGATCACGTTCTCCTGCGAGATGCTACTAGAGTAGCCGCACCTCGTTCAGACTGTTCTGCTTCTCCTTTTCGGAGAGCGACGGCAGCTTCACCTTCTTCAGCGCGTAGATCTTGTTGTCGCCCAGACGCAGGATCTTGTACACGGCCGAGTAGGCCCCCTCCCCTAACAAAGCGAGCTGCTTGAAGTTTTTCAGGGTAGTGGGCCCGACGCCGCCGCCGCCAGCCGTGTCGTTCTTGCGTCCACTCTCGGGCGCGTTGCTCCTCGGCTTGCGGTCCGAGCCACCGTTGTCGTTCCGGCTGGTGCTGACCACGCCAGACCCGCCGTTGCCGCCTCACCGCGCGCTCTCGTCGGCACGCGCTGACTTCTTCGGAGGCTTGAGCCCGGAATCGCCGCCATTGTTACCGGGGCTTTCGACCGGAGAAGCCGCAGGATTGGAATCACCATTGGCCATTGTGGAAAAAATAATTGTTATGCTATATGTTCTTGATCTTGAGACAGACAAAATACAGAAATGTAGTGCTGGTGAAAATCAATAGCAGTATAGTAACCGTACAGACGAGGATGAAGAATGTCTTGTACAGTTTGTATAAGAACCCAATCGTTGTACTCGAACTCAAATCGTACTCACTCGTTCAATTGCAAAATATATTACAGTAGCGTTTGCTACCAAGCTTACTCCAATCAATCAATCTACCTATGTTCCTTAGAAACAAAATCGCTCCTGCAAGTGCGAGCAAATGCAAAGCAAACAAATTGGGGTGAGTGGAGTGTACCAGGAGTGTTGTGCAAAACGGGTTGTAGACAAGATAAAGTTGAGGCGTGCAACAATGCAAGTTTTTTTCGTTGAGCGATGAATCAGTTTCAGTTAGAATGTTTGTTAGACCCAATCATGTTGCAGAGTGCTTGTACTTTTCACTTCCCCGATATTTTACCGACCTTGACTTTTCCCGATCAAACTTTGCTAACGGTTTTGAGAAGCGGAGTTGACAGAACATATTATTTCAGACGTAACAATCAAATCTCTGTTTGACTCATAATTCCCCATGGACTAGACACGCATGGCAATGACAGAACATCACGTTAACGACACTACAACACAGTCTTCACGCGAGACACAGACACTTAGACATACGATAGAACTTTGTATCAGTATCAGTACGTTTTTTTGTTCACGATTTCTTTCAAATGTTCTACTTAGTTCTCGTCGCTCACGATAACGATTTCGTTGTCGCTTCGCTAACGCTAACGCTATCGCTATGTTGACTAAAACTATAAAGTTTGTGGTCATGATAACTGTAACTCATAAGCATCATTTCATCATTCATGTCGTCGTTTCTCACCCTCATATTCCTTAACCTACCTTCTTCACCACCTCCACCACGTCGCCGTCCTCCAGCACATGTTCTTTCCCTACTGTCATCGGATTGTACTTAGCACTAACTCCCCACACCAGCGCGTGCTTGAAGTCGATAAAAAGCTGTTTATGGATCTTCAGACAGAAGTCCGCTACCGTACGCTTCCTCGCCATCAATATCACTGGTTCAGTGTAGTCGGGAATTTCGCCCTTAGGTTTCGTAAACACTCGCACCAGGTCCATGCGGCGCCACATGCGCTCGATCAAAGAGGTCATGCACCACTTGTGCTGTGTGGAGATGGGGACCTGATTGTTGAAGTGAAGATTAGTTACAAGATATAGTGCGAAGTTGGAGATAGAAGTGTCAGAATAGTATGAATGGGCACCTTCATCTGACTTTAACTTTCTTTGGTGGAAGCAAAAAGTTTATTCATACCTATTTGTAAGATTGCTAGCCTTAATGTCGGCACTAGGTAGAGTAGCTGGTATACAGCAGCCTGTTGCACCTGATATTGCTTGATGTTAGGATATAGTTCGCTTAGCTGCCACCCCCTCCAAAAGTAGACTTATCAACACGAACTCATATCTACCAAATATAGCTCAAAGTCAAAACTTATTTTAAAAATTGTATTCGAATTCGATTCATAAAATCACTAAAAAAATCTACTTACCATATTCGGGTCATCGTGCATCAGGTCTAGCTCGTCCTGCGAAATCAAGTCCACTTTGTTCATAATGTATAGGGCCGGAATATATTTCCTGTTGTTCTCAAGCACGTCGATGATGTCGTCGATCGTGCAGTTCTGCTTGATGTTCACATTGGCGTTGATGACCTGAAGTTAATTGAATACTAGTTTTCTGTTTTATTCCTTGACGTACGTTGACATTGGCGTTGATCACCTGGGGGTGGATAAAATGTTGTGAAAAACAAAAAGCTTTTTGTATATAGGATGATCGCAGACGCAGCATGCACAGTCCAATAGGTTCCCAAAGGCCAAAGGCAAGAGCAAGAGCGTGATCAAGTATTGTTAAACTTAAAGGTATCACTTAGATTTGGTACTCAAGTAGAGTACCAACATCGAGGTACTAAATATGGCACCTGCGATAATACGAGTACTGGTACTTCAAGTCCAAACTACCACTAAGTCTAAGACCTTAAAGTCTAAGACAAACGAGATGACACTCACCTTGTACTCCTTGCAGATCTGCGTGATCGTCTCCTCATCGGTGTCAATCAGTTCGAAGGGGTGTTTTATATTCACCACCAGCCCCCCCTTTTCTCACTTCTGGATCTGGATCTTCGGCGGCGCGCAGTTCACGCGCATGCCGAAGCCGTACAGCTCCTTCTCGATTTTTTGTCGCACGGTCCAGGGCTTGCTGCTGTCCAGCACGATGAGAATGATGGAGCACGTCATGGCGACAGAAATGATCTGGCGACCGCGACCCTTGCCGTCCTTGGCGCCCTCGATGATACCTGGAGTCAAGAATAAGAAGGCGGTTTTTAGTGCATTACAGTCCGCGCTTGAAGATGCTGCTCAAGCTCAGTCCAAGCGTCCGAAGCTGTAGCTGAAGTTGTAGTCTTTAAATTGAATAAACTTAATGAGAGCTCAATTAGAATTACCGCTTTAACCAGGGTGCCCAAAACCCCACTAATACTAATACCATTTGAAATCAAGTAACTCTATCTGTATCATCTTCATCTACTTCTACTGTCTATATTAAGCTGAAGTTTTTTTAGCATTAGTACGTCGAGATCGAGATGATTAATATTGAACAAACACAAAACACATCAGTATATAGTACTCACCAGGTAAGTCCAGCACCTGCACCTTTGCGCCCTTGTAGTAAAAGTTCCCCGGGATGCACGTCAGCGTCGTAAACTCGTACGACGCTACCTCACTCGCTCACCCAGTCAGCCTGTTCAAAAGCGTCGACTTACCCACCGACGGGAAGCCGATTAGGCCGATCCGCGCGTCTCCTTACCTTTAGACTTCGAAACCTCATCCAGGACCACCACCACTCTTGCTACCTTCACTCATAACTTCTTGTCGCAACTTACTACAACTTCGCCTTCAGAAGCCCGAGGTGTCCGTTGGTTGCCTTGTTCTTTTGCGTGCGAGCCATCTCGTGCTCGATCTCGGCGATCTTCTGGAGCACGGACATCCTGTGGTGTTTTTCTTTGTCTTATCTTCTTAATCTTATGATTAATATGTATAATATGAAGTACTTCTAGTACCCTAATAACCTTACTGTATCTCTCACGTCGTGGTGCCGCCTATGTTGATCCATCGAGTGCAAACGAAAGAAAAAAGTGTGTAGTGTTGTGAATATTCTACGTCCTGATCTAGCGCGAAGAAAATAAAAAAAACTAGTAAAAAAAAAACACGTGAGAGAGTGTGAAGAAGATATAAAATAGCAAAACATCGAAATTCGTCATTCGTCAAAAGCAAAAATCTATCCGTAAATCTATACAATAATAACGTCCATCAACATCAACTTCATGAATCAAAAACACATACCGATACACATATGATCATCGTTCATTCCATCAGCCTATTTTCACCTTCGTATAATAGTCCTCCTAGTTGCTTCACCTATGTTCACCTTCTTATAGTCATCCTCTGGCAGGAGCAGACTGATCCACCGTTTACCGTCCTCGCCGATGATCACCCAAATTATTAAAGTACGTAGCAGTATGTAGTCGTTGAACAACACGAGATAAAAACTCTGACAAATGTACAAGCACGCGCTGCAGGTCCTCCTGGCCGCGCACAAAACGGAAACGCTGCAGGTCCTCCTGGCCGTTTTGCACGCTTTCCACGCCGCACACACAGGCACATCTCGCTTAGTGCCGGATTTTCGTACGGCGCCAGTGGCGGCGCTTCGCGTTGTAGCGGATCTTGGTGTCGCTCTTCATGCGGAACCACTGCGGCAGAGGACGGTTGGTCTTCTGCTTCTTGGCCAGCAGCATCTTCAGCTTGAAACTCTTGATAGAGCCCATCTTGAACGACTTGATCCGTTTCCTTCCCGTATCTAAGTCTATCTAAATTATCCTAGCGCAATGCTGGCTACCTTTGATGCAAGGACGTTCGAATATGAGTGACAGAAGTGGGTATTAAGAAAGTCAAGTGCTGCAGTAAGAAGTGAACCACGATCGAATTATGAATAAAAACTGAATCAAATGCGTAGGAGTAGGTATGCGAAAAAAGAAATAAAATGAACAGGAAAACGATGAAAAAGCAAGGACAAGTCGTCAAAAAGCTTTGAAAAAACATCAATGCAGAAGTCTAGGTATCAAGTATCTTCTATAAAATGCACCAGCACAAAAAGGTCTCAGAACAAGTCGAGTAAAAAATAGGTTTCTCGTCGAGCTTTAAAAGTCGCTACCTCACTTTTCATCTCCTCATCCCTATGCTAAGCGCTGAACGCAATGCCGATTTCCAGGTGCGTTTCCATTTCTATTTGAAGCTGCCTAAACATTTACTCGTCTCTAAATTTTTTTAAGCAGAGGCTTTATTACGTGCTAAAGAGAAGCGCCGTGGTGTCAGTCAGTGCAGGTGCACGTTTTTGCGACCTATTACTACGATCAACGTAGTCTTGTTGTGTGTCTGTGTCAAACTAACACTTTTTTTTAGCTCTTCATGATACTCGTTGGTCCTACCTGACCTGATAAATCATTTTAAACTCAATCTCAAACTCAGTATAAAATCGTATGCGCATGACGACCACGTTGCTGTCGTTAGATCAAGGCGTACGTGTCTACCATTGCGAGTTGACGGTGCCGGTACGCGTGTTGATACGATGTCATCCTCATCGGATATCGTAGATAACATGTTGAGTACGTACTCTTATATAGAATTACAATTGCGCTATCGTAATGCACGAAAAATTTAAACGTATGTCTTTGATGATGTCTAGATGTTTAGAAGTCGTGTTACAACATTTTTAATATCCTTTACAATTTTCAATGCCGTCGACGTAGACGTTCAATACTAGCTCAGCAATGCCTCGGTGCGCTTTCATCTCACTTTCGACTACTGCCGCTTAGACCGCCACGACGCGCACAATTCGTACGGAACCGCCAAACTAGTAGAATAACTACATTCTGATTCTCAACGTCTACTACGTCATCAAGGTCTGTCACTACCATTTACCTACTTAAGTAGTACTATGGCAGACCGATGTCACTATTTCTCGTTGATGGTTACTAAAAGTTATGATAAAGTTCTGAGTTTGTTTTGCGCTAGTGATGCTAGTTATGCATTCTATGTCTACCGCTCTTCCTCTTGTACTACCGCGTATGTCAGTCTGCAAATTGCAGTCGCTAACGCAAAACTCACAATATGCCCGCTTGGCGCTCAGTCGGTGATAGATGGTGATCGTGATAGTTCCGATTCGATTTCGAAGTCTTCTACTGCTATAATACAACGTCCTGAAAAGTACGTACTAGTTACACCATCTCAGTCTCGGTCTACAAATAAAGCAAATACTTCCCAAATCCACCTACCGCCGCTTTTGATTCCACTATGTCTTTCTCTTCTCTAATATGATGTTAATGATAATGACTATGAGTAAACTATGTCACACCCCACTTCTAACTTGATCTCCCTAAATTCGTAATAAGCTTGTTGTGATGTGGTGACGAGCCGCGTTGGTGACACAAACAGATATATCCGCTTCTGGTAGCCAGCCACATTATCGGTCTCGAACACGCATCACATATACAACATCACCACTCGTTATTAGCTCTGAAGCAGACGCAATCAACCAGGCAACCGGAGCTGAATGACGATTTACCCTACTGCAGATGAACAAGTGTTGCCACAGACGACCCGGTAACTTCCAGCTATGTCCCTGAACTATCCTTCATCTTTGTTGAGTCAGAGCGATAACAGCTAGCGTATCACGCGCATCATCTGCATCTCAAAATTTGGTATCTTAACTTCATACCATATGTTCGTTCACATTTATGATTATCATTTATATTCTATCTTACACGTTTGCAGCACCACCCACAACATCGACTCTGATTCGATGATGAAGCACTCACAGTTACAACATTCAACTTTTTCCTTCATCTACGTACGTATTACGTTTAGACTAACCAAATGTGTTCAATTTCATGACGTTCAACTACTATTTCAGAGTTCGTTAGGAGCTTTTCGTAGCGTTGTCTACCATGATCCTACTAGAATATGGATTACTTTTACTGTCATTATTTTTAGTGATGCTGATTATAATTTTTGATGATTCATCGTTCATCATGATCATCTTTCATAAAAAATTTTACAAGAAGTATTGCCCAATGAGATGATAGATACCGCTTAAAAATCAGCGGAATCGGTTATGTCACCTCCTGGATAGACTATTTTGGCTCAAGCTTTCGCTTGTGCTTCTTTTCCCACGTTACCATCGCGTGGCCGGGGCGGGACCCACCGGGGTTCAGCGCGCCTGCGACACGACTGATTTGAGGAAGGCATACACTGACCATAGCACACCGCTTTTGAAACTGTGATGTTTGTGTGTAAAAGTGTCACATCATGAGTGGCAGGATTCGCCCAGTTTGGGTTAGGAACCGTCATCGTAACCAAATGTGCTGTGCCAGTGTGGTAGAGCGAGCGTCGGCTCTGAGTTGGGAAATTTGGTGCGAGTGGTCAGGTATCGTCGGTCCATTGAAGTCGTCGTCAAAGGCAAGCGGGTTCCCTAGGAGGTCTCGTCTGCGGTTCACTTGTAGAATTAGAGGGCAGTGCAATACGTAGTCAGTAAGAAGCGGAGTAAAGAGCCGCAGATTTAGCTAAGTGCCATTTAATAGAGTATCTTTCTGGATG
>JACLAC010010676.1_pt1 | contig 18323 bp, 10 predicted proteins | sample 8027881 | NCBI WGS metagenome assembly JACLAC01 (sample SAMN15725517, study PRJNA655200) | protist metagenome | isolation source: fluorescence activated cell sorting (FACS) single amplified genomes of... | place: Spain: Blaines Bay Microbial Observatory, Mediterranean Sea | collected 2016-01-19 | reverse complement strand
TCATTTAGCAGGGAGGCACCATTGGGAAAAATGAAATAGGCGGTACACAGCAGACACTACACCGTCGGCAGATTTTTACTCAAAACTTTGGGACTTAACGCCCATCGTGTTTTATTATTTTTTATTTTTTTTTTGTTATTTTTTTGACTCCTCCCTGCTGCTGCTGCACAAAATCCTAAATCTGTTGTTTGTGTACTTTTGATAAGAAGAAACAATGATGCGGTGATGGTATCATTACTTACTTACTACTTTCTTTCAAATCATCATTTATTTAGTGATGTGTATTGTTTTTGCTCGCTCCAGTACCAACTAATAGGCGCATAAGGTGCAACCAACACCAATCTATTTGTGTTATGATCGTACCGTGGCATTACAATACCACCAGTCAAAACTACACATCATACAACAATCTAAATCACACGATGAAAAAAAAAAAAAATATTTTATTATTATAACTACTATTAGTAGTAGTAGAGTAGGAAATGAACAATGATACTGGTGGCCTGTCTATGAGGTCCACTTAGCTATCCAAACCAACCACTCGTGTCGGAATCGCACCTAAGATTTGCCTTCGTTACGCAGTAGATTGTATACAAGTGTAAAATGAGTGACCCAATTCAACTGTTCAAAGATGAGCTGAATAGCGTCGACATTGGCAAGCGACGACAATCGATGAAGCGCCTTGTCGACATTGCCAAAGCGGCAGGCCCCGATGCCGCTAGGGAAAAGTTGATACCCTTTGTTCAAGATCGCATAGACGATGATGACGAAGTCTTGTTTGAGATGGCCACGCAACTCGGCGATCTCGGCGAACTTGTGGGTGGACCAGATCGTGCATCGGTCTTGTTGCAACCTCTGGAAGCTCTTTGCAATGTGGAAGAAACTGTCGTCCGCGACGCTGCTGCTAAGAGTATTTGTAAAATTATTGACCTGTTGCCTGACCAGGTGGCCCAAGGGACTGCTGTTCCCATGGTAATTCGCTTGGCAAATGGTGACTGGTTTACGTCAAAGGTTTCTTCATGCGCATTGGTTGCATCGGCATACGCGAAATCGAATGGCTCTGGCAAACAACAGCTTCTACAACTGTTCTGCACCCAGCTAGCAAAGGACGACACACCAATGGTTAGAAGAGCTGTTGCGAAACAACTAGGTGCCATATGTTCCGTTGTTGAAGCACAGGAGCAACACGCCAAGGTGGTGCCTTTATACAAAGAAATGGTTATGAATGACCAAAACGAAACTGTGCGATTGCTGGCATTGGAGCAATCGCCAATTATTGCCGCAAATATTAAAGATGTTAGTTTTGTTTTAGATGTCGTTAAGCCCCAGTTTCAAGAGTTGTCTTGGCGTATTCGAAACAGTGTCACGAAAGGATTAGGGGAACTCGCAAAGGCCTGTGGAAGCGAATTATCTGTTTCTCAGCTCGGCCCGTTACTTCCACCGCTGCTCGTGGATCCAGAGGCAGAAGTTCGCTTAACAGTATGTAACCAACTAGTAGATTTTTGCAACGTTGTAGGCGCAAAACAATTCCGTGATATTTGCATGCCGCAACTTATGGCTATTGCTGAACAGCAGGATGAGGACCCACGAATTAAAGCGTCTGCCGCAAACGTTATTATGTTTGCTGGGCCGAAGTTAGGAAAAGAATATCTGTCGTCGGACTCAGTGATGCCATTTGTAAAACGTCTTGTGAATGACCCTGGAAATTCAATGGAAGTGACGACGAAAGTGCTTCCTCACATTGATGAGCTGATAGGTAACCTAAATGTTGAAAGCGTACAAACCTTTTGTAAAGATGTGTTAATGAAAATGCTAGATGCAAATGAAGGATTTGATTGGAGAGCGCGCGCGGCGGCCGCGAAAGCCCTACCGATAGCAGCAAAGGAGCTACAAAAAGGTGGAGTTAGCCCGGACACTTTCTTTGAAAAAAACAAAATGTTTGATGCGTTTTTGGAACTATTAAACGATCGTGTGTCCGATGTTCGTGAAACATGTGCAAATTCCTTCAGTGTATTTCATGATGTGTTAGGTGTGGAGTGGACAACAAGGATCGCTTTGCCATGCATCACTGACAATCTCAAAAACATGAGCTATCTAAGGCGCATATCTTCGATGAAAGCTATTACATGTTTAGCAAAGGCTGGTCCCGATCTATCTTCAAGTATTTTAAAGTTATTTCAGATAGGCTTGAAGGACAAAGTGCCAAATGTTCGAATTGCAGCGTTGGTGGGAATGATGGAATGTTGGAAAAATCTAAATCAAACGGATACCGAGGAAATAGCCACTACAGTTAAAGGGATGGTGGATGACGAAGACGATGAAGTAAGAATGTTCGCGTTGCAAATGTCGACAATGCTATAAAATGTCGATCTCATATCGTACACCGACATAATATACACAACTAATGGATGATATACTACACGATTTTAGAAATTGCGAAATCTAACTTTTTAAAAATTAATTAAAACGCGTAATGGTCAGTGCCTAGATATTTTACATAATTATTTATATTATTGCTATATATATTATTATTATTATTATTGTTTGTACAGTAATATATTTAATACGTACATTTGATTTCTCTGCCAAATCAGGCGAAACCCTCTCTAAAAAACAGCAGTCAGATACTCTTTGCTCACATATATAAAATTGTTGCGGTTTATGGGTGTTTCAATTCATCCGAAAAAGTATGCAAATGTAATTTGATAACACCCTGATTAATGATCTAAAAGTGGTATTCTCAAAATGACAGAAGTTATCTATATAGATAGAGCTTCCTTTTGTTTACAAATGCGCAAAATGGCGCGGGCAAGACTTGGTTCACGTATTTGCACCATCCACGCTCAGGTATGCGGACATGAAGCTACTTAACCGGTCTTGCTGCTGTCGCAGCTGAGTTCCTAAATTTGTCAATGTTTTGCATTCTTGTAGAAGGAGTTGTGATATTTTGTCAGAGTCTTCCTTGCTCGAAATTTGTAGCCTTTCGTCTACAACACTAACACAAGTTTTGTTTCTGTCCCCTGCCTCATTAGTTTTTTGTGCTTCAAACAAAAATGTGTTTATTTCGTCATTATATAGTTCGGGGTGTATGTCTTCCTTCGGCTGACTGGAAAGTGCAACCTTTTTATTATGTGCATCCTGTAGAGCTTCGTCCATTGCAATTTGATTCAGATCAGCGGCCAGCGTATTTGCATTTAAATCTAGAGAGTTTGAATGGGCCGCGTAGCAAGAATCAGTTTCTTTCATCGCAAACTGCATATCGTGCCTCTTAGTGGTGTCACCATTTTCAACAAAACTCTGTCGGCTGAGAAGCGCGCATTCAAATTAGACATCAACGCAAAAAACTGCAAGAGCACAGGAAGGCTAAAGAAATTCGATTGGCTCGAGACGCTAACTTTTCAAATGGAATCGATTTATCCATATATTCTAGAATGTGGATTCGCGATACAGATGGTATTGAGCCGCTATCGTACAACGGAAACGTACTACGGATGCCGCATACAATAGTATTTTTGCACGGGGCCCCAGCTCAGTGGTACTTTACGTCAAAAATAGATGGAAAGTATTTGAGACGGAAAAAAAAAAAAGTTAGCATTAATGAGATCATAGATCATTTTTCAAAACAGGAGGAAAAAAAGGTTCGACGAAAAAAGCGACCGCGAAAAGCCTCTGATAGAATCCCGGGGATGGCAACATCAACAGATTGCGCCGACAATATTGTTGCACTGTGGATGACAAACTCGGCGGAAGATGCCAGAAGAATCATTGAGTACTTGACGTACAAACAACTGCGGAGATTCGTTTTGACGGGAGGGGCAAGGAAAAGTTCTGGTATCCTCCAAGAGTATGTAAAGTCAGCTGGAGATAAACATCGAACAATTCGAGTCGATTGGACACCTCATATTTGCCAGATTGAAATGTGTGAAAGTCGATTTCGTCAAAACACGAAGCTCTTTACAAATGAGGAAAAATTGGCTGATTTTGATTCTAGGGAAGGAGATACATTCAAAAAGAAAATATCAGTAACTTCAAAGAAAGGTGCAATGATAGACGATTTTAGCGCAGCCATTGCTAGACGTATTGAGGCCATCGCAAACAAAGCAAATGGGCTAGTAATGGATCGTTTGCCCACGAGTCCAACTGGGCGACCATCCACACCCTTAACACAATACCTGTCCACGTGCTCGCTTAAAGATCAGTTGCGATTCATGAGTTACCGCGTGCATCGGTGTATCCTTCATTTTATTGTCAGCGCTGATGGAAGCACATACTTCACTTATTCGACTTTTCTGGATATTGGACAAACAAGTACAACAACAAAACGAATAAATGCAAATGGTTTATACAGTGCATCAACAATGGTTGAAAAACTGTCAGCAAGTAATCGGCGTACTAAGAAACGAAAAGTATACTCCCCACCGAAAGATACTTTTTCAAAAACATGTGAAAACCTTGGTCTAGGAGGCACATGTGACTTTGGTGAGCAATCATATAAAAATTATGGCGATGATAAGTATGCCAAAGTGAACGCGAATGCAAACGTAAACTTTACATTTACGTCTGAGTCACTTCTTCAAAATGAAGGGAAATTATTGAGACGATTTATACGCAATTATTCGTATAATACGTTTGGTTGCTTGGATGTTGTTGGAGTGTTTCGGCTTTTCCATGCCAGCTCTGGTGTTCTTGGAATTCAGGAATTTAAAAGCTTATTTAAGGAAGTAAATATTGCAATGACAGCACGACAATTAAAACGAGTTGTGAGCCTTTTTGACAAAGATGGCGACGGTAAAATCGATAGTTCGGAATTTTTGGATTGGATCATGCAAGAAGCTCCAACCCGGACGATTCGTAAGTCTAATAATATCGCTCCAAACAACAGCACGAAAGACAATACAGTTAGGAAAGCTATACCCCCGAGCGTTAAAAAAATAAAGAAGAAGCAACAGCCAAAGAGAAGAAATCTGCTGCTTCCATTAGCATCGCAAGAAGAAGCATTGTGGAACGCACAAAAACGTAGGAAAAGCATCGAAAAGCCCATAAAGAAGCGCGACCAAAACTTGCATTTTTTGCAGTTTCCAAAGCCGCCTACTCAGGCGAGAAAAATAGAATCCAATTCGCACATTCAACAAGCTGATTCTTATACTAAGAACAATGTAGAAGACAAACCGTCCGGTAAGAGACACATGACTAAATCCGAAGCGATGAAGTTTGCTTATACACAAAAGTTGAATCGACCCCCATCAAAACGCAGGGCGAAGAAGAAGAATTTTAGGCATGGGCGAAAAACTGTTCATGGTTCTAAAGAAAATAAAATGTGAAGAGAGACGATATTACAATATGTTCCTATACTCTAAATTAAATAAAAATGATTTCATCATATATATATATATATTTAGTTACTATGATACGCTACATGCTTAACAAGAAAGGTTTTAAACTAAATATTTCGGCAAATTCTAATTTCGTGCTATGAAATTTTGACTTGATACTTTCAGGTATTTCTTTAATTCCCATTAGATTTAGCACTCTCATTTTGCTCGTGTTGAGCGTGGCCATTTGACCTTCTAAAGCATCTATAAAAGCTTCAATTGATCTAACACTCAATTTGTTAAAGTTCAACATAATGCGTTCAACTGATTCGCTTTTCTTCACCCACCCAGCTATAGCACAAGCACCATCATCCGTTATCAAATTATATCCTAGATCTAAAGTCTCCAACTTTTCATTCACCATCAGAGCATCAGCAATAGCGATTGTTGCCACATCTGTGACTTTATTGTCTGATAAAGTTAGCGTTTTTAGAGATCTATGACCTTTCAACGCGTAAGCCAATTCCACAGCTCCGATATCAGTAATTTGGCAACCACTGAGAATTAATCGTTCAATTTGACAACCACTCCCAACCATATTTTTTAACCTTCGCTCACTACTCTGTGGTCTTAGTACACGCATGCCTGGGCCAGACTTCAAAATCTTAATTTTGCTTTGTAATCTCTGTTCCATGTCTTCCATGTGACTTTTGGCTAATTCAACTTGCTCTTTTGCTTCGGAGACCGCTTTACTTAGATTGTGCTTGTTCTTTTCAGATCGCTCCAACGCAACAGTCTGTAACGCTACCTTTTTTGCCTTGTTGAACATCGAGCGCTCCGCGTTTTCCAATTTTTCTATCACCGATAACAATTCTGCTTCGCCGTCTTCTAGGTTCTTTTCTGCAATTTTTAAATCTTTTCCACGGAGGAATATATTTTCATGGGCAACTTCGCAGTGTCTATTCAATATTAATACCTCGTTTTGCATCCGTATAATTTTACCAATTTGTCTTACTAATTTGTCTGTAAGTGGATTGTTACTAAGGTCCACTGCTAGCACGGATTTATTTGTTAGGCACCAGCAGATTGGATCTGCTGCATCCGGTCCGATGTTATTTCCAGCCAGAATTATATTTTTCACCGTCTCCATTGTGCGACAGAAGGCGCAAGCCAGTGTTAGCTCGTCGATACTGATGCCACCCGGAGTGTACACACCATACAGTGTGTCAGAGTCATAAACCAATAATTGTGTAAGGGCGTTTTTTATTACACTGCTTTCTGGTAACCGCTTTACTTCGTCCGGCAAATTTTCTAGCCTGGCTTTTATGTCCATTTTTCCTTGAATCTGCTCCTGGATGTTAGAGTGCGATACCAAGTCTGCAAGGGACACTTTTTGCTCGCTTACGTCCAACGCACTGGAGTCGCTTGAGTGTGACGATTGCAGTTCATCATAGTCAATATCTTCTGCATCTGAATCGCCTGCTGACTCTGCCATCTTGTACGCTGGTAGTACTGATGAAATGGTCCTAAACCCTGATTCAATGGATATTGTTTCAATCATTTTAATGGTGAAGTCTTGCGTTGCCTCTTCGGATGCAAAAAAAGTTGCTGTATTTCAATACGCGGTGCTATTATACTACTACTGCTGATCTCACCATAATTTTATTAGGTTATAATTAAAAAAAAAACTATAATTTAAATTACAGTGACTATTTTTTTTGTCGTAGTAGTATTATTTATTACAAAAATGCTGGGGTGCAATATTAATCAAGAAGGTGCACCCTAACCCCTGCAGCAGGTCAAAAGGCTAAAGCGCTCCATGGTTAACTGCTGCAGCAATGCCATTGCCTTTCTTGGTACGTAGTAGTGTACGAACTTAGTATTAGTAACCAGTTTAAGTTAAATAACAATGGGACACCCTGTGGGAAATGCCTATGCTGACTGGGAGCTTTTCACCACGGCTAACAATTGGTTTTTTTTCTAATAATTTAAATTTAATTCCCGTCTTTTAATTAAGTGCTAGCTATTGTTGTTATATATTAATAATATGCGTAGTATTTGTATCACAGTATTAGGTAGATAAAAAAAAAATTAAAACACAACAACATAAACAAACAAACATAAAAAAATAATAATGAAATGATTAATTACACTACTAATAATTTATTAAAATAATAATAATATGATTGTCGTTGATGAGATGATGATGATGATTGCCACCATAATAACCAGCCAATGTATACACGTCTCCGGAGCGGAGAGTGTGATAATGCACATATTGATAGCAAATCAACATCGACAGTTTCCTATGGATTCGAAAGCTTTAATGAAAGCATATGAATTGGAGTAAGAAGTGATGGAGGGATACGAGGACAAAAGTAGAAATCCATTTTACAAGTGTCTACGAACACGCTTCCGCGATGTTTGGTCGACAGCGGTCCAAAACAACTGGTTTGTCTGCATTCCGCAACGTAGTTCCCTACGAGGAGAGATGAGCAAAAAGGATTTTGAAACACATGTTTTGCAACCATCAAAGCTCTATCCAGGTGAATTCTTAACACTCAATGGAAGGACAGTAAATATTGTAGGAAATGAAATACTAACCAAAGCGGGTTTCCTTGAAACCCGGAAAGTAAGAATTATATACACCGAGGAGTTTAAAGACGAACAAAACGAAAAACTAAAGTGCCACCTTTTGCATTTAGGCTGCCCACTGGAGGGTGGTGTTGATGCACCCAGTGGCTCGGATGAAATGAGCCGTCAAGTGATACAGCAATTTACGGCACTTTTGAAATCATATCCTGAACACGAAAGTGTATTCTTGCGTTTGGACGATTTTATAAAGGAAACAAAGTCTTATTTTAATTTTGATAAGGGAAGACCGTTGCATAAACGAATGGAAGACTTTGTTCGTCACGAAATGGAATTTGCGACTGGTGCATTACTCAATTCGTCGTGCTTTCAACATTTATCTAAATCAGGCAGGAAAAAGCAACGCATACAAATTTCGCAGGTTCTTGAAAGTTATATTATGGATGGCATCCATGATGTTGTTTTTGACTGGGTGAAAAAAGAAGAAGAGGAACATGACTTAGAACTAACAAAAATTTTAAATGGAATGATATCATGGAACCAGAACGATCTAGATATGCAAATTGAATTCCAATGTCCACAAGATGAAGCCATTAATGAATTCTTAAAACTCAGTAATTACCGAACGCCTTTAGAGAAAATGCTATGTCTTAACGATACTCATACGCTAATAAATCGAGCAGTTGAAAGAAACCTTACATCTAGGTATCTGGACATAGGCGCTCATCAGATGACAACGGATGATTTACTGGATCAACTCATATATGTAATCATTGCATCTGCGAAAAAAGCACGCTCGAAGTCAAGCCTAGCAGCCAATATCAAGTATGTCCAACGATTTCATTTGTCGAATGTAAATACAACAGTCTTAGGGTACAACCAAGCAAATTTAGAAGTTGCGATTGGATGGTTCCTATTAAAAAGGCGGGCTGTTGAGAAACCATTGTGGGCTAGCAACCAGTTCCAAAGCGGTATATCCACCAGTGGCGGGTCTCCAAATAATTCTCCAAAACGAACTTCATTCGGTGGAAGTGAAACACCGTCTACTAGGCGTAGAAGAAGTCGTACGAAAGGTAGAAGTCAAGTGAGCACCCACCAGCTAAAAGAGGGCGATCATAGTAGCAATGGAGATGCCGCTGCTGGGGTGACGAAAAATGTCATAGACCGTACCTCGATATCCAGTGCAGCAGACAATGGTATAGGTATCCATACTGTATTTTCGAACGGAAAGCCATCTGGGGAAGCGTATTTATTTGGGAAATCAGGACTGTTGACATCAGAACAAGATAGGCGTATATCACACACAGATCCACAATGTGCAGGCGACGCACAGCAACTAGAATGTGGAGGTCAATTTTTTGTGAAATTAGATTCAAAAGGGTATGTTTGGACATGGGGTGTCCCAAATTGCGGGAGATTAGGTTGGCATGGAGTGGATAAAAGGCAGGCAGAGCAAGCTCCATCTGAAGAAAATCGCCAACCCCAACATTATTTGACACCTTCATTTGATAGGCTTTCTAGAGATCTTGCGGATAAAAATAATACTGCAGCTGCCGTCGATACCAAACCAACTTTGATTCCCTCCTTAAGAAGTGTGTATATTGTTGAAATTTCATGTGGAACGCACCATACTGTTGTGCGCGCTAGAAACGGGGCACTTTTTGCATGGGGTGATAACAGAAGTGGACAGCTTGGCGTGGGCACAACAGACCATGACACGACACACCCAATTAAAGTGGATTTAACAAACTGTACGAACCCAAAAATGACAGCAATAGCTTGTGGCAGCTCCCATACGCTCGCAATTTCTGCTGATGGGAGCGTCATTAGCTGGGGGAAAGGTGGATCGGGGCGATTAGGTACAGGAAGCATTGTTGATTCTGGTACCCCTATGGCCGTGAATCGCACCACAGATGGATATCAAATAGGAGTCGCCACAAAAGTTGTGGGTGGATGGTCCCACTCCGTGGTAGTGATGCAGAATGGAAATGCATTGTCTTGGGGCTGTGGTGCAGATGGTCGTCTAGGTGTAGGTTCGTATAGCGATCAGCGATATCCTTGCAGAATTGTATTTTTCGGGGAAAAATCGGTGCAAACAAAATATGATAAAATGCATCCAAATGCGTCACCATCCTCTTTTGAACATGTTGAAGATATGTTTGGCACACCAACATCATCAGAGGCATACAACCAACCAGCTTACGCTCTTGCTGAGAGGGAACAGCCTTTAAATATCAAAGTTAAGCTAGTTGCTGCTGGTTATTCCCATACAGTATTTTTGACCTCTACTGGTAATGTATTTGCAGCAGGCTCGGGGATCTCTGGCCAACTTGGTATTATTGGCTCCAATGGTAATGCTGAGACTACTTGTGTTGTGCCAAGACCCGTATGTTTGCCTCCAAATGTCCGTGTTATCGATATTGCATGTGGCGATCATCATAGCGCTGCTCTGACAGATGAAGGTAAATTACTTGCTTGGGGCTTAAATAAGACAAACGCATGCGGTCAACTTCATATTAATGATCACATCTCCAATGCGAGTCAATATGCTTATAATGTTGATGAAGATAAAATGACGATACCCCTGGAAGTATTTCAACCAAGTGAATCTAGGGCGTTTTCTCGTATGGAAAAGCGGGCACTAGGCTTAAGTGCTGGAAGTGACACGACCATCGTGATAGTCAAAAAGTCTGTGGAATGATTAATTTCTGGAGCAGACAAAGAGTTGTCGCTGTGAATCTTAAGTTACTGTAAAATTACTTAGAAGATAACATATAATGAGAACTTTTTTAATTTTATACCGAGTCGTAGTTTAAATCATATATACCTTTAACATGCTACATATCAAATTAGCACCAAGACACTTCTTAAATCAGAGCGGCGTTACAGTGCAAAGCCCATATCGCTCGCCCGCCTTCACCCCCCACTGATCATTTCCACTTGCTACCCTCTCTTCTATGCATATTACTTCCCCTAAAATGTAATTGGGTACATATTTTGTTTGATCATTTATAGCAGCAACACACTCTAAATCTAAGAAATAGGGAATCCCATCGCTTCCATTTTTGTCCGTGTAACGCAACATTATGTAAATACCTTTCTGAACCCCATCATTCGCTCGAAGCACAAATAAATTTGTTGTGCCCGTTGCAATAAAGTCTGAAGAAAAGCTCTTATTTGGCGAGGGTTCAATATTACGCACTATACTTTCAGTCAGCCTTTCGACAGTAACTGTCCCAAAAACATCACCGCTGTGAGGGAGATGGTAAGGATTATCGTGGCGAGTCGCGATTTGATTATCCTCAATCAAAATAATACGTCCTGACAATACATTCGGAAGAGTCTTTGTGGTTGCTGTCAGAAAGTACTTCTTAAAAATCTCCATACAATCTTCATTTAAATATATAGGATGCGTTGCTTCATGTTGGAACATCGTATAAATATTTTCATATTGTGTATTTTTGATGAATAAAGCTGCGTCACCGACTTGAAACGATTTGTACGTCATGCTCCAGATACCATTTCGATAATTGTCATCGGATGCTATCCGTGACATTGTCTGGGTAGTTGTGGCTATATCTTCCACTACTAACATTGGTGACTCTGGTTTACCTAAAGATACGTTCATTACACGCTTTGCAATATCATTTTGGGGATAAAGCATTGATGTCTCTCCCTCCACAACATCATCATCGCAGGCTTTTATCTGCAAGGATGAAGCATCACTAACATTTGAACGACTGGCAGAATTTTCGTCACCACTGAAATTACTGACTTCGCATTTTTTGGGGGCACTTAAATTACCACTGCCCGACATCTCGTGGTATTGGTTTAATTTTGATACACTTGCATTTGCATCACGATCTTTCATACTCTCACTATCGGAATTACTACGAGTTTCAGCAAAATATTCGTCATCCTTCGCATCAGACAGTGAAACATCATTCTCCTTGGCTTGGAAAACTTCCAAAGTGTTGCTCTTGAACATGGAAGCACTCGATTTCGCAGAAGAGGTTGGTTTGCTCAGCGCTTCGGTTTTTAAGTCGGGTCTATATCCCTCTTTAAATGTTTCAACTTTCTCTTCCTCGGTCAACTCTACCATAGACCAATCATCCTGAATTGAAGAGTCAGAAGCTGCGTCACATTTATCTTCCTCAAGTTCTTCCATATCATCTAACTCAGATTTACTTGTGATGGATGTATTTTCGCCTGCCACTTTCCCAGCCATATGCGCTTTTGCGACTGACGCAACATGCACACTTGAAGCATTATGTATACTTCCTTTCTGGTTGGAAAATATAGAGTCATTCAAGTCTAACGAAGTGCTGCCTGATGTAATAGGGGACAACATAGCATCAACGTATCTCTCTGCTATCGACGGTTGATAACTCAGGAAGTTATTTTGTTCCATCACTGCGGGTAATTTTTCTAGGGTTTCCTTCATCGTTTTCGTGGATATATTAATTTTATTAATATCTTCGCCACCTTCATCCAGAGATGGTCTCGGTGGTAGCAGGTATGGGTGATTTAAAATATCTTCACATGACATCCGGTCCTTGGGGTTCCTTTTCAACAACCCTTGTAATACTTCTTTACATTCGGAGGTAACATGGGGTGGAAGAGTCTCAAAGCATTTTTTTACATTGTTAAAACCTACCTTGCGTCCTGTTATCATGTTGTAAAGGATTGCACCAACCGACCATAAGTCAACTTTGACTGTATATTTTGTCTCCTGGGCAAAAAATACTTCGGGGGCTATGTAGCCGGGTGAGCCGCACATTGTACCGCCTAGGTTAGACCCACTTAGGTCTCTAGCCAAGCCGAAATCTATTATCTTAATAACGGCAGTCTCCTTATTCGATGTGGTAAGCATTAAGTTTTCTGGTTTTAGATCACGATGTGCAATATTGCGAAGGTGCAAAAATCGCACGCCCTCGATAATCTGTCGCAAGAACTTTTTACAGTACTTATCCTGTAAGGGTCCGTTCTTGTATATCATACTTTGTAGAGAACCTCCCTGACACAACTCCTCAAATATAAACACCTGGTTTTCTCTGATGGCAACATCATAAAATCGTACAATGTTTGGATTTCCATTTGTATAATTTTTCATGGTTTCTTTCATACAATTTATTTCATCTTGTATCCGCTTAAAGGTGTAGCCCTTTTCACGGAGCTTTACCACGTTCAAAACTTTAACTGCAACATTTTCTCCAGTGACGGTATTTCTTGCTTTGTACACATCTCCATATGAACCTTTACCGAGCCTTGAGGCTGGAGAGTAGTCAATTTGATAATTCAAAACCTTTTCATTTATCATTGTGTCTTGAGACATCAGGCTTTTATTGGCATGAATAAAATTCAACGGGCCTTGGATGTCCCCTATTGCCGCTACAAGGTGTTCAGTTGACTTCATCCCGCAAAAATATATTACTTAATTATTACTTAACGACGAGCTACTATTTATTTATTATATTATTATTTTTCCAATTTTACCGTAATAATAAATAATTATAATAAATATAAAAATATAATAATACTAATGATAATAATACTAATAACTACGACGAATATTATAGTTAGTAGTAGTAGAGGAGACAATTTAAATTAACTAATATTGTTATTTTATTAATGCCCAAAAAGAAACAAATAGACACTAATAATAATTAGAAATATATTCGTCGTTCCTTGACGATTCCATCACAATTTTTTTTACCACATAGTACTTATACTATTTATCGTTGTGATGTTGTGCAATGATTTCAATGATGTGTTTTCAAGAAAGGTGCTGGAAAAAAATTTTTTTTGTATTACAACATGGGCGACACTTTGTTCAAGAAATGACCTCGCTCGCATTGGAAGGTGCGTGTGCATAATTCTAGACTGGCTAACAATGTAGCGACAACACGCCGCCGGTACGAAAGCCAGCGATGTCACTCACTCACTTCTTCTTTTGTTTTCAACATGGCGATGATGTTTCCTCCTATTGTAGATTAGGCTATTATTGTTAAAAATAAGATTTTAGTTTTCGCACACTAGCTAGCTACTAATATCACAACGACATAACAATGATTAATATTAGTAGCTCTATTTTATGACGAGGATAATTCTTTGAAAACTTCAATTTTGGCCCTTTTCATCAGAGGAGGCAGGCATACGACTGATAGGCGGCTAACAACGCAAATAACAGTAGCAATTAGTAGCACTACTGTATGCAGCCTAACTTAATACTACTACTGTAGGTGATATCATCATTTACATAGACTATTAATTTGAAATAATGCTCCTCCTACACAGTAGCACTACGTAGTATTAAATCATCAAATAATAAAAATAATAATAGCAATGATCCTCTTCCTCTATTTTTTTTTTATTTTATTTTATTTACTATTAATATTTTTTTTTGTTGTTGTATGATGATGATGATACTTAAGTATGATGTATGTTGTTCTTCTCTCCTCTTCTTATCTATCTGCCCACTTTTGCTTCTTGTGTTTCTTCTTCTCTTCCACCATAAAAAGATGAGGTCGAGATCATGTACCGGTATCCAAAACGCCGATCTAACTATGTACGGCAGAAATGGGCAAGGATGACTTCACGGTTGACCAAATACCCATAAAGCACGATCAGAATGCAACACGGAAATGGATTAATTCCTGTGAAGCTTATATTCCTGGACATTGACGGCGTTATGTTGCCATTTCCATCAAGCAGCAGCTCCACAAGTTTTTCAAACGAAGCACTGACCGTGCTTGAACACATAGTTGCAACTACAGGTGCAGAGATCGTTTTAAGCAGTACATGGCGCATGGACGAAAACGCTATAGAAATCATCTATAAGAACTTTAAGGCTTTTCCGTCATTGTCAAAGATAAAGTTTAAAAACTGGAATAGAACCGACCTAAACTTACACAGCTTACGGGCGGCTGAAATCAAGAATTTTCTGGAAAACAAAGTGCCAAAATTAGGCCTACGAGTACAACAGTTCCTTGTTATTGATGATGAGCCCATGACTTTTGAAAGTAAAGAAACTTACCCTTATTTTGTCAATAGGACGATCCAGACGGAGTCTGATATTGGCCTATGTAAGGAACACCTGCAAACAGCTTTGAGCATTCTACTTGGCACAAAGTTCGGTTGACAAGGGTATCTTGAATTTGCCTATTCTATTGCATTGAGCCCTGTACCAAACAAGAAAGTTGAAGGAAAAAGAAGGCGGAGAAGACTTCATAATTGTCATCAGAAAGCATTATTAATGTGATTTAAGTCAATCGTGTTTTTTTACATGATTTTTTATTAATTGAAGGTTCGATTAATATCTTGGAGTGACGAAGACAAACATTTCAGCCGCCCGTTGATATGTGAACTCCAGTATCCTTTGTTGGTTCATTCCGATAGTGTAGCTGCTCAATTTAGTAAAACCTTAACGTCATTTTATACTCTTAGATATTTAAGGTTACACAATTTATTAATTTTTTTTTACAACACTCTTCAATGTATTTTAAACCCTTTATTATTTAAAATTAATGACCAGCTACACCACTATGGAATGCACTCAAAGAAATATTGACATTACACACACTGCTTCAAGTAGCACTAGCTATCGTTGATAAAATCTTATATTTTGAGTCCGTATATTTTTTTTGCCTAAAATGTGTCATACGACATACGACGCTCTCAAGAAGCTCCGCATCACACTTTTCAATTACTATTGCAGGAAAATAATAGTTGATAGAAGTACAGATTTGGGTAGGTGTAGTAGTCTAAGTCGTTCTTTCATTACGGAGAATGGAGATTTGAGATATAGATTGTAGATATGTAGGGCTTCTAGCTCTAGCCTTGAAGAAGATAACAAACACAACAATAGAAGAAAGAAAGAAAGAAGAAGAAAAAAGAATCATCCTCCTCCTTTCCCTCTCTTTCTCGTAATAACAATGATTCTCAGCAGTGTAATATAATAATAATGTATACAGTCATATAGTAGTAGTCTCGATTGCATGTCCCTTGCCGATGATTAGCTGTCAATGACGTACGAATTTGCTCGAATGCATGTGTTGCTTCGTGTTTAACAATCTGATAAACTCAATTAAGACCTTGTTCAAATATGAATGATAGAAGCCTTGCGCAGGTTGACAACGAAAACATTTTACTGAAAACTTATGGAACACTAACATATGCATATTGTAAACGTCGAAATATATTTATATACATCGGCGCATTTGACGACGCTAGAGAAGCTGAGATACGAGCAAAAAAAGCCTATTTAAATACCCATTACACAGTAGACGGCCAAGATGCACAAGATGAGTTAGAAAAAAAAATTTTACCGCCAAGGCCGCCAACAAATACACATGGTGTAGTGCTGTGGACCACCAAGTCCTTGGAACACGGTAGCAAAGACGATGGATCCTATAGAAAATCAATATACGAAGGATACGTATCAAAGACAAGCAGAAATCCCCACGGACGAGGCACAATGTGGTACTTCGATGGTAGAATCTATGAAGGTGAGTGGTACGAAGGTTTGCACCACGGACATGGCACGCTTATATCAAGTGATGGCACAACGTCATGGAGTGGAAGTTTCAAAAACCATCGAAAACATGGGGCAGGAGAATATCGCCCTGGTCAAAGACGATTCTGTCACGGTCGGGCCCAATGCTGTGGCATTCAAAACGTTAGAACTACCAATAAAATAGGATGCATTTTCATCAACAAGTCGTAGATGATTATGAGATACTTCAAGACTTTTAGTGACCGCTCCCCCGTATAGAGTTTTCACGTAGAAAGTACTAGCCTCGTTTCCAGGGGTGGATTCCGATAATACACTCTCGATTGCCGACACAGTAAATTCTTTGTTCACATTGTCTTTAACTTTCATTGAGATAGCTGTCCCGACCCCATCTGAAAGTGCGGCATTCCGTTTTGTTGTTAAGCTTAACATAGTATCTACATTATCAATACTCTGTGCTCGGGTTATCCTGATCTGCTCGGCAGATATTGCGCCGTCGCTAGCATACACAACCGCTTTTTCAGGGAATGCCTGGCCTGGCATAGCTTGTGACAAGTAGTTTAACTCCGTAGCGTTCGAGTGTACAATAGCACCGCTGATGGACAACGCGCTTGGCTTTGCTATGAGTAAATTGCCACTGACATTCAGGTCTTTCATGACCTTGACGTTTTGAAACGAAGCGTCGAAATAAGATTGGTATAGATACATTCTACCATCGTCGTGAACTTGGATGGTTTGGGTGGCTTCATTCGCCGCCGCACAAGCACATACAATGAGTTGCACAAAGATGCACCAAGGAAGCAAACCACACAAACTGGTGCCTCCCTTCTCCGAAGGCATTTCGAGAATGTCGATCGTTAGGCAAGATCTACGGCTAGCGCAACCCAAGATGCGGCGGTTGCAACGAGAAACCAACATGGCGTTCACTGGGATGGTTCATGGCATACACGAACAACCCTGATATATCGCCTTACTCTTACAGTACACTGCGTCTAGGAGAGAAGAAATCGTGTACCATTTTGAGCATCATCATGTGTGTTTGTGAAGAGTGCATGAAATAAATGGATAGCTAGTCGGTAGTATAATAGTAAGGAGATAGAACGTAGGCTAGGAAAAAAAGAATAAATATACCTTTAATGGACTACGGCGTAGAGTACATCATCCGTCCTTTCACATAGGAATAGATGGAAACTCTGAAGAAATCCGTAACGAACGACGAGCAGCCTCATCATATTAGTCGTAGTCTAGTATCTACATTACTGTAGTATTTGCTTCTATTATTATTACTATTATGTATTATTATTGTTTGTGTTCCTTCTTTTCCCTCATCATCCTCCTCCTTGTTGCTCCTCGTCACCTCATCTCATCTTTTCAATAATAATAATAATATTATTTATATGAAGTTTTAAACTTGCTGCTGACAACCGCTAGCCTTTGCCAAACATTGTCTCTCTCGTACCAATAAGTCGACTTGCGGCTACTGATCAAGTCCAGAAACAGCGAGGAATGAATTTTGAAAAATACCCATGGTTACGCGATTTGAGTAATCCATCAGACATACCGTTTTTGCTGAAAGCAAGGCAGGAACTGGGGGAAAAGGGGGTCACGACGATCCCTAATTTTGTGACAAGAGAAGCTTTGGAGCGCATACGAAAGGAAAGTGTAGAACTAAGCGATGCTGCGTATGAAACAAACGACACACACAATGTTTATTTATTGTCCCCGTCAATAGACCTTAACAAATATCCAGATGAACATCATATACGAAACCGTCAATACAAAACTCACGTGGCGTCTATTGCCTACGACGAGTTGAACCCAGAGAATCCGTTGGCCAATTTATACAACTCTGAAACACTATTACGTCTAGTCAGTTTCGTGACTGGGCAAAAGAAATGCTATCATTC